>Ga0116226_10000018_pt1 | contig 115471 bp, 122 predicted proteins | sample S1TSphfallax_FD_89692 | JGI IMG/M metagenome (GOLD analysis project Ga0116226, IMG submission 89692) | Host-associated microbial communities from peat moss isolated from Minnesota, USA - S1T2_Fa - Sphagnum fallax MG | ecosystem: Host-associated > Plants > Peat moss > Unclassified | place... | reverse complement strand
CACCTATTTGTTCGACGAGGGGGAGGGGCGGCCCGCCTCTATCTGCCTGTCGTATTCCTGGATGGGGGATGCGCTGAAAGTGCTGCCGCTATCGGTGGATGAGCGGGTGGCGCTGATGCTCCGGGCGCTCCGGCAGGTTTATCCGGGCGTGGATATTGCGAGTCACGTGATCGGCAATCCGATCACGGTTTCCTGGGAGTCGGATCCGAATTTTCTGGGCGCGTTCAAGGGGGCGCTGCCGGGGCATTATCGCTACAACCACCGGATGTATACGCATTTCATGCAGGCGCGGACGCCCCCCGCGCAGCGGGGGATATTCTTGGCGGGCGACGGCATTTCTTGGACGCCGGCCTGGGCGGAAGGGGCCATTCAAACGGCTCTGAATGCGGTATGGGGTATCATGACCCATTTCGGTGGCGCCAGGCATGCCGCTAATCCGGGGCCCGGCGATCTGTTCGAGCAGCTCGGCCCGTTGGCCTTGCCCGATTAAGTGAAGCTGCGGCAAATCAAAAGCTTTTTTGCTTCTTTTTCTTCCGAAAAAGAAGGCTTTTTCTTTCTTAAAAAAAAGAAGCAAAAAACTTCTGTGCTTTTGGTTGCGTTGGTTTGGCCGGGTTGGGGTGCCTTTGCCGGTGAGGATGAGGGGCGGGATTTTCCCAAGACGCTGATCTTTGATGAGCCGGGGATCGATGACGAAATTTCGTTGCCGACCGTGCAGGTGGCGGGACAGGAGACGGATGTCGATTTAGAGTTGGACAAGCGGCTGACCAATTCGGTGAGCGTGCAGATTAACGTGGGATATACGGCGCTCGGGCGGGCTGGTGGTTGGCAGAATTCGAGTGCCACGTTGAAGTTTTTGGGTTTTGTCGACAGGGCGAACGAGCAACTGGTTTCGGTGAGCCTGGTGCATGAATTTGGAGGCACCGGGGCCCCACGCATCGGGGCGGCGGAGGCTGGATCTTCGGCCCTGGCGTTGAATTTCGGGCAGGGATTCGCGTCGGTGGTGGCGTCGCCGTGGCTAAAACCGTTTGCGGTGACGGGGGTTGCGGGTTTCTCGGTGCCTGATTCGCCGCGCCGGGGGGCGGTGCAACAAGCGCTGTTGAGCGCTTCGTTGCAGTATAGTTTCGATGTGCCTGGCGCGGGCGGCGGGATACCGGTTTTGATACGGCCGCTGATACCGATTATGGAGGCTACGTATGCGGCGCCGGTGCAAGGGCAGAGTGCTGCGCATGGTATACTGGCGCCAGGGTTGATTTACGCGGGCGAAGGTTACCAGGTGGCGGCGGAGGCGCTTTTGCCGCTAACGCGGGCCTCGGGAACACATTTGGGCGTGATTGCGCAGTTGAATATATCACTCGCGATATTTGGTACCCGGGCGCTCACGCGGCCGGTGTTTTGAAAAAAATCCAGTTGCAAAAGGCCCTCATTTCCGAGCCCTTTGGGCCGGGCCCCTTCCTCTCCCGCAAACGCGGGAGAGGGGTTTTGGGCTTCTTAGTTTTACTCTTCGTAGTTGTAGATCAGGTTCAGCACGTTGACGGAGCCGAGACCGGTGGCGAGGCTGTAGCCAGGGCGGGCAGGGAAGGAATCGACTTCCTTAGTGAAGTTGTTGCTCAGTACACCCCAGCCGCGGGTGCTTTCCTTGGTGGTGTAACAGTTCGGCGTGCCGGAGAGGCATGGTTCGGCATTGTTGCCGGCTTCGACGTTGTTAAAGATGCAGGCGGGCGATTCCGCTGCGCCAAGTGAGGAATTGCAGTTCTTGAGGAGCACCGAATTGGTGAACTGCGCAGTCGCGATCTGATAGAGCACGGGCGCCGCGTTGCCCAGCGGGGCGCCGCCATAGGCCTGAACGATCAGGGCCATGATGCCGGCGAAATCAGGTGCCGCGAAGGATGTGCCACCGTAAAGATTGGCATCCTGCGGGTTGGTGAAGTCGCAGGGCAGGCCGCCCTCGTTCGGATCGGACATGCAGATCACATAGGCATGATCCCAACTTCCGTTGGATGCGAACAGCGAGAGATCGGGCTGATCGCGCACGCCATCTTTCGGCACGCCAGGGGCCGACTGCCAGCTTGGCTTGGCGTAGATCAGGCTTTGGCCGCCGCTGCCGCCGATCCCTTCCTGGATGAAGGGTGGATTGGCTCTGTTGGCCGTGCCGCCGCTCGTCGAGATGAGCTTGTTACACGCAATCAGCGAATCCGTGAATTTGAGGTATTTCACGATCAGCGAGCTGGCGCAGGAATTGTCCCACGGAATTTCTGGGATGTAAGAGAGTGCCGAGCCGAAGACGGCGCTGTTCTTGCCCGCCCAGTAGGTGTGGAGCTTGCCGAGATAGGTGTCGGCAAAATCGGTGCCACCAAGCGTGGTGTTGTAAGGATTGGTGGAGAGGCCGTTCACCGCGAGGCCGGAGACGTTGATACCCTCGTCGGCGCCGACGCCGCTATCGCCCGAGGAAATCATGATAGACTTTCCTTCGGAGGCGCCTTCTTCCACCAGATTTTCCCAGCCGGCCAGGAAAGCCAGGCCATCCCCTAATTCGGCGCCGCCATAGCTGATGCTGAACACGGTGGCGGGGGTGGTGTATTCGACCAGATTTTGCAGTGTTGTTGCAACGCCGAAGAAGAGTGGCGATGTCGCAGCGCAGGAGGCTTCGATGATGGACGCGTCGGGTGCTGGCACGCTCGCCCATTCGACGTCGATCGCCGCCTCGGTTTCATCACCGATGAAGCCAGGATCGGTGCAATTGTTAGGATGGGTGAGCGTGAGAGTGCCGGAATAACCGCTCAGTCCGAAGGCGGTGCGAAAAGTGGTCCAATCCGCCGGCAGAATGTCGGTTTGCTCGACCAGTGCGATGGTCACGCCCTTGCCGGTGATCGGGAAGCCGTAAAGGTTTTGGCCGTTATTTGCCTGGTTGATGTTGTAGATCTTGGTGAAGTCGGCTGGCGCCAAGGCGTAGAATTCGGGCTTGAACGCGATATTGTCGTTTGGCTTGACTGCCTTGTGGAGATTCGGCTTGGGAAAGAAGTTGGACAGCACAGGGCCGCGCACGACCGGCGTGAGCGCCGCGGGGATGGCAGGGTCGACCATTGCGGCAATGTGCGCTTCGCCGCTGGGCATCGTTACGTGGTGCAGGGATGTGTGGAAGGCGGCTTCTATGGCGGCGGGCGAGCCGCCAAAATCGATCATCATGCCACTGCGCGAAACACTGTTCACGGTAAGGCCGTTTCTTGCCAGCCAGGCTTTGACGGTTTCGATATCGGCCTGGTCGGGGCCGAAGCTGCGCAGATCGGCCGGTTGCAGCCAATGATGGTAGTCGGGCGAGGATTTGATGAGTTGGTCTGCGACGAGCTTGTCGAGCTTCGCCTGCAGGGCGGGCGGCCGTTTCAAAAAGAGCTGCACATGGGTTAGTGTTTCGCTTGCTGCCAACTCGCCTTTATCGGCGACGTAGGGCAGGAAAGCCGAGCGTTCGCCGGGGATCGTCGCGGTGACGCGATCATCGATGGTGCCGGTGACGAGCGGGGCTGCCATGGCGGCGGAGCCCGCGCTGGTGAACAATGTCGCGGCAAGCAGGCTGAGCTTCAGCCCGCGTGCTGTAGTGTTGAGGGTCAAAACTGTATCTCCTGAAGATGGACATGGGGTGGTTGTTTTTGGCCAGACCCATTCCGGCGGTGATGGAGGAGGTTAATCTGCTGGTAATCAGGCACGCAATCCATTGATTTGGTTTCGTTCTGAATGATTTTTGGCCGTTACGGTGGCGTTTTGGGGTTGGATGAGAATGGTGGGCTGAAGCCCACACTAGGAGTTATTGTTTGATGAGTTTGGGGGCGTAGGGGACGCCTAAGCCGGTAACATCATCATAGCCTTTTTTGGTGGCGTTGAAGACATCGTCAATACCCTCGCAGACCGGGATTCCGCAGACTATCAGCGGCACGGGTGAGAGGTAGATGTCGAACGGCACTGAATTTATGGTGACGAGACGGACCAGGCCGGCATTGGCCGGATCGATATAGGCGCGCAGAACGCCCACCGGGAATTTCGGCGCGGTAATGTCGTTGATGCCAGCGCTGTTCAGGGTTGTTCCGGGCGTGGTGCCATAGAGCCACGGGTTGGCGAAACCCACCAGCGGTCGTTTGGTTGCAAGGTGCGCCTGATCCACTACCGCGATCATGCCAGCCATCAGTGGCGAGGCGAGGCTGGTGCCACCTTCGTCGATCTCGCAATATTCACGGGATTTCGAGATGGCGGTACAACCGGTATCGCTGAAATTCCCGGCGGTGGTGAAGGTTTCACCATAGAGGTAGCCGGTGTAGGGGTCGGCGTCCATCGCAACATCGGGGGCGACGCGCATCCTGTGATCGAGCTGGGTATAGGCGCCGGTGGCGTTGTAGAGGATTGTTGACAGCGCGTTCCCTACAACGCCCGCCTGGTAGCTGGGCTGCATCTCGGCCAGGCTGATGCCGCCGCCGGAACCGGCATAGAAGGAAAAGTCGCTGTAGGTGTAACCAAAGTTGCTGGTTGTGGTGAGCCCGCTGGTAGTGATGGAGGTGGCGCTGTTAACGGTGGCGTTGGCAAGGTAGTCGCGGTTGTTGCCCCAGCCCCATTCATCCTTGTTGCCGAGCGCGCCGTAGAGGGCGAGAGACGTGCCGCCGACGCCGGTAACATAGGGGCTGGTCGATTCGTAGGCGCCGGTCGCTATGCCGTTGATTTGGCTGAGATCGCCATCGTCGCCTGAGCTGAACAGCAGGGTTTGGCCCTGGGCGCCGGCGGCTTCGGCGGCCTGGTCGAGCGTGCCGATTGTGGCCGCACCGACGGACTCGCCGTTATAGCTGTAGCTGTTGGTGATGACATCGGCCTCCTTGTCGTAGATCACCTTGAGCAGCGCTGTAGTCAGCGTGGCATCGCAGTTGCGGGCGCCGACATATAGGATCGTGGCGCCAGGCGCGCTGCCGTGCACCGAGGCGAGATCCAGCGATTGCTCGGTCCACCAGCCATAGGGGCCGCAGGCTTCGTCGGGGCTTACGGTGTAGATCCCGGCAGGGGCATCGACGCTGAAATTGGCGGAGGTGAGGGGCGGCAGCCCGTGATTGGCCGCGTATCTATTGCCGTCATCTTCCAGCGTGGGGGAGGCGTAGGCGTCGACGATGGCGACGATAATTCCTGTGCCGTCGTAAGGTACTTTGTCGAAGCCGTAGGCCTGCTGAATTTGCGCCGGCGTGTAGCCGCATTGCAGCCAGGACTCGGTCGCACCGTAGGGTGCGGGCCGGGTGCTGAGCACGGCCTTGTGGTCACCAAAATAGGAGCTGCAATACGGCGAGGGGTCGTTAGAAGCTGTGGGTGGCGGGGTGATTTTGGCCGGGGTTACGCCTTCCGGTGCCTGGCTGAATCCAGCGGGCGCGTGCAATTCGCCTTGGGTCGCCGAGCGGTGGAGCGGGTGGCGCAAGGTGGGCGCGTCATCTAGGCCTTCGATGAACATGATCTTGCCGGCGAGCGCGGCCGGAATGGTGGGCGCCTCGGCGTTGGCGCGCAGGGTGCGGGTGCCGTGGGTATAGAGGTTCTGCGACACGGCGAAGGCGGCGCGCAGCTGGGCAACGGTGGCGTGCGCGGTGACGTAGGCATTGGCAGGCCCGACGGCGATCCCGGTCATTCCCGCTTTTTGCAGAAGGGCGCTCACGGCTTCCACGTCGGCGGGGTCAGGCGCGAAGGCGTCGCGGAACTGGAGTTTGCTGAGGTAATGGCCATACATGGGATTGCCGGGCTTGGAGACGGCATCGACGAAATGGCGTAAGCCGACGGCGTTTCTGAGCACCATGTGGACAGCGATGTTTACGGGGAGCGTGTCGGGCGCGGTGCCGGCCCTGTTGGTTGGCGTGGCCCATGGGCTTACATTGCCGGGTACTGTCGCGGCGTTGGCGGATGCGCACAGGAAGCCCGCGAGCATGGTTGCGCATAGAAGTCGTGTTCTTGATTTAACAAGCACGTGGGATCTCCCTGGACGTTATTGAGCAGTTAGCCGACGGTTCGCGTGGTTATTGCGATTTTCGGTTGTGATCATGATGGCCAGAATGGATGGCTCATTCCCAGGAACCCCACCCCGGCCCTCCCCACAAGGGTGAGGGAGAAGAAAGCGGCTGGATCGGTCGATTGTTAACGCCATTGATACCGTATCGAGGCATGACCGCGCGTGGAACTGTAATGCGGTGCGGAGCGTTCGGGCAACCAGTGGAATCCCATTTCATCGATGGCGAGCGGGACCCTAAGCGGTAGTTAATCTGTCACGCAATGACTAAATTTAGCCACGGCACCGCAGCGGTAAATAGTTTCTTGATAGAACCGATATTCAAAGCACCGTATTAACTTGAAGTATCCTGCCTATGTGTGCCGTTACTCCTATGAACATAGGTTTTTGCTTCTTCTGTTCAAAAAAAAGGTTCTTTTCTTGGTGTAAACGGATCGATCGGATAGCGCACCCCAGTGAGGCAAAGCCCGCAGGCGGGCGCCGTTTGGCCTGAGGCGGCGCGGCTTCGGGCGGCGAGCACCTGGGCCAGGCGCTCAGGCGGCCAGCTTCCGTCACCGACCGATTTCAGGGTGCCGACCATGTTTCGCACCTGGTGGTGCAGGAAGCTGCGTGCCTCGGCCACGATCTCGATCATATCGCCGGTGCGGCATATGTCGAGGCGGTCGAGTGTCCGCAGGGGCGAGTTGGCCTGGCAGGCGGCGGCACGGAAGGAGCTGAAATCGTGGCGGCCGAGCAGGAACTGGCCAGCTGCGTGCATGGCGGGTGCGTCGAGCGGGCGGGAGATGTGCCAGACGCGGTCGGTGAGGAGGGCGGGGCGCGCGGGCCTGTTGAGAATGCGGTAGCGATAGGCGCGGCCGATGGCTGAGAAGCGGGCGTTGAAATCGTCGGGCACGGGTGCGGCGCGAATGATGGCGATCGGGTTGGGTTTGAGGTGGTAGTTGATAGCGTCGCGCAGTCGGTCCGGCGGCAGGTTCCGGGTGAGGTCGACGTGGACGACTTGGGCGGCGGCATGCACGCCGCTATCGGTGCGGCCGGCGGCGGTGCAGGCGATGGGGGTGTCTTCCAGCCGGGCGATCGCGTCCTCCAGCACAGACTGAATTGAGGGGCCGTTGATCTGGCGCTGCCAGCCGACATAGGGGGTGCCGTCGTATTCCAGTTCGAAGGCCCAGCGCGGCATCAGGTGATGCGCATGTTCTGCCAGCCGGGCACGCCGCGCAGGAAGGCGTCGCCGGCCATGGCGGGGCGGCCGGGGCGTTGTACGCGCAGCAGGCGCAGCGCGCCTTCGCCGCAAGCGACGGTGAAGGCGGGATCGAGGATGGCGCAGGGGGCGGTGGCCTGGGCGTTTGTGGGCTCGGCCTCGATGATTTTCAGCGTTTCGCCGGCGAACTGGGCGAAGGTGCCAGGCCAGGGTGTGAGGGCGCGGACCTGGCGGTCTAGCACGGCGGCGCTGCGGGCGAAATCTAGCTTGCCGTCGTCGCGGGTTAGTTTGGCGGCGTAGGTGACGCCTTCCTGGGGCTGCTTAGTGGCGGGCGGCAAGTCGGCCAGGGCGCGGATGATGAGAGTGGCGCCGAGGCTGGAAAGCGCATCGTGCAAAGCGGGTGTGGTGGTGCGGGGGCCGATCGGGATGGCCTGGTGCATGAGCATTGGGCCGGTGTCGAGCCCCTCATCCATGCGCATAATTGTGATGCCGGTTTCGGTGTCTCCGGCGAGGATAGCGGCCTGGATGGGGGCGGCGCCGCGCCAGCGGGGCAGAAGGCTCGCATGGATGTTGAGGCAGCCGAGCCTTGTGGCCTCCAGCATGGGTTTGGGCAGGATCAGGCCGTAGGCGGCGACGACCGCAGCATCGAGTTCTAAGGCGGCGAAGGCAGCGTGCTCGGCCGTGTCGCTCTTGACGCGAGCGGGTGTGCGCACGGGGATGCCAAGGGCTTCGGCCACCAGGTTGACGGCGCATTTGGTGAGGGCCTGGCCGCGATGGGCCGGGCGGGGTGGCTGGGTGTAGACCGCGACGATCTCGTGGCCGGAAGCTGCCAGCGCGTGGAGCGCGGGGACAGAAAATTCCGGACTGCCCATGAAGGCCAGCCTCAAGTGGGCCTCTTGGGCGTGTCCTTGAGGGCCTTCTGTTCCTTGGCGAGCTTGCGCATCAGCATGTTGCGCTTGAGCGGCGAGAGATGGTCGACGAACAAAATGCCGTCGAGATGATCGATCTCGTGCTGCAGGCAAGCGGCCATCAAACCCTCGGCGTCGACTTCGCGGCGCTTGCCGTCGAGCTCGGAGTAGCTGATGCGGACCATGGCGGGGCGGCTGACATCGGCGTACTGGTTGGGAAGGGAGAGACACCCCTCCTCACGCGTGGCCCATTCCTCGCTGACTCGGATGATCTCCGGGTTGATGAGCACGATCGGGGTGCGCTTGTCGTCGGGCATCAGGTCGACGACGAAGAAGCGGAGGCCGACATCCACCTGCGGGGCGGCAAGGCCGATGCCGGGGGCCTTGTACATCGAGTCGAACATGCGGGGCACGAGCGCGCGGACACGGTCCATATCGGGCGTCTTGACCTCGCGGGCCTTGGTTTTGAGCGTCTTGTGGGGCGCGATGAGGATGGGGATGAGGGGGGCGTCCATCGGCCGGATGTATCGCCGGCGGCCGAGGAAGGCCAGGGGCTCGCCACCTCGCCACCGGTTCAAGCGCCGGTGGCGAGGGGGCGAGCCCCTGGCCTCCCTTCAGTTGACGCGGATGCGGGACGATCTTCAAGGTTGCGGCTCAGCCCACGGATGTATCGAAGGCCTTGGACATTTCCCGCGACCTGCCCCTGGATCAGATTCTGCGCGGCGACTGTGTGGAGATGATGCGCATGTTGCCATCGTCGTCGGTGCACTGCGTGTTTGCCGACCCGCCATATAATCTTCAGCTGCGGGGCGAGTTGCGGCGGCCGGATGACAGCTTGGTGGATGGGGTGGACGATGACTGGGACCGGTTCACCGATTTTGGGGAATACGACGCGTTCACGCGGGCTTGGCTGACTGAGGTGCGGCGGCTGCTGCGCAAGGATGGCACGATCTGGGTGATCGGGAGCTACCACAATATTTTTCGCATCGGGTCCATACTGCAGGATCTCGGATTTTGGATCCTGAACGACGTGATCTGGCGAAAATCGAACCCGATGCCGAATTTCAGGGGCCGGCGGTTCACCAATGCGCATGAGACGCTGATCTGGGCGGCGCGCCAGCAGGATAGCCGCTACCGGTTCAACTATGCCGCGATGAAGGCGCTGAACGACGATCTGCAAATGCGTAGTGACTGGCTGATCCCGCTATGTACGGGGGATGAGCGGCTGAAGAATGCGCATGGGCTGAAACTGCATCCGACGCAGAAGCCGGAGGCGTTGCTGCACCGCATTCTGCTGGCGAGCACGATGGCCGGCGATGTGATTCTGGACCCGTTTCTGGGCAGTGGTACGTCGGCGGCGGTGGCCAAGCGGTTGCACCGGCATTTTGTGGGCATCGAGCGGCATCCGGCCTATGTGGAGGCGGCATGGGGGCGGATACGGCGCCAGAAGCCGGCGCCGGTGGGGGCGATCGAGGCGACGCCTTCACGCCGGGATGCGCCGCGGGTGCCGTTCGGCAGCCTGGTGGAGAGGGGGCTAATCGCGCCCGGGACGGTGCTAACCGACAAGCAGAGGCGGGTAGCGGCGACCGTGATGAGCGACGGCACGCTGACCTGCGGGCCGCATCGCGGCTCAATCCATCAGGTGGGGGCGGTGGTGCAGAATGCGCCGAGCTGCAATGGCTGGACGTTCTGGCATTTTGAGCGGGCGGGTGCGAGCGAGCCGATCGACGTGTTGCGGAAGGTTTAGGTGATGCCCAGTTGTTGCGTCGTCGGATCAGCGGCTGCCGACTGCGTGCAGCATCGCGATCGCCAGGCCGGATGGTGCGACGGCGTAAACGATCGCTTGCCCCAACACGATGCCGCCAATTCCCCAAAGATAGGCCGGGTGGATGCGCCGACGCTCGATGAGATCGAAGACAGGGCCGGCGAACGCAAGCAGGTCGATCGTTGCATCCACGATAAAAGGCCAATCGTCGCCGAACAGGAACAGCGGCATGGCGCGCTCGAGGCCAGGCAGCACAACGACAATCGAGGCGCACAGCATGAAGCGCTTGTGCCATTCCGCCCGCCGCCGGTTCACCACACCGGCCGCCACAAGCCCACCGAAGGCCAAAAGCCCCACTGCGCCGCGGGTGATGAACAAGCCATGCGGATAAAACGGCGGCACCGAATCTGCCCACAGAGCCATCAATATGGCCATGCCGCCCAGCGCGACCATGGCGCCGGCCAGAACGGTGCCTGCCCAGCCCAGCCGCCTATGCAGCCGCATAGATCGGTTCATGACCAAGGCTGGCTGCGCCACCGACAGCAACACCCAGGCGGTAAAGGCCGCCGCATGAACCCAAAGCAGCACTGGAAAACCCGGTATGGCCAAATCGCCCGGCACCGTATGGGAAAACCCGATAACGGCGATTGCGGACAGCACCACCGACATGACCAGGTAAAATGGCCTGCCGACGCCCAGTCGTGCCGACAAAACCGAAGGAGTTGTGTTCATCTGCTCAACCGCCCGGTGGTTGATGCAACGTTGCATTTGTCCGGGACGCGCAGACAAGTTAACAGTTATGAAAAACCATGAATTGTCGTCCTGCGCGCATGTCAGCGCTGTGCCATGTTTCGTCCCTGGCCTCCGCCCCGGGGGGGTGCGCGTATCTCCCAGTGAGTACGTGGTGCTATCCTTTGGGGCATGAGCATCACCGTTAGAAGAGTTGGGATGCTGTTTCCCTTGCGCGGGGCCATAGTGGTGATCACGGGGGCGGCGAGCGGCATTGGGGCGGCACTGGCGGTATGCCTGGCCGGGCGCGGGGCGCATCTCGCGTTGGCGGACCGGAATGCGGCGGGCCTGGAGGCGGTGGCGCGGCAGGTGGCGGTGAGCGGAGTGCGGGTGAGCACCCATGTGCTGGACTTGACCGATTGGGCGGCGCTAGAGGCGCTGCCTGAGGCGGTGCTCGCCATTCACCCGCGCGTAAACGTGCTGGTGAACAATGCGGGGGTGGCGCTGGCCGGCAATTTCGCCGACGTGACCATCGAGGATGCGGAATGGCTGTTCGCGATCAATTTTTGGGCGCCGGTGCGACTGACTCGCGCGTTCATGGATATGCTCGGGCGGGAGAAGGCGGCGCATATCGTGAATGTTTCGAGCCTGTTCGGATTGGTGGCGCCGCCCGGCCAGGCGGCGTATTGCGCGGCCAAGTTCGCGCTGCGCGGGTTTTCGGAAGCGCTGCGTCATGAGTTGGCGGGCGGGCCGATCTCGTTGACCGTGGTGCATCCTGGCGGAGTGCGGACGGACATCGCAAACAGTGCGCGTATTCCGGCCGGCATCGATCCGGCGATGGCGCGGTCGCAGATCAAGGCCTTCAATACATTTCTGCGCACGCCACCCGAGATTGCGGCGGAGCTGATTGCCAGGGCGATCGAGCGACGGTCGGCGCGGCTGCTGATCGGGCAGGATGCCACGGTCGCGGCGTTTTTTCAGCGGCTGTTTCCGGCCCGATACTGGCATTTCATCAAGCCGGATTCCGGGCTTGGGAAGAAAGCGGAGGCGGCTCGTGGCTAGCTGGCAAGCGCATGGGCTGGACGTCTTGATGCGGTTTCGGGTGAAACGCGGCTTGAAGGGGCTGATCGATGTGGCGGAGGCGCGGCGGGTTCTGGCGGGGGCGGAGCTGCCAGTGCCGATTGGGGTGACATACCGGCCGGATGTTGTGGGCGGGATAGAAGGCGAATGGGTGAGCGCGCCGGGCGCGCCGAAGGCCACGCTGCTCTATCTGCATGGCGGCGGGTATTTCGCGTGTTCGGCCCGCACGCACCGGCCGATCACGGCGGCTTATGCGAAGCACGGTTTTTCGGTGTTTGTTCCAGAGTACCGGTTGGCGCCGGAGCATCCCTATCCGGCGGCGATCGAGGATGCTGAGGCGGCCTGGAACGGATTGCTCGAGCTTGGCCATGCGGCGGGGGCGCTGACCGTTTCCGGTGACTCGGCGGGGGGTGGATTGACCTTGGCCCTGCTGCTGACGCTGCGCGACAAGCGGGTGGCCCTGCCGGCGGCGGCGGCGCTGCTGTCGCCCTGGGCCGATCTTGCCGGGACCGGTGCCTCGATGCGGGACAACGCGAAGCGGGATGCGATGTTTACGGTGGAGGGGTTTGCCAATTGCAGCTCGCTCTACCTAGGCGGGCGCGATCCGACGCTGCCGCTGGCCTCGCCGGTGTTCGCGGATTTTACGGGGTTGCCGCCGATGCTGGTGCATGTGGGCGCGCGCGAGATGCTGCTCGATGATAGCAGGCGGGTGGCCGAGCGCGCAGCTTCTGCTGGGGTTGCGGTGGAGCTCCGCGTTTGGCCAGTGGTGCCGCATGTGTGGCAGTTGGCGCAATTCGTGCCTGAGGCGCGGGAGTCGATGAACCAGCTTGCCGCGTTCTTGCTGTCGCATGGGCCCGTCGCTGCGATGGCGCGGGCGGCATAAGACCGACGGCCGTAATTGATGACTGACCCCCAGAGCCCCCCACCCCGGCCCCACTCGAAAGGGGGAGGGCGAAGATTGCGGGAGTATCGGTCAAGAGTTAGGGCAAAAGGAATGAGGCCGTGGATGCGGTGACCGATCCCGTTGTGACGGCTGATGGCGAAACGCGGGTAGAGACGCCGGATGTGATCATCGCGGGGGGCGGGTTCGCCGGACTCTGTGCCGCAATCAAGCTGCAGGCGAGCGGCAACCGCTCGTTTCTCTTGCTGGAGAAGGCGCAGGATTATGGGGGGACGTGGCGGGAGAATGTGTATCCCGGATGCGCCTGCGATATCCCTTCGCACCTCTACTCGTTTTCATTTGCGCCCAATCCGGACTGGTCACGGATGTTTCCGACCCAGAAGGAGATTTTGGATTATTTGAGGGGGGTGGCGGACAAACATGATTTGCGCGGGCGGACGCGGTTTGGGGCGACGCTGCGTGAGGCGGTTTGGGACGAGGCAGACGCGCGATGGTGCGTGCACACGGAAGACGGCCGCCGGTTTTTAGGGCGGGTGCTAATTTCGGGAATGGGGCCGCTGCATATTCCGGCCTACCCGGATATTTCGGGGCGAGAGAGCTTTGCCGGGCCGGCGTTTCATTCGGCGCGGTGGGATCATGCCGTGGATCTTGCCGGCAAGCTTGTGGCGGTGATCGGGACCGGGGCGAGCGCGATCCAGTTTATTCCGCAGCTGGCCGGGCAGGTGGGGCGGCTGACCTTGTTTCAGCGGACGCCGCCCTGGATCATGCCGAAGGCCGACCGGGCGTTTTCCGGCGAGGAGAAGCGGGGCTTCCGGCAGGGTCTGCGCAGGCGGCTATTTCGGGCGCGGCTGTTCTGGATGCACGATGTGCGCGCCCTTGGTTTCTTGGGCAACCAGCGGGTGAATGCGGCCGCGGAGGCGATGGCGCGGCGGCATCTGGCACGCCAGGTGGCCGACCCGGTGCTACGCGGCAAGCTGACGCCCCCGTATCGCCTGGGATGCAAGCGGGTGCTGATAAGCAACGATTTCTATCCGGCACTGGCGCGGGAGGCGACGGAGCTGGTGACGGAAAGGATTGCGCGGATCGAGCCGGGCGGGTTGGTGACGACGGATGGCGTGCTGCACCCGGCGGATGTGTTGATCTACGGCACTGGATTTCAGACGACCGAGAGTTTTGCCTCGGTGCGGATTGTGGGACGGGGTGGCGTGACGCTGGAGGAAGCTTTCGCCGGCGGGCTGCATGCCTATCGCGGCGTGGCCGTCAGCGGGTTTCCAAACCTCTATTTTCTGCTCGGGCCGAATACGGGGCTGGGGCATAATTCGGTTGTGCTGATGATCGAAGCGCAGATGCGTTATCTGGTTAGCCTGTTCGCGCAGATGGCGCGTCGGGGGCGCTATGTGGCGGAGGTTCGGCCGGAGGTGGAAGCGGCCTGGAACCGGCGACTACAGGCGCGGCTTGCGAGCACGGTTTGGACGCAGGGCGGGTGCCAGAGCTGGTATCTGGATGGGCAGGGCCGCAATACGACGATTTGGCCGGGACTCGTGGCGGAGTATCAGGCGCGGATGCGCCGGGCGCGCATAGTGGACTTTGTGACGGAGTGAGTTGGCTGGTCGGCCGGATAGCCTGCGTTGGTGGGGGGATGATGCGCAGAAGCGCAACGTAAGCGTGAATCAACCAAAAAAGATTCCGTACATTAGGCGGCCAGGGGCGAAGGTGAATAGGCCGGCGATGATGAGGCCACCGATGAACATGCCGGTCATTGTTCTGCGGTGGGCGCGGACATTGCCGCGGCGGATCGCGATCACTGCGAAGGGCAGGGCCAGCAGCACCCAGCCGCTGAGCAGGTGCAAAAAACTCCATTGCCCGGTGCGCAGCGTGTGGATGAAGAATGATGTGCCGGCGACCATCGACATCGACGCGACCCAAGCCCAGCCGAGGCGCTTGTGCCAGGCGGTGCCCTTGGCGCAGGTGAGCAGAATGGTGCCGACCAGGATCGCCAGCAGCGCGCCGGCGATATGAATTTGGATTGCCGGACTGGCCTCGGCAAGAAGGCGGATATGCGGGGCGTGAACGTGAAAGGCGATGTCGGGCAGATGCGCCCCAAAGGCGAGCTGCCAAAGGATGGTGGCGGTGATGATGCCGCCGACGATGAGGGCGCGCCTCAACAGCGCCCCGGGGGTGAAAAGACCTTGCATCGAAAGTTCGCGTTCCTGCATCGGAGTTGCCTTTGATCTAACGGCGCATCGGTGCGCCTGCCGGATCATCATGCGGCAAACAAGGTTGGGAGGTTTCGGGGGATGCGCGGGCCGCGCCTGGGTTTTCGTGAACGGCAAGAGACTACCATTGGCGCTTCGCGGATGGCGGCACGGGCTTGGTTGCGACGGGGGGTAGTGACGGTTATCGCCAGCATTTTCCTTGCAGTGAGTGGCGCCTTCGGCTCGGGGGGCGTGAATGTCTGGAGCCGGTTCGCCTTTTGGGTGCTGGGAATTGGTGCGGGGTCGGCGATCGGTGGGGGTGTTGCCGAAGCGCGGGAGCGGTTTGGCTGGCCGCGTGAGGGCCTGGCCTCGTTCACGTTCATTGCGGCCGCCACAGCGGTGCCCACCACGATCGTCATCGGGTTGCTAGATGCGGTGCTGTTCGGCGGTGGGCAGCTCGGTATGCGCCTCCTCGGCCAAGTGGCCATACCGGTGTTCGTGATCACCTTGGCGATGACAGCGCTGAATGCGCTGGCGGACCGGCAGCCAGTGGTGACGCGTGCGGCGATGCCGGAGACATCTGTTGATGCGCCGGTGAGTCGGGTCGTCCGAGCGCGCTTGCTCGACAGGCTGCCGGCCAGGCTGGCTGGAGGTGAGTTTTGGGCGGTGGAAGCGGAGGACCATTATCTGCGCGTGCACACTTCGCGCGGCTCGGATCTGATTTTGCTACGGTTGGCGGACGCGATGTCGGAGCTAGAGGGGATCGAGGGCGCGCAGACCCACAGGTCGTGGTGGGTGGCGCGGGACGCGCTGGAGGGGGCGAGGCGCGTAGATGGGCGGGCCACGCTGCTGCTGAAAGGTGGAGTCGAGGCGCCGGTCAGCCGGACCTATGCAAGGGCACTGCGGGCGGCGGCCTGGTTTTGAGGGACTGAATGTTTCGCTAACTTGAGGCAACCGGGATGGGGAAGCGCCGTTGCTACAATTTCGTGAACAACCGGCGACCGATTGAATTCCGACGGCATGCTTCGCGAAAATCATCACTTCATGGGGTTGCGCAATGTCCATTCTCGCCTGGCTGGTTTTGGGGCTTATCGCGGGCTTCGTTGCAAGCAAGATAGTCAATCACACCGGATCCGGCATGTTGCTGGACATTGTGCTCGGGATTGTAGGTGCAATGGTCGGTGGCTGGCTGTTCACAACGTTCGGCGCGATGCCGGTGACCGGGTTCAATATCTATAGCGTTTTGGTGGCCGTAGTTGGGGCGGTTGTGGTGCTGGTGATCTACCACGTGATTTTTGGGCGGCGGGCCGCGACGTATTGAAGGTTGCCCGAGGCTTGACGCTGGGTGGGCTGCGGGGCAGCCCACCCTGCTGATCTAGCGGAGGCTGCGGTTCGGCGAGTCGAAGGATAGGGTGTGCACGGAGAGATCGAGGCCCCGGCCGGTAGCCGGTGCATCAGCCACTTCTAACGTGGTGCGGGTGACGGCCGGAGCCGAGACGCGGAGGAAGGCCGGGGAAGGTGAGTGCAGCGGCGCGACAGCATCGCTGGCGGTGACAGTGTCGCGATCCGGGCGTGGATAGATGAAGCCGTGGGTCGGATAGATGCTGCCGAAATCGCCGCCATGCCTCAGTTGAACGCGAACCGCCGACCAGTCGTTGTTCTCCGAAACGTCCCTGACTTCGATGTCGCGGGTGATACCGCGGCTGTTCCAGTGGGATTGGTCGATCAGGATTGTGCGGGAGTCCTGTACGCCCGACACCACGGCGACATGGCCGAGCGGCATGCGGCCGGTCGACAGGAAGCTCAGCACGCTGCCCGGTTCCGGACGGCTGCCGCGCTCGTAGATACCGGCGGCACGCGCCCACCAGTCCCTGGCATTGCCGCTGATGATGATGCCAGCATCCTGCTTGGCGAAGGCCACGCATTGGATGACATGGGCGCCCCCATGGCGGACAACCTGGGTGTTGTAGGCGAATTGTTTGGCGGAACGGCCGTGGTGGCGATGGAAGAGACGCGCCAATATGATTTGGCGGTTATGGTGGGTTTCACCAGAGGACGCCTGGGTTACCCCGCCAAGGTGGTGTTTGGATCCGTATGCCCCAGAGGAGTGTGCCCCAGAGGCATGTGCCCTAGATGCATGGGCTAAAGCGTGGCCGGTGGTGAGTGCTACACACGACGCAAGGCATGCAGTGAAGACGCCTACTTTCCTGTTCCGCACGGATGTCGCTACTCCCGTTGTGTCGCCAACCTGACAAACTCGGTAACAACGCGTGTGCAACCCTGGCAACCGTTAAGATCACGCCTTGGCGACAAACGAACTTATTAACAGATTTTACCCTGTGTGCAGATGAAGTTTTTAGGTAAGTAGTCTTAAAAACAGTTTTTATTACGCATTTATATCTGTGTGTTATTTCCTTGTGACTTATTTTCGCACATGTGACGGGTGTGCAACACCTGTTACAAACCAATTTTGGAACAGGATTATTTGCAAGTCGTTACCATAATCTCGACCAACCATTTGGGATCGGCGAGTTCGGCCTGGACCACGACACGGGCGGGGGCCTGGCCTTCAGGCAGCCAGGCGGACCAGACCTCATTGAGCGCGGGCCGGTCGGAGATGTCCTTCAGCCAAATCTGCGCCTGTAGGATGCGCGAATTATCGGTGCCGTGGCGTTCCAGGACCTGGTCGATCTGCGCCAGCACGTCGCGCACCTGGCCGGTGATGTCGAGCGAGGAGTCGGTGGTGACCATACCCTGAGTGTAGACAAAGCCGTGGTATTCGACTGCCTTGGCGAGGATGTCGGTGGCGTCGGTGCGGATGATGCGGCTCATGGGCGTGTTCCTTTAAAGTTATACCAACGCCAGAAATTGATGGCTTTTGCCCAGAGGCCCCCACCCTGGCTCTCCCCACAGGTGGGAGGGAGAAGAAAGCGGCAGCAGCGGTCAAGACTTAAGCCCAATGGGCATCAGTTGGTCTGGCCGGAGACCGGTACGGCTTCGCTGCGCTTGAGGCAGTTGCTGACCATCTGTTCGAAGCCGTAGCGGTCGGACAGTCCGTCGGACGGCAAAGGCGGCGGGGTGGAGCCGGAAAATGGCGTGTCCGGGCTGTCGCGTTCGGAGAGCTGGTAGCGGTTCTGGGCATTGTAGGTGCGGTTGGCGCTTTCCGTGCAGTCTTGCGAGGCGCTTCGTTCGGCATCGGATTGCGGTGGTGGGAAGTTGCAGGCGGCAAGTGAAAGCAGCAGGAGTGAAGCGGCGCCCCGAAGCAGGGCTGCCGTCGTTTTGAGGCGGCGAGCTTTGGTCATCGGCACGTTGCTCCGCAGGATGGCTTCGGGTTGGTGGCGGGGTGGTTTTGCAAGGAGTTTTGGAACCCATCTTCGTCGAAGCCAGCGTCATCGGTTAGACGGGACTCCGCCGCAAGCCTCAACAGAGCCGGATGCAGGCCCGCCTCGGCCGAGAGATCGACTAGGCGGTTGGCCCAGGGCGCGCGTGCAAGCAAATCGACGAGGGCGATGAGGCGCAGGCACACCGAGAGCCCGTACATGGTTTCCATATCGAGGGCGTGGTCTACGGCGCCAGCCCAGCAGAGTGCGTCACGGTCGTTCAAGGCGAGGTCGGTCCAGCCGCCATCGTGGCTGCGGAAGCGGAAGGCACGGCTCGCGCCCATGGCAGCACGGTGGGCGGCCCCGCGCGCCAGACCCCAGGCGATGAGAATGTCGGTTGTTCGTACGGCCGGCAGTTCGGACGGGTGGTGATCGATCAGATAGGTGAGCGTGCCATCTGCGGTGGCAGCGATTTCGACGGGGCGCGGCATTGCCGCATGATGGTGGTGCCGACCGGGTTCCGCCAGTCTTTTGCACGCGGCCTGGATTGATTGGCCCTGGTCGCTACTGGGTCCAGCCGCCCTCGACCAGTGATTGCGGGGTATCGAAATCGGTGAGTAAAGCCTCGGTCGCGAGTTCGACTTCGATGATGTTTGACGCATGCAGCGCGAGCAAGGCGCGGGCGCCGGTGTCGCCGGAGAGCGCGCCGAAGGCGTCGAACAGGGCGTTTCCCCAGAGCACCGGGTTGCCGCGCGCGCCGCGGCAGGTGGGGACCACGATGGTCTTCCCGGCTGCGGGATCGTAGGCGTCGATCAGCGAATTCATCATCGCGGCCGTGATTTCCGGCATGTCGCCGAGGCAGATCAGCGCGGCCGAGGCTCGTGCCGCCGCGGCGATCCCGGCTTTCACGCTGGCGGACATCCCTTGAGCGTAGTTGGGCGACCGGACGAAGCGGAGCCGGGCGGCTGTACCGGTGGTGGTGGCCTGGCGCGCCGCATGTTCGATCTCCTCCGCCCGGTGCCCGGTTATGAGGATGACCTCCTCCGTCCTTGTCCCGAGTGCGGCCTGGATGACGCGACCGATCATGGACTGGCCGTAGCCGTCCCTCGCCAGCATCTTGTTCCCCGGCGCCATCCTGCTGGATAGGCCGGCGGCGAGGATGATTGCCGCGATTCCGTGGGTGGCGCGATCCGTCACCGTTGGGCGAGCGGGGCGCCGCGGCGGACAGCGACCATTTCGGCCAGGATGCTGACGGCGATCTCGTGCGCGGCAACGGCGCCGATAGGCAGGCCCACCGGCCCACGCACGCGGACAAGCGCTGCCGGGGCGTGGCCGCGAGATGCCAGGCGCTCGAGCCGTGCCGCATGGCTTTTGCGGGAGCCCAGCGCGCCGATATAAAAGGCCTCGCTGCGCAGGGCGCGCTCGAGCGCCGGATCATCCAGCTTAGGGTCGTGGGTAAGGGCGACGATGGCCGTTTGCGCATCCGGGGCCAGGGCATCGAGTGCCTCGTCTGGCCAAAGATGGGCAAGGGACATGCCTGGGAAGCGATCCTCGGTCGCGAAAGACCGCCGCGGATCGATGATCGATGTGGCGTAACCGAGACTGGTAGCCAGGGGCGCCAGCGCCTGGGCGATATGAACAGCACCAATGATGAGCAGGCGGTAGGGCGGGGCGTGCACGTGCAGGAACCAGGTTTCGCCGGCCAGCACGGTGAGGCGGCTCTGATCGCGGCGCAGCGCGAGCTCGGCGGCATCGCGCAGGTTTTGAGGGGCGGCTGGGTCGGGCAGGAGGCACTGTAGGCCATCGGGCAGGCGTGTCGCGACGACGGCCGGCTGGCTGGCGCGTTTGGCGGCCAAAAGTTTGCGCAGAAGGGCGGGTGTCATTGCCGGGGGGACTCGGCCAGGGGCTCGACAAAGATATCGACCTGGCCGCCACAGGCGAGGCCAACCTCCCACGCCCGCTCGTTGGTGACACCGAATGACAGTATCTTGGGGGTACTCGCGTGGAGCGTGGAGAGCGCGTCCTCGGCGACCGCTGCCTCGATGCAGCCGCCGCTGACAGAGCCGGCCATGCGGCCGGATGGGGTGACGGCCATTTGGCTGCCTGCCTGCCGCGGCGAACTGCCCCAGGTTTTTACAACGGTCGCGAGCGCCACTTCCTCGCCGTCGCTCAGCCACGTGGCGGCGATGGAGAGGACATCTTCCGGGTCGGTCATTCGGTAGCTCTTTATCTGGGTGTTTGCGTGCCGCGTTAGCCGGTTGAGGATAAGATTGGGAACGATGTTGTATTCTGAAAGAACGTTCATCACCGGAGTAGGGGAGGGAAGGATGATGCCAGGCGGGGGGCGGGCCAAAACCCATCCTACGGATCTTGGGGTTGGGGCTTATTTATCGCATGAAGCCGGCATTGTGGGGGCGGTCACGCAGGTCGGAGCCCAGTTCGTGGTCCTCGATGTCGGTGTCGGCAAGGATATCAGAGGGGAAGTTGTGGGCGCCGTGGGCGCGGATGATTTCTTGTTCCCGCTCCCCCTAGTGCGGTCGAGAACGTAGATCATCCTTGCGTGATGGTTGGCGATGAGGTCGATAACCTGGTGGATCGCTTCCTTAATGGTGCGAGCTGAGGCGTCGGTGCTGCGAGCGGGAGTTGCGCCGCCATCAGGGCCATAAAAGATGATCTCGGTGACGATGGCGGTGGGATCGTCTTCACCCAGGCGACGCAGCACGAGGCCGTGTGGACCGGGCGAGGGGATGGGATAGTGCGGGGCGAGGTGGATGACCCGGATCATAGCCTGGCTCCTATTTTGATCAACGGGTTGCGGCGGGTTATGGTTGCCTGGTGAGTTGTTAGGAGCGTTGCATGAAGGACCTTCTGGATGGGTACCAACGGTTCCGGCACGCAGGGTGGCCGGAGCGTAGGCAGGTTTTCGAGACATTGTCGGAACACGGGCAGCGGCCTTCGGCGCTGGTGATCGCATGTGTCGATAGCCGGGTGGATCCCGGGGTGATTTTCGATGCGGCGCCGGGGCAGATCCTAACGGTGCGGAACGTTGCAAATCTCGTGCCGCCTTACGCGCCAGACGTTGCATATCATGGAACGAGTGCAGCTCTCGAATTTGGTGTGCGGGTGCTAGGAGTGACCGATCTGGTGGTGCTCGGGCATGGTCAGTGCGGGGGGGTGAGCGCGCTGTTGCATGGCACACCTCCTATGGCGGGCGATTTTGTCGGGCAGTGGATGTCGATTGCAGAACCGGCGCGCGCGCGAGCGATTCGGTGCGAGAGTGTCGAGGCGCGGCAATCCTGTTGCGAATACGAAGTGATTAAGGTGTCGCTCGCGAATTTGCTGACTTTTCCCTGGATTGCGGAGCGTGTTGTATCGGGTGCGCTTCGATTGCACGGCGCGTGGTTTGCGATCCGCACGGGTGAGTTGCTGGTATTGCGGGAGGATGGCGCGTTTTGTGCGGTTGAGGCGTAAGCGTTTTGGTTGGCCAAAAGATGCGGGTTGATCGTGGTGTCGGTGGGCTGAAGCCGATCCAGCGGCTCAGTCGCGTTGGAGGTTGCGGGACATGATGACGGAGGCTAGCCACAAGGCAAGGCAGGTGGTGAGGATGGCGAAGCCGAGGAGGCCGAACTCGCTGTTGAGCGAGTCGATGAGTCGCCAGAATGTGCCAGAAACATCGATGTGCTGGTGGATGAGCCCGAGGGCTTCGATGGCGCTGACGAATATGGCGACCATGACGGACAGAAGCGTAATTACCATATTATAGTACAATTTTCGCATCGGCGACGCAAAGGCCCAGCCATAGGCGCCGAGCATGAGAAGGCTTTCTGCGGTGTCGACCAGGGTCATGCCGGCGGTGAAGAGGGCGGGGAATACCATGATCGACCAGATCGGCAGGCCGTGAGAAGCTTCGGTTGCCGAGATGCCGAGCAGCCCGATTTCGGTGGCAGTGTCGAAACCGAGGCCGAACAGCACCCCGAGCGGATACATATGCCAGCTCTTGCCGATGAAACCAAAAATCGGTTTGAGAAAACGTGCAAGCAGCCCGCTTTTGGCCATGACGGCTTCGAGCTGATCTTCACGGCAAATCTGGCCGGCGCGCACCTGGCGAAAATGGCGGAACACGGTGATGAAAATCTGCGTGTTCATGCCCGCGATAATAAGAAGGAACGCCGAGGAGATGGTGGTGCCAACGATGCCGCCGATGGCGTGAAGCGCATCGAGTCGGCCATGGAACCTGGCCGCGGTCGCAACGATTGCGATGGACGCGGCGATCACGATCGTCGAATGGCCGAGCGAGAAGAACAGCCCGACCGAGACGGGTTGCTGGCCATCTTGCATCAGTTTGCGGGTGACGTTGTCTATGGCGGCGATATGGTCCGCATCAACGGCGTGACGCAGGCCCAGACCGTAGGCGAGCATGGCGGTGCCGAGTAGCAGCGGATGGGCGTGGAAAGCGGCGCTGGCCCAGGTCCAGGCCGCGAGGTTGGCGGCGGCCAGGCCTGACAGCAGGGCGACAATGCGAGTGCGCATGCCGGTGCCCGCCTCGATCAGCACGCCTTGAAAGCTCGATGCAGTCGGGCGTGGAGGTTGATCGGGCAGCGGTTCAAGGTTCGGGTTCCAGCAGGTCGATGCGGTAGAGGAGGGCCCGGTGCGCGGCGACAAGACGAAGGCCGGAGGCCTCGGCGAAATTGTCGGCGGCCTCGTCGCCGGTCAAGGGATAGTCGGTGGCGCCGAGGTAATGGACCGTGAGGATGGCGCCGCCTGGTTGCAGGGATTCGCGGGCGCGGGCGGCGGTTTGGAGCACATCCGCCGCGGTGAGGTAGTAGAGCACTTCCGAGAGCACGATCAGATCGAATGCGCCATCTGGCCACTCCGCTGGGATGCGGCGGTTTTCGAAGGTGATCGGCAGACCCATGCAGCGCGCACGGGCTTGGGCGAGTGCGGCGTTGGCGACGTCGAGCGCGAGCAGGTGATCGCAGTGCTCAGCCAGGGTGCGAGTAAAAATGCCGATGGAGCAGCCGATTTCGAGCGCGGCAGCGAACCGGCGCCGCGGCAGGCAGGCGAGGCTGGCGGCATATTTTTCCTGTTCGTAGGGGCTGGTCGCGAAACGCCAGGGGTCGGGATCGGCCTGGTAGAGGGCTTCGAAATAATCGGGGGGAAGGGTTTCGGTGCGGCGGGTCATTCGATGAAGATTTCAGTGTTTTGCAGAAACAAGTCGATGAAGTCGGGCTGCATCTGGAAGCCGTCGGGGTCGTCGGTGATCACGCCGGCATATTGCGACGCGTGGGCGAGGATGGCGGCGCGTTTACGGCGGATATGGGGGGTTATATCGAGCTGGAAGCCGGAGAGGATCTGGTCCGGCAGCAGGGTGTCCGGGGCGAGAGTTAGACCCCAGATTGGGTAGGCGAGCAGCCGAAGCTTTAGGTGGCGGCTTGTGGCGGTGGCGAGGGCCGCGGCGGCCTTGTGGTCGCCATGGGGATCGTGGCGCCATGGCGTGACGAGGGTGTCGCAGCTTTTGGCGCGCAGGATGGCTGCCAGGTGGCTTGCCGCCTCCGCCAGGGCTGGGCCGCTGGCTGGCGCTGCGGTGTCCCTATAGCGGAGGAACGTCAGGCGGGTATGGGGGAGACCGAGTTCTGCCAGGGCGGCGCGTGTTTCGGCTTCGCGCAGACCGCGCAGGCGGTCGGCAGGGTATTGACGTGACCTGGGATGCGAGCCAGTGCCGTCGGTGAGGATGAGGATGTGTGGGGGCGTGCCGCGCTGGCAGGCTTCGGCGATAAGGCCGCCGCAACCAAGGCTTTCATCGTCGGGGTGAGGTGCGAGGATGGCGATGGGGGTTGTCGGGAAGGCATTTTCGAACGGTACAAGCGGGAGGGATCGCAGGCGCTCCAGGGCCTCTGCTGCGCGCATCATGCAGTTCGGGTCTGGGCGCGAATGACGTGGGAGGCTGCTTCGGTAAGGATTTCGTCGGGGGCGGGCTGGCGGAGGTAGGTCGCGAGGTCGCGGCGGACGCGCTCGATCTCGGTGCCGACCATAAAGGCCGGGAGGCCGAGAGAGCGTTCGACCAAAGCGAGTGCCTCCATGCTGACGGCTTCGATGGCGATGCGGGCGAAATTAACGGTGGCAACGATATCTTCCGAGCTGGCGGCGTCGGCCCCTTCGCCGGCACGGGCGGCGCGAAGGGTCCATAGGCGCGCGGTTTCCAGGGCGATCCAGGCGCGGCCAATGCGGGCCTGCTGATGGGGATTGCCGGCGCGGCTGCGCCTGGCCAATTGCTGTATGGCAATTTCCACCAGGCGGGCGAGGCAGCCAGTGGTGGCGGCACTGGTGCGCCAGGCGCCGGCAGAAAAGTCGGGCTCGCGGAGATAGTCATCTGGCCGCCCCACCCAGTCGTCTGGGCTAATCGGCAGGCCATCGAACGTAACCATGCCGGTGGCCGCGGCGCGTAGGCCTTGCAGGCCGCCGGGCAAGGGTGCGGCGATAGCGCTTGAGACCGTCAAGTAGGCGAGGCGTGTTGTGCCATCGGGGTGCCGGCATGTGACGAGTGCGTGCGCAAGGTGGCCGGCACCCGAGCAGATGGATTTGCGGCCGTGCAGAACACCTTCGGGCGATGCGCGCAGCTTATTGCTTTGGTCGTCGGTGACCCAAAGGCCGATCGGATGTCCTGCGGCGATGTCGTGAGCCGCGATGCTGAGGTGGGACGGCGTGCCGTAGACGGTGAGAAGGCGCACGGCGTTGACATGCGCTTCATAGAGGCGGGCGACGGCGAGATGTGCGTGCCCGAGCAGTTGCAAGATTCTTGACAGGCACTGGGCGGCCTCCGGTTCGGTGCCCAGACCTAGGCCGCCGCATGTCGTTGGCAGGGGCGCCGCGAGCGCACCGATCTCGTGCAGGAGACTGATATCCTCGGCGGGAAAGGAGGCGGTTGCATCCAAATGCAGCGCGCGCGCCTGGATGGCTGGGAGATGCTCGGCAAGCTTTACGATCAGGAATTCGCGTTTGTTCTGGGTGGTCAAGGTCGGCGGTTTAGTTAGCCGGGTGGAGGTTATAACGTTCATCGGCGTGTCCATGGCTGCTACTCGGCAGCTTCCCGAACGAGGCTCGCATTGTGGTGGTTCGGCAGATCGATTTTTAGGCGCAGCGAATCACAGATGTCTTGGGCGATGCGCATTTGGGCGGGCAAATCCAAGACGGGCACGAGGCTGCGTGCGAGAACTGGGCTTGCTGTTTCCACCGCTTCCCAGGCGGCGCCGAAATTTTCTGATTGCAGCGCTTGTTTAAGCACGTGATTCGAAAGCTGGGTCTCAGTGGCAAAGGGCGCGATCAGCTTTTGGTCGGCGCGGCAGAGGCGGAGCAGGCGGCGCAGGCGGGCGCGGCGGGCGCAGTTTTCCGCGGGTTCGAGGCGGTCGTCGAGATGTGTGTCGGGGGTTTGCAGGCGGCGGCGAATGGTGTCGGCCATGCCGCCGGACGCGCGGCCTTCCGTGCGGCCCGAGACGGTGACATGGCATTCGGGCGCGTGGCGGATGCGCGCATCGGCACGACGGAGGGCCGCGAAAAAAGCCCTGTCCTCACCGTGGGGGATGGCGGGCAGGCCACCGCATTGGCGATACATGCGCGCGGTAACTGCGATGCTGGCGCCGGAATGCTGCGTGTGGCGCGGCAGCGGGTCGACGGGGTCGGGATCGAGCAGCGCGTGGATTTCGTCGCACAGGGCATCGTAAGCGCCTTCCTGCGCATCATCGTCATGCAGGCGCTTGGGGATGCGGTGAAAACTTTCCGGATCGAGATCGACCCAGCCGGCGACCGCGTCCGTGCCTGCGGCGAGCGCTGCCAGGTTCGATTGGAGCCAGTTTGAATCGACAGTGCCATCGGCATCCGTCGTGAGCAGGACACCGGCGTCGCCGACGCAGGTATAGGCACATTCGAGGGCAAGGCGGCGGGCCTGGCCGGCATGGGCTAGTGCCTGAGGCAAGACACATTCGATGATGTGCAGGCTGGTGCCAGAGCGCAATTGAGTGCCTCGCGCGACATGCGCGGTATCGTCGTTGGTGTTGTTGAGGCAGAGAACGATGTGATCGATCGGCCGGCCGTACTGGGAATTGAGCGCGGCTAGGCAAGCGCCGATGTGCGAGGCCTCGTTGCGGGCGGGGATGGCCACCGCAATGGGGCTGGATATATTGGCTTGCTGCAAGGGCATGGCATAGAAACCTGCCCATGCTGGCTGGGTTTCCTCCGGCTTCGATCACACGCGGGTGTCCGCTCTTGAACCGGGTGCGTATGGGTGTGCAAACGCGCGGCCGGTGCTTGGGTTGACGAAGCCGGGCAGGTTGGTGCGGAACTATCGAGATGCTTTGGCAGAGTTCGTGATGATGGATGTGATCGGCTAGGCGGCGGCGAGCGCCACGGAGCAGTTGAGGCCGCGGACATTTTTGTGTGTCGAGCCCCGGGGCATCGGAACTTCTGATCGACATCTCCAATTGCGGCGTATGCCGCTCCGACATCCAACCATGTGAAGAACGATTGGGCTAAAGAGGGATGCGATATGATCCGATCGGTTTCGTCGGACGCATCCCCCTCTAGCTCTTTGTTTTTGCGAGCATGTTTATCCGGCGGCTGATCGCACTTGCCCGGATCATGCTCTAATACGATTATCCCTGTATGCCGGGGCATAAAATCGTTGGGCGGGTTGCCTCGGTCGGCTATGCCGTCCGTCGGCACATGGTTGGCGATCTTGTTGGTGTGGGCTGCATGATCGATAGCTGTCGGCACTGCGACGCGCGCCGTGCGGGTGTGGAACGCGTACCACAATCAACGTTGGATACCTGCCAAAACTGATATCGCGGCACATAGTCCTGCCCCCGAAGTTCGCCGTGCTCCACGGCGGGCGTAGGGGATATGCAAGCCATTGACAATAAAGAGGTAGTGTTCCGATTCCGACCGTATTTCAATCCAACGAACTTCGGAATAGGGACACTAGTCGCCGGCGAGCCAGGCTTCGCAGCAGGATTTGGCGAGGGTACGAACGCGGCCGATATAGGCGGCGCGCTCGGAGACGCTGATGACGCCGCGGGCATCGAGAAGATTGAAGAGATGGCTGGCTTTAATGCATTGATCGTAGGCCGGCAGAGGCAACAGACGCGCAACCAGTGCGGCGCATTCCGCTTCGGCGTCGGCGAAATGCTGCTGCAACATGGTGGTGTTGGCAGCCTCGAAGTTGTACGCGCTGTATTCGCGTTCCGCCCGGAGAAACACATCGCCATAGGTGACGCCCTGGCCGTTGAAATCCAGGTCGTAGACGCTTGAGACGCTTTGGACATACATCGCGAGGCGCTCGAGTCCGTAGGTGAATTCCGCCGAGGGGAGCACCACCGGGATACCGCCGACCTGCTGGAAATAGGTGAACTGGGTCACCTCCATGCCGTCGCACCATACCTCCCAGCCCAGCCCCCAGGCGCCGAGCGTTGGGCTTTCCCAATCGTCCTCCACAAAGCGGAAATCGTGGAGCGCGGTGTCAATGCCGATGGCGCGGTAGCTTTCCAGCACCAGGGTTTGGGCATCGGCCGGACTGGGTTTCATGATGACCTGGTACTGGTAGTAGTGCTGGAGGCGGTTGGGGTTTTCGCCGTAGCGGCCATCGCTCGGGCGCCGGCAGGCCTGCACATAGGCGGCTTTCCATGGTTTGGGGCCCAAGGTGCGCAGGGTGGTGGCCGGGTGGAAAGTGCCGGCGCCGACCTCCATGTCGTACGGCTGGAGGATGACACAGCCTTTTGCGGCCCAGTAGGCATGCAGGCGCAGGATGATATTTTGAAAGCTAGGCGGGCGGTTCGGGGCGGCCATGGTGCAGGCGGAGTCCTGGTTCTGAGCGGGCCGTACGGTGTATCGACGGCCGAGACTGATGACTCAATCCGAGCGTCGCCACCCAGGCTCGCCCCGCAGGGCGAAAGGGCGAGGAGTGCTGCAGCATCGGTCAATAGCTCGGATGGTATTACAGGCGGTGGTCGGGGTGGCAAGGCGAAGGGTGCTGATGCGGCGGCGGGATGTTTGTGGGGTTTTGGCGGTTGGAGCCGTGACCGTGGGGCTGATCGCCTTTCGGGCCTACTTCATCGAGCCGCGGGAATGGGGAGCGTTGTGCGTTGGCGCTTCGCCGCCCTTTGCTTGTGTGCCCCGATCGGGGCTGATCTGGCTGCAGCGATACTATCTGCTGGGCGGCGGCTCGTTAGCCCTTGGTCTGGTGGGCTTTGCCTGGCGCGGCGGTTTTTTGGCGCAAATCGCGGCCGTGGTGATCGGCGTGGCCGCGATCGAGAATTACAATGCGACCTGGGGGGCAGTGGGGCTGGCGCTGGGGGCCTGGTCGTGGATACGGCGTGATGGGTGGAGAGGATCGGAGCGTCTCAGTTTGTGATGGTGGGGGCCAGGGTATCGAGGGATGCGGGGGTGAGCGGGGGTGGGTCGAGCGGGGCCGCTTTGAGCGCGCCGCTTTCGTCCTGCCAGCCGCCGCCTAGGGCGCGGTAGAGGGCGACGACGTCGTTGGCGAGGGTAAGGTCGGTCTGCACAAGTTGCTGGCGTGACGAGATCAGCGTTCGCTCGGCGTCGAGCACCTGGAGGAAGTCGGTGACACCGTTGGTGTAGCGCGCGCGGGCGAGGAAGAGGGTGATTTCGGCGGATTTCACCTCCTCCAGCAGGCGGTCGCGGGCGGCGCGGTCGGTGCGATAGGCGACCAGGCCGTCCTCGACTTCGCGGAGCGCGTTCAGCACGGTCCCGCGGTAATGCAAGGCGGACGCGATCTGCTGGGCGCGGGCCATGCGGAGCGAGGCAGTGAGGCGGCCGCCCTGGAAGATCGGCAGGGATAGGCTCGGCCCGAGCGTGTAAAAATGGCTCGCCCAGTTGGCAAGGTAGCTGGCGTCGATCGCGCGCAGACCCAGGCTGCCGGTGAGGGTGACATCCGGATAAAAGCCGGCGACAGCGATGCCGACATTGGCGGTGGCTGCGTGCAGCTGGGCTTCCGCCTCGCGGATATCCGGCCGGCGGCGCGCCAGTGTGGAGGGCACGCCAATGGCGACTAAGGCCGGTATCGCGGGCAAGGGCGCCACGGGCGTCAGCATGGCGTCGACGGCACCGGGAGGTTGACCGACCAGGACGCTCAGCCGGTTCATGGCCTGGACCAGCTGATTTTCGTAGCCGGGGAGCTGGCGCTGGGTTTCGGCGAGTTGGGTGTGTGCCTGTTCGACATCGAGGCCGGTGGCGAGGCCTTGGCCCTGGCGGGTCTGGGTGAGGGACAGCGAATCCTGCGCGGTGCTGACGTTGGCGCGCTGGCTTTCCGTCAGGGCCTGGGCGCCGCGCACCTGCACATAGGCCTGGGCCACTTCGCTTTCGAGCATAATGAGGGCGTCGTTGGTGGCCTCCATCTGGGCTTCGGTGTCGGCCTTGGCCTGCTCGACGGAGCGACGGACGCGGCCGAAGAGGTCGAGTTCCCATGAGGCGTCCATGCCGTATTGGAAGAGATTGATCGGCTGGGTTGCTTTGTTGAGGAACGCGTTGCCGCCCTCGGAAAGATAGGTGCCGATGGGGATGCTGCCGGAGATGTAGCTGTTCAGAGGGCTGCTCTTGTCGGCAAGCGCGTTGAGCCCGCTATAGGCGCCCTGGGATTTCAGGATGCCTTCCAGGCCAAGCTGCTCATGGTTCAGACTGGCCGTACCGTTGAGCGAGGGGAGGCCGGCCGCGCGGGCGGTGGCGACGCTCTGGCGGGACTCGACAACGCGCAGCACGGCCTGCTGGAGGTCGAGATTGCCGGAGATCGCCATAGTGATCAGCCGGTCGAGGACCGGATCGTCGAAACCGGCCCACCATTTTGGATCGGGGTCGGATTGGGGCGTGACCCGGTCGGCGCGGCTGGCCGAGGGGTCGTTCCAGGCGGCTGGGGTGGGCGGTTTGGGCGGCGCGAAATTGGGGCCAACGGTGCAGGCGGCCAGTGCGCATGCGGCTGCGACCGGGAGGATGCGAAGCTGCCGGTTTCTCTGGGTCGCTGGCTTCATGCGATTGACATGTCCTGATGTTTCGAGCGGGCCGCCGGGGCTGCCGGGAAATAGGGCCAGGCGGGTGGATGCAGCAAATAGGATTTTCGTGTCGCGTTGGGTGGAATGGTGCCCCGGTTGATCGTGGCGATGGTGGGCTGTTATTCGGCGGCTTGGGCGTAGGTGGCGACGGAGGGGCAAGTGCAGGCGAGGTTGCGGTCGCCATAGACATTGTCGACGCGCTTGACGGGGGGCCAGAATTTCGCCGCAGTGGGGCGCGGATAGGCGGCCTGTTCACGCGTGTAGGGGTGCGGCCAGTCGGTGGCCGCAAGTTCGGCGGCGGTGTGGGGGGCGTTCTTGAGCACATTGTCCGCGCGGTCGGCGCGGCCTTCGGCGATGGCGTCGATTTCGGCGCGGATACCGATCATGGCGTCGCAGAAGCGGTCGAGTTCATGAAGGGGCTCGCTTTCGGTGGGCTCTACCATGAGCGTGCCGGGGACCGGCCAGGACATGGTGGGGGCATGAAAACCGTAATCCTGCAGGCGCTTGGCAATATCCTCCACCTGGATACCGGCGGTGGCGGCAAAGGCGCGGCAATCTAGAATGCATTCATGGGCGACGGTGCCTGCGCGGCCGCTATAGAGGATCGGGAAATGGGGTTTTAGGCGCGCTGCGATGTAGTTGGCGTTGAGGATGGCGAGTTTGGTCGCGCGCTCGAGGCCTTCGGCGCCCATAAGATGCATATAGGCGTAGCTGATGGCCAAAATGCCAGCGCTTCCGAAGGGGGCGGCGGAGACCGGACCGATGCCGGTGGCGGGGCCGGCATCTGGGCGCGCCGGATGATTGGGGAGATAGGGTGCCAGGTGGGCGGCAACCGCGATCGGGCCGATACCCGGACCGCCGCCGCCATGCGGGATGCAGAAGGTTTTGTGCAGGTTAAGGTGGCAGACATCGGCGCCGATCGCGCCGGGGCTTGTGAGGCCTAGCTGCGCGTTCAAGTTGGCGCCATCCATATAGACCTGTCCGCCATGGGCGTGAACGATGCCAATGATCTCCCTAATGCCGTCCTCGAAGACGCCATGGGTGCTGGGATAGGTGACCATCAGCGCGGCGAGATTGGCCGCATGCTTCTCGGCTTTGGCGCGCAGGTCGGCGATGTCGATATTGCCGAGCGGGTCGCAGCCGACGACGACGATGGTGAGGCCGGCCATGGCGGCGCTCGCGGGGTTGGTGCCGTGCGCGCTGCTGGGTATCAGGCAAATCAGGCGCTGCGAGTCGCCACGGGCGTGGTGGTAGGCACGGATGGCGAGCAGGCCGGCATACTCGCCTTGGCTGCCGGCATTGGGCTGAAGGCTGACGGCGGCGAAACCGGTGGCGCGGGCGAGCATGGTTTTGAGACGCTCGATCAGCTCAGAGTAGCCCTGGGTCTGGGCGGGCGGCGCGAACGGGTGGAGGTTCGCGAAGCCGGGCCAGGTGATCGGCAGCATTTCGGTGGTCGCGTTCAATTTCATCGTGCAGGAGCCCAAGGGGATCATGCCGCGGTTGAGCGCGATGTCGCGGTCCTCGAGGCGCTTGAGGTAGCGCAGCATGGCGTGCTCGGCGTGGTGCGCGTGGAAAACGGGATGGGTGAGGAAATCTGAGGTGCGGACGAGGGTTTTGGGGATGGAGGCTTTCACCGCGCCGGGTGTGGCGCCGAAGAGGGCCAGGAGTGCCGAGAGATCGGCTTGGGTGACTGTTTCGTCGAGGGCGATCGAGATGGCGCCGTCATCGAGCTGCCTGAAATTAAAGCTTGCCGCGCCGGCGCGGGCGAGCAGCGTTTCGGTGATGCGGCCGGCTTCGAGTGTAATGGTATCGAAATAGCTGGTGTGGCGCAGGGTGTAGCCGGCTTTCGCTGCGGCGTCGGCCAGAAGGCGGGCTTGCAGGTTGATGCGGGCGGCGATGCGGCGCAGGCCGGCGGGGCCATGCCAGGCGGCGTAGCAGCCGGCGATGATGGCCAGCAGAACCTGCGCCGTGCAGATGTTGCTCGTCGCCTTTTCGCGGCGGATATGCTGTTCGCGGGTTTGCAAAGCGAGGCGCAAGGCGGGAGCGCCCGAGGCATCGATGCTGCGGCCAACGAGGCGGCCGGGCATGTAGCGCTTAAAAACCTCCTTGGTGGCGAAGAAGGCGGCGTGCGGGCCGCCAAAACCCATCGGCACACCGAAGCGCTGGGCTGAGCCGACGACGATGTCGGCGCCCATTTCGCCGGGCGGGGTGAGCAGCGTGAGGGACAGCAGATCGGCGGCCACGATGGCGAGCGCGCCTGCCGCCTGGGCCGCCGCGATCTCTTCCCTGAGGCAGCGTATGGCGCCAGTGGTGCCGGGATATTGCAGGATGACGGCGAAGGGTTTGTTTCGCGCCACGGCGTCAATGTCGCCCGCGGCGAAATCCGCGATTGTCCAGCCGAGGGGTGTGGCGCGGGTTTGCAGGACCGCGCGGGTTTGCGGGTGCAGGTCGGCGGCTGCGGCAATGGTGTTCGTTTTGGATTTTGAGAGGTTCCTGGCCATGGCGGCGGCTTCCGCGGCGGCGGTTGCCTCGTCAAGCAAGGAGGCGTTGGCGATGGGCAGGCCGGTGAGATCGGTGATCACGGTCTGGAAATTCAGCAAGGCCTCCAGACGGCCCTGGGATATTTCTGGCTGATAGGGGGTGTAGGCGGTGTACCAGCCGGGATTTTCCAGGATGTTGCGCTGGATTACGGGTGGCATGTGGGTGCCGTGATAGCCGCAGCCGATCAGGCTTTTGCAACCCCATTGGTTGCGCGCGGCGAGGCCGGAGAGATCGGCGAGGATGGCGGCTTCGTCGATCGCATCAGGCAAATCGAATGTTGCGCGAGTGCGTATGGCATCCGGAACCGTGCTTGCGATCAGGTCTTCGATCGAAGCGGCACCGACTACCGCGAGCATTCTGACGATATCCTGATGACCTGGGCCGATATGGCGGGCGACGAAGGCGTTTTGCGCATAAAGCTCGGCAAGATCGTCAACGGTTTGCATGCGGCTACAGGGTCTCGAGGTAGGCCTCGTAGCCTTCCTCGTCCAAAAGCGTTTCGAACGCGTCTTCGTCGGTCGGTTCCATGCGCCAGAACCAGCCTTCGCCGGTGGGGTCGCGGTTGATCAGGCCGGGGTCCTCGACGACGTTTTCGTTGATTTCGGCGATGCGGCCACTGATGGGGGCGAACACATCGTTGGCCGCCTTGGTGGATTCGACGGTAGCGACGGTTTCGCCTTCGACCACGTCTCGGTCGACCGCGGGGAGTTCGATGAAGACGATATCGCCCAGCGCATCCTGCGCGTGGTCAGTGATGCCGACGGTGAGCGTGCCGTCATCCTCCAGGCGTATCCATTCGTGTTCCTTGGTGTAACGGGTTTCGGCCATGACAACCTCATCTTGCTGCGAAGCGATGGGGAACGAAGGGCAGCTTGACCTGGTGGGCGTCCAGGCGCTGGCCCCTGACGAGCAGGACGAGGGGTGACCCATCTTCCGCCAGATCGCGGCGAACGTAGCCCATGGCGACCGGTGCGCCCAAGGTGGGAGAGACCGTGCCGGACGTGATTATCCCGGCCTGTGTTCCATCTAGTGCGGCGATGTCGGTGCCGGCGCGGGCGGGCGGGCGGCCTTGCGGGCGAATGCCGACGCGCAGCCTGGGCGGACCGTTCACGAGGTGGTCGTGGATGGTGGTGGCACCGGGGAAATCGAGCGCTTCGCGGCGGCGTTTCGGGATGGTCCAACCAAGGCCGGCTTCGATCGGGCTGGTGAGCATGTCGATGTCGTGGCCGTAGAGGCAGAGGCCGGCTTCGAGGCGTAATGTATCGCGTGCGGCAAGGCCGGCTGGGGCACATTCAGGTTCGGCGAGGAGGCGGGTTGCGAGCGTTTCAGCGTCGGACGCGGGGACGGAGATCTCAAAACCGTCCTCCCCCGTATAGCCGCTGCGGCTGACCCAGCAGGGTCCGATGCCGGCGATGGCGCAGGTGGTGATGCCAAGGAAAGGTAGTGCTGCCGCTTCGTGGCCGAGGCGAGCCAGAATGTTTGCCGCTTGCGGGCCCTGCAAGGCGAGCAGTGCCCTATCGTGATGGTGCTCGCGGGCGATGCCGCTGGTGTCGAGATGGCCAAGATCGGCTTCGGTGCGGACGGCGTTGGCAACGATGACGAGGCGGCCCGGATGATGGGCGACCATGAGGTCGTCGATGATGCCACCGGCTTCGTTTAGAAAAAAGGTGTAGCGCTGGCGGCCCATTGGTAGATTTTTGATATCGCCTGGAACCAGGCGCTCCAGATCGGCCGCAGCGTCACCGTGCAGGGATATCTGGGCCATGTGCGAAACGTCGAACAGGGCGGCTGCGGTACGGGCCTGCCGGTGTTCTGCGAGCGTGCCGGTTGGATATTTGACAGGGAGCGACCAGCCGGCGAAATCGATCATGCGGGCGCCGAGGCGGCGATGGAGCAGATCCAGCGGCGTGATGCGCAAGGCTGTCACGAGGTATTGAAACTCCAGAACGCGAGTGGTCAGTTTCCGGTTACCCGGTGAGCCTGACCCCCCTCTGTCTTGGAACCTGAGAGATTCGGCGCGGGCGGGTCGCCCTGCCTTACTCCGTCGGTGCGCCTGATTTTCGGCGCTTTCCAGAGCGTTCGTGCCCGTTTCGCGGTCCTTTGGGCCTGAGCGTTTCCGGGGGCCGGTTGCGCCTTCGGCGGCAGGCTTTTAGGGCCTGCGCTCTCCCGCGAGGGGGTGATGAACAGGGTTGGGTATGGCGGATGGGGGGATGTGCTGCAAGACCGAATTACAGATATCAGGTATCGGTCGCGGGAGGCGTTTGGATGGGTTTGAGCATGCGGTTGCTGGTCTTGCTCGGTCTGCTGATAAGCGGAGGGGCGCTGGCGGATCCGGCAAGCGATTTATGCGCGCAGAATCCGGCATTTGCGCCGTCGATCATGCTTAAAATCGTGCAGGCGCAGTTGGAGGGAGATCACGACCCCTCGCTCGACGCGGATACGCCGGAAAATATTGCCAGGCAGGCGTCGACGCAGGGAATGGCCGAATGCGCGGCGGAGGCGCGCGCCGATCCCTCGATCGTGGCGGCACTCGGGTCGCTGAGCGCCGCCGATCAGCCGGTGGGGTGGGATGCGTTCAACACGGCTTGCACCGACCACAAGGCAAGCCGTGGTGCGTGCATCACGGCGGAGGTGCAGGCCGACAAGGCGCTGAAGCGGATGATTTCCACGGATAAGCCGGCGGGCGCGAAGACGCTTGTGCAGACCTGCGAGCTGGTGATGCAGACGGACCCGCCTTTGGCCGAGTGGCGGGAGTGTGTAGATCAGGGGTTGGCGGTCCATGCGTCCCCTGCGGCGGCGAAGCGGTGCAAGCTGTCGGCGACCTGGCATGTAGCGAAGACAGGAGCGGAGGCGGGGGGGATTGTGGCGGCGTGTTTGAAGGGGGGGTAGTGGTGCGTTTTTCTAGCGGGGAGCTCGCGGCGTGGGGGTGGTGCGCTGCGGAGCAGCGCACCCTGCGGCGGTCTCGGGGTTCGTTTCATTTTGGGCGTTTGAGGAGGAGGCGGGTGCTCCCGGTATTTTGGGGGTGGGGGTGACTTGCGGCCAGGATGAGGGGGCGCAGGGAGGGCAGGTTCAACCAGTGCGGGAGTTCGCGGCGGATGATGCCGCCGTGTTCGCCGGAGCCGCGGCCGGTGATGATTTCGACGCAGCGCAGGTGGTCGGCGTGGGCGGATTGGAGGAAGCGTTCGAGGGCATGGAAGGCTGACTGTGCGGTCTTGCCGTGCAGGTCGAGCGTGCGGGCGGCAGCAAGCTTGCCGGTTCGAAAACGGTTCCACGTGGATTTGTCGAGGCCGGGCGGGTGATGGCCGGTGACGAGGGTCGTGGCGCCGAGCCTTGAGCGCGGTGGTGGCGCCGTTGGTAGGATTGGCGTTAGGGGTGGCGGGGCGTTTTCCACTGTGGGCGGAGGCAGGGGGATTTCGCGCCCGGCCAAAGCCGAGACGTGGCGGATGTAGCTTGCCCAGGCGGCTCTATCCTGGTCCGAGAGGGGGCGGGGGCGCTGAGGCATGACCGCGAGTCTAGCGGTTGGCGAAGGATTGTCATGCGGTGGGTCGGCTTCTGGCTCCAAGGCGTTTGGGGCGAGCACTTCAAGGGGCAGCGTGTGGGCAGTTTGCGCCGGTGGGGCAAGATGCTCCCACCTCGGGTGTTCATGCTTGGCGGTATTTTCTTGGTGCTGATGCTGCTTTGGCAGCGGACGCGGGTGGATGATTTCAGCGTGTTCGATCAGCCCTTCTATCTTGGGATCGCGCATGATCTGGTGGAGACAGGCCGGTTTACGGACGGGTTTATGTTCGCGCCGGCGGGGGCCGATGGGCAACGCCCCGCCGGGATGCGTTTCGCGCCGCTTTACCCGGGCATCGTGGCCGCGGCGGCTGAGGTGGATCCAAGGATGCGGCAGGGCATAGACTGCCTGGTGGCGACAAGGGGAAAGACGCCGGCATGTGCCTCTGTCGCACCCATTCTGCGGTGCGCGCAGTTTCTGGAACTGGTGGCCTTCTTCTGGTTGGTGTGGTGGATGGCCGAGGCCGTCGGGGGATCCACGCTGGGCTGGCTGAGCCTGCTAATTTCGCTGGGGTCGGCGCCGCTATTGCTGCGCTCGGTGAATTTTCTGATGACGGAGATGACCTGCCTGGCGCTGACCACCGCTGCGACGGCGGCCGGCGTTCAGGCGGTACGAGGGCGACGGCGGTTGCTGTGGAGTGCGGCGGTTGGCGTTTTGATGGCGTTTGGGGCGCTGACGCGGCCGGCTTTTCTGTATCTCATTCCGGTTTGCGCCTTGGGTGCGTTGGCAGCGGGACGGCGCCAAGCGCTGAAGCCGATGCTGGCCCTGTGTGTTGCAGCGGCTTTGGTGCTAGGTCCGTGGGTGGCACGGAACCAGGTAGAGCTGGGTAGGGCTTCGCTCACGTATGGGTATGACAGCCACACGCTGGTGCAGCGGATCGCGTTCGATACGATGACGTGGCGTGAATACGGGATGGCCTATGTGTGCTGGCTGCCGGATGGCAATGAGATCGGCCGGGCGCTGGCCGGCGCGGGGGCCTGCGACCGGTTCGGGTGGGACGAACATGCCAACTCGTTCTATGTGCTTGGTTTGCGGCACATGCTGTATGTAACGTTGGCGGCTTCCGGGGGATACAAGCATCACCTGGGCTATTTGTTGCACCGGTACATCTTTCGGATGCCGCTGACGCATCTATTGGTGTCGATTCCGCTGGCTCTGCGCGGCGCCTATGTGGCGCATTGGTGGGGTGTTGTATTGCTGATCAGCTGCTTGGTTTGGACGGTGGCGGCGTTGCGGCGGGTGCGCTTGGGCGAATTTTGCTTCGACCGTACGCTGTTTCTGCTGACGGCACTTCCCGCCTGGTTCATGCTGGCGTTTAATGCTGCCGCGGCAGTGAACCAGGTGCGATATAACCTGATGCTGATCCCCGCTTATGCGATCGCAGGCGGCCTGAGCCTTCGATGGATCGCCGCAAGATACGGCGATCGGCTAAGATTGCGGCTATCCCGTCGGGAGATTTAGATGAGCGTGTCGGTTGCACCGGTGGCGATTGAAGGGCCGATGGTTCGCATGTTCGCGGGTTTTGACTGGTGGCGATCGATGACCGTCACGGGGCGGTTCGGCCGGAACTCGGATGCGGAAATCATGTTATTCGATGCCGCACGGTCGATCGTATCGGCCGATCTTTTTGCGGGGTTCTGGCGTGACGAAGCTAGAGGCATGGACTGGCTGCAGGATTTTCTCTGCGACCCGCACATGGGGGAGATGGTCGAAAGCCTCCTGGCGCCGGAAATAGATGAAGAGGAGGTTGAGGAGGAGTTCCATTACGACCGGCGCGCGTTGTGCACGCTTGGCAGCGATGTTGTGGAGGATACCTGAGCGGAGCCTTTTGGGGCTGGGATAGCCGCTTTCTGCAGAGGCGAGTGATACCCGTTCGCCGGTGGTGGTGGTGGGCGCAAGCTCCTAGCCTACGGAGTGCGTTCCAACAGCATCGGGCCAAGGGGGCGGCCGCCAAAGATGTGGATGTGGAAGTGGGGGACTTCCTGGTGGGCGTCTTCTCCTATGTTGGCCAGGACACGGTAGCCTGGTGAGTCCAGGCCGAGGATCTGGGCGACTTTGGCGACGGCTTTAAAGAAGCCGGCGATGTTTTCGGGTGGGGCGGTGGCGGCAAAATCGGCCAGGGAGACGTGCGGCGTTTTGGGTATGACGAGCACATGGACGGGGGCGCGGGGAGAGATATCGTGGAAGGCGAGGGCATGTCCGTCCTCGTAGACTTTTCGGCAGGGGATTTCGCCGCGCAGTATCCGGGCAAAAACGTTGTTGGTGTCGTAGAGGCCTAGGCCGGAGACGGGCATTTTCGGTCTCGCTCAAGACATGACGTAAGATAATTCTAATACTCGTCGATGGGATTTATCGTTTTTTGCCCGAATCTACCACCTCGGCCCTTCCCACGAGGGAAAGGGGAAAGGCGGTTGCGGTGGTCAAGAGATAGCTCACTGGTATAAAAGCCTCTTAGGGGATTTTTCGGGTGATGGGGCCAGACAGGAGGGCGCGGCGGGCGGCTTTTTCGGCGACGCCGGAGACGCCCTCACGGCGTTCCAACTCGGCCCAGACCTCGGATGGATGGAGCTCGGCCGACACCCACAGCACGAGAAGGTGGTAAAGCACGTCGGCACTCTCGCAAACGAGCGCCTGCTTGTTGCCTGCGACGGCTTCGATCAGGCACTCGACTGCCTCCTCGCCGAATTTCTGGGCGACTTTTGCGATGCCGCGGGAGAGCAGCCGGGCGGAGTGGCTGACGGCCGGGTCGGCGCTTCGGCGATCGAGAACGACGGTCCATAGCCGGTCCAGAACGTCCGGCGTCGTGCCAACCGAGGCGGGGGAGGTTTGCACGGAGCTTGCGGCCTTGGCGGGTTTTGCGGCCTTTTTTGCCACGCGGCAGTGTCTCCTCTGGGTGCGACTCGGCGGAGTACCTGTGTCTATGCCGCTTGTGCCAATAGGCGGACCGGAAGGCCAGCTTCTGCAAGGGCTGCCTTCACCTGCGGCACGGTGAAGGTGCCGAAATGGAAGACACTGGCGGCCAACAGGCCGGTGGCTCCGGCACGGGCGCCATCGATGAAATGGCCCATGGAGCCGACGCCGCCGGAGGCGACCACGGGAAGTCGGGTGGCGGCACAGATGGCGGAAAGCAGCTGGGTATCGAAGCCACTGCGGGTGCCGTCGCGATCCATGCTGGTGACGAGAAGCTCGCCGGCGCCCAGGAATTCGAGGTGTTGGCACCAGGCTACGGCGTCGAGACCGGTGGGGGTGCGGCCGCCGTGAATAAAAATCTCCCATTTGCCGGGGGCGGTGGCACGGGCGTCGATTGCGGCGACAACGCATTGGCTACCGAATTTTTCGGCGGCCTCCGAGATTAGCGCAGGGCGGGCGACGGCGGCGGAGTTGATGCCGCATTTGTCGGCGCCGGCAAGCAGCAGGCGCCGCATATCGTCCGTAGAGCGGATGCCACCGCCGACGGTGAAAGGGAGGAAGATTTTTGCGGCAGTGCGGCTAACGACATCGAGGATGGTATCGCGCTGCTCGTTGCTTGCAGTGATGTCTAGGAAGGTTAGTTCATCGGCGCCAGCCGCGTCGTAAATGGCCGCCTGTTCGACCGGGTCGCCGGCATCGCGGAGGTCGACAAAATTCACGCCTTTGACGACGCGGCCGTTTTTGACGTCGAGGCAGGGGATGATGCGGAGTTTGAGCATTGGGTTTTCTTTACCAGTGGCCGACGTTGATGACGAAGGCCGGGAGCCCCCACCCCGGTCCCTCCCACAAGGGTGAGGGGAAGAAGCCGGAGCATCGGTCACGATTTGGGGCGATGGGTGTTATTCACCCAGCTGGCGGCTGAGCGTTGGTGTTTTGGCTGGTCTGGTCTTCTCGGTTTGGAGGCGGCCGGCGAACATGTAGTCGCGTGTAAGAGGCACGGCTTCCTGGTGGCGGGCGAGCTGGAGCTGCCAGACCATGTGATGGAGATGGCGGAACGAGAATTCGCTGCCGGTGAGGTAGAGTTCGAACAGGCGTGTGAAGTGTGTGTCGTAGAGGGCGGCGATGGCGTCGCGGTTGGCTTCAAAACGGCGGCGCCAGTGGCGCAGGGTTTCTGCATAGTGAAGGCGGAGAATCTCGACGTCGGTCGCGATGAGTTTTTCGCGCTCGACCGCGCGGAAAACCTCGGAGAGGGCGGGCGAGTAGCCGCCGGGAAAGATGTGTCGGGTAATCCAGGGGTTGGTGACGGCCGGGCCGTCGCTGCGGCCGATCGCGTGGATGAGTGCGATCCCGTCCTCCGCCAGCAGGTTTTTCAGGGCGGCGAAGTAGTGCCCGTAATGCGTGATGCCGACATGTTCGAACATGCCGACCGAGACGATGCGGTCGTATTGGCCGCGGACCGTGCGGTAGTCATCGAGCTTGATGGTGATGCGGTCGGCGAGGCTGGCGGCGTCGACACGGGACGTTGCCTCCTCGAACTGCTCGGTTGAGAGGGTGATGCCGGTGACCCGAGCGGAAAAATCCTGGGCCAGCGTGATGGCCATGCCGCCCCAGCCACACCCGATGTCGAGCACGTGCAGGTCGGGGCGGTCGAGGCAGAGTTTTTGGGCGATGTGGCGCTTTTTCTCCGCCTGGGCTTCCTCGAGTGTTTCGTCCCCGCGGGCAAAATAGGCGCATGAATATTGGCGGTCGCGATCGAGGAAGAGTGAGTAGAGCCGGCCGTTGAGATCGTAATGGCGGGCGACGTTTCGCCTTGCCTTTGGGATCGGGTTATACTGCGCTGGCGTGCGGAGGGCACGGGCGATAGCGCGGCGCAGGGCGAGGCCCGGATGGCGGCCACCGGCGTGAATATTGCCGAACAGGACGTTGAGGAGGTCTTCCAAGCGGCAGTCGATGAGTTCGATGTCGCCGCTGACGAAGGCTTCACCGAAGACCAGAGCCGGGTTGGTGAGGAGGCCACGCAGGGTGCGCCAGTTGGCGATCGAGGCCGCCGCTTCCGGCTGGCCGCCCGGCCCGAAGGTGGTGGTGCGTCCGTCAGGGAAGCAAATAGTGAGGCTGCCGACGCGGACGAAGCGCTTGAGAATGGCGTCGAGCAGGAAGCGCATTGGGACAAGACCCGCGTTGATAACCAGTTTCTAACGCCTGAACGTGGCGAGAGATAGCCAAGATTGTTCGCGTGCTTCGGCATCCTAAAGCTATTGAGGGACTAAGAAGGCGACCTTTAATGCAAGCCCGCAAACCCTAGTAGCGCTTTGCCAGTTTGTGGGCGGTACGGAGGAGGAAGGCGCGGTCTTCCGGGTCGCAGGCCCGGTAAAGGCGGAGCATAGCCAGTTCATCGCCGGTTTGGGCGGTGCTTCCGTGCAGAAGGTATTCGACAGAGGTGCCCAAGGCATCGGCGATGCGGCTGATATTGCCGCGGAGCTGGCCGGCGCGATCGGTTTCCCATTGAGCGACGGCGCTGCGGCTGACCTCACAGGCGGTGGCAAGCTCATCCTGGGTGAGGCCGCGGGCGCGCCTGAGGGCGCGGATACGGGTGCCGACGGTATGCTCGGATTCCATGGAAACTCTATGCGTGAGAAAAACTAACAATTCCAGTTATTTTGTTGACATCAGAATGTCAGTTATACTAACGAAAGGCGTTATGAACCGATGTTTATCGTTGGGTCTTGCACGGAGACCCCCACCTAGCCGTTCCCACAATGGGGGAGAAGAAGGCGGCATGTGGGCGAGGGGGGCCGGGCATCGGTCCAGGTCCAGGTCAAGGTCGGCTGGTATTAACCGAGGAGTGAGGCAATGCGGTCGCGGGTGGAATGGACGCAGGAGCGGGATGATCGTCTGATGGCGCTGCGGAGGGGCGGCATGACGTGGGACGATATTGCGACTGATATGTCGCTTGGACGAAACACGGTGCTGGAGCGGGGCCGGCGGATCGGTGCGAAGCGCGTGGCGCAAGCGCGGCAGGGCAACGTTGAGGAACCGCGCGACCGGCCAGCGCGGCAGGCCGGGCACCCGCTGACCTGGGATCTGATCAATCGGGGCACGGTACTCGAAGGTGAGGCTTACCCTTATCCAGTCTTTCTTTAGGGAACAAATCATGAACAAAAATAGGTATGAGCCGAATGTGAATGGTAACTGCGCGTTGCGGAATGGCGATCAAGGGATCGATTCCGCCTTCATCGTGTATCGGCTGGAGGAGGCGGGGGCGACGCTGCTTGCGCTGCCGAGCACGGGATATTCGACGCGGATGCGGGTTAGCCAGCTGGATGTGCTGCCCGAGGCGCAGCTGGCCTACGGGTGGGAGGCCGGGAAAGTCAGGCCGCCGGTGCCCTCCGCCTCGCGGATTACCCGCATGGACGAGGCCCTGGGCTGGATCGCCTTGATCCCAAAGGAGCGGTACGTGATTCGGCGGATCGTGGGGGCGCGCAGCCTGGTGAGCCCGGTAACCGAGCGGCACCTGTTTTCGTGGCGGCGCCTGGGGACCGTGTTGGGCGCAGACCACAAGGCGGTGCAGCGATGGCACGCGCAGGGTATCGGCATGCTGGCTGCTGCAGTAGGTGCGTTGCAGCGGGTGAATGGCGCGCTTTCTGTTCGGCCAGGTGGGCAGCGAAGCCTGCGGAGCGAGACTTTTTAGCCGCAGACGCAGGCTTTTCAGTCCTGCGTGAGATGAAGGGTGATGGCGTAGCGGCAGCGGGGGGTGAAGTAGGTGCCGGCGATGGTTTTGCCGTGGCGCACACCCTGGAAGGAGAGGCGATAGGGGTGCTTGTTCGGGTCGATCAGGACGAGCTCGGCAGTGGCGGAATCACTGCTGAGTTTGCCGCGCAGGGCGATCGTGCCGGCGGCAGGGGTGAAGATAATCTCGCTATTGCGAATCGTGATAGCGGCCTCGGATGGCGGATCGCAGGTGCCTAAGAGTGGCTGCATCCTGCCGGCGTAGTTGAGCGTATCAGCGGGGATTGAGCACGCTGCGAACGGAATGAGGATCAGAATTTGCGGGCGCATGGGCACCCCATACAGAGTGGCGAATGGATTTGTATACATGGCCGTGATGGGGTTTTGGAAAACACGGCCTGCGATGGCGCCTGGTTCGCGCGGTTGCATCGTCTGACGGGGCGAGGAGGGGCGCTCGCGTGAGGCCCTGTGCGACATAATTTCGTCCTCTTGTCGATTTGCATTGCCCAGCAACCCCAACTTTAGGTATATTTTCTTCAACGCTGGCGGGTTGCGCAGACGGCGTGACGATGCGGCAGCGATTTGCCGATGCTGGGCCAAAAAATCCTATTTTTGAACAATGATTTCGGGTTGATGGAGGATAAGTCGCCTTCAGCGTATTGCGAACATGTACTCGCTAGGCGGGCTGCAGGTTGCGGAGCCGCGACGTGCGGGATGTGAGGAGGCTGAGAGGCGGGCCATTCGATGAACCTTGTGCAGCAGTCTCCGACAATGCGATCGTTGGAGCGCGGCACGAGAACGGCGATACGGGAAAGTCTTTTGTCGTGGTCGCGATTTGCCTTGGAGATTTCAGGGCAGGAACCGGCCCTGCATCACCTGGAAATCATCAAGGCACTGGAGGGGGTGACTCTCGGGACGACGCGTCGGCTGATCCTGCTGATGCCGCCGGGATCTGCCAAAAGCACGTATGCGAGCAGGCTGTTCCCCGCATGGTGGCTGATCCGCAATCCGGGGACCGCGATTATATCCGCCTGCCATACGGCGCGGCTCGCGCAGGATTTTGGCCGACGTGTAAGAGGACTTGTTGAAGAACACTCGACCCGATTGGGCGTGTCGCTGCAGCCTGATGCGCGGGCGGCCGGCCGGTTTATCACCAGCCTTGGCGGCGAATATTTCGCGATTGGCGTGCATGGCGCGGTGACGGGGCGGCGCGCTGATCTGGCGCTGGTGGACGATCCTGTTCGATCCTTTGCAGACGCGGAAAGTTTTGCCGCGCGGGAACATTTGTGGGAATGGTTCCGATCTGAACTCATTACGCGGCTGAAGCCGGGTGGGCGGATTGTTGTGGTGATGACACGCTGGCACTGCGACGATCTAGCTGGCCGGCTGATCGAGCAGGGCGGCTGGGACGTTTTGCGCCTGCCGGCCTTGGCGGAAGAGGGCGACCCGCTCGGCCGCGAGATCGGCGCGGCATTGTGGCCAGACTGGGAAGATAGGCCTGCGCTGCTCGAGAAGCGCGGGATGCTTGGGGAACGGCATTTTGCCGCCCTTTTTCAGCAATCTCCGATGGGCGAGGCGGGCGAGATTTTCGATCCACGTAAACTGCGTGTTGTGAACGACATTCCTGAAGGGCTTTCGGTGCGTGCGTGGGACTTGGCCGCGAGCGCAGGCGGCAGCGGCGATCCGGATTGGACGGTTGGGGTGAAGCTCGTGCGCGACGCTCCGGGATGCCTGTTCGTGGATGACGTGATCAGGTTTCGTGGCATGCCAGGCGACGTGGCAGAGCGGATACGCGCGGTGGCGGAGCAGGATGGCGCGGCGGTGACGGTGGGGCTGCCACAGGACCCAGGGCAAGCAGGCAAATCGCAAATCATGTTTCTGACCCAGGTGCTTGCCGGATTTCGGGTAGTGGCGACGCCGGAATTGGGCATGAAGGCGATGCGCGCAATGCCGGTTGCTTCGCAAGTTTCGGGTGGCACCGTGGCCATGCGGCGCGCCAGTTGGAATGCAGCTTTCATGGAAGAACTTGCGACTTTTCCGAATGGCCGGAAGGATGATCAGGTGGATGCATTGGCGCGCGCGTTCGGCTTGCTGATTTCCCAAAAGCCTTCGGCACGGTTTGCCCAGGTGCCATTCTTACCGCGGTGAGCGGCGACGGCTTGCGAGGTTTGGCAGGCCCTGGCGAGCGGGTGTTTTTCACGAGAGAGGATATCAGGGTTGTTCCGCACCATAACCGACCTCGTGCCGATCGATGCCGATTATCCCGACCGTACGCGCGTGCTAGACATCTACCGGCGCATCCTGGACGGGACCATTTATGATGTTTTGCCCTATGAATTTCACGAAGAGACGTCGTTAAGCGGCGAGTATGTGCCGCTGCGAAAAAGACGGCCTTCGGTTCGCTATGGCCTGGCGCGTTTGGTGGTGGAAGATAGCGTTGCCTTGCTGTTCAGCGAGGGACATTTCCCGGTATTCGAATCATCAGACCCACGCGCTCGGGACGATCTTGCGGTAGTGGCGCGGGACGCCCGGCTGAACATGGTTATGGTGGAGGCCGGCTTGCGTGGCAGCGTTGGGTCGGTGGCATTGCTGCTGCGGGTGCTGAGCGGACGGGTGTTCGTGGACGTGCTGGACTCGATGTATCTGACGCCGGAGTGGGATCAGGCCGCGCCGGATACGTTGCTGCGCGTGACCGAGCGCTTTAAGACGAGCGGGGCCGCGCTTGCGTCACTTGGGTTCAGGATGACCGATCCCACGCAGATGTATTGGTTTCAGCGGGTGTGGGACGAGGTGTTTGAGCGCTGGTTTGTGCCGGTGCCAGTTGGCAGCGCTAGCCCACCTGAGGAAGACGCTGGGCGTTCGCTTCGGCACGGGCTGGGTTTTGTGCCGATGGTGTGGATACGCAATCTGCCCGGTGGCACCGGCGTAGATGGGGCATGTACGTTCAGAAGTGCTGTCGATACGGGGATCGAAATCGACTACCAGCTAAGCCAGGCTGGTCGTGGACTGAAATATAGCAGCGATCCGACGCTGCTGATCAGAGAACCGGCCGGACTTGATGGGACCATGGTGCGCGGCGCCGCCAATGCGCTTGTCGTCAGTGAAAAGGGCGACGCCAAGTTGCTGGAGATTGGCGGAACCGCGAGCCAGGCGGTGATCGAGTATGTGCGCGTGCTGCGCGATCTGGCTTTGGAAACATTGCATGGCAACCGGGCCGATGCGCAGCGCCTGACCGTGCCCGCGAGTGGCCGTGCGCTGGAAATGATGCACCAGGGCTTGTTGTGGCTGGCTGATAATCTGCGTGTGAGCTATGGTGAAGGTGCTCTGCTGAGCCTCGCACGCATGATAATGCGTGCCAGCCACGTTTTTCCTTTGCGGGTTGAAGGCCGAGTGTTGCAGCCGCTCAATTTGGGGGCCCGTGTGAGCCTGCGTTGGCCGGATTGGTATCCGGACGATGCGCTCGACGGCCAGAGAAGGGCAGAGACCCTGATCTCGCTTGTTTCGGCCTCCCAAATGTCACGTGAGACCGCATTGAGGATATTGGCCTCGGACTATGACATTGAAGACGTTTCAGCAGAGTTGGAGAAAATCAGAGCCGAGGGGGTATGATGAGCGAGGATGCTACTGGCAACGGGGATACAACAGCGTTTGCCGCGTTGAAAGCGCATGCGGAGGCGTTGGAGCGGCAGCTTCATGACGTGGAAATTCAATCCGCCATCCGGTTGCGGCAGGCGGAGTTGAAGGCCGAAGCCGTGCGTGCCGGGATTGTGGATCTTGACGGGTTGAAATTGCTGGATACGGCCATTTTGACATCGCCGCCTGCCGATACGCAGGACGAGGCGGCACATGTTATCGCCAGGCTTCGACGGGACAAACCATGGCTGTTTGGTGCTGCCAACTCCAGCAGCTTGGCTGCGGTGCCGCAGGCGGCGCCGATGAAACGGAGGCTGGCGACGGAGATGAGCGTGGAGGAATGGCGGGCTGCCCGGGCGGAGTTGCTACGCCGGAGGTGAGCCGACATCAGACAGGCTTGATCAGGGGGCGCGGCCCCCTTTTTTGTGAGGAATCTCATGGGCATTGTGAATTTTCCGCCGGCACTGCAACCGATTATCCAGCAGGGTTTTTTGGAACGCGAGTTCGAGCAAGCGCTGCGGTCGAAGCTTGGCTATCGTGCCTGTGCAGATCGTGAAGAGTTCGCCGTCGGCATCGGTGAGACCTTGACCAAGACGCGTGCTGGCCTGCTGCCGGCGGTGACCATGCCGCTTGCGGGGAGCACGAACACCAATCTTGACAACGGCCTGAACCCTGGATCCTGGAGCGTGGAGCAGTATACGCTGACATTGAACCATTATGCCGCGACCATGGATCTGAACATGGTGACAAGCCGGGTTGGTATCGCAAGCCTGTTCCTACAGAATGCTTATGCAAATGGCGAGCAGGCCGGCCGCAGTTTAGACGACCTGGCGCGAAATTCGCTGTTCGCAGCGTATTTCGGCGGAAACACGCGGGTTCGCACGAGTTTGACAAGTGCTGGGCCTACCGTCTCTGTTGACGATATAAGAGGGTTTACCACGGTCTATCTGAATGGCGTTCAGCAGCCGGTGAGTGGTTCGAACCCGCTGCTGGTTACAATCGGCGGTGATGGCTACACCGTGATCGGCGCAAGTGCCGACGCCAGCAATGTATCGACGACACCGGGCGGGACGAGCGGGGTGCTCACGCTTTCGGGCAATGTTTCCGTAAGCGACGGTACCGCCGGCACCACTGTGCAGGCAGCCACCGCTTCGCTGATTCTGCGGCCGGGAGGACGTACAAATACGTCGGCGTTGCAGGCGGGCGATACGCTTTCGATGAGCAACGTTCTGGATGCCGTAGCTGGGCTACGATTAAACGCGGTGCCGGATATCGACGGGGCCTATAATTGCTATCTGGATCCGATCAGCGCGCGCCAACTATTTGCCGACCCAGATTTCCAGCGTCTGTTCATCGGCGCGCTTTCCGCCAACGAGGTATTCAAGCCTGGCCAGGGCGTTGTGAATGAGTTTCTTGGATTGCGCTTTGTGCTGACAACAGAATCTTATGTGCAAGCGTCGTCGAGCGTGGCCGGCGCGGTGGTTCGGCGACCGATCGTGGTTGGCCAAGGCGCCCTGATCGAGGGGGATTTCGCGGGGATGGCTTCGGACGATGTGGCCCCTAAGGAGTCGATTGTATCGCTCGTAGATGGTGTGTGCATGGTGACACGCGAGCCAATCGACCGGCTGCAGCAGATTATCGCGCAATCTTGGTATTGGATTGGCGGCTTTTGTGCCCCATCGGACACGACCACCAATGCGTTGACAGTACCGACAGCGACCAATGCGAATTTCAAGCGTGCCGTGATGATCGAGCATCTGGGTTAGGTGAAGGGGCGGGGCGCGGGAGGTTCCAAGGTTGCCGTGAGCGCCTAGGGGGGAATGCATGCTGACTGATCAGCAGAAGACAGATGTCAGGCGATTTTGCGGCTACCCGGCCTATGGCGCTTCACCTTCCGGAAATATTGGTTGGCGCTTTTTCGTTTCTTATGGACTTTTGGAATACCGGATGAACAATCTTTCTGTTGCTGAGGTTGCGGTTATTTTGAGTTACCTGGCGACCCTCAGTCAGCTCGAGGCGGTTGTTCCTACAGCGAGCGACAACCTTGACAGTGACGCTGCCGCGAGTTGGAAGCATAATCGCTCGGAGGTCAGCGATCGCCTCCGATTGCTTGACGAATGGCGGCGGCGGCTGTGCGGCTTTTTGGGTGTGCCCGCGGGCGACGGGCTTGATACAGTTGGCGTGAGCTGGATTGTTTGATGGATGCGCAGGCGCTGCAGGACCGCATTGCGAAGGGGATGGCCGTCGTCGGGCGGAAGCTTGGCTTGCCCTATGTGGTTTATCGGCCGAAAGGCGCAAACCAGCCAACCCAACCTTACAACCGGGTAATCGAACTGAATGCGGCATTTTCGGCCGAAGGTGGTGGAATGCCGCATGGCCCGGATTTTGGGAAAGCCTTGTGGTGGGGCAGCTTTGACTGCGGATATACACAATCGGGCGACTATCTGGTGGGGGCGGTCGCGACCTATTTTATTGCGCGGCAATGGCCTGGATTGCCGGTGCAATGTGTGCTGACGAACCGCGTTGTAACGATTGTGCGACCCTTGCCGGCCATGCAAGGGACTTATAGCGGCTTCTTTGCCTCTTCTGGGCAGTTGCTGATCTCTGAGTGGCCGGCGAGCCTGCTCGAGAGCGGCGGACATGGCGGTGCAGTTCGCGCGACCCAGACGCACCTCGGTGTTTGGGACTTACTACTGCCGGGGCTTCCCGTGGGTCTGGCGGCATCCGACGTTGTAACGGACGATCTCGGTGCGAACTATGTTGTTGGCGCCGCCGAGCAGAGCTCACTCGGGTGGCGCGTGGTCGTGCGGCAACTTGGCGCCTGATCATTGGCCAAATGCAAGATCGACCAACTTGCACGCGGCTCTGGGCCGATCTGACGGTGAAACTTGTTCATGAAGGTGGATGGACGTGGCCGATCTATCCGATGTTGAGGCTGCCCTTTTGGTTGCTATATTGGCCGCCATCTATCCGGCGGGCCCCGATAGACCAAGCATCGTTCTAAGCCCTGTTCGCGTTTACCGCGGTTGGCCTCTAATCGGACCACTTGCCATCGATCTTGCCGCAGGTGTTGCCAATGTTAGTGTGTTTCCGGATCCGAATGGGACGCAGAATACTACCCGATGGTCTTTATCCACACGAAGCACGCAAGGGGTGCCGAGCCTCGCGGTTTCCGTAAGTGAAAATTCCGCGACGTTTTTCGGATCGGGCGGCAGTGGACAACTGGCTGGATTGCTTATCGCACAGAAAGCCTTTGTATATCGTGGGCGGGATGGCGACACACCCGCGCTTGTTGCCGCAATGTTGGCCGGGCTTGTACGACAAAGCAGGGCTTGCTGGCAATCGGGTGCTACGATCAGCATTCCTGGTGACGGCTCACTCACGGCGCGTGTGGTCGCTGACGGCTCTACACTCACGGAATGGGCGCGGCAGAGACAGGCGTTTCGGGTTTCTGCGTGGTGCCCAAATCCCATGATACGTGACGCTGTGTGCAGTGCAATCGCGAATGCCTTGTCGTCGATCGCATTTCTGACCTTGGCGGACGGAACAGCCGGGCGGCTTCGTTACCGGGCGGCGGCAAGCTTCGATGACGATCAGGATGCTCATCAGTATCGACGGGATTTTCTGTATGATGTTGAGTACGGAACAACTGTGAAGGCAGATGCGCCATCGATGCTGTTCAGTGACCTTATCTGGAATGGCGAGTCGGTCTACGGGTAGTGACCTAACAGATCTGACGATGGTCGGAGGCCGTGAGGATGCCCTGTTAGCGAAATCTGTCTGTGTAGGCCTAGGCAGGCTTCTGCCGCGAAAACCGGAAACTAAGAGGTTTTGAGCATGCCAATCGTGCAACAAGGTACATTGAACACGACCGCTTTGGTGGTGCCGGATTTGTATGTGCAGATCGTTCCTCCCCAAAATCTTGTTACTAACGGTGTGCCAACAAATTTGATGGGCGTTGTAGGCACCGCGAGCTGGGGGCCGGTGAACCAGCCCGTCATTGTTGGGACCATGGCCGATTATGCGCAGAATTTCGGGCCGATTGTTACTCGGAAGTATGACATGGGTACTTCTGTCGCGACTGCGATACAGCAGGGTGCTGCTGACTTTCGATGTGTCAGGGTGACGGATGGGACCGACCTGGCCGCGAGCTATGCGCTGGGCCTGGCGAATGGCAGTTTCAACGTGATGTTCACGGCGCTCCATACCGGGTCGCTTGGAAACAATATCACTATCACCCTTGCTCAGGCCGCGATGACGGGAGCGTGGCAGCTTGTGGTGGGGCTGCCCGGATTGGTTCCTGAGGTGTATCCCAATATTCAGGCGCCTTCCGCCGCCCGCTTCTGGCAAAATCTTGTAGCTGCCATCAATACTGGGACGGGCGCGCTTCGGGGACCGTCGCAGCTTGTTGTTGCAACGCCGGGAAGTTTGACAAGCGAGGCCCCCTTTGCCTTTGGGCCGCTATTGCTTTCTGGGGGTAGTGATGGCGCCAGCGGGGTGGCTTCTGTTACCCTGATTGGGCAGGATACCGTGCCGCGTATGGGGATGTATGCCTTGCGTTCGCAGGGGTGTGGCATTGGCGTGCTGGTCGATTCGGATGATTCGACGCAATGGACGACCCAGGCTGCATTCGGCCTGTCGGAAGGACTTTACATGATCCTGACCGGGCCCTCAGGACAGACCATCCCAGGCGCAGTGGCAACAATGCAGGCCGCCGGGCTAGATTCTTATTCGGCCAAGTTGATGTTTGGTGATTGGGTATACTGGTATGACCAGGCGAATGCTGTGACAAGGTTGGTTTCGCCTCAAGGTTTCGTGGCCGGCCGCCTCGCCAATCTATCCCCGGAGCAGTCCAGCCTGAACAAACCGCTTTATAGCGTGATCGGTACGCAATGGTCGGGGGCACCTAATACCGGGCAAGTTTCGACTTACAGCGATGCGGAACTGCAGATACTGTTCCAGAGCGGAATTGACGTGATCGCCAATCCGCAGCCGGGTGGCGCGTATTGGGGGGTTCGTTGTGGGCACAACACATCTACCAATGTTACTATACATGGCGACAATTACACGCGGCTCACGAACTATATCGCGGCCACACTTGCCGCCGGGATGGGCCAGTTTATTGGTCAAGTTATCAACACTGCGTTGTTTCAGCAAATCAGGTCGACGCAGCTTAGTTTTCTGCTCAATTTATTTTCCCAGGGTATTCTGGGGAGCATAGACGGTTCGCTGCCCTTCTCGGTGATCTGCGACAGCAGCAATAACCCGCAAAGTATGACAAATCTCGGCTTTGTGCAGAGTAACGCCCAGGTACAGTTCCAGAGTATCAATGAAATGTTCATCGTGAACGTCGAAGGCGGTCAGACTGTTATTGTGCAAAGGCAGACCTTGCCCGGCGGAATACCTTCTACGACCTAACTTTCATGCGGGCTGGAACCGACGATTCCAGTGGAGTTTACCAGACCGGGTTTAGGAGTGAGCAAACATGCCGATCAATGCCTTTTCGATCGGGCGCGACTGCCAGCTTGTGGTGATCGGGCCTCAAGGGCGGGTTGACCTGACCTATGTGAGTGGCTTCGAAAGTCGGCAAATGACACAAGCCGTTCGGCTTGATCGTCTGGATGGGATACCCATGGGAGCCGAGCTGCCCAAAGGGTGGGAGGGCAGCTTCGAGGTGGAGCGGGGTAACAGCGATCTCGATGATTTCATTGCGCAGGCCGAGCAGATCTATTTCGTGCAAGGCTCACTGCCGGCAGGAACGATTTACCAATACGTGGCCGAAGTGGATGGATCAACCTCGACCTACCAATTTAGTGGTGTGGTTTTCAAGCTTGCGAATGCAGGCGACTGGCATGGCGATGCAAGTGTAAAACAAAAGCTTGAGTTTTTTGCCACGCAGAGGCAACGACTTTGACGACCCCCACATCGCAAATTCTGTCTGCATCCATGGCCCCTCTGATCGTGCATGATCATGATGGCAGGGAGTTGGTATTGCGTCGGCTCACTGCTTTGGACAGGTTGCGGCTGTTCAAGGCAATCGGCCCTGTATTGTCACAGAACAACCTTTATCTTGGCATGGTAACCCTTGCAGCTTCGGTAACCGCCATTGATGCTATACCCGTGCCAGCTCCTACGACTGAAGGACAGGTGGAAGCTCTGGTCGCGCGGTTAGGGGATGTGGGCATCGCTGCGGTGGCAGCAGCACTGGCAAGCGACGCATCCCCGACCATGGAAGCCACCACACAGGGAAACTGAGTAGGCACCCCGATCTAGTAGACTGCTTATATTTGATCAAGAACGGGGTGCCTTTTGACGTTGCTTTTTCACTTCCGCCAGAAGAGCGGCTCGCGTGGCTTGTTGCGATGGGGCGGTTGGACGGTATCGAATTTGACTGGGGCGTGCGGCGTTGGAAAAGTTCGTGAACGATGCGATCATCGCTGCTGGCGAGCGGCTGCGGGAAGTGTTGAGGACTGGCTTGTCCGAGCAGGGCTTTGCAGACGATTTGGAGGTGCGGTTACAGGAAGGTGGGGTTATTATCGCAAGCCGCTCAAGTGATGTGGCGGGTGTGGAATTTGGCAGGCCAGGCACGCCGCCCATGGCAGTGATGGGAAACATCGCGCGAGAGTCTGCATTGGCAGTGGTGGAGGTGTTGGCAAACCACTTGAGGAGCAGAGAGCTTTGATGGAAGCTTTTGAAATCGGCGTATCGCTTGCGCTCAAGGATGGTATTTCCGGCAGTATCGAGAGGGCAAGGCAGAGTGTCGAGGACCTGCAAACTGCCATCCGGTCGTCTGTCGTTTCTATGAAAGATTTACGTGAGGTGGGGCGAAAGAGCGGTTCCATAGGCATTGACCAACGAAGCCCAAAGCCATTTGGAAAGCCTGCGCCACAGGCCGCCATTACGAAAGCTTCCATTGATGCTCGGACCTCAGCCCCAATGCCGGTGGTGGATGCGCCGCGAGGAGCGCAGCCATCGGGATCTGTCTGGGGCGAGCAGAGAGATATTCATACCGCTTTGGCCAGTGAGCTGACGCCAGAGGAGCCTCCAGAAGAGGTTGATAAGTTCCAGCATTTGCCGTTGCCGTACGCAAAAATGGCGTATCAGGAAACAGTCTTAAGCACTGCGCCAAAACTGGGAAAGCGTAATACAGCGGCCTTTCAAACGTATGCCGATGAGACCAGGCGCGGCGCGGCGCCTCCAGCTCCCGATCTCGATAAAGTAACGACTTTTGTGGATAATTCGAGCTATCTGGTGCCGCGGAATGAACCAGAGGCTGACGGGACAGGCGTTCCTGGAATTGTCGGATCCCCGCGCTTGAATGGTCCGGGTGTGGGTGGGGGAGCAAAGAACGGAACTAGGGCAGGCAGCCATTACGAGTTTATTGAGTTAAACTCAATGATGATGCCAGACCAGAGCGGCACGCAAAAGATGGGCGCCAGGTTGGACAAACCTTTGGTTAACCAACCCGCGGCGCCAGGTTTGGCGGGACTCGGGGCACCAGACATCTGGGCCTCTCATGGACCAGAGGTGGAGACTGGACCGACCAAGGCCGAGCTGATGGAAAATTGCTCCACTGATGCTCGTTTTTATCCGACCTTCAGGACGGGTTCCGCCCAGGCCTGCAATATGAAAAACTTTGCGACGCCGCAAAACGGCCAACGATCCGAGGAACCCAGCAAAGGGGATGTGTATTTGGATGGCTTGCTCGTTGGCCGGTGGATGTTGCGCTTTTTGCGAAGGGAGGCGGAGCGAGCGGATGCCGGCCCGACCGGGTTTGATGCAAAGCGTAGCCGGCTGCTGCCGGGCGTGACGGTGGGTGGATAATGGCACTACTTATCCTGGGTGGAGAGCAGCTGACCGACTTCGAGATCCCCTCGGAAGTGCAATTCGGCGGCGCGCAGAAACTTGCCATTCACAAGTTGATTGGTGGCGCACGTATCATTGACGTTATGGGACCGGACGATGCATCGATCAAATGGGCTGGCATATTCTCGGGCACCTATGCAGGCGATCGTGCGAGGATGTTCGACGCCATGAGGGTGGCGGGGGCCCCTGTCGGGCTCACATGGGACGCGTTTTGTTATCTTGTAGTTATAGAAACGCTTGTCTTCGATTTTCGGAACCCTTGGTGGATTCCCTATCAGATATCGTGTGCAATTGCAGTAGACCAGGCGCAGAGCATGGGAAGTTACGCGCCTGACCTGGCTCAGAGCATACTAAGTGATCTGACGGCGGCCTCGGCCTATGATAATGTTTCGGCGGCGCTGGCGGCTACTTCGGTTGCGGATGCCCTGACGCAAGGCAATGCAGACTATATATCCGCATCCACCTCTTTATTGAGTGCTGCAAATGCCATCACCGCGAACATTGAAGCGACACAGGAGAACATCGCAGGGATCGAGACGAACCAGACTAGTTTTAGCTCCTCAGATTTGGCGGACCTGGTGACTTCGTCTGGCACGCTGGCGCAGCTTTGTACGGCGCGCGGTTACATTGAACGTTGTTCGAGCAATCTGAGCGGTGCAGGGACCTGATGCAAACCGTTACGGTAACCGGCGGGAATCTGTTTCAGATTGCGGCTGAATATCTGCAGGACGCGACGCAATGGATAAGGATTGCGGAGCTCAATGCGATCAGTGACCCTTGGTTGAGCGGACTGATAGCGATCAACCTTCCCAATCTTGATCGTTCGGCCGGAGGCGGTGTTGGACAGCAGTAATGTCAGATCTCCAGCGCTTAGCGTGTTCGCGAATGGCTCTCCTATATCGGGCGTTCTGGATGTGGAAATCTCAACGAACTCTTATCAGTCAGCAAACAGATATCGCTTGCGCGGATCCTTGAGTGCCTCCGGCTATAATATTTGGGCCTCGAACCAGATCCAGATCGAGATTATACTTGGGCTTGATGGTGCGAGTGAGAGCATGGTGCTTGGTCCGGTTGACCGAGTTACTGTTGACCCTGCGTTCAATGAGGTTGTGGTGGAAGGACGCGATTTGACGGCAAGCCTGATTGAAGCGAGGACACAGGAAAGCTTTGAAAACCAGACAGCGAGCGAAATAGCTACCATATTGGCCCTGCGGCACGGGCTTGTGCCAGTTATTACCGAGACGACCGGGCTTGTTGGCCGCAACTTTCAGAATGATCATGTGCGGACGACCCTAGATCAACATGCACGATCGACAACCGAGTGGGACTTGCTGGTCAGGTTGGCAGAGCTGGAAGGGTTTGATGTTTGGGTCGGCGGACAGGTTCTATATTTCGCACCACTTGCTTCTGATCTGGAACCGCTTGTTTTAAGGCCGCAAGATTGTATTTCGATGAGGCTGGAGCGATCTGTTGCGCTGACAGCGGGCGTGAGTGTGTCGGTGAAGAGCTGGGACTGTAGGGGAACCCAGACAATTTCGCAGACTGCTTCTACGAGTGCTTCGGGAGACGGGGCTGCCGGGTATGTTTTGGTTAGACCAAACATGACCGTGGATGCCGCGCAGGTGCTGGCAAACCGCGCTGTTTCTCTTATGGCGCAGCATGGCCGGGTGCTTACGATCGACATGCCGGGCGACCTTAGGACTAATCCTCGTGGTTTGTTAGGTATTGAAGATACTGGCACAGATTTCGATGGACTTTATTTAATCACAGCGGTCGAACGGCGGATGTCATTCGATCATGGCTTCTACCAGACGGTCGAGGCGAGGATTCCCCCATGGACGACATTCTGAATCTTTACAAAGCGCGGGCGTCTCAGATCGACCAAGGGTGGGCACAGCCCCGGCTAGCGGTTGTCAGCTCTGTAGATGCTTCAACCTATACCGCGCGGGTTATTATTCAACCGGAAGGTGTTCTTTCCGGATGGTTGCCGATTGCCTCGCCTTGGATTGGAGCGGGTTGGGGCCTCGCTTGCCCACCTGCCCTTGGCGACCAGGTTTTGGTAGTGTGTCAGGAGGGCGAGTCGGAGCACGGGATTATCGTTGGGCGAATGTGGTCGAATACGGCGGCGGCTCCTGGCGCTCCGGTTGGTGAATTATGGCTGATCCATAAGAGTGGAAGCTCGATCAAACTGCAAAATGACGGATCGATTGAGAGTTCAGCCCCGAAATGGACACATAACGGGGACTTGCATGTCACCGGAAATGTGTCGGATTCCTACAATTCCCTGGCTGATTTGCGCGCGCATTATAATGAGCATGTTCATGCACCGAGTGCGACGACGCCCACGCCAACCGATTAGGGAATTGTTTGTCCGGGGGGAGGCGTCAGCGTGGCGATAAAGATGTCGCGTTGCAGTTTTATGTCTGTCGGAGAGTTGCCCTGTGGAAGATGCAGCTTTGCTATGGGGAGGTGATCTCTCCGTTGGGCCAACCGGCGATATTGCGCTTATTTCTGGCGCGGTATTGGGTCAGCAGCGAGTTCTTCGACGCCTTTTGACCAATCCAGGCGATTATATATGGCATCTGCAATATGGCGCGGGCCTCGCGCAATTTGTTGGTGCGACGATTAATGTCCCGGCCATTCGGGCAGCGATCAGAAGCCAGATTTTCATGGAATTGTCAGTTGCGAGATTGCCAGAGCCGGTCATCGACGTTCAGAGCCAACTCGATGGCAGTGTGTACGCATATCTTAGATATGTCGATTCTGCCAATGGGTCGACGCAGGTGCTTTCGTTCTCCGTGAGTAATTGACATGATTCTGCCACTGCAAAATTTTACAACATTGGTACAGAACATGGCGGCCACTGTGCAAGGTGGTGCGGCACAGTTGATCGACTTGACAGTTGGAAGCGTGCTTCGTGCACTCCTTGAGTCCTGCGCCTCGATTGCGCTGTGGATGCAGTGGCTAATCCTGCAGGTTCTTTCAATGACCAGGGCTTCCACCAGCACCGGTGCCGATCTTGACACTTGGATGGCAGACTTCTCGTTTACCAGGCTGCCAGGTGCTGCAGCAGCCGGAGCCATCACATTTGCCCGCTATACAATTGGTATCGCAACAACCATTCCTGTTGGAACAGTCGTGAGCACTAGCGATGGCACGCAGAGCTTTGCTGTCATTGAAGATAGCGGCAATCCGGCTTGGAATGGAACAAATGGGTATTTCCTCGGGGCCGCCATCGCAAGCTTTACGGTGCCTGCGCAGGCAATCCTGGCCGGCAGTGCAGGGAATGTTTTGCCAAATACGATACAATTGCTTAAGACGGCAATTACCGGCGTGGATACGGTGGCGAATGGCCAGGCTTTCGTGGGCGGCCTTGATGCGGAGTCCGACTCGGCATTTCGTCTGCGATTCCAACTTTATATCAATAGCCGTTCCCTGGCTACAAGCAGTGCTGTAGAGTTTGCAGTTGCTTCTTTACGGCAGGGTTTACGTTACGTTGTTCTGGAGAATGTTGATGCACACGGACAATTTTCCCCCGGGAACTTTTGTGTTTTTGTCGATGACGGAACGGGCTACCCGCCCGGGGTGCTGATCGACGATGCCAGTAGTGCCGTGGAAGCAGTTCGACCCATAGGGGCGACGTATTCGGTGAAGGCGCCAGATGTTGTGAGTGTGAGTGTATCGATGAAGCTTGCGACTTCAAATGCCTTGACCGCGACTCAAGTTGCTGAGTCTGTGCAACAGAATATTATCGGTTGGGTTGAGAGTTTGCCGATCGCAGGGACCTTGGCGATCTCGAAGATCGACGCGATTGCGCATAATACAGATCCCTCGGTTGTGAGTGTGTTAGGAACGACGATTAATGGTGCCGCGGTTGATGTGACTGCACCTTATAATGGTGTCTTGGTGCCTGTATCTGTGACGGTTAACGCCGATGTTGGGTGACGCCCAAGATTTCGTTCGCAGGATGATGGCGGTGTTGCCGCGACGTTGGTTTGCGGATCCGACAATCCCCCCGCAAACGCCAACTCTTCTGCACGCTTTGCTGGCCGGGTTTGGATCGGCCTGGGCGACGATCTTTGCGCTCATTACTGATGTGCAGCTACTTGCCAGGTTGGGAACCGCATTCGGCCCATTTCTCGACATGGCTAGCCAAGACTTTTTTGGAAATAGCTTGCCGCGTAGGCTTCAGGAGTCTGACGGCGATTACCGCCAGCGAATCAAGGGCGAACTGTTGCGGCCACGGGGCACGCGTTCTGCCCTTGTTTTGGCCATGATGGAACTGACGGGCAGTGCCCCTACGGTGTTTGAGCCTGCTCGGCCGGCAGATACTGGCGGCTATTCTTCAGGTGGGCTTGGATATTCTCAAGCCGGCGGTTGGGGCAATCTAAGTTTGCACTATGCAAGTTTTGTGACGATATTTCGTCCGGTCGGCGGTGGGATTGCCAATTTTGCGGGTTACGGAAGCGGAGGGTATTTATATTATGGGAATCTTTCCATGGTCGAGACGCAGGTAACAGATCGAGACATCCTCGTAAAAGTCTCCGCCATCCTTCCTGCGGGATTTTTGGCCTGGATCCGGATAGCGAATAAGAGCGGCTAGCCCGTTGCAGGGCTGAGACTGTCTCACGTTGTTCCCCGATGGCTAAGTTAGGCCAAAATTTTCCGGCATCGTACGGGGGCCGGAAATTGTATCAAAAGAGAATTTCTCAAAAAAGAAGGATTTTTCATGGACAGGCAGATTGTCTATCCCGCCAGTATTCCTCTGGATACTGATATTCTGGGCATTCAGCGGAACGTGATGGTGGCGCTGGGCTATCTAGCACAGGTGACTTTAGGGATCACGACAGTTGTAGATGGTCTCGCCTGTACGCCAACATCGCCAACATCAATGAGCGTTTCAATTGGGCCCGGGAGTATTACGCAATTCGGCGTGATTGATTCGACGGCTTTCGGTTCACTTCCAGCATTGAACGATCCGCTTGTACGTTTGGGAGTGAATGTTGCAAGCACCGAGTTCAATGTGCTGTTGCCGACCGTGCCTGGGCAATCGATCAACTATTTGGTGGAAGCAAGCTTTCTGGAGACAGATGCAACCCCAGTTGTGCTGCCCTACTACAATGCGCAAAATCCCGCCCAGCCCTATAGCGGACCGAATGGGTCGGGCGTTCTCCAGAATACTCAGCGATTGCAGAGCGTGCAGCTTCAGGTGAAGGCGGGTGCCCCAGCCTCGACGGGTATGCAGGCCACGCCATCCGTGGATTTGGGGTGGGTAGGACTTTATATCATCACCGTCCCCTACGGGCAGGCATCGGTTTCGGCAAGCAACATCAGCGTTTATCCGACAGCTCCATTTGTTACATGGAAATTGCCACAGTTGTCCCCCGGCACGCATAATATCGCTGCCTTTGGGCCGACGACGCAGGGTGGGTGGCAAGTTCCTGCAGGGGTCAGCTCGGTTAAGGCGCGCGTATGGGGCGGTGGCGGCGCCGGCGGAACGGGTTCCAGCGAGCCCGGCGGCGGCGGTGCGGGCGGCGGTTACTCCGAAGGATTCTATGGGGTGACGCCCGGGGAAGTCATCGCGGTCACGGTCGGCAGCGGCAGCGCGGGATCAGGGTCGGTTGGGGGGAGTTCGAGCTTTGGTGCACTGGCTTCCGCGCTGGGTGGGCAGGCCGGAGTGGATGGTTTTCCTTCCGGCAGCGGGGCAGGGGGGGCGGGAGGCGCTGCGAGTGGCTCGGGGTTCACTGTGAGCGGCAGCCCAGGCGGCAGCGCCTTTGTGTCCTCACCCAATGTGATGAGCGGGGCAGGCGGCGGTGCATTCGGTTGTGCGGGCGCGGTATCTGCCGTTGGCGTTGCAGCGAATGCGAATGTGACGGGGATCAATGGCATTTCCCCTGGCGCGGGTGGATCTGGCGGCATCGGTTCTGGGCTCGGTGGCACTGGCGGACCCGGCTTGGTGATTGTCGAGTGGTGACCTGCGTAATGTTGGCGCATGGTCTATCGTGTTGGCCTGGAAGGCCTAATCTGCAATTTAACTGATTTGCTGGAGGGCTTCTGCATGTCTAAACCAGCAATCTATAGTTGGCAGCCGACAACGACGCGGGTTGTTGCGGTGGAAGGTTTCGGACCGTTTCCGCGAGGCGTGTTGCAGATGCAGCCGCCGCCTCTCAACTGGCCCGTGAAGGATCCGGGCGATGTCCTTGACTATATATTCGATCTTTCGGATGCATTGGCCGGAAATCAGGGCGATTCAATCGCCACGATCGATGTTGCCATCTACCCGAACAACACCGGTGACCTTACGCTACAATCTTCCAGCGCCGATGGCGACCAGGCGATTTTATGGCTCGCGGGCGGTGTGGCCGGAACAAACTACGCAGTGAATATTGTTGTGGGTACTAATAGTGGCCGTGTATTTTCGCGAACTGTTTCGCTTCCCGTGCAGGCTTTGGCGACGGCGATCGCGACCGATACCGATATCGTCGATCAAACTGGTGCGGATCTGACGGATCAAACTGGCGCGCCGCTGACCACGACCTGAGTTCCACCCAAGCATCTCAGAAGCGAGACAGGCATGCCGACCATTGCTGAATTACCAAGTGCGACGTCGACGGGTCCGCAAGACGTGTTGCCGATTGAGCAAAGTGGCGTTACCCGCTCAGTCAGTGTTGCGGAGTTGCTGAGCGGAACGCAGGCCGCCATCGAATTGCCAAGCCCGAGCGTTTTTGGCAGGGCTTCGCTTGGCCCGGGTGGCCCTGAAGCGCTCACGGTTGGGCTAGGACTGGTGGTACAAAATGCGAGCATCGCTGCTAATGGTGGGGACCATGCGTCGTTCGTTCAGACGCAGAATTTTGTTCCCACAGATGAAGCGATTATCAATTCCGGCGGTATCCCGAAGCAGTTGCCAATTCCCGCCTTTCGTTCGCTGTTTAGCGCCGGCAAGAATGTGACAATTGACCAGAACGGCATCATCGGCTCTACGACCGACCCTGCTGTCACATCGAATCTTCAGACGCTGGCGACGGGGCTGGCGAGTGCCGACACATCCATCACGACCCTGAGCGGCCTTATTCCAGCCGGAGGCGTAGCTGGCCTGAATTCCAGCGGCGAGGTGACAGCGCCGATCGCCGGCGACGTGACACTTGGAACAGTTAAGGCCGGGGGAACGGGCACTGCGCGCGCGTTGGCTACCCGCGCGGTGGACGTAGTGAATGTTCTTGATTTTGGGGCAATATTCGGGGGGCCGGACTGTACGGCGGCCTTCAACGCGGCGTTTAACGCATTACCGTCGGGTGGCGGCGAGATGTTTGTGCCAGCTGGAGATTATTGGGTCAGCACGCCGCTCGTTTTTACGGGCAAGCCGGTTGCAGTGTGTGGCACGGGCCGCGGGCAGACTCGGATACATTTCCAGCACACAGGGGTCGGTTTCGATTTTGTTCCGAGCAATTTATTCAATAAAATCATTTTGGAGAAAATCTCGTTCTATGCCGAGAGTACGTCGGGGCAGACCGCGGCTGCAGTTCGGATCACTTATCCGAGCACGTCTAGCTTCGGATATGTGTCCGCCAGCATCGACGAGATCGAGATTTTCAGTTATCCGAATGCTTCGAATGGCACATCACCCTATCCGCAGACATTTCTTCGAGGGATTGTTCTGAACGGGTGTTGGAGCACGCAGGTTCGGAACATGTCGTGGTTTGGGCCGCCGGCCGCCCCGGGTGCAACAACGGCCTCGGTGATCGAGGTGAATGGCTCGATTGATACCCGGATCGATGGCATTCAAGCCTATTTTGGCTACGCGGTTGTCTTGCAGACGGGTTACTGCGAGGGTATTTATATCCATGCACCGGTCGTTGTCGGCACCGATTATCTAGTAACTCAAACGAATGAGACGCTTTGGCCGAGCTATAAACCCAATCAAGCGATGTTGCTGGGCCTGTGGGTGGCGAACGGCGAGATCAACACAAGCCTGGGTACTGTTCTGCTGAATAATGTCAGCGGCGGTTATTTCGTCGGCCTAGACATCTCTCGCGATACGGGGCCCACGACGGCCCAGTCATTTTTTGATTTGACGAACGTCACGAATTTCCAAGTGAGCCAGTGCAATTTTGTTGGCGGTCCGTCCGGGAGCACGTCGCAGGATATTGGCTTTAACTTCAGTTCGACTTGGGACTCGTCTGGTAATATCATAGAGGCATGTCATTTTGAGGACATGGCAACCGCTATTAAAATTAACGGCTCCAATGGCACAGTGGGTTTGCTCGCGCGGGACTTACAATTTAGCAATATATCGTTGGATACAGCGATTATAGATCCGACCCCGGACAACTCAGGAAACTTCATTTCTTTTTCTACGCCTTCGCAGGTGAATGTGCCATCTGGCACTGGCACTACCAAGGACTGGGTGTGGGCCGGGCAGGCGGGGCAAATACTCTTTTATGTCAATAACGTTGCTACAGCCAGCAACTATATCCGAAATCAGCCGGCGCCGACTGCAACCGCGCCGGTGCTTTGTTTTGATGGATCCGATGCGCAGGTTGGCGGGGTGATTCAGACTAAGGGAGGAAATTTTTCCATCAATGCGGCAGGAGGGACGAGCCATAGTGGCAATCTTGTGAGCTTTTTGAATATCGCCGGCTCGACGAATTGGGTGGTTATGGAAAACGCGACCGGTTCCAATTTCAGTACCATCAGCACAAATGCGAGCGGGCTAAGCGTGGCGCCTAAAGGCGGCCTCCTGCTTTCGCCGACCGGCGGGTTGTTTGTTCCAGGCTTGCCAACGACCAAGCCCACGGCTGGGTCTTCCCAGATTTGGAATAACAATGGCGTTCTCAGTATCGCGTAAGCTCGTTTTTATTATTCAGAATATTCGGATAAGTGGTCATTCGGGGCAAGGGATGGTGTGGAGTAGGAGACGGCTATGGCTGAGACCGATTTTCATGTGCTTTTTGAGCAAATGGGCGAGGTAGTCAACGGCATACGCAGCTTACATGACGCGGTGGAACTCAGGCAGGCTCAGGCGGAGCAATTGCAGGAGCTGGTTCGTTCGGAGTTGATCGTCCTACGTAAGGACCAGCATGAGCTCGAAGAGAAGATGGATTGCATGGTTTTCGTCATGCAGCACGATATAAGTGCGCTGCGTTGCGGAACGGTCGACAACAGACAGGCTTTAGATGATCTCGTATTAGCCGTTGAGCGTTTGAGGAAGCCCATCGCCGATATTGTGTTGCTGAAGTCGCGTATCGCGGGCCTGGTCTTCGGACTGGGCGTGGTGGGCAGCGCCGTGCTCTGGCTGGCGGAGCCGGTTTATCGTTGGTTTGTGGATACCAAGTTGCTGAGGCAATGAGATCTGCGTTTCCGGCGCGTTTCCCAGTTTTTCGACCATAGCCGCGGTATATCCCGTAGCGCCAGAGAACAAAAGTCTTTTGCTACTTTTTTTCAGAAAAGAGGTCCTCCCTTCAACCTAAGGAGAGTTTCATGGGAAAGCTAAGTCCTTGGCTACGCCAACCAACGACGGTCGCGGGTGTTTCGGCAATTTTCGGTGCGGTCATCGCACTCATGCTAAAGCAGATGAGTCTGGTCGAGGTAGCGCCTTTGTTGGCTGGGGCTGCCATGTCGATCATCTTGCCGGACAATAGTTTGGCGAAGCAGCAGGCGGAGGCTTTGACTAGAGATATAGTGACGGGCAGCACGGGGGCAGGCGCATGAGACGTGTGACCGGCGTGGCCGGCGTGGTTGCGTTCGCCCTTGGGGGCTGCGCAGCCAGCAAGCCGCAGGTCGCAGCTGACTTGCAGGTCGCTTTCGATGTCGCTTCTGGTTTGCAGAGCGTCTATGCGGCCCAGCCCGCGGCTGATCCGAAGATTGTTGCGGAACTTTCACGGCGCCTTGCTGCGGCGCAAACCGCGGTTACGACCTGGCAGTCTTCAACGAGGCCAGCGGATCAGGCGCTTGCGAGTGCGGCGATTGCGGCTGTGTTGGACTACGAGGCTTCGGCGGGCGTTTCGCCCTAGGGCCGGTATTAGATGTCCGCCAGGTTGACCTGGCCGCCCGCGCGGGTAAGGCTGGGGCAACAGACCGGCATGGGCGGGCGGATGGACAAGACGACTCGGACGCAGCGGCATGTCGTGGCCGCTTGCTATCTTGGCTGGACGCTTGATGCGTTCGACTTTTTCATCATGGTATTCGTTTTTGGCGATGTGGCGAAAGAATTCGGCCTCAGCGTGACCTCGATCACTTTTGCCGTCACGCTGACCCTGGCGATGCGCGCCGTCGGCGCCTTTCTGTTTGGCAGGTTTGCCGACCGGTTCGGCCGGCGGCCGGCGTTGATGGCCAGCATTCTCGGGTTTTCGTTGCTTGGTTTTGCGACCGGCCTCGCCCCGGATGCGACCGTGTTTTTCATCATCCGCGCATTGTTCGGTCTGGCGATGGGCGGCGAGTGGGGCGTTGGTGCGTCGCTCACCATGGAGAGCATTCCCTCGGCTTGGCGCGGCCCGGTCAGTGGCATTTTGCAGGCTGGATACCCAAGCGGGTATATGTTGGCATCACTGCTTTACCTCGCCTATCCGATCTTGCATTGGCGCGGGATGTTCATGGTGGGTGCAGTCCCCGCGTTGCTCGTTCTCTATATTCGCGGCTCTGTGGAAGAGAGCCCCGATTGGCGGATGCAGGTGCAAAGTGCGCCTCGAGAAAGCATCTTTCAGGTGGTTCGGCGGCATGCGGGGCTGACAATCTATGCGGCTGTGCTGATGGCGTGTTTCAATTTCTTTAGTCATGGGACGCAGGACATTTATCCTCGCTACCTTCAGGCGCAGCTTCATTTCAACGTGCACACCGTTTCCACGATCGCCATCATTTTCAACCTTGGGGCGATGCTGGGCGGCATCTGCGTCGGGTCGTTGTCTCAGCGGATCGGCAGGCGATGGGCGATAGCCCTGGCCGCGGCGCTTTCGCTTCCGCTGCTGCCACTATGGGCGTTCTCGGTGCAGCCGGTTTGGATCGCGGTAGGCGCATTCCTCATGCAGGTTTGTGTGCAGGGTGCATGGGGTGTTATACCTGTACATCTCAATGAGCTTTCACCTCCTTCTATTCGCGGGACTTTTCCCGGGTTGACCTACCAGCTCGGTAATTTTCTTGCGGCTCTCAATCTGCCTTTGCAGAGTGGGATTGCGTCCTCTCTGGGTGGTGATTACCGGTGGCCGCTTGCCGGCGTGGCAGCCACCGCCGCAATCTGCATTATTCTTCTGGTCGCCTTTGGCCGAGAAGAGAAGGATGTTCGCATGGGCTCGTTCGGTGCTGTGGAACGCAGTGTCACCTGAATCGCACTTTTGGGATGCGCTCTACTGGCTTGCCCAGATGATGCGATGTATCCAAGCGACCTGGGGAAGATCGAACGCATAATCGGGGTGCTCCGGATTGAGGCTGCGTAGTTCGATCCGCCTGGCTGAGCGGCGCACGAGTTGTTTGGCCATCGCCTCGCCCCTGGATGTGCGGACCACCACGCGGTCGCCGCGGCGGGTCGGCGCACCTGGCGACACCACCACCATGTCGCCGTCACGATAGACTGGTTCCATCGAATCGCCAGAAATCTCGAGGGCATAGGCATGGGGGTCGCCGACCTCGGGGATGCTCACCTCGTCCCACGCGCCACCGACGGGGTAGCCGCCATCGTCGAAGAAACCATCTGCGCCGGCCTGGGCCATGCCGATCAGAGGGATGCTGCGCGCCGCGCCGCGCGAAGAGGCGATCGCGCGCGCGCCGGCAACCAGGTGCGAGAATGTCTCCAGGCTGGCGCCGGTGGCTTCAAGCACTTTCGCTAGGCTTTCCGTGCCTGGCCAACGCGCCCTCCCGTCAGGCATGCGGCGTTTGGAGGGATTGAACGTGGTTGGGTCAAGCCCGGCGCGGCGTGCCAGCCCCGACGCGGAGAGGCCGTGTTCGGCCGCCAGCGTGTCGAGCGCACGCCAAATATCGTCGTGCTTCATGGCAAGCCAGTTTGATAAGAATTTTGGCCGGATGCAATAAGAAAATAAGCCTTGCGCGGACGTGTTGGCAGGAACCTCCAAGATTCGTGCCAGCGCTGGAAAGTAAGAATTTGAACTGTCTATATCCGCGACACCCAAGGTGATCTACTGTCGTTTCTAAAGTTCAAATTTATGGTATAAGCCGTCTTCTATTCGGCAGACTCGGGGTTTCTGGCGAAGGCACGTCGACCACCGGTCGATTGCCGGTGGGCGTGGAGAGCGGCGTCATAGGAGAGGACTTTCCTAGGAAATAAGTCGTTGACGGAGTAGCCGTGAGATGTTTACTCTTCGCGCGACATGACCGGGCATTATCATTCCGTTATCAAACCGAAAGCACCGCTCCCGCGATGGGGGCGGCATTTTTTGTGACCAAGGGAGAATACAATGGCATTCAGCGTTCGGAATCTATCGGTGCTTGCCTATGCAAACGGATTTACGCTTTGGCACTATAACACCAGCAGTGAAGACAGATCGAGCGTAGGGGGGCGCGGGTATTTTGACGATGCGGGAGACATGCTCGCCGGTGGCGACGTGATGATGGTGTCCGCGCGAGATGGTGGCCACATGCTCTGCGTGGTCGTGGATGCGGCGGGCGTGCAGGCGGTGCCCATGCGCTAGGAAATCAGGCCTCTTCCCTCTGGGCGAGAATTTCTAGCGCGTGCCTCGCGATCCCGAGTGTGGTCAACTCATAGCGGCCGTCCTCACGGGCGCGTGCAAAACCGTCCTCCGCAAGGCGGTGCAGGCATGGACCATCCTTGAGACCGTCTGGGCGGCCGGCGGCACCCGCCAGGCTGAGGCGGTGGAGGGCCGAACGGCAGCAGGTTTCAAGATAAGGCTGGTTCCACATGGGCCCACCATCGTGTCTCGTGCTGCGCCATGCAAGGGCGGGAGGGCTTGAATCGAACGCACTTTGCGGCCAGGAACAACGCCGTGACATTCGCCGCCCGCTTCTCTCCTGTCCTACGAATCATCGAGCCGGAACGGGCACATGCGATTGCTCTATGGGCACTGAATTACGGTTTGGCCGGGCAGGAAAAGCAGGACGATCCGCCTGCTCTCGCCGTTCGCGCATTCGGGGTTACCTTCAGAAATCCCATTGGTCTTGCCGCGGGTTTCGACAAGAATGCCAGCGCGATTACACCCTTGATGCGGCTGGGCTTCGGCTGCGTAGAGGCCGGCACCGTCACGCCCCGCCCACAGCCGGGCAATCCGCGGCCGCGACTGTTCAGGCTGCCGCAGCACCGTGCGGTGATCAACCGGCTCGGCTTCAACAATGAGGGGATTGATGCTTATGTCGAGCGGGTCAGAGGCCTCAAACTGCGACCGGCGCGGTTCGGCGCAAATGTCGGCATCAACAAGGATGGTGCCGACCCAGAGCGCGATTATCCCGCACTCGTGGCGGCAGTGACGCCCTTTGCCGACTACGTGACCATCAACATTTCATCGCCCAATACGCCTGGCTTGCGTGATTTGCAGGGGGAGGCGCGATTGCGCGGCATTCTGCGCGCGATCATGGCCCAGGTGCCGGTGCGGCCGCCTTTACTGATAAAGCTGGCGCCTGATTTGAGCGACTCGGGGCTGGAAGCCGTAGTGGAAACGGCTGCGGAATGCGGGGCCGCGGGGTTGATCATTTCCAATACAACGACGACACGGCCCGCCGGACTGGGTGGGATTAATAGTTTGCAGGTTGGTGGGTTGTCTGGGGCTCCATTGTTCGATCGGTCCACCGACATGCTGCGCTTGGCGCACCGGCTTGCCCGCGGGCGGCTGACACTTATTGGGTGCGGCGGCATCCGCAGCGGTGCAGACGTGCTCGCCAAGATACGTGCTGGCGCGGTCCTTGTTCAGCTTTACACCGAGTTTGCCTATGTCGGCCCGAGCCTGATTCCGAGGCTGAAGCGCGAGTTGCTGGTGGCACTCAAGGACCAGGGATTCGCGAGTGTCACCGATGCTGTCGGTACGGCAGCCTGATGCGACAGTTGCAAGGGCTCCGCGATATCGCCGATTTTTACGATGGATTTATCGTCGACCTCTGGGGCGTCATGCATGACGGGGTAACCCCGTATGCCGAGGCGGTTGCGTGCCTGCAGCAGCTAGCTGGCCGCAAAATTTTATTGTTGTCGAATGCACCGCGCCGGGCTGCGTCGGCGCAACAGATGCTGCGGCAGCTCGGCATCGAGGACTCCCTGTACTCAACCATTCTGACCAGCGGCGAGGCAACTTGGCTGGCGCTGCGTGATCGCAGCGACCCGTGGTTCACGCGGCTTGGCCGCAACGTCTATCATATCGGCCCTCAACGCGACCGGAACGTGATGGAGGGGCTCGGCCTGACGCGCGTCGACTCGCCGGCCGAAGCGGATTTTGTTCTCAATACCGGGCCGGATGATGACAATACCAGTTCAAATGAATTGGCAGAATTCGTGCCTGAACTGGAAGCCTGTCTGCGCGCGCGCCTGCCGATGATCTGCGCGAACCCTGATCTGGTGGTGGTGCGCGCCGGTATTCGGCTTCTCTGCGCAGGTGCTTTGGCTGCGTTCTATGCGCGCTGGGGCGGGGACGTATTTTCCCTCGGCAAGCCAGACCAAGCGATCTATCGCATGGCGCTCGATCTGCTGAGCGTGTCTGAACAACGTGTTCTGGCGATTGGCGACTCTCTGCAGACCGATATCGCAGGTGCGGCAAATGCCGGGATTGCGAGCCTTTGGGTTCAGGGTGGCATTCATTGGGAGACGATTGCGGGCGATTTCAGGCGTGCGACGGATTTGGCAAGCGAGGCTGGTCTTGGGCCGAGCTTCACGCTCGATCGCCTGGTTTGGTAGGTTCTATTTAAAGCATCATCCGACCACACAGGGTCATCCGTCCGCTTAAAGATTCTCGTTAAACAAAGAACCAGAGCATTTACCGACCGACTTTACCGACTCAACGTGATCGGAAAATGCTCAAGCGGGCGGGGCAGTTGGCTCGTGCAGGCAAGAGAACCCACACCCCTTCCACCGCTTCGGGGCTGGCACCTTCTCTCTCCCGCAAGCGTGGGCAAGGGGGCAGGTTTTCATCCCGGATGTAGTTCGCGCAAAATCGCTGACGCTTCGGCGAACGCTGTGTTCGCCGCGGGGACCCCCGCATAGATCGCAAGCTGCATCAGGGTCTCGCGCAACTCGGTTATTTCAAAACCTTGTCTCTCCAGCCCTGAGCGCGCGTGCAGGGCAAACTCCTCCCAGCGGCCAAGTGCTGCGGTGATCGCCAGAACCAGAAGCCGGCGCGTGCGATGATCGAGTCCGGGGCGGTTCCAGACCTCGTGCCAGGCGATGCGGGTGATCATGGCCTGGAAATCGCTGTTGAAGGGTGTGCGTGCGGCGAGCGCACGATCGACCCATGCGTCACCCAGGACGTTGCGGCGGGTTTGCAGGCCGGCGCTGTAGGCCGGGTCATCGGCTGCGCCCGGAGCGTGTCCTGGCTGTAGCTCGTGCAGGAAGTCGACGAGCGCAGCGGCAAAGGAAGCGGGCGTTTCCGCCTGGGCAAGGTGCGGTGCATCGAGCAGGGCGGTTCGGGCGCCGGGCACGGCCTCCGCGATCAGCTTGCCGTGACCCTCATAGGGGGTTGAGATATCGCGCTCGCCGGCGATCACCAAGGTGGGCACGGCAATGGACGGCAGGTGCGGGCGGAGATCCATGTCGCGAATGGCAGCGCCGCAGGCGGCATAACCTTCCGCGGACATAGCCAGCATGCCAGCGCGGATGCCGCCGGTGAGGTCTGGACGCGACGATAGAAAGGATGCGGTGAAGAATCGGCCGAGGGCCGCGTCGGCGATGGCGGCGGTGCCGCCCAACCGGACCGTATCGATCCTGGCGGCCCAGGCTTGCGCATCCATCCGTGGCGAGGTGCAGGCTGCTACCAACGCACTGACGCGCTGCGGGGCGGTCAGAGCCATTCTCATAGCGATCATGCCGCCCAGCGACACGCCGCAGATGGCGGCCGCATGCACGCCTGCGGCGTCGAGCACCGATGCGGCGTCATCGGCGAGCAGGTCGAGACTGTATTCGCCTTCCGATGCGTCGGAGGCGCCGTGACCACGTGTGTCCATGCGGATCAGCAGGGCATGCGGTAGAAGGAACGGCAGAGCGCGGTCCCAGCTTGTATGGTCGGTGCCGATCGAATTCAGGAGAAGCACCGGCTGCTTGGCCGGATCGCCGTCCTGCCGCCAGAAGAGCCGGGCACCTGCATGGGTTACGAACGGCATGTCAGATGTGCTCCGTTTTTCGCGCGGCAAGCATGGCCTGGACCAACGCCGCCGCATCACCGGCATCGCTGCCGGGCAGCCCGTGGCGTAGATTGCGCAGCATTGCCTCGGTGTCCACCTCGAGGCCGGCGACCACCGGTAGAACAGCCGCGAGGGCGCCGTGAGTGAGCAGAAACAGATCGGCAAGCGCTGGGGCCTCGGCCTGCCAGGCACCTAGGCTTCTTTCGTGTTCGCCGGTTAGCGTGGAGAGCAGCGTGGCCGCGAGGCCGGGCGCGCGAAGGGCAGCGCTGCGCGCCACCTGGCAACCGGTGGGGTTTCGCTTATGGGCGAGCGCGGAGGAGCCGCCGCGGCCCGCCATTCGTGGTTCGAAGGCTTCGCCGACTTCGCCTTGGGCCAGCAGCGCAATATCGATGGCAATCTTGCCGAGGGCGCCGGTGAGGATGGCGAGAGCCGCGCCCAGTCCGGCCAAGTGGCCGCGCTGGGCGTGCCAGGGAAGAACCGGATTGTGGAGGCCTAGGCGAGCGGCCATGCGGCGCGCGATCTCGGCGCCCTTGCCGTGTAGCCCTGCGCGGGTGCCTGCGGCCCCGCCGAATTGCAGGGAGAGAGCGGACGCTTCCCGCAAAAGTCGCAACGTGCCTTCATCAATGCCGGAAAGCCAGCCTGCGAGTTTGAGGCCGAAAGTGATCGGCAACGCGCCCTGCAGCAATGTGCGCCCGAGCATCGGTGTGCTTGCATGGGTATGGGCCAGAGCTGCAAGGCATGTGGTGAAAGCTTCAAGATCTCTGTTCAGCAGTGCCAGGCCTTGCTTGGCCTGCAGCATCAGCGCCGTATCCGCTAGATCCTGGCTGGTGGCGCCGAGATGCACGGCGGCAACGGCCGCGCCATCCCGTTGGGCAACTTTTGCGCGCAGGGCGGCGATCAGGGGAATGGCCAGCGTGCCCGTATGGGCGGCCTGCCTGGCGAGGGCAGGGATATCAATCCAGTCGGGCGTGCAGCAGGCTTCGATATGATCGGCATGGTCGGATGGGATGATGCCGGTTTCCGCGGAGGCACGAGCCAGCGCAGCCTCGAAGGCGAGCGCGCCACGAAGCAAGGCGGCATCGTCGAAGACAGCGAGCATTTCAGGGGTGGTGGCCGGCACGGTGCGGAGCAGTGTCGTCATGCCGGGTTAGGGACAGCGGTGCGGACGGGGCAAGTTGAGTGATCGACCCGCATCGCCCGAGCGCGATGCGAGCTACGCCGGTCCTTAGACATCGAAGAAAACGGTTTCGTATTCGCCTTGCAGGTGGATGTCGAAATGCCAAGCACCGTCTTGCAGGTGGGCGAGCAGGGTAGACCTTCGCGCAGGGGGCACAAGTTGCAGGATTGGATCCTGCTCGTTGGCGGGATCGCCTGCGAAATAGAGCCTTGTCGCGAGCCGCTTGAGCAACCCGCGGCCGAATACGCCGATGGCCACATGCGGGGCTTGTAGGCTGCGGCTGGGGCCGGGAACCTGTCCTGGGCGAATCGTGAGGAAACGGTATTCGCCAGCGTCGCTGGTGGCGGTGCGGCCGAAGCCGATGAAACCGCCACCGGGGGAGGTAGCGTAGCGGCCATCGACATCGGCCTGCCAGATCTCCAGCAGGGCGTCGCTCACCGGGGCGTTGTTGGCGTCCAGCACGCGGCCGCGCAATTCGATCCGTTCGCCCGGCACGTCGCCTTTGGCGGGGGCTTGGTGGAGCAGGTCGTGCGACGGCGGGAAGAGATCCGGCCTTGCGCCGAGGGCGGAGTAGCCGAACAGATCGGCGCCACCTTTCCAGGGCAGGGCGTAGTGGAAAAATGGGCCTACTGTCTGCCAGGGGGTTTGGCCGAAATTCACCGGGTTCTGGTTATCGGGGCGGGGCGCGGGCTGGTCGCGGCCAAGCGGATTGCGGTTATCCATGGGGCGCCTCGAACGGTGTGGTATCCTGCCCGCGAAGAACGATGTCGAAAATGTAGCCGAGCGCGTAGTTCGGCTGTGTGGTGGCGATGTCGAAGCGCGCCACCATGCGGGCGCGTGCCGCGAGCGGCACCGCGTTGGCGATGGCATCGATTTCGATCAGCGGATCGTCGGGGAAATAAAGCTGGGTTACCAGGCGGGTAGCGAAGGCCGGCCCGAGCAAAGAAAGATGAATGTGCGAGGGACGCCAGGCGTTTTTGTGGTTGCCCCAGGGGTAGGCACCTGGCCGGATCGTCATGAGGTCATAGCGGCCTTTCTCGTCGGTGACAACGCGGCCGGCCCCCGTAAAATTGGGATCGATCGGCGCATCCCATTGATCCTTGGCGTGGATGTAGCGTCCGGCGGCGTTGCACTGCCAGATTTCGATCATGGTATGCGGCACCGGCCTGCGGTCTTCGTCGATTACCTGGCCGGAAATCCGGATCCGCTGGCCGATCGGCTCGGCCGCGTGTTGCCGTGTGAGATCGGCCATGGCAGGGCCCATCAGACGCGTCCAGTCGCCGGCCGGGCCAGAGCATTCGGTGAGCGTGTGCTGCGGAATGCGGATCAGCGCGTGGCGCGGCGAACGGGCGATGGTGGAGGCATAAGGCGGGAACAGCGAGGGCGGCTGGCTTGCATCCTCACGAGTAAATCCTGTTTGCATCTCAATCCCTCGGGCGTTGCCATCATCCCGGCAGCGGCAGGCCGACATAGTTTTCGGCCATCACAGTTTGGGCCGCGCTGGAGCCGCGTATATAGGCAAGTTCGGCTACCTGCATTTTCCGTTCAAAACTGCTCATGCCGGGAAAACGGTGGGTGAGGCCGGTGAACCACCAGGAGAAACGTTCCGCCTTCCAGACGCGGGCGAGGGCTTGTTCCGAATACCGGTCCAGCGCCTGCTCGCTGCGCTCGGCATAACGTGCAGCCAGGGCCGTGGCGAGCAGCTTCACGTCGGACATTGCAAGGTTGAGGCCCTTGGCCCCGGTGGGGGGTACGATATGCGCGGCATCGCCGGCGAGGAAGAGCTTGCCATAGCGCATCGGCTCGAAAACGAAGCTTTTCAAGCTGGCAATGCTTTTTTCGATGGCGGGGCCTTGCACCATGTGCGCGGCGGTATGCGGGCCGAGGCGTATGGCCAGCTCGTCCCACAGGCGGGGATCCGGCCAATCCTCCAATTTTTCATCGGTGGCGACCTGCACATAGTAGCGGCTGCGGGTGGGCGAGCGCATGCTGGCGAGCGCGAAGCCGCGCGCATGATTGGAATATATCAGTTCTTCATGGCAGGGCGGGACATCGGCAAGAATGCCGAGCCAGCCGAATTCATAGGCGCGCTCATAAGCGCGGCCAACATGATCGGGGATGCTGGCGCGGCTGGTGCCGTGAAAGCCGTCACAGCCAGCTATATAGTCGCAGTGGATTTCGTGGAGGCAGCCATCCTTCATGTAGCTGACTGAAGGATTGCTGCCGTCGATACCATGCAGGGCGATGTCTGTGGCTTCGAAGACGAGTTCGTCGGGGCGGCTCGCGAACGCGTCGATCAGGTCGCGGGTAACTTCGGTTTGGCCATAGACGGTGACGTGTTTTCCGCCGGTGAGCTCGGCCATGTCGATACGAAAGTTTTCGCCATCCACCGCGAGGCAAAAACCGTCATGTCTCAGTCCCTCACGCTGCATGCGGGCATCGGCGCCGATTCCGCGCAGCAGATCGGCGGTGACCTGCTCTAGCACACCGGCGCGGATGCGGCCCTGCACGTGTGCGCGCGACCGTTGTTCCAGGACGATGCTGGCGACACCGGCCTGGTGCAGCAGGTGCGACAGCATCAAACCCGCCGGGCCACCGCCGATAATGGCAATCTGGGTCCGCATATCTCCTCCTGCCCTCGGCGAACGCTACTCTGCGGCCTGGGGCTTGCGGCATAGTTATCGTGTGATCAGCGTTCGGCGGTATGGACTCGGCAGTAATTTTATAGGACTTTTCAGCATAAGTTTTCCCTGCACGAGAGGCGGGTGAGTGACCATATGTTCGCACCATCTCCAACGTTCTTTTTGTATGGTGAGCCGCCAAAACTGGCGGACAGGCATTTTTTGCATCTTGAACCGCTGGATGACCGGAGCCGGCCAGCCAACTGGCACATAAAGCCGCACCGGCACGATGATCTGCACCATATCTTTCTATTGACTGGGGGGGCAGGGGAGATGCGGGCGGAGGACGCACGCAGCAGCGTGACTGCGCCTTGCCTGATCCTGATGCCTGCCGGCACGGAGCATGCGTTCAATTACGTTCCGGAAACTACAGGGAGGGTACTCACAGTATCCGATATTTTGCTAGCCGATGTAAGGCGAACAGATGAGTCGCTTGGGGCGCTTCTGTTACGGCCCGCCATCGTGCATGCGGGCGCAGAGGCGGGCGCACTGCTCACTCACTTTGATCGGCTAGCGCGCGAACTGGCATGGCATGCGCCTGGCCATTTCGCGGCGGTGAAGGCGACTCTGCTGCATATTCTGGTCGCGGTGCTGCGGCTGGAGCGGCAGGGGGGGGCACCGGACGCGAAGGCGAGCGGCGATGCGCGGCTGGTGGCCCGGTTTCGCGAATTGGTAGAGGCTCGGTATCGCAGCCACGAGCCGATCGGGGCCTATGCTGTGGCGCTCGGGGTGAGCCTGTCGCGGTTGCGAATGGCCTGCCGGGCCCAGGGATGCGGCGCGCCTGTGGATGTGGTCCATGCGCGGCGCATGCTGGAGGCGAAGCGGGCGCTTCTCTATGGCGCGTCTAGCGTGGCGGAGATCGCGTTTTCGCTCGGCTATGAGGATGTTTCGTATTTTGTGCGGGCGTTTCGGAAGCTTGAGGGGAAGTCGCCGCGCGTGTTTCGAGTAAGTGATGAAGGGAAGGAAGGACCTCTTTCTTGAATAAAAGACGCAAAAACTTTTGTTCCTGCCGCCTTTTCCATGAGCCGGGTCATGGCCGGAGAACGACGTCCAGCCGAGGAACAAAAGTCTTCCTACACGCCGAGCGCTGCGCGCGCCTCCGCGGTCGTCGCTACTTGCCGCCCATGTTTGACAACTAGGTCCACGGCCAGCGATACAAGTTCGGCATTGCTGGCGGCAAGGCGATCCCTGGTGATGCGGATATTGTCTTCGAGGCCGGTCCGGACCGCGCCAGCGCCGCGGGCGAGCGCCCAATGCATCACTTGCGCCTGGGCGCGCCCAATACCGGCCGCGGTCCAGGTGGCGCGCGGCAGGATGCGGCGCAACTCGCCCAGTAGGATATCGAGCAGGTGTTCCTCGGCCGGCATGGCGTTTTTCACGCCCATCACAAATTGCACATGAGGCCGATCGTCCATGAGCCCGGCTTCCACCAGGCGACGAGCGCCGTGCAGGTGGGAGAGATCGAAAATCTCGATCTCGGGCCGGATATCGTGATCCTGCATGGTGGTGGCTAGGTCGGTGACGAGGCTGGCTGGGTTCTCATAAACGATGGTCGGGAAATTCACCGACCCAGTTGAAAGGGATGCCATGTCGGGCCGATGAACCAAGGACAGGCCGCGAGCGGATTGGTCGCGCCCGCGGCCGCCGGTGGAGAACTGAACGATCATGCCGGGGCAGCAGTGCCGTACCCCTTCCTGAAAGGCGGCGAATTTTGCCGGATCGGAGGAAGGCGTTTCATCGTCATTGCGCACATGCACATGCACGAGTGACGCACCGGCTTCGAATGCCTCGTGCGTGGACTCGATCTGTTCGGCAACCGAGATTGGTACGGCGGGGTTATCCGCTTTGCGTGGGACCGAGCCGGTTATCGCAACGGCTATGATAACGGGTTCATTCATGGCACACCGTAATCATCGCATAGCTCTGCAACCGCATGCAAATCCCCCTTCCCTGCCGTCCAAATACTGGCGTCCAGGGCCTTGCCCTGTTGGGGGGCGAGGGGCAAGGCCCGCCGCCTTCCGTTAGAACTTGGCGCGGGCAGTGATGTACCACTCCGCCGGGGCATTATATGTGCCATAGATTATCGAAGCCGTCGTGTCCTCGTTACCGGTGATCAGGTAGCGATCGTCGGTAATGTTGCTGCCGCCGACGGTTAACTCGTAGCGGTCATGCGGCGACAGGTAGGTGACGGACATGTTAACGATGTCGGTATCCGGCCGGCGAAGCAGCGAGGTGTTCACGGAGTCGTTGAACATGGAGGCGGTGTGTGTGTAATCCACGCCGAACCGGATGGCCGCGTCATTGGGCAAGGGCAGTAGATATTGCGGGCTTAGGGTAAATTTCCATTTCGGCGTTTTCGGCAGCTTGCTGCCGAGAGTAATGCAGGGTTCGTAGGGCTGCACGCAGGATTGCCCCGCATTGATGCCTGCCTCCAAAGACGTGTAGTACGCGTTTACGTAGCCGGCATTGCCGGCGATCGAGAATGCATCTGTGATCAAGTAACGGCTTTCCACCTCAAAACCTTCGATCACAGCGTTGCCGGCATTTTCGATGGTCGGCGAGATGCCTTTTTGGAAATTCAGCTGGATGCCATCATAATTGGTGTAGAAGCCGGCGAGATCTAGCAGCAGCCGGTGATCGAGGAGCTCCGACTTGATACCCACTTCATAGGTGCTGGATTTCTCCGGGCCGAAATTCGGCAGAGCGGGCTCCGGCTGGGTGATGCGGGTGGACCAACCCCCGTCCTTGAACCCTTTGGAATAACTGAAATATCCCATAATGCTCGAGGTGATCTGGTAGTTCGCACCGATGGTCGGCGTGAACTGGTAGAAATCCTGGGTGTAAGGACCGACCGGCGTGTAGAGGGTTGGGTTCGATGGTGGGAAGAAAAAGCCACCGCGCTGGCCTACGCATTTTACCGCGGCCGCGGTGAGGGGGTAGCAGCCGGTGATCTTGTAGTCGAACAGATTATTGTCGAGTTGATCGAACAGGATTGATTTGTGATCGTAGGAATAGCGGGCGCCGGCGGTGATGGTGAGATTGTCGATGACCGTATAATCGATATGGGTGTAACCGGCATACGAACTTGTATCGATTGTGGAAAGCCCATCGATCTGCAGCAGGCCGTCGCCAAGGGTAACATAATCCTGTTCGGTGCCGCCTTCGTTGAAGTAGTATAGGCCGGCGACGTATTTCAGCTTGTCGTCCAGCACCGAGCCGGTCGCCTGGAATTCCTGGCTGGTCTGGTGCTGATGGATATCGAACGAGCCCTGGTTCATTTCCACGGGGGAGGCGTCGGGGTCGAGGCCGACATTCCAATCCATGTGGCGGTAGGCAGTGATGGATTTGATATCCAGTGCAGGGCCGAAATTCCAATCCAGCGTGTTTGCTACACCGTAATTTGTCATGATGTCGTAATCGGGTCCGGTGCCGTAGCTGACATCGGGAGTTTTTGTGATATATTGAGGACCGAAGGGCAGGCGGCCGGTGGCGCCAAAGATGCCAGGGTTGCCGTTGGTGGTGCCGGCGGATGTGATGCCGGGGCCACGCGGGCCGCAGGCGATCGGCAAAGTAGGGACGGCGGCAATGCCGGCGATGCAGAGATTATAGAACGGTCCGAACACAGCGCCGAGACCCAGCGCCGCGGGCGAAGCAGGGGCAGCGAGCAGGCTTTCCGGCACGGAGGAAGAGTTGCCGTGCGTCCAGTCGGCGCTGACCGTATCGATGATCTCGTCGTTCATAATATAGCGCAACTTGCCGCGCAGCGTGTCGTCGGCCTGGCCGCCGAGCGTATCGAAGGTTTCAGTGCCGTTATTCTTGAACGCGTTGGCGGGATCGGTGATGTAGCCGCCGGGTGTATTGTAGGGGATGCGTTTCTGGTAGCCGTCACGATTTTCAGATGAAAAGGTGAGCGAGCCCAACAACTTATCAGGCACAAAGGGAAGATCGACGGTACCCTGAAAGTCGCGCCGGTTATAGCTGCCGGTGGTAGCCTCGACATCGGCCTTGTAGACATTGCCGGGGGTCGAGGTGACCACGTTGATGGCGCCGCCGATCGTGTTGCGGCCGAACAGAGTGCCTTGCGGGCCCTTCAGGATTTCGACCCGGCTGACATCGAGCAGGCCAACATTCGCACCCACCGTGCGCGCGTAATAGACACCATCGACATATACGCCAACACCGGGATCGAGGTTGAAACCGAAATCGTCCTGGCCGATACCGCGGATGGACGCGGAAAGAACCTGTTTGGAACCACCGAATGGCGAGGCAGTGTCGAGATTGGCGTTAGGCGTCAGGCGCCCGAGATCGCTGACCTCGGTAATCGATTTGCGCTTGAGATCTTGCGCCGTGAACGCGGTGACAGCGATGGGCACGCGCTGCAGTTTCTCCGACCGCCTTTGCGATGTGACAACCACTTCCTCAAGCTGTGGCGCATGCGAGGCCGTTGCTGTCTGGGCGGCCGCCGGCACGATCCACGCTGCTAGTAAGGCCGCGACGCAGGTTGTGCCACGCAGGGACTCAAGAATAGCGGTATCTCTGGTCTGCATGATGTTCCCTCTCGATGCGCGGCTTTTTGCAACCGCATTACATTCTGGGAGGGTTATAAGTAATTCGCCACGCCGAAGCAACATACGCGACAGCGACAATCTCGCCTTTTTTGCCCCACCCTACCAATCAGACCGGCCAAGGCCGGTATCCTAATACCAGTCTAGACAATGAATTTTTTGCACCTCTTTTCAAACAAAGGTCTTGCCGTTTTTTCCTCAGGAAGTCGGGGGCGTGTGCATCACCTTTGCCGGATCTTCCCCATAGGGCGGTGCATAGATCACCAGCATCTTGATCCGCTCCGTCAGCACGCGAATCGAATGGAACACTTTGGCCGGAAAGAACATCATGTCACCTGGCTTTACATGATGTTCTTCCCCATCAATCCCTGCGATGGCTTCACCTTCCAAGATATATACGGCTTGTTCCAGATCTGGGTGAGCGTGTGCAGGCGCCCCTTCATGTCGTTCGATATCGCCGAGTGCGATTTCCATATAGCGGGCGCCGTTCGCGACAGGCCCCACAAGCCGGTAGTTTTTGGTGCCGGTATGATTGGCTGGGCTGTATGGCTCCACTTCCGAGGCGCGGATGATGTAGGGTGATTTTTCGACCACTGATCAGGACTCCTTCATTGGAAGGCCGGATGCCGCGGCTTGCGCCGCGGCGGCGATGGCGGTTTCAAGGCCCAGGATGCGTGTGGCATTCCGGTAAAACAGTTTTTCGATGATCGGCGGCTTGAAACCTTCCATTTGCCATTCGTCGCAGCACTGGCCTGGGCTCCAGCCCGGATAGTCCGATCCGAACAGCACTTTGTCCTGCAGGCGGCGCTGCATGTCGTGCTTCAGGGCGGCCGGAATATATTTCGGCCCCCAGCCGGAAATGTCGATCGAGACATTACGCTTGTGCAGCGCGACCGCGATGAGCTCGTCGGTCCAGGGCCAGCCAGGATGGGCGGCGATGATGTTCAGGCGTGGAAAGTCGGCGGCCACGTTGTCGATATTCGGAATCGGCCGGCCGTGGGAGAGTTTGAATCCAAGGCCGCCGGGTTCGCCGGCGCCGATCGCCGTGGTGCCGCAATGGATTAGCACCGGGGCGCCAAGCGACTGCAGAAGATCCCAGATAGGGTAAAATATTTTTTCGGCGGGTGAAAAAGCCTGCACTGGAGGCTGATATTTTACGCCGATCAGGCCGAGCTGCTTGATGGCACGCTCGATCTCCTCGAGCCCCTTGCGGCCGCGCCAGGGATCTATCATGGCCCAGCCGGGGAGAAACACATCCGGATAGGCGCGGCACAGGGCAGCGAGTTCGTCGTTGGCATAAACGCCGCCGCCGGCGCCGTGTTCGGCATCCCAGGCGATCGGCATCGCCAGCACATCGTCGCGCCGGAAATCCTCGGCGATGGTGGAATCAGGTCTCGCATCGAACTTGCCGGCAAACATCTTTTGTGCGGCCGGCATGAATGGCAGGCTGGCTTCCACATAGGCTGGATTCATGGGGTGGACATGAACGTCTATGGCGCGCATGCGGCGAGACCTCTCACGAAGGCTGTGGGAAATGAAGCGCTCCTGTCGTCGGCGCCGGCGCTCGAACCAATGGCGCTCCGGGAGCGGTCCTCCGGCATTTTCTTAAGCCATTTAGCCCAGCTCTCCGAAACAGCCCCGGGGTCGGTGCCTTGCAGGATCAGCACGAGGCGGGTGCGGTGGTCGGCGTCCGGCCAGGCGCCCAAGACGACAGGCGGGTGAAGAACGTGATGCACGCCTTGCACGACCACAGGTCCGCGCGCCTCCACGATATCGACAATACCTTTGACGCGCAGGAGTGTATCGCCAAGCGACAAACGTATTCCGCGCAGGAAATCGTCGAATGCACGCCAGGGCAATGGCTTGTCTGCAACTAGCGAGACACTCGCCGTGCTTGCGGCATGATCATGCGCGTGCAGGGCATCCGGCATCACCCGCGGCGGCAGATCGTCAGGCGCACCGAGATCGAAGAAACACGCGGGCAGCACATTGGCGGCGTCGATGAGTCCCTGCACCGCGGGCACCATTGGCGCCGCCGGGTTCAGATCGCGCATCAGTGGCGTGACACGTGCATGAACTTGCGCGTTCACCAGATCTGATTTGGTCAGCACGACCGTGTCGGCCAGCGCAACCTGTTTGCGGAACTCGGGATGCCGCGCCAAGTGGGATTCGGCCAACAGCATGTCCACGGTCGTCACGATGCAGGCCAGGCGCAGCGCGCGCGACATCACAGGATTGCGCAGGATGGCCTGGGCAATCGGCGCCGGATCGGCCAAGCCTGATGGCTCGATAATAAGGCGTCGGAATGCCGGCAAATCTCCGGTCTGCCGACGGCTAAAAATGCGCATCACTGCCTCTTCCGTGTCACCCGCGAGATTGCAACACAGGCAGCCATTGGCCATCACCACGGTCGCATCCCGGTCGTGGCTCACCAGCAACTGATCGAGCGGCACCTCGCCGAATTCGTTAATTGCGACAGCGGTATCGCGGAGGCGCGGATCGCGCAGTAGGGTGTTCACCAAGGTGGTCTTGCCGCTGCCGAGAAAGCCGCTGAGCAAAACTACAGGAAGGCGCTGCCGGTCGGCTGCGCGGTCAAGAAACATGGGCGCCGCCGGTACGACCGGGGCGCGCGAAAACGAGCGCAACCGAGAACAACATGGCCAGAATACCGATGGCGCCGAGCCCGATATGAAAGTTCCCGGTGCTGTCCTTGATGAACCCGATGAACCACGGTGCGACGAAACCGCCGATCACCCCCAGCGCGCTGATCGTGCCGATGCCGCCGGCAGCCCCAGCGCCCGCCAGAAAGGTGGAGGGGATCGACCAGAACGGCGTGGTGAAAGCCAATGTGCAGGCGAACGCCACCGCGAGCGCCACCACACGCAGGGCCGGATCGGCCACCAGCACGGATACCAGCAAGGCGGCCCCGCCCACCAAATTGGCCAGTGCCGCATGAGCATAGCGTTCCTGCTTCCGATCGGAATGCCGCGACCAAGCGATCATTGCAGCCAGCGCCAACAGGCTTGGTATTGCCGCCACCAGCCCTGTTTGCGTGATGCTCAGGCCGAAGCCCCTCAAGATCTGGGGCAGAAAGAACGTGATGCTGTTCAGCAGACACACATTGCTGAAGTAGATCGCTGCCAGAAACAGAACGCGGCCGTTGGTGAGGGATTGCACGCCCGATACGTGGCGCTTGCCGGTAGCTTCGGCGCGCTCTCGCCCCAATTGCTCGATCAGCCAGCTGCGTTCCCATTCCGGCATCCAGCTTGCCTTTTCAGGCCCATCCTGCAGGCGCCACACCACCAGAGGCGCCAGCAATATCGCCGGCACAGCCTCCACCAGATAGAGCCATTGCCAGCCCTGTAGCCCGCCATGGCCGTTCAGCGAGAGCAGCAGGCCGGAGAGCGGCGCGCCGATAATGCCGCTGATCGGGATGGCGGCGATGAAGATTCCCAGCATGCGGGCGCGATAGACGGCCGGAAACCACAAGGTGAGCAGAAATAGCACGCCAGGATAAAAGCCCGCCTCCGCGGCGCCCAGCAGCAGGCGCACCACATAAAAGCCGGTCTTGCCGTCGATGAACGCCATCGCCCCGGCGCACAGGCCGAGCGACACCATGATGCGGGCGATCCAGCGCGTTGCGCCGAAGCGATACAGTAGCAGGTTCGAAGGGATTTCGCAGAGGCAGTATGTGAGAAAGAACAGGCCGGCACCCAGGCCATAGGCGGCGCTGGTCAATCCCAGCGCCTTGTTCATCTGCAAGGCTGCGAAACTAAGATTGACGCGGTCGAGATAGGATATGAAGTAGCACGCAGCCAGAACCGGGATCAGACGCCAGGCGGCACGGCGGATCGTCCGCCGCTCCAGATCATCGGCCGAAGGTGCCTGCGCGCCGGTACCGGCGAGGCCATGACTCTCGGCATAGACCGTTTCGGTCAAATGACATCCCTTCCCTAGCGCCGGCGCCTAAGAGCGCTCTGTTGAATGTTGCCAGCTACCAACCGTCGATCTCGCGGTGGCGAATACGATTTCGCTATAGCGATAATGCATGCTTCTGCAATAGGGTCAAGTATCACGCCGGGGGCGAAGATTTTGGGGGGTGGGCACATCGATCGGGCGCGCGGCCGCACAGCAAAACCAAGACTTCCCCTGCGCAAAATTTTCGCTATCATAAAAGTCGCTTCGCTGTGGCGTATAAACTCTGCATAGAACGCCAAAAAAAGGAGAAAACGATGCCATCCGGCACCAATCGGGCCGAAGCAGAATGGAAACTGGCCTCCGACCCCCCGACCGGGCCATTGCGGGGCGTTCGGGTGCTCGATCTCACCACCGTGGTGATGGGGCCTTCTGCCACGCAAATACTGGGCGACCTTGGCGCCGATGTCATTAAAATCGAAGCCCAGGCTGGCGATTCCATGCGCTGGATCGGGCCCTGGCGGCACGCGGGCATGGGGCCGCTATTCCTGCAGGCCAATCGCAACAAGCGTAGCCTCGTGCTGGACCTGAAGACGCCGGAAGGTAAGCGTGCGGCGCTGGATCTGGCCGGCCAGGCGGATGTGTTGGTCTCCAACGTGCGTCCCCAGGGATTGCAGCGCTTGGGACTGGATTACGACAACCTGCGGCAGACCAACCCATCGCTGATCTACTGCGCTGGCGTTGGTTACGGCAGCGGTGGCCCCAGCACCGGCCGCGCGGTTTATGACGATCTGATGCAGGCGGCGTCGGGCATTGCCGGGCTGTTCGGCGCAGTGGATGGCGCGCCCCGCTACGCACCGATCAATATCTGCGACCGGGTCGTGGGGTTGTATGTGGTGATCGCGGTGACCAGCGCGCTGTATTACCGGGCACATACCGGCGAAGGCCAGATGATCGAAGTGCCGATGTTCGAGACGATGGCGCAATTTGTGCTGTCCGACCATATCGGCGGTGGGGCCTTCGTGCCGCCGATAGGCGATATGGGATACAAGCGCCTGCTCTCACGCACGAGGGGCCCGTACGCCACCGCCGATGGTCATCTCTCGTTGGTCGTCTATACCAACCAACATTGGCGTGCCTTCACCAAACTGGTGGGTTGCCCAAACTTGCTGGATCTGGATCCACGTTTTGCCAGCCAGGAAAGCCGTACCCAAAATGCCGAGGCGGCGGGGGCGTTCCTGGCCTCCCATCTGCCGGCCCGCGGCAATGCGGAATGGCTCGACATCCTGCATGGGGTAGACATTCCCGCCTGCCCGGTGAACGGCATCGACGACCTGTTCCACGATCCGCACCTGCAGGCGGTCGGGTTTTTCGAAGAGGTGGAACACGCAACGGAAGGCAAGCTTATGATGAACCGCTTCCCCGTGCGGTTCAGTGCGACGCCTGCCTCCATGCAGTGCCTGGCGCCCAATCTTGGCGAACACAATACCGAGATCTTGGGTATGGCTACGTCATGACCGATACTGGCACGCCCGAAATTCGCCATGAGCGGCGTGGGAATGCGCTGTGGGTGTGGATCGATCGCGAGCACCGCCGCAACGCGATCAATCCGGCCGTGCTGGCCGGCATCGAAAGCGCGCTACGTCAGGCCGAGGCCGAACGTAGTGTTCGCTGCATCGTGCTGACCGGCACCGGGGAGAAAGCGTTTTGTGCAGGGGCCGATCTTGCCGAGGGCGCCTCCAACTTTCAGGACAATACGGACGAGCCGACCACGGAATACGGCCGTCTGTTGCGCATGGTGCGCGCGGCCCGGGTGCCGCTGATCGCGCGGGTGAATGGCGCCTGCGTTGCCGGTGGCATGGCGCTGATGGCGATGTGCGACCTGGCGGTGGCGGCCGACCACGCCCGCTTCGGGCTGCCGGAAGTGAAGGTCGGCGTTTTTCCCATGCAGGTTCTGGTTCTGCTGCGGGGCATTCTACAGGCGCGGCACATAAACGAGCTTTGCCTCACGGGTGGGCTGATCGGCGCCGCACGGGCCGCGGAGATTGGCCTGGTGAACGAGGTGGTGCCCGCGCGCGAATTAGATGCACGGGTCGAGGCGCTGGTGGCGCGGCTGCACGAGGCATCGCCTGCGGCGGTGCATCGAGGCAAACAGGCGATCTTTGCCATGGAAATGATGTCTTTTTACGAGGCGCTGGCCTTCGCGGAGGCGCAGATTGCGCTGGCGGCGGGCAGCACGGATGCGCGGGAGGGGTTTGCTGCGTTCAATGAGAAGCGCAAACCCAGATGGGGAGAGTAAGGAAGATGTTCTTTTTTCAAAAAAAGAACCAAAAAACTTTTGTTCTTTGTAGGTATCGTTCGACCGACGCGTGCCGAAAGGATAAGAGTTTTTTGCCTCTTTTTTTCAAAAAAGAGGGCCTTGCTTCTTCCCTTCTTGGAACCGGCAAATGATCGTCCGCATCGGTGGCGCCTCGGGCGCCTGGGGCGACAGTCCCCGCGCCATCCCCCAGCTTCTGCGGGAAGAGGTGGATTACTTGATGATGGACTATCTAGCCGAGGTCAGTATGTCCCTGCTCGCGCGGGCGCGGCAAAAGTCGCTGGAGGCCGGCTACCCGCCGGATTTCGTTTTGTATCTCAAAGAGCATTTGCCAGTGCTCGCACATCGCGGCATACGCGTTGTTTCCAACGCCGGCGGCGTGAACCCTAGTGGATGCGCCGCCGCATTGGCGGCCGCCTGCACGGCGATGGGCGTAGACTTGCGGATTGCCGTGGTGGAAGGCGACGACGCTCTGCCGCATGTCGATCTCATGCGTGCCCATGATGTGCGGGAAGCCGCCTCGGGCATGCCCTTGCCCGACCGGCTGTTGACGGCAAACGTCTATCTGGGTGCCTTACCGATCCGCGCGGCACTGGATGCCGGGGCCGACATCGTGATCACCGGACGTTGTGCGGACAGTGCGCTGGCCCTGGGTATATTGATGCATGCTTTCGCGTGGCAGCCGGACGATTACGATCGGCTAGCGGCGGGCAGTCTGGTTGGGCATTTGCTGGAATGCGGCGCGCAGGGCGTGGGCGGCCTGCACACAGATTGGCAAAAGGTGCCTAACTGGGAGAACATTGGCTACCCTATCGCCGAATGCAGCGAAGATGGAAGTTGCGTCTTGACCAAGCCTTCCGGCACTGGCGGGCTGGTGATACCTGGAGCAGTCGCGGAACAGATCCTTTATGAGATCGGCGATCCTGCCGCCTACATCCTGCCGGACGTGATCGCGGATTTCTCCCATGTGACTCTGATGCAGGAGGGGCTGGACCGGGTGCGCGTATGCGGGGCACGGGGCCGCGCTCCCACGCGACAATACAAAGTTTCCGCCACTTATCAAGATGGATACCGCGCGGTGGCCACGGTTTCCATCGTCGGGATCGATGCGGCGCTGAAGGCCGAGCGCACGGGGGAGGCGCTGATTGCGCGCGGCAGGTTGATTTTTGCCGAACGGGGTCTGCCCGATTTCACGGCAACGCATATCGAGGCCTTGGGCGCCGAAGCTTCCTACGGCGAGGGGTCGCGTGCGCGCGGCGCGCGGGAAGTGCTGTTGCGCCTCGTGGTGGTGCACCCCGATCCGAAATGTCTCGATCTTTTCGCGCGAGAGCTTGGCTCGGTGGGCATTTCTTTCGCACCGGGCACGACCGGAATCTATGGCGGCCGCCCGAAAGCCACACCACAGATACGGCTTTTCACCTTTTTTATTAACAAAATAATGATGGAGCCGCCTGTGCTTACAATCGGCGACAAAAGTCACCGGATCGTGATTCCGCCGGGCTGCGATCCGGAGCCACGGATCACAGCGCACGAAATCAAAAGTGAAGATTTCGTTGGCCCTACAGTAGAAATTCCGCTTTACCGGCTGGCTTTGGCGCGCTCGGGCGACAAGGGTGATTCGGCAAATGTGGCGATCATTGCGCGGCATGACACCTATATGGGTGTGCTACGCCGCGAGGTGACGGAGGCGCGGATGGCCGCGCATTTTCGCCATTTGGCGCATGGTCCGGTGCGGCGTTTTGAGGCGCCTGGCCTCGGCGCATTCAATTTCCTGATCCAAAATGCACTTGGCGGTGGCGGCATGTCGTCGCTGCGGATCGACCCGCAAGGCAAGGCATATGGCCAGATGGCCTTAGAAATGATGGTATCCGTGCCGGCCGGGCTGTTTGATGTAGAGACAAATATGTGTTTCGGGTGAGCCGCTCTATCTGGTGTTGGTTGCGAGCAACTTGCAGGCATTTTCCAAGAATTCTGCCGACTTTTCCAGCTTTGGCGTCATCCGCATCGTCGGGCCTGCAACGCTGATAATGTAGAGAGCGGAAATCCAGGTGAAGCGGGCGGAAATCGTTGTCACGCCCTCCTGGCTTTCCTCGTTGTTCAAAAACCATCCCCTGTCATTACCGGCCGCGAGATCGGCGCGCAAAGCCGCCTTGGAGGTAATGGTGTTCGGCGTCAGACGGGCTAAGGTCGCGGTCTTGAGGAAGCCCGCCAGCGCGAGTTCGCTGAGGGAGCCCAACAGCGCCTTGCCGGCTGAGGTACCGTGAAGGCTTCGCACATTGTCACCCACCCTTGCCAGAAATCGCAAAGGATGGGCGGGCTCGAAGGCAAGAAGATAAGTGGCCTGCAAGTCGGTTACTTTGGCGAGCAGGACAGACTCGTCGAGCGCGTCGCGCATCGCGCGTAGCACCGCATCGGCCCGTTGCACCACGGGATCGTGTTCAGCCACCGTGCGCGCGATTTCATACATGCGCTGCGTTGGATAGTAGCCGCCGCGTGGCGCGAGCTCGTAGATATATCCACGGTCGAGCATCGCCTGGAGCACATCGTGGCAACTTGATGCCGGGATTTCCAGGAGCCGGGCAATTTCGGAGAGCGATAGCGGCCGTTTCTGGTCAGCGAACAATTCCAGAAAATCCAGCGTGCGTTCGACGATCTTGGACATTTCGCTCCGGCGGCCAGCGGTGCGGCACTGTTTGGCTTGGGTGGCGGTGCTGTCAAGAGATTGTGCGGCCGGAGATGGCAAGTGAGTCAAATAAATAGTATTAGAAAATGCGTTCTTTTCTGAAGAAAAGAGCCAAAACACTTTCATTCTTGCGTCGCTTCCACCATAGCAGCCACGGCCGGTATCGATTCGCCTCTTCGCACGACGAAGGACAAGCTTTTACACCCTCTGACCCGAATGGAAGGCTGCGACGTGACAACTGGAAATCGCCGGCTGCTGGTGAAGAGATGGCCCGATGGCTTGCCGCAGGGCGAGGATTTCGAACTGGTGGATGGCGCGATACCGGAACCCGGCGACGCTCAGGTGCTGATACGCAATGCCTGGCTATCCATCGATCCCTACTACCGTCACGCGCTGGGCCCGCGCTTTCTCGGCACGCCGTTTCGCCATCCGGGGGATGTGATGATGGCAGTAACCCAGGGGCAGGTTGTGAAAAGCCGCGACCCGCTAGTGCCGGAAGGTTGCCACGTGACCACGCTGAAAGGCGACATGCAGGATTACGTCGCTCTGCCAGGGCGCGATGTGCGTATTCTCCCACCGGATATTTTCGGCGCGGGGGGGCTACCGCTCTCAACCGCGCTCGGCGTGGCGGGAATGCCGGGGCTTACAGCCTATGCAGCCCTGGTAGCCCATGCCATGCCAAGGCCCGGCCAGACATTTGTTGTTTCCTCCGCCGGCGGCTGCGTGGGCGCCACGGCGGGGCAGCTCGCACGGATCATGGGCATGCGCGCAGTGGGCATCGCGGGATCAGCGGAAAAGCTGAAATGGGTTACACAGACAGCCGGTTTTGAGGCCTGCATCTCCTACAAGTCGGCGGATTTCGCAGCCCAGCTCGCCGCCGACTGCCCGTTTGGTATCGATGTCAATCTGGAGCATGTGGGCGGTGCCGTGCTAGCCGCGATCCTGCCGCGCATGGTGTATGGCGGGCGCGTGGTGATGAGCGGCCTGATCGACCAGTATAACCAGGCAGTAGCGCCGCCCGGGCCGAATTGGGGCGTGATCATCGCGCGTAGCCTGACTGTGACCGGCCTGCGCGTTTTTGACCACGTCGCATTGATGCCGGAATTTGAACGGTTGATGGCGTCGCGTATCCTGGATGGCTCGTTCGCCTATGCCGAAGATATCATGGAGGGTCTGGAGCAAGCGCCGGTTTCGCTCATGCGCGTATTAACGGGCGCCAATTTTGGAAAGTCTCTGATCAGGATTTGAGATGAGGATACCGCCGACCGCCGAGCGGCGAGCTGGCTTGTACCGGCGGGAATTTTCGCATCTCTATATCGCCGGACTTTTGTACTGCATCACGCCACCAGCTCAGTCGCGAAGTCCTCGAGCGTCATGCTGGTCCGCACAATGCCGTGCCGTAATGCGAATGCCTGAAACGCCAGATAGCGCGCCTTATCCAGTTGTCCGGGATCGGCTGCAATCGCCGGCATCGTCGCCTGCCAGGAAGCCGCGCCAAATGCCGTGCCCTGCTCAGGGTGGGCTGCCGAAAAAGCCGCGTATACCGGCGCTGGTGCGGCAAGAAGCTGCGCTGTCGCGGTTCGCAAGGCCGCCACAAAACGCGCCACGCGTGAATCGTTCCGCCTGTCCCGCCGGCACACCAGAATCAGCTCGTCGTATAGCGGAACTCCGTAATCCTCCGGTAGAAAAACAACTGGTTGTAGCTTCATCTCCTGCAATTGCAGCACCTCCGCGTTGCGGAACGCACCGATTGCCGCATCCAGCCGCCGCGTTACCAGCGCGGTCACCATATTGTAGTTCACCTTCACCACAGTTACCTCGGAGCGCTGCACACCCGCCGCTTGCAGCATGGTATTCAGCATAGCCTCCTCCACGCCGCCGACCGAAATGCCCACCGCCTTGCCGCGCAGATCGGATAACTTGCTAATCCCCCGCCCGCCGACCGCCATGATCGTGTTCAGCGGCCGGCCAATCAGGGTTGCCACCCGCAGCAGCGGCAGCCCCGCCGAGTCCAGCATGTTGATTTGCGAGCCATAGCTCACCGCCAGATCGGCCTGGCCTGCCGCGACAAGCCGCCCCGGCGAATCCGGGTCGGACGGCGCCACCAGATCCACATCCAGGCCGGCCTGCGCGAATGCCCCGCCATGCTGCCCGGCAAAGAGCGCCGCGTGATTGGCATCCAGCAGCCAATCCAGGATCACCGTGAATTTTTCGGTCGCCCATGCGGCCCGCCCGGCGGCAAGCGAAGCGGCGGCTGCGGCGAGCAAATGGCGGCGGTGCAACATCAGGCGTTCTCCTGGCTATCTCGTTCTATGTATACACGACGCGCTCGCCGGCAAACGTGGCTCACGTGTGGAACCGCGCGCGGTCGTCGGGCGTGTGGAGCGCCGCTCGCGCGACAAATCCGGATATGCCGCCAAAAAAAGCGGTTTTTTGGCCATTCTGCTCGAGTCGCAGGCAGGTTCGGTCGGGTATCGGCCGCGCGGCGGATAAATCTTCCAAGCCACGAGGTTTCCCTTGCAAGCCAACCGTCATTCGGTTTGGTGTATACATGGAACCTGTCATAGCGGGGGGGGGGCAGCCAGAAGATGGGTTGCGGCCGGATGGTGACATGAGCGGTTTTCGTGAGTGACTGATGACTGAGACCTATCATTTCGCCCCCCCTCCCGGCGGCGCCGCGAACCTCTTGGCCGAACGCGCCGCGCCGCCACCTCCGCCGGCGCCCCCTGCGCTTATGATCGATGGTCTCGCCCTACATTACGGCGGTCGTACTATCTTCGAAAATCTCAATTTCACCATCGCAGGCGGCGAATTTGTGGTCCTGCTTGGCACCAGCGGAGTCGGCAAGACCAGCCTGCTCAAAATCGTCGCCGGCCTTGCCACCCCCAGCGCCGGACGTGTGACTGCCTCCGACGGGCTGCCGCTGAAGCACCGGATCGCCTATATGGGGCAACAGGATCTGCTCTACCCCTGGCTCACGGTGCAGCAGAATGTGATGCTCGGGTCCCGGCTGCGCCGCGAAAAGCCCGATGCCACCCGCGCGCTCGATCTGCTCGAGCGTGTCGGCCTCGCCGACCGTGCCCGCGCTCTGCCTGCCCAGCTTTCGGGCGGGATGCGCCAGCGTGCCGCCATCGCCCGCACGCTCTATGAGGATCGCCCCATCGTTCTCATGGACGAGCCATTCTCCGCGCTCGACACATTCACCCGGGCCCGCGTGCAGGATCTGGCGGCCGAATTGCTGCGTGGCCGCACCGCCCTGCTGATCACCCACGACCCGCTGGAGGCTTGCCGCCTTGGCCACCACCTGGTTGTCCTCGCCGGGCATCCAGCCACGCTCGGTCCGCCGATCTCCGTGCATGGGCCGACCCCCCGAGCGCCCGATGACGACGAATTACTGCACACCCAGGGGCGCCTGCTGCGCCTGCTCACCGAGCAATCCCCCGAATGAAGCGCCACATCGCCCCGTTTCTCCGCCCGCTCATCACCCTTGCCGGACTCGTGGGCATTTGGTGGCTGCTGCAATGGCTAAGCGGCATCCCTAGCTACCTACTGCCAGATCCGCCTTCGGTGGCCGCGGCCTTATGGCACCAGCGTGACCTGCTCGCCTGGAGCACCATGACCACGCTCACTGAAACCGTCCTCGGTCTGCTGATCGGCACAGTGCTCGGCTCCATTTGCGCCCTCGGCATGGTGTTCTCGCCGCTGATGCAACGCTGGTTGATGCCCTTGCTGCTGCTAAGCCAGGCCATACCGGTGTTCGCGCTCGCGCCCCTACTGGTACTGTGGTTCGGATTTGGGATGGCCAGCAAGGTGGTGATGGCCGTGCTGATCATCTTCTTCCCCGTCACCGCCGCCTTTTCCGACGGGCTTCGCCGTACTGAGATCGGCTGGCTCGATCTCGCGCGCACGATGAATGCCTCGCCCGCCTCCATGCTGCGCTATGTGCGCCTGCCGGCAGCCCTGCCCGCCTTCGGCTCTGGCCTGCGCGTCGCTACCGCGATCGCCCCGATCGGCGCCGTTGTCGGCGAATGGGTGGGGGCCTCGGCAGGCCTCGGTTACGTAATGCTGAACGCCAATGCCCGAATCGAGACCGACGTGATGTTCGCCGCCCTGCTGGTGCTGGCCGCGATGGCGATCACGCTCTGGGTGCTGGTCGACCGTGTGCTGCGCCGTGTGCTGTTCTGGGCCCCGGACACGTCGGCTATCGCATGATCGCGCGTTGCCTCCTGACGCTGCTGCTCTGTCTGCCATGCCCAGCCGGCGCGCGCGCGGCTGACACCCTGACCGTTATCCTCGACTGGCTGCCGAATCCCGACGAAGCGCCGCTTTTCATTGCCGCCCACGAAGGTTTCTTTGCCCGCCACAACCTCGCGGTGCGGCTGATCGCGCCCAGCGACGCCAGCACCCCGCCGATAGTGGCCGCGGCCGGCCACGCCGACATCGCCATCACCTATCAGCCGCAACTCTATCTGCTCGCCGCCCACGGTGTGCCGCTGGTTCGCTTCGCCACCCTGATCAACACGCCGCTCGATTCCATCATCGCCCCCACGGGCGGCCCGATCAAAACCCTCGGCGATCTTAAGCGCCGCACGCTGGGATTTGCCGTGCCCGGGGTGGAAGAGGTGCTGGCGCAGGCAATGATCGCCTCCGCCGGCGTGCACCCGGCCGATGTGCGCCTGGTTAACGTGAATTTTCAAATCGTCAGCGCCCTGATGACGCGGCGCGTGGATGCGACGATCAGCGCTTATCGAAACAAGGAGATCTATGAGCTGCGTGCCCACGGCATGGATGCGCGCCCGTTCTTCCCCGAGGAACACGGTGTGCCCGCTTATGATGAACTAATTTTTGTTACCCGCCGCGGCATGGCGGGCGATCCGCGCCTTGGTCGCTTCGTCGCGGCATTGCAGGAAAGCACAGCCTGGCTGCTCGATCATCCCGACCAGGGTTTCGCCGATTTCGCCGCCGACTACCCTGCCCAGTCCTCCCAGTTGGTCCACACCCAATGGAACGCGACGCTCTGCCGCCTCGACAAATCGCCAGGCCTACTCGACAACGCACGATACAGAACCTTCGGCGCCTTCCTCGCCGCCAAAAAGCTTATCCCAGCCGCACCGGAGGTGGCCGATATTGCAGTACAGACCGAACCCGTGTCAGGCGGGGCGGCACCATGACCAGCCATCCCGCCTGGCGCGCCATCGCGGCACGGCTCGACGGCGTGCCTGTTAGCAAGCGGGTGCGCGGCGGCGACACGCCCGTGCTGCTGGTGCACGGCATTGGACCCGGCACCACCGGCTGGCTCAATTTCTCCCGCTTGATCGATCTGCTCCCACCGCGCTGCGCCATCCACCTGCTCGACCTGGCAGGGTTCGGCGCCTCCGGCCGCCTGCCAGCGCCGCCTTATTTCGATGTGCCCTTATGGCTGCGCCAGCTCGAACTGGCGCTAGACGACATCCTGGGCACCTATGGTCGGCCGCCAATCGTTATCGGCAACTCGGCCGGAGGCGCCCTGGCACTGAAGTTCGCCGCCCGCCGGCCGGAGCTGCGCCAGGTTGTGGCGGCCGCCATGCCCTGGGGGCCGCCGAACGCGCATTTGCGCGCCTTCTGGCGCTCCCCGCGGGATGTCGCAGCGCTCGCCGACGCCCTACGGCCGATGACCGCCGGCTACGACGACCCCGATCCCGAAGTTTTGGCCCTGCGCCTGAAACCTTTCCAGGAGGGCGATTATGGGGCGTATTTCGACACCATGTTGGCCGATCCGGATTCCTGCGCGGGTCGCCTCGAACTGACTGAGACTGAGGCAGCTAGCATCGACGCCGACATTCTGCTCGTGCATGGCCGTGAGGACCATGCGTGCCCCGCCGCCGCACTAATCTCCGGCCTGCTGCCGCGCCTTCCCGCCGCCGATCTGGTGTTGATGGGCAGCAGCGGGCACAGCGTTTGCAGTGAGCGTGCCGCCGATATCGCCAGACTGGTCAAGCACCTTCTCGAAAAGGTCACCGCCCCGTGAGAAACGTTCTGCTGTGCGGCCAGCTTTTTACAGGCCTGAGCGCACCGCGCGTGTCGACCAGGCGGTGGTGATCGAGGGTGGCCGAATCGCCCGGGTATGCCCGCGCGGCGCCCTGCCGCCACTCGGCGAAACAGATTGCGTGATCGACTATTCGTCCTATTTCGTGATGCCGGGCTTGAGTGACCTGCACACGCATCTCTCTTACGGCAACGCCCGAAGCGAGGAGGAGGTAGACCTTTATCCCTGCCTCGAATACCGGCCATCCGCGCGCTCGCCGCCGCACAGCGCATGTTGAAAGCCGGTTTTACTTCCTTGCTCGATCCCGCAAGTTCGGGCCTTGTCACACCTTCCTTGCGCGACGCCCTGTTCGTAGGCATGTTCGCGGGGCCGCGCATCACCACTGCCGGCCCTGCGATCACCGCGCGGCAAGGCTTGTACGACTATTACCCGAACTGGATTGGCTGCCCGCCCTGTTCCACGGGTATGCTCGTGAAATCGCTGCCCGAGGCGATCGAGGCCATCCGCCTGCAGACGAAAAACACCGTCGACATCATCAAGCTTGCTATGGATGGCATCCAGGGCGGCAATTCCGGCGGGCTTTACGCTGCCTTCGACCAGACCGAAACAACCGCGATGGTGCGCGAGGCGCACCGGCTGGGTCGGCGGGTCGCCGTGCATGTTCGCGGTGCCGAGGGCGCGCTGTACGCCGCCCGCGCCGGCGTCGATATCATCTATCACGCCTCGCGGATCAGCGACGAAGGCATCCGGGCGGCACTCGGCGAAGGCTGCCATATCTGTCCTTCGCTCAGCCTGTTGGTGAACAACATCGAATTTGCCCAACCCGACGACCCTTCCTACGATTGGTGGCCGAGCATCCAGCGCCGCGAATTGGAGGATGCGGGCGTATCCCTGCGCCGGGCTCATGAGGCCGGCATTCCCTTCCTGATCGGCTCCGAAACGGGCTTTGCCATCACCCTTACGGCGAATTTTGCGCCCGCGAGCTGGAGCTGATGATGCGCTATCTTGGCATCGACGCCGCCGATGCACTTCGCATGTCCACCCACATCAATCGCACCATGCTGCGCGATGGCCAACACTACGATAGCATCGCGCCTGGCAAATATGCCGATCTGATCGCCTTCGACGGGGATCCGCTGGACTCGATCGCCCAGCTCCAGGAAAGCGTGCGCTTCATCGATATCTGGATGAACGGTGCAAAGGTGGTACTGCCGGATATGCCCGCGGATATCCCCTGCCATCCATCAGAAAGTTCGCAGGGCATGTGGAACCGCGTGTATACACGTGAATCGGTCAAGGGCCGCCTGCCGGCCGATACGCGCCTGCCACGCGGCGGTTTAGGCTCACGCGAATGAGCGCAAGCATCAGAGGGCAGAATGCTACCTTCCATTTTCCGGCGGCCGATTGCAGCCGCATCCCCTACGGCATGTATCTCGATCCGGAAATTTATGCGCTGGAACAGCAGCGCATCTTTCATGGACCGGTCTGGAACTATCTCGCGCTGGAAGCAGAAATTCCCGAGCCAGGGGATTTTCGTGTAGTTGCCGTGGGCGATACGCCGGTGATCGTGAATCGTGATCGCGAAGGCCGCATTCACGCCATGGTGAACCGCTGCGCGCATCGCGGCTCCATTGTACAACGCGCCGCCTACGGCAATGCCCGCGCCCACACGCGCTGCTACCATCAATGGTCGTATGATTTTTCCGGCCGCCTTCTCAACGTGCCGTTCCAGAAGGGCATAGGCGGCAAGGGCGGTCTGTCGAAAGATTTTGACAAATCCTGCCATGGCCTGCAACGCCTGCACGTGCAAACACTCAGCGGAGTGATCTTCGGCAGTTTCTCCGGCTCTGTCAAGCCGCTCGAGGATTATCTCGGCCCCGTATTTGCGCATCAGGTACGCCGGCTGTTTACCAAACCCGTGCGCATACTCGGCTATCAGCGCCAGCGTATTTTTGGTAATTGGAAGTTGTATACGGACAATCTGCGCGACCCCAACCATGGCGGCCTGCTGCATATGTTCCAGATTACCTTCGGCATCGCCCGGCTCAGCAGCAAGGGAGGCGCGCAACTGGATGCCGAAGGCAAGCACAACCTTTCTTGGGCCGCGCAAGGCGGCCGCGCGGAGGCGGACTCCGATGATGGATATGCCGGCACCGATCGTGGCGACATGGCGATCACACTCCGCGATCCCTCGATGTTGCGCTATGCCAAGGAATTTTCCGAGGATCTCACCTTGGCCATATCTTCCATCTTTCCCGGCGCCGCCCTCCAACAGATCGGCAACACGCTGGCTGTCCGCCAAATTCGTACTCGCTCGGCCAACGAATTCGATATCGTCTCCACCTTTTTCGGCTATCAGGACGATGATGCGGAGATGGCCCGCCACCGCCTCCGCAAGGCCAATCTCGCGGGGCCTGCCGGGCTTGTTTCCATGGAGGATGGCGAGGCGGTGGAGCTCGTTCATCGCGCCATCGTACGCGATGGCGACTGCCATTCCGTGGTGGAATTCGGTGGCCGCGGCCCGGTGACAGACCAGGAAAACCTGGTCAGCGACGTGCCCATGCGAGGCTTCTGGCTGCATTACTGCAAGCTGATGGGCATCACGCCGGGAGAAGATGCGTGACCGAAGCCGCCACCCTGATCGAAACCTATGGCCGGCTGCTTGACGAAGACCGGCTGGAGGACTGGCTCGATCTGTTCGCCGAAACCTGCCGCTACGAGATTGTAAGCCGCGAGAACCGCGCCCAGAACTTGCCCCTCTCGCTCATGCTCTGCGACAACAAGGACATGCTGCGCGATCGTATCCATTCACTACGCCATGCTAATATTTTCAATATCCACCGCGACTGCCACGTGGTCGGCCTTGTGCGTGTCGAAGCGGGGCAGGGCGGGCAAATTTCTGCCACTGCCGCCTACAGCCTGTTCCAATCGAACCAGGATGGGGAAACCCGCCTGTTTTCCGTGGGCCGCTATCATTTCGAACTTTTGGCATCCGAAGGCGGCATGCTGATCGAGACCGCGACCGTGGTCGTCGATACCGGCACAATCCTGACTCTGCTCGCGACGCCGATCTGATGACAGCGCAAGAGATATCCGTGCCCGGTCTCGCCAAACCGCTCGGCCCCTATGCGCACGCAACCTGCGCCGGAAATCTGATTTTTGTGTCTGGCCTGCTCGCGCTGGATGATTTCGGCGGTCTCGTCGGCGCCGGCGACGCGGCCGCGCAGGCGGAGCATATTTTTGTGACGCTCGAGAAAATTCTCCATGCAGCAGGCAGCGACATGCAGCACGTTACCAAGCTCGGCTTCTTCTTGCTCCACCTTCCCGATCGCATGGCGCTGGCCGAAGTGCGCCGGCGTGTATTCGGCGCGTACAGGCCCGCGAGCACGCTGGTCCAGGTGGCAGGGCTGATTGGGGAGGGGACATTGCTGGAAGTGGAGGCAATTGCGGTGAAGGCAATTCTTTCTTAAAAAATGGCGAAGCCTGCCTTTTACTTACCGGCCATGGTCGCGATCTTTGGTGGCCAAGGCTGATAAATAAAAGTTTTTGCTTCTTTTCTTCAGAAAAGAAGGGTTTCCTTTCTCTTCTCAGGTTTGGCGCCATGCTCATCCAATACCCTCTTCCCCTCTCGACAGGCGTCACCCGCGTCATCGAATGCGGCCAAGGCCCTGCGGTTATTTTCGCGCACGGCCTGGGCGCTCGCGCCGATCGCTGGGCTGGCACCGTCGCACGTATTGGTGCCCAGAATTTTCGTGCCATCACCTACGATCTGCATGGCCACGGTTTTGCCAGCAAGGAGCCGCACGGCCCTACTGACGTGCCCGCGCTCGCCGCCCAGACGCTGGCGCTGATGGACGCACTTGGGATTGAAACTGCCGTTCTCGCCGGTACCTCGTTGGGTGCCCACATCGTTGCTTACGCCGCCTGCCTTGCCCCCGCGCGTATCCCCGCTCTGGCCCTTATCGGCGCCCTTGGTATCGTGTCGATCGACCATCCAGTCGCTGAAACCATTAGCCGCAACGTCCGCGCTAAACAGCGCGCACAGTTTTACGGCAAGCTGAATTTTGTGATGCACGATCCCGCCCATGTGACGGAAGCTTTTGTGGAGGAGGAGTGGCGCATGAACACCGCCCCTGGTGCCATCGATGTTTTTGCCCGCATGGGCGACTACCTCACCACCAGTATTTCAAACGACTATGTTGCCGAGAAACTGCGCGTCCTTTACGCGCCCGACAAACTTCTCCTTCTGTGGGGGGAGGAGGACAAAGCGGTTCCCCTCGCCGTAGGTGAAGCCTGCCAGGAAGCGCTCGGCGGCCCAGAACTCGTGATCATCTGCGATAGCAACCACTGCCCCTATTTCGAGCAGCCCAAAGAATTCGATGCCGCGCTTATCCCCTTTCTTCGCCGCCACGCTGAAGCTGCGTAAATGTCCTTCGACATTGCCGTTGCCATGCCTTTTATCGGCAACACGCTTTGCGGCGCCCTGCGCGAAAACTGCGAGCCTGATTGGGACGCTTATGTCGGCCATCGCTTCGTGAGTGAACTCGCCGCCGGCACGCTTCCAAAGCCCGAATTCCTGGCATGGATGATACAGGATTACCTTTATCTAGTGCATTACACCCGTGCCTACGCTCTGCTGGTCTACAAAAGCACCACGCTCGATGCGATGAGCAGCGCCGCCGCGATCGTGCATGGCTTGCTCAATGGGGAAATGTCGCTGCACCGCCAAATGCTCGCAGCCGAAGGCATAAATGCCGCGCAGATTGTACGAACCTCCGAAACGCTCGAGACCCTCGCATATGGCCGCTATATTCTCGATCGCGCTCAGGCCGGCGACGAACTCGATCTTGTCGTCACCCTCTCCGCCTGCCTCGCCGGCTATGGCGAAATTGGCCTTCGCCTCGCCGCCGACCCCGCGACTAAACTTCACGCAAACCCATACCGCGACTGGATCGAAACCTATTCTGGCCCAGCCTATATCGGCCTGGTCAAGCAGGGCTTGGCCCGTATGGAGGATCTCTCCCAAACCCATGGCGGCCGCGCCCGCTTCCCGCTGCTGCTTGCGCATTTTCGGCAGGCGGTAAGGCTCGAGGCCGCATTCTGGAATGCCGGCCGCACCGCCCTTGCAACGGAGTTTTGACACGCATGGTGCAATACGTGCTCAATGTGATGCCGCTTTCGGAGCCATGCCAATGACGGCAACCATGCAGGCCGTTCGCTACCTCGGCCCAAAACAAAAATTTCAGCTCCAGGCGGTAGAAATCCCCACACCCACGCTTGGCCAGGCACGCATGCGCATCGCGGCCTGCGGTGTTTGCCGTACTGAGCTGCATTTGCGCGACGGCCTGCTCGATCTCGGCCGCCGCGATTTCACCGTCGGACATGAGATTGCCGGCACTATCGACGCAGTAGGCGAGGAAGTGTCGCCCGCCCGTATAGGAGAGCATGTCGTTATCTACTATTATGAGGGTTGTGGGATTTGCCGCTACTGTCGTGACGGTGACGAGCAGCTTTGCCCCTCTCCCCGCGCACAGCCGGGCTTCACCACAGATGGCGGTTACGCTGAATATATAACGGTGCGCGCACGCAACTGCGTGAAACTGCCACAGGATTTCCGCTTACTCAGGCTGCGCCGGTTCTACGGCCGTGCATGCAGGCAAGCTCGCGCGTCTGGCCCCAGGTGACTGGGCCGTCATCCATGGTTTTGGCGGCGTCGGCATGGCGACCCTGCAATACGCTGCCGCCTGCGGCGCGCGCACTATCGCCATCGGACTTGGCGCCACCGCCATGCAACTGGCGCGCAGATTGGGTGCCACGGCCATCATTGACGCCGCGGAAACGCCAGATGTCGCCGGGGAAGTTGCGGCCATCACCGGAGAGGGCGCCGACAAGGTGTTCGATCTGGTCGGCACCGCAGCCTCCATGCGCGCTTCTGCCGCCATGCTCCGCCGCCGCGGCCGTCTGGTTCTGATCGGCTACACGAGCGAAGATTTTACGATCCACCCCGTCGACCTTATCGTCCGTGAAATCGCCGTTCTTGGCTCCGTTGGCAGCACCCTTGGGGATCTTTATGATGCCGTCGATCTCGTCACCCGCGGCTTGCTGAAGCCCATAATCGATCAAACGATGTCGTTGCACAATTTTGCCGACGCGCTGGACGCTGTTGAGCGACAGGCCCCCGCGGGGCGCATCGTGCTCACACCGTGGGCAGTGTATACACCTCGCCCGAAAAGTAACCTTCGACACGCTAGAGATCCAAGATGCCCATGCGGCTGGGCTCGGGTGGCCAACAGTGTCTATTCCGGGTTGGTGCAGCGATCATAGGAAATGATCTGGTCTGCCATTACGCAATGGCACAATCCTTGCTCATTAAACCTCTGGTCGAACCAGTGCCCGTGTATACCCAGGCTAGAAGGGAGACAGAGTTCAATGGCCCGCCAGATGCATCTCTGCGCCTTCATCATGGCTACCGGCCATCATGTCGCCAGCTGGCGCTATCCAGGGGTGCCCCTGGAAAATGGCACCAACTTCAGATACTGGGCCGGGCTTGCGCAGCTTGCCGAACGCGGCAAGCTCGACGCCATCTTTCTATACGATGGCGCTGGCCTTTCCAACATCCCCCTCGAACCAATGAGCCACGGCGACCGCGCCACCTTCTTCGATCCGCTCACGTTGCTTTCCGCACTTGCTGTCGTCACTGAAAAGATCGGCTTGTTTGCAACATCTTCCACCACTTATGACCAGCCTTATTACGTTGCCCGCCGCTACCTTTCGCTGGACCATCTGAGCGGCGGCCGCGCTGCCTGGAATCTGGTTACCGGCGTCAACCTGCGGGAGGCGCTGAACTTTGGTGCGGCCCAAATGGCACATGCCGACCGCTATGCAAGGGCCCGCGAATTCGCCGATGTGGTGCGCGGCCTGTGGGATAGCTGGGCCGACGACGCTTTTCTGAGGGACAAAGAAAGTGGCCGCTTCTTCGATCCCGCTGGCGTGCAATGGCTGAACCACACAGGCAAGTATTTCACCTGCGCTGGCCCCCTTTGCGTTGCCCGCTCGCCGCAAGGCCGCCCCGTTATGGTGCAAGCCGGCGGTTCCGAAGTGGGTCGCGAACTCGCCGCCGAGACCGCCGACATGGTCTATTCCGTGCAAAGCGATTTTGAGGCCGGCCGCGCCTTTTACGCCGACGTGAAATCCCGCATGTCGAAATACGGGCGCGAGCCGCACGAACTCAAGATCATGCCCGGCATCTACACGATCGTTGGGGAAAGTGAGCAGGAGGCGGAGGACAAATACCAGGCCCTCCGCGTCCTGATTGACGAACCGCAGGCACGCGCCATACTGGGTGCCTGCCTTGGCGGCGCCGATCTCTCCGGCCATCCGTTCGATGGCCCGGTGCCCGCGGGCCTTACCACAAATGCTGGCACCACACACCTCGCCACGATGCTGAAAATCGCGCAGGACAGGCACCTTACGCTGGGTGAACTCGCCATCGATGTCGCCGCGGGCGGGTATGGTCATTGGGCCGTTCGTGGCACGCCCACGCAGATTGCCGACCAGATGGAGGAGCGTTTCATCGGCGGCGCGGCAGATGGCTTTAACCTGATGCCCGCAACCCTGCCTGGTGGGCTCGATGACTTTATTCGGTTCGTCGTCCCCGAATTGCAGCGCCGAGGCCTGTTTCGCATCGATTACACGGGCACCACGCTGCGCGACCATCTCGGCCTCAAGCGCCCCCACCGACGCGTCACTGGCATCACTGAAACGCGCTCATGCGCCGCCGAATAAACCCCCGGCCCCCGTGTCGGCTTACCCGCAAGAACTCTTGCAGAATTGAGGGATTCTGATGAACCGTCGCGCCATGCTCACGATTCTCTGTGCCAGTTCGGCCCTCACGCTTCCCCTGGCCAGGGCGCAAACCCCCCCCGCAACACCGTTGGCTGCGCCGTCATCCGCGCCTGCCCCCCGCAAACCCTCACGCACCACCGCCGAGGAAGTAATCGTGACCGCCGCCAAACGCAAGGCCCTCGGCGGCGGGCTCATTACCAAGCAGATCGCGGCGAAATCTATCAGCACTGTCTCCAGCGCCTATATCCAAACGCAGGCCTCGATCCAAAACGCCTACCAATACATTCAGCTTGCACCGGGCGCCTTGGTTTCTACCACTGATCCGTTCGGCCTGTCTGAACAATTCAGCATCAACGTCCGCGGCCTCGGCCAGGACGAGCTGGGCTACGTGCTGGAAGGCATGCCGCTGAACGATATCGGCTATTATAGCGCCTATCCTTCGCAATTCATCGATAGCGAGAACATCGATGAAGTTTCGCTCGCGCAAGGCTCGGCCGATCTCGATTCGCCTGTGATCAGCGCAGCCGGCGGATTGATGAGCATCACCATGCTCGATCCCTCGATCGATCCCGGCGGCAGCGTTGATGCCGCCTATGGCTCATACCATACCGACCGCGAATTTATCCGCCTCGATAGTGGCCTCATCGGCGATACCGGCATACGCGGCTTCATCTCCTATTCCCATACCGATTCCGACCAATGGCGCGGGCCAGGCTCTGTGAAGCGCCAGCACATCGATTGGAAATTCGTGAAGGAATGGGGGGACGGCAACCGGGTGACATGGTCCGGCGAATATCATGATGGCATCACGCCCACCTATACCTTGCCGACATTGCAGGAAATTCAGCAATTTGGTACAAAATACAATTACGATGCCAGCTTCACGCCTGGCGACGGCAATTACTATCGACTCAATATTGGCACATTCCGCATAGTCTACATGGCCGCCCCTGCGCGCCTTACGCTTACCGATAATCTTGTGCTGAACGTGACCCCCTACTGGCAATACGGCTATGGCAACAGCCCATATCCCAATTATCCATTGACCGAGAATGGCAATTATGAGGGGGTCGATGGCCCTTATACGATCAGCATCCCAAACAATGCCGCAACCGGCGGTACCGTAATGTCCAACTACCAGGATTTGCAATATCGGGCGGGCCTAGTTGCCAAACTCACCTACAACCTAGGCCATAACAGCTTTTTGCTCGGCGCCTGGACTGACTATTCCGACGAGACCGATACCGAATCCTATACCGGGCTGAGCACCCAGGGCATTCCCGGTGACATCTGGGCCGATACCAATGCAGGCCTGCTGCGCCTGCCAAACGACCAGCTTTTTCTCGCCGGCGGTGACCACGTGATCACCAAGACCAACGAGATTTTTGTCGCCGATACGCTACACCTGCTGGATGACAAACTCACCGCTGAAATTGGCTTTAAGGAGGCTATGATCAGCCGTGGCGGCACCAACAACGTTCCCGGCCCACAATACCGTGCGGATATCAATAACGCGGAACCGTTGCCGCGCTTCGCCATACGCTACCAGGCAACCCCAGAGGACCAGTTGTTCTTGAGTGGGACGACGAATTTCCGTACGCCATCGGAAGCGACCTTCTTCAATCAATATTACGGTGGACAAATCTATTCGGCCGCCAACACCGGTCAAAAGCCGGAATACTCGATCGAGGAGGAGATCGGTTACCGCTACAATGGCCGGCTTTTCACCGCGTCTCTCGATTTCTTCAATTATAATTTCACCGACCGACAGATCGCCACCCTCAACGCAGAGATGGTCAGCTTCTCCGAGAATGCTGGCGGCCAAACCTCCCGCGGCATCGATGCCGAGCTCGGCACCAAGCCGTGGAACCATCTTAGCACCTACGCTTCTTTTGAATATCTCAGTGCAACCATCGACAATGATATTGCCGCCTATGGCGATTACGTACCCACGCGAGGCAAAACCGCCGTTCGTAGCCCGCGCGTACAGGCGGCACTGGGGCTTAGCTACGATAATGGTGATATCTTCGGTAATCTCGGTCTTAAATTCGTCGACAAGCAGTATTCAACCTTTATGGATGATGAAACCATCCCCGCCTACGTCACGATGGATATCGCGGCCGGCTACAGGTTTCCTTCCATTGGCTTAAAGGGCCTCCCAGAAATCAAGCTCAACCTGATCAACATCAATGAGGGGGACTATCTTTCCGGTGTCGCCACGCCCACCACCAACGCCAATACCGTGATCGGCCGTTATGGCACGCTGATCCCCGGCTCCGCGCCCACTTACTATCTCTCCGCTGGGTTCACCGCCTTGGTTACGCTGCGCCAGGCCTTTTGATCCTCATGCAGTTTGCAGACGCGGAATGGATCCAGCTGGCGCGGGAATTCCGCGCGCAGCCGATCGGCTATCATAGCGCCGGGCTCACGCGCCTACTGAGCCATCTACGTGCTGGCGGAATGGAAGGCAAATACTGCATCATCTGCATCGAACCACACCGAAATTGGGCCATCGGCCGCCTCTCCGCCCAGCGTGGCGTGCCCCCCGCGCTGCAGGATAATCGCGGCACTCTCGATGAAGCTGAATGGGCCATCTTCAAGCTCCGCTGCCGTGATGCCGGCCTTCCCGCGATCGATGAGGCGCTGCTGTGACGCCGCCGGTAAAAACTCTGCTGGGCTATGCCGACTCACTCAGCGTCGCGCCCGGTGAAACCATCGCGTTCAAGGTCAGTTGCGAAACCACCTCCCTCTACGACGCACAGATTGTCCGGCTGATCAATGGTGACACCAATCCCGCCAGCCCCGGCTATAACGAGATTGAGATACCAGGGGCTGCCTGGCGCCTACCCGGGCGCCGACAGTATGTCCGCGCCGGCTCCTGCGCGATCATCGAAGGGGTGGGTGCGCATCTCGGTTCGGCAGGTTTTGGCATCGAGATGCTGATCTGGCCCACCACGCCGGAAAAGCCCCTCCAAACGCTATGCAGCCTGTTTGAGGGGCCGGCCGGCTTTTCTCTCACCATCGGCGGCGCAGCAGGCCTAGCCTTGCTCATATCCGACGGGGGCGGGGGCGAAGCAACGCTTGCGCTCGGCGCCCCCTTGCGCGCCCGCCAGTGGTATCGCGTCACCGCCAGGTTCGATCCGCGCGCAGGAGAGATGTTCTGCCGGCAGAAAGCATGCCATGGGCGCGCCACCGATGCGGAAACTGTTGCCGCTACTCGCTCCACCACAATCGCCTTGCCGCACATTCCCGGCGCCAACCTGCTTCTCGCCGCCGCGCCGCAGCCGGGCGGCACCGGTTTGTACCGCTTCTACAACGGCAAGATGGAGGCACCCAATCTGACGAGTGCCGACGGCGCGCCCGTTGCCGCCTGGGATTTCTCGATCGGCATTGGCTCGGATACCATCCACGATACGTCGGCCAAATCGCTGCATGGCCGCACCCGCCAACGCCCTGCCCGGGCGATGACAGGGCATTGTTGGGCGGGCGAGGGTTTTGTTTGGCGCCATACCCCAGCCCACTATGCCGCCATCCATTTTCATGATGACGATATCGACGATGCGGCCTGGGAGACTGATTTTTCCTTTACCGTGCCGGATACCCTGCCGAGCGGCCTCTATGCTGCCCGCCTTCGCACAGCGCAGGACGAAGACTACATCCCCTTTGTCATCCGTGCCGCGCGCCGGCGCGAAGGCGGGCTGCTCTTCATCGTCCCCACGGCCAGCTATCAGGCTTACGCCAATGAACATCTGGCCTTAGATGCCGCCCTCGCTGAACTCGTGCACGATCACGTTCCCGTCTTTGGACCGAACGGCATCTATCTTGCCGCGCATCGCGAACTTGGCGGCTCCCTCTACGGTCGCCACAGCGATGGCTCCGGCATATTCACCAGTTCTCGCAGGCGCCCGATCCTGAACATGCGCCCCAAATACCAGTCACGGCTTGGCGGCACCGGATCGGGCCTGTGGCAGCTCAATGCAGATACGCATTTGATCGCCTGGCTCGCGCGAGAGGGCATCGAGGCCGATTTCATCACGGATGAAGATTTCGACAGCAATGGCGCCGACGCCCTCCTGCCCTACCGCTGTGTGATGCTGGCGACCCATGCCGAGTATTTTTCCACCCGCATGCGCGATGCACTCGATGATTATGTGGCTGCGGCTGGCCGCATCATGTCGATGGGCGCTAACGGACTTTATTGGCGCATCGCCTATCACATGGACGGATCCGGCACAATCGAAGTGCGGCGCTGCGAAGTCGGCAATGGCTGGATCACCGCACCGGGCGAAGCCTATCACGAATTCACGGGCGAATATGGCGGCCTCTGGCGGCGCATTGGCCGCCCGCCGCAGCAAACCATCGGCGTCGGTTTCGTCGGCCAAGGTTTTGACAGATCGAGTTACTACCGCCGCTTGCCCGCCAGCCACGATCCACGCGTTGCCTTCATTTTTGCTGGTGTCTCAGACGAGATCATCGGTGATTTGGGTTTGATCGGCGGGGGCGCCGCCGGCGTTGAACTCGACCGCACCGATCCCCTCCTTGGCACGCCTGCCAACGCCGTTATTCTGGCGAGATCGGAAGGGCATACCGGGAACTACCTGCCGACAGTCGAGGAATTGCTGATCAATTACGTCAACCAAGCCGAACGAAATGGTTTTTTTTGAAACCCCGTCGGGTGGCGCCGCATTTGCCACCGGTTCGATTGCCTGTGCCGGCAGCCTGAGCCATGACGACTACCGCAACAACGTGGCACAGATCAGCCGTAACGTTCTGAGTCGTTTTCTCGATCCCGCACCGTTCACCACGCAGGAGCACGCGCATGGATGTGGTTAGCCCATTCGATCATCTCTCCACTGCGGCCGCGAATTTTGTCCGTCGCCCGCATACCAATCTTATAGGTGGTGGCTGGCTTCCCGCAATCTCCGGTGAAACGATGGAGGTGATCGATCCCGGCACCGGCGAGGCGGTAGGCCGGACCGCCTCCTCCTCCGCCGCCGATATCGATGCCGCCGCCTTCGCCGCCCGCGCCGCCCTGGAATCCGGTCCGTGGAGCAGCATGACGGGGCAGGATCGTGCCCGTCTGATGTGGAAACTCGCAACCCTGATCGGCGATAGTGAGAAAGAACTTGCCCAGCTCGAATCGCTCGATACGGGGCGCGCCCTGTATGAATGCCAGCTCGTTGATGTGCCCGGCTCAGTCAATATGCTCGAATACATGGCCGGTTGGGCCACCAAGATCAATGGCGAAACGATCCCGGTCGGCGCCCCTGGCGATCTGCACGCCTACACAACACGCGAGCCCGTCGGCGTCGTCGGCATCATCGTGCCCTGGAATTACCCGCTGGAACTCGCCTTCTGGCGCATGGCCCCAGCACTTGCAGCCGGCTGCACCGTTATCCTCAAGCCTGCCGAACAAACCTCGCTCAGCACGCTGCGCCTCGGCGAGCTGGCCTTGCAGGCCGGCTTTCAACCCGGCGTCATCAACATCGTCACCGGCACCGGCGAAGCAGCCGGCGCAGCACTCGCGGCTCACCTGGGCGTAGATGCCATTTCGTTTACGGGCTCGACGGAAACTGGCAAGGCGGTGCTGCACGCTGCTGCGGGCAATCTCAAGCGCGTGTTTCTCGAATTGGGCGGCAAATCGCCGTCGATTGTTGTGGCCGACGCGGATCTCGACTCTACCATTCCAGGTGTCGCCGGCGCTATCTTCTTCAGCAGCGGCCAGGTGTGCACTGCGGGGTCGCGTCTGTTCGTGGATAAGCGTATTTTCGATCGGGTCGTGGAAGGTGTCGCCGCCTACGGAGACGCTTTGAAAATCGGCCATGGCCTGAAGTCCGGCACGCAAATGGGCCCCCTCGTCTCGGCCGGTCAGCTCGATCGCGTGCTGGGTTATCTGGAGGGCGGCCGCCGTGATGGCGTCCACATGGTTTGCGGCGGTGCACGCACCGGGGATCGCGGATATTTCGTACAGCCTACTGTCGTTACTGGCACCACGCCCGCCATGACGATCTATCGCGAGGAAGTTTTTGGCCCGGTGCTCTGCGCGGTCCCTTTCGATGGCGACGACATCGACGCCGCCATCGCCGCGGCCAACGATTCTATCTATGGCCTGCATGCCAGCATCTGGACAGGGTCGTTGCGCCACGCACATGATATTGCCCGCCGTATCAAATCGGGCAATGTTTGCATCAACACGCATAATTTCTTTGATCCGGCGTTTCCGATGGGCGGGTATAAGCAATCCGGCTGGGGACGGGCCTCCGGCTTCGCGGCTATCGAGCACTGTACCGAGATCAAGGGCATCGTCGCCCGCCTATGACCTTGCCTGCAAAACCAGGCCTGTCCGCCACGCGGGCGCCGCGCCGGGCGCCGCCGAGCATCGTAAGCGAAGAGCTGGCGGAAGCCGTACGCCCCAGGGATGGGCCCCCTACGCCCACACTTGCCAGCATCGTTCAGCAGAAAATCATCAACGACATCGCCCACGGCCTCCTGCCTCCCGGCCTGCGACTCGAAGAAGTGGATCTGGCGCGCCGCTACCACGTATCCCGCACGCCGGTGCGCGAGGCGCTGCGTCAGCTCTCGGCCCTCGGCATCGTCGAGATGCGCCACCGCCAAGGCGTTGTCGTCGCAGCCCGTAGCATGGAGCATTTTCACAACCTGCTTGAAATCGTGGCCGACCTCGAAGCCTCCGCGGCACGGTATGCTGCGCAGCGGATGACGGAGGATGAGCGCCAGAAACTAGCAGAGCTGCACGGGCAGATTGGCACCATTGCTGCGCAATCCTCCCTCGCCCGCTTCGACAAAGCTAATGTGGCGCTTCATCAGCTCATTCACGAAGGAGCGCATAACATGATTTTGCTGAACGGGATCGTGCAGATGCGTATGCGCACACTACCCTATACACGCATGGAATTCATTAGTGAGCGCCGCCGCATGGAAATTTCTCACATGGAACATAATGCCATCGTCTCCGGAATTTTGCGCCGAGAGCCCGAGATGGCTTATCATTCCATGCGCGTGCACGTGATCGATGCCGGGAAAGTGCACGAAGATCTAAGACAAGGATAAGAACGATGTTCTTTCTTGAAAAAGACAAAAAAAACCCTTTTAGCTATCGGCTATGGCCCGGATCTATCCGGCCCATAGTCGGAAACAAAAGTCTTTTGGTTCTTTTCTTCAGAAAAAAAGCGCTTCCTCTATTCCTTGCCTTCCTTGTCGTGTCTGCCGCCCCTGAAAGGCGCGTCTTACACGTATCCATGTACCCCTATATTCCGGAGCCCGCCGCGGCAGCCCTCTATTTGAAACAGGCTTATGAAGACCAGCATCCGGATGTGTTGCTGGATATCACGCTGAACCCGCATTATTACAGCCTAGATCCCGCCGACAAGGGCGTGCTCACCGAAGAAGCCGATGTTCACACAATCGATATTGTCTTCCTGCGCGACTTCCTCGACCGCCACAAGCTCGCCCCGTTGCCAGCCGATTTCTTCGCAAGCCTGCCGAAGATGGAAGCCTTGGCACGGCAGGCTGCGACCATCGGCGGCATTCAGGTCGCTGTGCCGCAATGGATGTGCGCCGACTTTCTGTTCTACCGCGTCGATGGGGGTGATCTCTCCGGCGTCCATTCGATCGAGGATCTCGAACGCGGCCTGCATCGCGGTCATGGCCTTTTGATGGATATGGCGGGGCCCGACACGATCGGCGAACTCACATTTAGCATCCTCCTGGCCGATGCCGGCTCACCCGAAGCGGCACTTGCCCGCGTATCCGCCACGCCAGCCCCCGCCATTGTCCAGCGCCTGCGGCGCTACTTGGCGCTGGAGCCGCACGGTTTCGGCCGCGTTGCCGATTATGATGCGCGCTCCAGTTTTTACGCCCGCCAATTCGCCCGCCGCGCCGGCAGCGCCTTCCTCGGTTATTCCGAAATGACCAACGAGCTTCTCGATGAAACCCGTACGTCTTGCCGCCTCGAAGATCACTGCGTGGCGGCGGAGAACATTGGTGTTACAGCCTTTCCCTTCCATGATGGCCCGGCGCGCCCTGCCGTTTGGGTCGACATGTTTGGCATCGACGCTGCCGCACACGGCCAGACCTATCGGGACGCGGTTGACTTTATTCGTTTCGCTGTCTCGCTCCCGACCTATCGCGCCATTCTCGTACCGTCGCAAGGTGAGCCGCCCCGTTACCTTCTCCCCCCAACGCAAGAAGCCTTCGATGATCCCCTCATCCTCAGAGCCGCACCACTCTACCCGAAATTTCGTGCGATCATGGAACAAGGTGTTGTCACCAGCATCCCCCATCTCCAGGCAAAACTGCATGCCATCGCCACGCAGATCGACGCCGCATTGCCGGCGGCGCACTGAGATGCCCAGTCGCATTGCCTGCCTTGTGTGGATGCTTCTAGCGGGCCCAGCGCACGCTTCCGATAAACTGACCATTCTGCTCGATTGGTTTGTAAACCCCAATCATGCCACGCTGATTGTGGCGCAGCAGATCGGTGCGTTCGCGCGCGCAGGGCTTGAGGTGACGCAGGTGCAGCCTGCCGACCCTGTTATGCCTCCACGTCTTGTCGCCGCCGGCCATGGCGATATCGCTATCAACTACCAGCCGGCGCTCTATCAGCAAGTGGCGCAAGGCCTGCCGCTGGTGCGCATCGGCGTGCTGATCGACAAATCGCTCGAAACGCTGGAAACCCGGAAAGGCTTTGGGATTACAACAATCGCCGACCTCAAGGGCAAGCGGATCGGCTATAATGAAGTCATCGGCGTGGTGACCGTACCGGAAATCGCGACCATGCTCTCGACCGCCCATCTCACTCTCGCCGACATCACGCTGGTCAATGTTGGCACCGCGCTCACCACATCGCTTCTCACACATCAGGTTGATGCCGTCGGTGTCGATCGTAATTTCGAGCATTTCGAGCTGATCGAGAAAGGCGCCGAGCCGATCGGCTTCGAGTGCCAGGATTACGGCGTGCCGGAGTTTGATGAGATAATCATCGAAGTCAATCGTGGGTCGATCGGCGACCCGCGCTTTCCGCGCTTTCTCGCGGCGCTCAGGGAGGGTGCTACTTATCTCAAAGCCCACCCTGAAAAAGCCTGGCAGTTGTTCATCCAGGCCTATCCCGATCTCGATAATCCGCTCAACCGCGCTGCCTGGGATTTCTCCATCCCATACTTCGCCGCAGATCCCGCTGCCTTTGATCAGGCCAAATACGAACGCTTTCAAGCCTACCTGTTAAAAGTAGGCGTTCTCGAATCTGCTCTGCCTACATCCGACTATGCTGTCCAACTCAAGCCATGATCCCGAAAAACTGCCATATCTATGCCGCACCAGCCTTACCCTCGCCGCAAGGCGGCCGCCGCATCATCATACACGAACGGGAGGCATGCATACCGCTTGCCCCGCGTCACCGGTGCCACTGCGTGCAGCAGCGAACATGAGAATACGAGCGCCCCACCCGCCGGCGGTTGCATGCCGCTGCCGCCGTATTCTGGAAAGCTAAGCTCGCCGCCGGCAAAATCATCGTTTAGGGTAATGGAAACGGCAAACCGCCGATGCGCGGTCTCTCGCACTGTATTGTCCCGGTGCGGCCCGAACCGCCCGCCCCCCGCCGCATCGTAGCAGGCAACGACCAGCCGCTCCATCTTGGTGGCCTCGAACTGAAACACGTGTCGTATCTCCGGCACAACCCGCCGGAAGATACGTGTTTGAGCCTGGGCCGCCAATGCCGGATCGGTAATCCTGCAATCGCTCCGCCGCTTGAACCCATGGTCGGTCACCGCGGCACCTTCTGTCAGAACGGCTGAGTCCACTGTTTGGGTTGTCTGGTGCAAGCGGATCAGGCGACGGCAGAATTCCGGCTCGAACACATGCGGTATCACCACTACCGGCGCATGCCCTTGTGCGCCGGAATTTTGTGACAGCAGAAAGCGTGGGCAAGCAGCGTTGCCCTGCGCATCCAGCGGAAAAACCCCGATCACCCGCAGCCGCGCATCCAGCACAAACCAGCGCCGACGCAAAGATGCCAGTGTAAAATCTCTATCCCCTGGCGCCACGCCAAAGGTTCGGCAAACCAGGCCATCAACATCCGCAAAATGGTGCAGGCTGGCTGCCGGCCGAAGCGCGGTGTCAGCCGCATCCTCCGCATCAATGCTAACGCCAAAAAGCCGCCCAGATTCGGGTGTAACAACGCGCGCCAAGGCGTGCAGCGCTTCCAACGCCTCTCGCCCAATTGCGTCTCGCGCAGCACCGTAAAAGCACAGCACCACGGTTCGCCCCGCCGCCATATCGAAGCTGTACGGGTGTGTTTGGCCGATGCACGCCTGGCGAAACCAGGGCGCCGGGTCGCCGACAAAGAGCGTGGTGTAGGTCATCAGCGCAACGGCATCATGTTTCGCCCCTCGCAGAAAACGTCTATAGGGAGCGAACTGAAACAGGGGGCTAAAAACAAATCAATTGTCACTTGCTGCGTTACCGTTCGGGTGGCTGGTGTGGCCGAACCTCCAGCGCCTCACGCAAATGGGCCAGGAGAGCATCCAACAGGTGCTCGTCGGCCAGTGCCGGCGCGCCCACCATGATATCGACCCGCTCGCCAAGTCCGGCCATGGTGAGGAAAATGTCGCCGACAGCGGGCAGTGTGGCAATGTCGCGGGGCAGGAAGCCCGGTGCGGTCACGGCCATCGCGTCCACCTTGCCGAAATTGGAAATACACGCTGTTTGCCGCGGCTTGCGTGAGCGAAGATTCCAGGGTGTACGTGACACTAGCAGGTCAAGCCAGGGCAGAGGCAGACATTTCATGATATCCGGGGCGTCGGGATAGCCGAGCCGCGCCGCACGCTGGACGCGCTCGCGCACCCGCCGCTTGAAATCGGCAGGCTGTTCATCGGCTGCGACTGGCAAAAAAATCATGTCGCAGAAATTCATCGTGGTCAGTAGCCCGGGCACATGGGGCCGCAAATCCACGGGTAGCCCAATCCGCACCGCGTTATCTCCCTGCCCGCGTGCAAAGGCTGCTATCGCGAGCGCTACACGTGCAAGCAGATCGCTCGGGGGATGGTTGAGCGAGATGCGTCGGAACACATCGCCGCCCGCGCCGGATAGCGGGCCGAGCAGCCATGATGCACGCAGCGCGCGTGGAGGCATCGGTACTTTTCCTACGCTGCGCCGGAAATCGAAGTCGCTGAAAGCACCATTGGTGCCAAGCAGGGCTTCCCCGCGCAAGGCACGAAATAGCTCGGCCAGCACGTGCAATGCGCCACGTCCGTCGATCATCGCGTGGAGGCTTCGCAGAATCACCCGCATTTCCCCGTAGGGACTTGCCGCCAGGATCAGCTCCACGCTCGGCCCGGCGCGCAGGCACAGCTTCGTCGCATGGATGAAGTCGGCCCCGCGCTCTGACTGTCCGTCCCACGCGCAGTGTTCGAGCACTCGCAGGCGCGGCGGCGCGCCCCCACTGTCCCACCGGGCGCGCCGGCGTGTGCCGACCATGCGCAGCCGAGTGCCGGGATTGACCTCTGCCATTCGATCGATGGCCTTCTGCCACTCGTCGGGGCGACAACTCCCGGTTCCGCTCAGGATCAGCACGACTTCGCGAGGCCGCTCGAGCGTGAAACGGCTCGCGCCGATGCAGGCATGATAATATTCCGAAACGGAGAGCGGGCGTATGATCGATTTCAGCGGGGCGAGCGGCGTCATGTGTTCAAATGCTCAGGCTTGGGCTGTCGATGACTTTAACCCGGGAAAGCATTTTTAAAAGCGCCATATTCAGGTGGCGCTTCCACGTTTAGCTACACGTTGGCGGGATTCCTCATACACTACACGCGACAGTCTCCCTCAGGAGGGGATTTGCTCTGTCAATGGGGGAGGGAGCCCGGCCCAAGGATGTCGGGTGTCTGCGCAAGGTGCACTTCGCAGCCCGCTCCGGAAATGCCCTTCTTAAAAATGGCCTCCCTAAAATGATAACGAAGATCGAGGCCAATCTCGCGGGGAAGGCCAACCAGGAAGCGATACCTGTCCGAAGCCAATGCACTCACCGGCACCTCGTCCGACAGGTTGGGCCGGGCATCGAACAGATTTTTGGCGAAGAGTGTCAGCGTATAGGAATGCTAGGCAGCACCCAGCCGCAGATCGACGAGTTGATAGGCTTTCCGTAACAACCCGGTGGAGACTTCGGAATAGCTCGTGCTGTCGCCGGTAAAACTGTATTGCCCCCGGATGAAATAGCTTCCCCATTCCTGCGGAAATTCAAAATCGCCGGAGGCGGTAATTGTCCATTTCGGTACGCCGCTCAACGGCTCGCCCACATAATAGGAGGTGCCGGCTGCCACTTTCGTCAGCCGCGCGTCCTCGTAGCCGCTCGCCAGGCGAACCGAGAAATCGTCCGTTACCTGGGCATTCGCCTCCAATTCGCCGCCATCGCTCACGGCATGGCCCAGGTTGAGCGTCAGTGACGCGAAGCAGGCGTTCGCCCCGGTCGAAGCACTTCGGTCTGCTGCATATTGCTCCAATCGATTTGGTAGGCGTCGGCCCTCACGGACAGATGATTATCCAGCTGCGTCGACTTCACGCCCACCTCGTAGCTCCAGAGGCTGTCGCTGTTATAGGGGATCTGTGCCGTGGTGCTGTATCCGAAACCGCTGCAAGCCCCACCGGCACCAGCGCAATGTGGTGCTGGTGGGCGGCACCGGCACCGGCAAGGCGCATCTGGCGATTGCCATGGCGCGCGCGCTGATCCGCGACGGCAAGCGCGGCTGGTTTTTCAACGGTGTTGAATTGGTCAACAAGCTTGAAGCGGAAGGGCGTTCCGGGCGGCAGGGCCGGATGGCCGAGTATCTCTGCCGGATGGATTTTGTCTTGCTCGACGAACTCGGCTATCTGCCGTTTGTCCATTCCGGCGGCCAGTTGCTGTTCCACCTGGTCAGCCGTCTTTACGAGCAGACCTCGATTATCGTGACAACGAACCTGGCATTTGGCGACTGGCCGAGCGTATTCGGCGACGCCAAGATGACCGCGGCCCTGCTCGACCGCCTGACCCACCACTGCCACATCGTCGAGACCGGCAACGAGAGCTGGCGGTTCAAGCACCGCGCCTGAACCCGACACCTCAACTCGTTGTGAGACTGAGCCTGGTCAGCTGTTTGCCGAACCGCAAACGAGCCAGGGGATGCGGCTTTGATCCGCCTCATCGTAACGCGGCCAGCAAGCTGCCTGCCGCGCAGCTGGCCTTGGCAACCACACACCTTGCGCCATTAGAAAACGTCCCCAACTGCGCCTTTATAAGGAGACGCGAGTATTCTGAAAACACGGATAAGTATTCGCCAGTATTATGCTGATATTTTTCTGGTAACTGCATCATCGTCGCTCATTTTGGCCCGCAAAATTCTTTTGAACTTTAATCGACCTCACCAAGGATAAAGCTCTACTTGCAGCCAGCCTGCTAGGGCCGTGAAAACCATGCCGAAAGCACAATAAAATGACCAGAGCACTCAATTACCTAGCGTCGGCAGCCATCTTGGCCGGTGTCTCGCTGTCCTCGGGCTTTGCCCGGGCTGCCGACATTGTCGATACCGCCGTTGCGGCCGGCAGCTTCACCACACTT
>Ga0116226_10000017_pt1 | contig 120171 bp, 115 predicted proteins | sample S1TSphfallax_FD_89692 | JGI IMG/M metagenome (GOLD analysis project Ga0116226, IMG submission 89692) | Host-associated microbial communities from peat moss isolated from Minnesota, USA - S1T2_Fa - Sphagnum fallax MG | ecosystem: Host-associated > Plants > Peat moss > Unclassified | place... | reverse complement strand
CTGGCCCATCGGCGCCTCATGAGCATCGAGCGGCGCTTCATGCGCGAAGTGGAGGGTGGCAACCGTAATTGGTTGATGCGTATTCTGCGGCACGAGGCCGGACATGCGTTCGACTCCGCCTATCGATTACGCCGCCGGCGGCAATGGCGTGAAGTGTTCGGACCCGCCTCACTCCCCTATCCGGATACCTATCGGCCGCGGCCGGGCAGCCGCCGCTTCGTGCAGCATCTGGGGGCATGGTACGCGCAGGCCCATCCCACCGAGGATTTCGCGGAAACCTTTGCCGTCTGGCTCAAGCCGAATTCCACCTGGCGCCGTGAGTATCAGGGCTGGCCTGCCTTCGCCAAGCTCGAATACATCGACAGGCTGGCCGGCGAGATCGGCGCCGCGCCGCCGCCGGTCACCGAGCGCGCGTTGATCGAAGACATCGCCGATGAGACGTGCACGCTGCGGCAACATTACGAGCGCAAGCTCGCGCGCTATCGCACCCCCCGCCGGAGCGGCGCCGATGAGTTGCTGCAGAAGGTGTTCACCACCGCCCCGGCGCGCCGGTCGGCACCGCGGGCGGCGAGCGTGCTGCGCGAACTGCGCATTCCACTGCGCAACCAGTTCGTGCGCAGCGGGGTGTTCAGCGACTATCTCGTCCACCAGGTCCTGCGGCTGATGATCGAGCGCTGTGAGGGGCTGGGGCTGTTCGTGCGTGGTTCGCGACGCGATCTGAAACCCCAGCTCAAGTGGGTGATCGCGCGGCTCGCCGAGTCCTACGAAGAACGGCAGCTGCCGCGGGTCACGCTTTGAAGCAACTGCGAGCGTTGGTATTGGTGCATTCGACTCTCGTGCCGCCGGACTCTCTGGTGGGGGCCACCGAGAAGGAGATCGACGAATGGCGCACCGAATACGACGTCATAACGCATCTGAAAGCCGCCGGTCATGAAGTGCTGCCCTTGGGGCTGTCCGATAGTCTGTCGGAGCTGCGCCGGGCCATCGTCGACTGGCGTCCCGACATCGTCTTCAATCTGCTCGAGGAATTCGACGGCATCGTCACCTATGATCAGCATGTCGTGGCTTTCCTCGAACTGATGCGTCAGCCCTACACCGGCTGCAATCCACGCGGCATGCTGCTGTCGCGCGACAAGGTGTTGTCGAAGCAACTCCTGTCCTATCATCGCATTCCGACGCCGCAATTCGTCGTCTTTCCGCGCGGCAAGAAACCGCGCATCCCACGCACGCTGCATTTTCCCATGTTCGTGAAGTCCTCGACCGAAGATGCGTCCTTGGGCATCGCGCATGCGTCGGTGGTCGAGGATGAGCGGCAGCTGATCGAGCGCATTGCCTTCATCCATGAACAAACCCATTCGGATGCGCTGGTCGAGGAATACATCGCGGGGCGTGAACTGTACGTCGGCGTCATCGGCAATGATCGGCTGAAAGTGCTGCCGGTATGGGAAATGTCCTTCGGGTCTTTACCTGAGAAAATTCCCGCCATCGCCACCCGCAAGGTGAAATGGGACCGGCGGTACCAGGAAAAATATGGCATCACCACCGCCGCGGCGCTGCATTTGAGCGAGGGTACCGTGGCCCGGTTGGTACAACTCTCAAAGCGCATTTTTCGCGCCTTGCATTTGACCGGCTATGCCCGCATGGATTTCCGGCTGCGCGCGGATGGCGCTTTGTACGTGCTCGAGGCAAACGCCAACCCGAACCTCTCCATGGCGGAGGACTTCTCGCAATCGGCGTTGACCGCGGGAATGCGTTATCGCGACGTGCTCAACCGCATCCTGCAATTGGGCGCGGCATACCCTGCCGCCTGGCGCGGCATCGAATCCTAAGAGCCTGTTGGTGGGGGCGCGGCCGGCTTCGAGGTCGAGGTCCAGCGATTCAACCAGTCGATCGTCGTCGTGTACCACTGAATGCTGTTGTTCGGTTTCAACACCCAATGATTTTCGTCCGGAAAGTACAGGAGCTCGCTCGGTATCCCGCGACGCTGCAGGGCCGTGAACACGGAGATGCCCTGACTGTCCGGGACGCGGAAATCGAGTTGCCCATGGATCACCAGCGTCGGCGTCTGCCAACGTGCGACGTCATCCACTGGATTGGCTTTCGCATAGGCCGCGGGGTTCGCATATTCCGGTGCGCCCATCTCCCATTCCGGGAACCACAGTTCCTCGGTCGAGTAGTACATGCTGCGGTTGTCGAAGATGCCGTCGTGGGTCACCAGACACTTGAATCGGTCGGACCACTTCCCGGCAATGATATTCACCAGATAACCGCCGTAGGATCCGCCGAGGGCACACATGCGGTCACCGTCCATCCAGGGGTAGCGCTTGAGAGCGGCGGTGAGTCCCCGCTGCAAATCCTCGAGCGGCTTGCCGCCCCAGTCCCCGGCGATCGAGTCGCTGAACGCCTGGCCATAGCCCGTGGAGCCATGGAAATCGATCATGACCACTGCATAGCCGGCGCCGGCCAGCGTTTGCGCGTTCCAGCGCCAATGCCAGTTGTTCGCCATGCTGCCGTGGGGACCGCCGTGGATGACCAGCGCGACCGGATACTTTTGATCGCGTTTGAAATCCGCCGGTTTGACGACATAGCCATAGACGTTGTCGGCGTTCCATCCCGGAAAATCGAACTGCTCGAAGGCACTCAGCCGCCGGTGCGCGAGCAGATCCTGATTGACATGGGTGAGGGCCGTCGGGGTGCCGCCTGCGAATCCGACTTGGTAGAGATCGGCCGGCGCGGCGAGGGTGCTATGAATATAAATGACCTCGTGGCGAGCAATAGCGAAGTCCTCGACATCACCGTCGCCGGTGATGGCCGACGCCCGGCCGGTGGCTGCGTCGATCGCCCACAGGGGATGCTGGCCCAGATGATCCGTGGTGGCGAACAGCGACTTGCCGTCGGGGCCCCACGCGAAATTGTCGATCGACCGATCCCACATCGCCGTCAGTGGCCGTTTCACATCGGTCTTGAGGTTGAGCAGCACCAGATGGAAGCGGTCTGATTCATACCCGGGGCGGTCGGTGGCCACATAGGCGAGTTGCGTGCCGTCGGGCGAATAGCTCGGCCGCGCATCCCAGGCCGGGTCATTCGCCGTGAGATTCTTTGGCTGGCCGCCGCTGACGGCGACCTCGTAGATGTTGAAGCGCGTCGACCAGGGCTCGCCCACCGCCGGGGTGCGCACCGAGAAGGCGACGTGGCTGCCGTCGGGGCTGATGGCGTAATCCTCGCGGCCGCCGAACGGTTTGCCCGGGACGTCGCCGTCGATGCCGTCGGTGAGTTTGATCGGTGTGCCGCTGTTTGAACCCGCCGTGGGATCCAGCCCCAGGGCGAACAATTGGGAACGTCGGCCGTCGCTCCAGGTATCCCAATGGCGCACGAACAGGTTGTCGTAGAGGATGCCGTGACCCAGGGAATGGCTGGCGGCGTCGAGTCGCTGAACGGTGCAGCCCAAGTCGGGACAGTCGATGAACACCGCCATGCTGACGATGATCTGGTCGGCAGCCGGTGACAACCGGAAGCTGTCGATATCGAGCGGCAGTCGGGTCACCTGCTGTGCGCCGTCGCCGGGAACCGGCTCGTGCACATCGCTGCGCCAGACCTGCGACGTGCCGGTGCGGTTCGAGAGGTAGTAGACAAAGCGTCCATCGCTGCTCCACGAAGCCGAACTCGAGTTCGCGGCGATATCGGTGAGCCGTTTGGGTAAGGCGTTGCGCTTGTGCAGGTCCAAGAGCCAAATGGCGGTGCGGCCGCGGTTCTGCGCCATATCGGTGGTGCGCAGCGTGTACGCCACGCGCTTGCCGTCGTTTGATACCGCCACTTCCGAAACCCGGTCCATGCGCACCAGATCTTGGACCGTGAAGGCGCGCGCGGCCGTCGTCAGTCCCAAGCCTGCCCAAAGGACCATTGCGCATGCACGTGTTACCTGCATTAATGACTCTCCAAAACCACTCTCCGGCGGTCATTGTAGCCGTGCACGCCAACCGATGAGCGCACCTCCGGTCATCAGCCTCGATCTGGACGATACGCTTTGGCCGGTTGCGCCGGTGTTGGCGGCCGCGGAGGCGGCCTTGCTGGCGTGGCTCGCCGAGCGACATCCGCGCGCGGCGGCGGGGCACGACATCGAGTCGATGCGCCGACTGCGCGCCGACATTGCCGCGCGGTTTCCGGAATCGAGCCACGACATGACGTTTCTGCGCCAACGGGCCTTGATGGAACAGTTCGTCGCCGCCGGCTATGCCGCACAACGGGAGGGGGGATCGGCCGCCGCCGAGGCGATGGAGGTGTTCCTGCTCGAACGCAACAGGGTTTGCTTTTACCCCGATGCGCTGCCCGCGCTCGAACGACTGCATGCCGGCCATCGTCTGTTCGCGGTGAGCAACGGCAATGCTGATCTCGCTCTTTGCGGCATCGCCAGGCTGTTCGAGGGTCATGTCACCGCCGCCAATGCCGGCGCCGCCAAGCCCGACGCGCGAATCTACGCCGAGCTACTGCGCATCTCGGGTATGCCGCCGCACCAGATCATGCACATCGGTGACGATCCACTGGCCGATGTGGTGGGCGCGAGGCGGGCCGGAATCGAAGCGGTCTGGTTAAATCGTGACCAGCGTCCCTGGCCGGCCGCGCTCGGCGCCGCGCCGCGCACCATCTCGTCGCTCGCCGAGATTTTCTAGGCCCCAGCGGAGTGCGAAGAACACTGGCAGCCGGGCGGCATGATTGCTGATTCGTGAAAAAGCACAAACCGCGCTAGATTTTGACCCAAGTCCTACTTCACTTGAGCGGCGAGTTGTCGATAGGATCTTTATAGCCACAAAAGGATGCCAAGCATGCGTGAGATGTCTGCGGGATCGTTGGTTGCGGTGAGCTCCCTCAAGGAATTCTTCCGTGATGCCTTTCACGCCGCGAGCGCGAAACAGCATCTCGACATCGACGAGGCGGCCGAACAGTACGTGGTCAATCTGCTGACCATGTTCAGCCGGGCTGACGCGCTGTACGAGCGCACGGCGGACGGCCTGCGGATCAAGCCGCTGGCGCACATGCTCGGTGAGGCGTTGACGGCGCCCACGGAATTCGCGCGGCAACGCAGCCTCCAGCGCCTCGGCGATGTGGCTCTGTTCGTGGCGGGATTTTTCGCCCGCAGCTTCGCGCGCAAGCTGATCGACATCGACTATCACATCGCCATGGGTGGCAATGCCTATGGATCACTCGCCGACACGATGCAGCGCTCAAGCTCCGGCCGCAGCGTCGCGCACGTTTACGCGCAGCTCTCCCGGAAGTTCCAGCCGCTGGTGGATGCGCTCAACGAAATTAGTGAAACGGCCTATCAACATACCGACGCCGACATCCTGCGTCTGTACGAAGTGTGGATGAAGACCGGCAGCCCGCGGGCGCATGGGTTGCTCAACAAGTTGGGCGTGCAGCCAGTGAAGCAGGGCGGTTACCGTCGCGAGCACTGAGACGTGAGCGACGTTTTACGCGGGATGCAGGCGCTGCTCGGCAAGCTCTACGATGTCGAGATCGAGTACGACGTCGGCGACTTTCTGGTGACCGACCGCAGCGCCTTATCCGGTCTCGATCCCGACAACGATGACCGCATTCTCGAGGAGGAGTTGTTACTGGCGGAGACCGCCGACGGTGCGGGGGTTGCTCTCTACCTCGACGCGGAGCTGCTGCGGCGTCTGGAAACGGCGGATCCGTTCGGCGAGTTGTCGGAAGAGAACCTTGCCGACTACTGCACGGCGCTCGAGGGCGTCAGTCATTTTCTATACAGCACCTGGCGGCTCGACCGCGACGCACCGGTCTCCTTGCTCGAGCTCGAGACCCAGGCCGAAGTCGACAAGTATGCGGCCACGGTATTCCTGATCGCCCATCAGCGGGGCGGCGGCTATCCGACCGAGGTCCACCCGCGGTTGTTCGACCGGGTGAGTTTCGACCAACGTCTGGAGCCTGAGCAATATCATCGATACCGGACCGCACATCGCTGCGCTGCGCAGTATTGTCGTCGCTTGGAACGCCGCTTCGTGCAGCGGGGCGAGGCCCGCACCGAAGGGTTGGTGCGCGAACTGCGCAAGTTCTATCGCCTGGGCTCAACGGCGAAGATGCGCCATGCGCTTGCCTAACGGCGACGCTCGCCTGAAGTGAGCGGACCGCGGGTATTAGTCTGACTTGTTATTCTTGAACCGCTGGCGCAGTTTCATCCACTCGCTCAAGCGTCGCAGATCGGTTTTCTTGGGCTTCGCGCCATCAGTGCTCTTCGCCAGAAGGCCGCTGTCATAAGGGCTGTAGCCCCGGACCGGGCTTGGGCAAATCTCGGCATTGTTGGGCTCATCGGCGAGCGCGAGCGGAGCATCGACCAATTTTTTGAAGCGAGCGGGCGTTCCGCCGACGGCTTGCTTGCCCGTAGCCATTGCCCATTCCCAGATCGCGTTGCCGCGGTCGTCGAATTTGACCCGGCCGCTGATGTTGTTGTCGACGGGCGCCTGACGCGAGTCGGCGCCGTCGTCATGCGGCTTGGGCGGCGTCCTAACACGCAGCGGCTCGTTTCCCGCCTTGGAGTTGCTCCTGCTCATACCCCCTTTTTAGGGATTCGGCGGCTTCAGTCAATCGCCGGTTCGCCGAACCGATGAATGCGTCACAGTTGCAGGTGGAATTCCGCGCGCAGCAGCGCCATGGCGGTCTTCCCGTCCGTCCACTCGCCGCTCTGCACCTTGCCGAGGGCCTCGGACAGCGGCAGCCAGGCGAGCTGCAGCTCCTCGTCGGCATCGGGCGCGGCGGTGCCGATGGTGAGGTCGCGGGCCAGATACAGGTGAATGACTTCGTTATAGATGCCGGGGGCGGGCAAATACAGTCCCATCGATATCCAGGTCCGGGCCGTGACGCCGGTTTCTTCCGCCAATTCGCGCACGGCGCACATGGCCGGCGCCTCACCGGGATCGAGCTTGCCGGCGGGGACTTCCCAGAGAAAGTCGGCGATCCCATGTCGGTACTGGCGCACGAAACACGCGCGCCCGGCGGCATCCACGGCCACCACCGCGGCGGCGCCCGGGTGACGCACGAAGTCCAAGGTATGTTCGCGCCCATTGGCATAACGAAGTACCTCGGTGGACACTTCGATGACTCTGCCGCGGTGCTTGACGTGGCTCGCGATGGGGACGGGCTTTTCCATGATGTGGGCGTAATTCTGGCACATGTGATCCGTCGCCGCGCAGAGCGATCCGATGATGGGCGATCCTTCGACGGTTACCGTTTCGTGTAACATCTGGATATATGTACAGGAAAACCGCCAGCGCCTTCGATGTCTTGAATTCGGCCCAGCGGCGTGCGGCAACCTTCGGGACCGTGTTGCCGGACGGCAAGGGGGTCGCGGCAGGTCCTTTGCTGATCCTCGCGGGCGCCGGCACGGGGAAGACCAACACCCTCGCGCATCGCGCGGCGCACCTGGTGCTGAACGGCGTGGATCCCGCGCGCATCATGATGCTGACGTTCACCCGGCGCGCGGCCCAGGAAATGATCCGCCGCTCGCAGACCATCGTCGGAGAAGTCCTCGCCGAGCGCGGCAAGGCGGGCGATCGCAGCGTCGTCTCGCGGCTGCTCTGGTCCGGCACGTTCCATTCGGTCGGTAATCGCATTTTGCGGCTGTACGCAAAACATCTGGGCCTCAGTGCGAATTTCACCGTCCTGGATCGCGGCGATGCCGCCGACCTGATGGACGTGATCCGCCATGAAATGGGCTTCTCCACCAAAGAAAAGCGCTTCCCGCGCAAGGATGCCTGCCTCGCGATCTATAGCTACCGCGTGAATACCCGGCTGCCGCTGAAGCAGACGCTCGAGGAACAGACGCCTTGGTGCAAGGATTGGGAAGCGGAGCTCACCCGGCTTTACCGGGAATATGTCAGCCGGAAACAGAAACTCAACCTGCTCGATTTCGATGACCTCTTGCTCTACTGGCATGTGATGATGCAAACGCCGGCGCTCGCGCAGAGCCTGGCGAAGAACTTCGATCATGTGCTGGTCGATGAGTATCAGGACACCAGCACGCTGCAGGGGGAGATCATCCAGGCACTCAAGCCCGATGGCCGGGGGGTGACCGTGGTGGGCGATGATGCCCAGGCCATCTATTCGTTCCGGGCGGCGGCGGTGGAAAACATCTTAGGCTTCACCGAGCGGTATCAACCGAAGGCCGACATGATCGTCTTGGCGCAGAACTACCGTTCCACGCAACAGGTGTTGGATTGCGCGAATGCGCTCATGGCCGAAGGTTCCCGCCAGCATCGAAAAACCCTTTTGGCGACGCGCCAATCGCCGCAGCGGCCGGTATACGTGTCGCTCGACGACGCGCAGGGGCAGGCCGAGTACATCGTGGGAAAGATTCTGGCGACGCGTGAAATTGGCGGCTCTCTGAAGCGCCATGCCGTCCTCTTTCGCAGCTCCCATCACAGCGATGTACTCGAACTGGAGCTCACCCGGCGAAACGTTCCCTTCGTGAAGTACGGCGGCCTAAAATTTCTCGAGGCGGCCCACGTCAAGGACATGCTCTCGGTACTTCGCTGGGCGGACAATCCGCGGAACAGCGTGGCCGGCTTTCGCGTCCTGAAGCTGGTCGCCGGGATCGGCCCCGCGAATGCCAAGGAGGCGCTCGAGCAACTTGCCGCCGCAGGCCATGCATTGTCCAGCTTGAGCGCCTATGAGGCGCCACAGCCTGCGAAGTTGGAGTGGCGGCGCTTCTGTTCGCTCCTCGAGCGGCTGGCCGATCCGGCGACTCCCTGGGCCGGTCAGGTTGGCTTGGTCCGAGAGTGGTACAAGCCGCAACTCGAACGTATCTATGATGCCGCCTTCAGTCGTTCGGGCGATCTCGAACAACTCGAGAACCTGTCCACCCAGTATCCCTCGCGCGAGCGATTCTTGAGCGAATTGACGCTCGATCCGCCCTCGCTCACCAGTGACCAGTCGGGCCAACCCTCAAAGGACGAGGACTACGTGATCCTCTCGACCATCCATTCGGCGAAGGGTCAGGAGTGGGACAACGTCTATCTTCTCAACGTCGCCGATGGCAACTTTCCCTCTGAATTCTCCACCGGCAAACCGGACCTCATCGAGGAGGAGCGCCGACTCCTTTATGTGGCGATGACGAGGGCCCGGAATGAGTTGCATCTCTGCGCGCCGCTTAGATATTCCGTGACGCAACAAAGTAAGCATGGAGATGCGCACATTTATGGGGCGAAAAGTCGTTTCATGACCGACAAGGTGCTCAATTGCTGCGAGCAAACATCATTCAGCAGCCAGCGCGGCATAGACCACCTGCGGACTGTCGATACAGCGACCGTCGACGTCGCTGCCCAACTCAAAGAAATGTGGTGATCGCGGGCATACAAATGCCGCAAAAAATAAACCCCTGGGCCCCCGCTTGGGGGGGCCGAGCACTGTAAGGGGCGTCGGTCACCCGCTTACGCGGGTTCCGCGGTCCTACCAGCGTCGAGGACCACCGCCGCCGCCACCACCGCCACCGCCGGACGGCTTGGAGCGAGGAGCTCGTTCTTGGGCTTCGTTCACCCGCAATGGTCTGCCGCCCAACTGGAAGCCGTTGGTCTGCTGGATCGCGTTTTGCGCTTCTCCGGCGCCCATATCGACGAAGGCGAAGCCGCGCGGTCGGCCGGTTTCACGATCATTGATGAGTTTGACGGAATCGACTTTGCCGTAGCGCTCGAACAAGCTACGCACTTCGTCTTCGGTAGCGGTGAAGGGCAGGTTGCCCACATAAATCGTCGTCATTCAGCTGGTCTCACTGACAGTGCGCGTCGTGTGCGTGTCGTCGCTGGCGCGCGGTTTTCAACATGCAGACCGAATCGCATCCAAATCGCGTCGCGGTCCGTACCCGAATCTGATGCTACGCCAGGGCATTATTGTTGGCAAACGGCTTTGAAAGCTTCGTATTCGACCGCGAAAAATTCTACTCGACCTCCAGGTAGGCGTAGCCATTCAGTTCGTTTTCATAGAATCGTTTCACGGTTTGGGCCTCGCCCAAGGTCATCCGCCCCTCCTTGACGGCCCGCTCGCAGTCGCGGGCGATGCCCGGGTATAGTTCGTCGGTGTCGTACTCCATGTATTCCAGCACCTTGGTGGCGGTGTCGCCCTTGACGATCTCCTCGATCCACCAACCACCGCCCTCCTGTAGACGAATGTGCACCACGTGCGTATCACCGAACAGATTGTGCAGATCGCCCAGGGTTTCCTGATACGCACCGGCCAGGAAGGCCGCCATGTAGTACGGTTCGCCGGGCACGAGCTCATGGACTTCCAACGTGCGCTTGGTGATGCGCGGGTGCACGAAACGGTCGATCTTGCCATCCGAGTCGCAGGTGATGTCCGCGAGCACGGCGTTGCGGGTCGGTTTGTCCGCCAGACGCTGGATGGGCATGATGGGGAATAACTGACCGATGGCCCAGCTGTCCGGCAGTGATTGAAACACCGAGAAGTTGCAGAAATAGATATCGCTCAGCATCTCTTCCAGGTTTTCGAGCTCTTCCGGCACCCGGTCGAGTTTGCGGCAGTAGTCGCGGATCTTGCTGCACGTCGCCCAGTAGAGCTTCTCGGCCAAACCGCGAAATTCCAGGCTGAGATAGCCCAAATTGAACATCTGCAGCACCTGTTCGCGGGCCTGCAGCGCATCGTGATAACACTCCACCAAACGCCGCTCGTTGACCGATCGATAGCTGTCGAACAGATCCCGGACCGGCTGCGGCAGATCCTCGTGGCCGTGATAGTCCACGGCCGGTTGTCCGGACACCTGGAATTGGTCCAGTTTGGAGGCGCCCAAGATGTCGAACACCAAGAGACTGTGATGGGCGGCGATGGCACGCCCGGACTCGCTGACGATCATGGGGTGGGGGACGTCGCGGGCGTCGCAAACGCTCTTGATGCGGTACACCACGTCGCTCGCGTATTCGTTCAGGGTGTAATTCATCGATGATTCATAGTTGGTGCCGCTGCCGTCGTAGTCCACACCCAGTCCGCCGCCGATGTCGATGTATTTGAGGCCGGCGCCCATGATCTTCAGTTCCGCATAGACGTGCGCCAGTTCGTTGATGGCGTCCTTGACGCGACGGATGTCCTGCAGCTGACTGCCGGGATGGCAATGGACGAGCTGCAGGCAGTCGAGCATGTTGCGCTCCTTGAGCAGGGCGTGCAGGTCCAGGATTTCGCTGATGAACAGCCCGAACTTCGACTTCTCGCCCGCTGATTCACGCCAGCGGCCGGCGCCCTCGCTGGCGAGTTTCACGCGCACGCCGATCTTCGGTCGCACGCCATAATGTTCGGCATGCTTCAGGATGAGGTGGATCTCCTCGAAGTTCTCCACCACCGGAATGATGGTCCGGCCGAGCTTGGTCGCGAGGATTACCGCCTCAATGTAGCTGTCGTCCTTGAAGCCGTTGCAAACGACGATTCGCTCCGGGGCGTTTTCGGTGATCGACATCACCGCCAGCAGCTCGGGTTTCGAGCCCACTTCGAGGCCGAAACCGAACTCCTTGCCGTACCGATAGACTTCTTCGACGACCAGGCGCTGCTGATTCACCTTGATCGGGAAAACAGCCGCATAACGGTTCTGATAGCCGTTTTCGGCGATCGCGGTGCTGAAGGCGTCGGCGATATGCCGCAAGCGGTGCGCGAGTATGTCGGAGAAGCGGATCACCAAGGGCGTGTGCAGGTCGCGCGCCTTGAGACCCTGAACCACCTCGTAAAGATCGATTTCCCGGCTCGCGTCCATGCTCGGTCTGACGACCACGTGACCCTGCGCGTTAATCGAGAAATAGCCCTTACCCCAGGCTTCGACCTGGTACAAGTCGAGAGACTCGCCGACCTTCCAGCTCGGACCCACGGGCAGTAATTTGGCGGTTGTATTCATGAGGCGCGCACGATAACAAATTGGTGCTGCATGTAAATGACGGTCGAATCGGGACGAGAACTCAAGCCACGGGACGGTCGGGATCGCGGATCCACTCGCTCCAGGATCCGGCATAGAGCTTTGCGCCGGCGAGGCCGGCGTGCGCCAGCGCCAATAAATTGTGGCAGGCCGTAACTCCCGAGCCGCACATGGCGATCACATTCCCCGGCGGCCTGCCCGACAGCCGGGCCAGCCAGAGCCGCCGGAGTTCCTCCACCGGCAGGAAATGACCCGTCGCCGTCAGGTTGCCGGTAAACGGATGATTGATGGCACCGGGGACGTGGCCCGCCACCGGATCCAAGGGCTCGACACGGCCGGAGAAGCGTTCCGCCGCCCGCGCGTCAATCAGCAGCCGGTCGGGGTCGGCGAGGGCACGCAGCACGTCGGTCGCAGTCACGACGCTGTCCGCGCTGATCGACACCGCCGGCACGCCGGCCGCGCTCTTCGGCGAAACCGCCGGCTCGCCGGATTCAACCGCGCCGCCCGCCGCCACCCAGGCGGCGAAGCCGCCATCCAGAACGGCGCAGGGGGTGACGCCCAACCACTGGCACAACCACCAAGCACGCGCCGCAACCCCGCCGTTGCCCGCATCGTAGGCCACCACTTGCGCAGGCGTCCCCAAGAACTCGGCGAGCGTAGCCGGATCCGGCAGCGGATGACGGCCGCTGGTGGGGGTTACCGGCGCCGAGAGATCGAGATTGAGGTCGGCATAGCGTGCGCCCGGGATGCGCGCGCGCAGATACTCGCGGCGCCCCGCGCGAGGGTCGGCGAGGTCGAAACGGCAATCGAGCAGCAGCACATCGCCCTGCAATTTGCGCAGGCCGGCGACGTCGATCAGGGTGTTGAAGCTCATCCCGATCAGCTTATCGCGATGCCGGGTCGACCGCATCCGCTACAATCGCGACATGGCACTCACTTTATATTGGGGCAGCGGCAGTCCGTACTCGTGGCGCGTGCTCTTGGCACTCGAACACAAGGGGCTGGCGTATGACTCACAGTTGCTGCATTTCGACAAACAAGAACAGCAATCACCGCAGATGCTGAAAATGAATCCGCGTGGTCGGGTGCCGGTTCTGAAGGACGACGACTACGTGGTGTTCGAATCGGTGGCGGTGCTGTACTACCTCGATCGCAAATATCCGCTGCCCCCCATCTTCGGCGGCAGTGCCGAGGAAGCCGGCGTCATCATGCGGGTCATCGGTGAATTTCAAGCCTATGCCGAGCCCGCCGTGGCGAGCATCGTCAATGCTTGTTTCGCCGACCGGGTGACCCAGGACATCGATGCGCTGACCGATGCCATGCACGTGGTGGCTCGCGAGGCGCGCACCATCGAGGGGCGGCTGAGCAAGGAACAATGGATCGTCGGCGCCGATTATTCGGCCACCGACATGGTGATTTTCCCGTGGATTCAGTTGTTGCGGCGCGCCTTGGACCTGCGTGCCGCCGCCGAGCTCGGTGCTCGCTTCCTGCCCATGGAGCGCAACTATCCGGCGCTCGCGCGCTGGATCCATCGGATCGAAGCACTGCCCGGCTATCAGCGGACCTATCCCCCTCATTGGCGAGACTCGTTCAATCAACCGTAGGAAAAACAACTTGGGAAGAAAATTATGACCAAACACGAAGTGCATGTGAATTTTGACGGCAGGATCGTAATCGTCGGTTTCGGCAGCATCGGACAGGGGATCTTGCCGCTGATCTTGCGTCACATAGGCACTTCGGCGGATCGCATCACCATCGTCAGCGCCGAAGACGCCGGTCGCGACGAAGCGGGGCAATTCGGGGCGACTTTCATCAAGACGGCGCTCACCCTCGAGAATTTTCGGCGTACCCTCGAGCCCAAGCTCGGCGCCGGCGATTTTCTGCTGAATCTGTCGGTTGACGTGTCGAGCGTCGCCCTCATCGAACTCTGCCGCGAGAGGGGCGCTCTGTACCTGGATACGTGCATCGAGCCGTGGGCGGGCGGTTATGTCGACCCCAGCGCCAGCGTCGCTTCACGCAGCAACTACGCGATGCGCCTGGCTGCCCTCAAACTGCGCGATCGCTCGGGCGGCGGACCGACCGCCGTGCTGACGCATGGCGCGAACCCAGGGCTCGTCTCGCATTTCGTCAAACAGGCGCTCCTCAACATCGCGCACGACACCCAGGTGGAGGTCGCCGTGCCGCAGAGCCGTGACGGCTGGGCGAACCTGGCACAGCGGCTCGGCATCAAGGTGATCCACATCGCCGAGCGGGACTTCCAGGTTGCCAATGTGCCGAAGCGGCCGGGCGAATTCGTCAACACCTGGTCCGTGGATGGCTTCGTCAGTGAGGGCGCGCAGCCGGCGGAACTGGGCTGGGGAACTCATGAGCGGCATTTCCCGCTCGATGGTGGGCGCCACGAGTCCGGATCGGGCTGCGCCATCTACTTGAACCGTCCCGGCGCGAGCACTCGGGTGCGGACTTGGACACCCACGGCCGGTCATTTCCACGGCTTTCTCATCACCCATTCGGAGGCAATTTCTCTGGCGGATTACTACACGGTCAAGGACGGCGATCGGGTGGTGTACCGACCGACGACGCACTACGCCTACCACCCATGCGACAGCGCGGTCCTCTCGGTGCATGAGTTCGCGGGCCACAATTGGCATCTGCAACCCAAGAAACGCATCATGCTGAATGAGATCACCGAGGGCATCGATGAACTCGGCGTGTTGCTGGCCGGTCACGCCAAGAATGCCTATTGGTTCGGATCGCAACTATCCATCGACGCGGCGCGGCGACTGGCCCCGTTCAATAGCGCCACCAGCCTGCAGGTGACCGCGGCGGCTTTGTCAGGAATGATTTGGGCCATGGAAAATCCCCGCCGCGGGATCGTCGAGCCCGACGAGATGGATTTCGAGCGGCCGTTGGCGATCGCGCGGCCGTATCTCGGCACGTTGACCGGCGCCTATACGGATTGGACTCCGTTGCATGAGAGGGCTGAGCTTTTCGCGGAGGACTTGGATACCGCCGATCCCTGGCAGTTCAAGAACATCCGGGTGGTGTGAGCCGCGCCTCGGAGCCTGTCTTTAGACAGGCTCCGTGTAGCGTACGTCGATGATGATCAGGGTGGTGCTGCCGCCGGGCAGGGCCACCGTGACTGCATCGTCCACGCGTTTGCCCAACAGGCTCCGGCCGAGCGGCGAATCCATGCTGATGTAGTGGGCCGCCATGTCGAATTCATCCGGACCAACAACCCGGTACCATTTGAGGTCGCCGGCAGGGTGCTCGACCTGTACCCAGGCGCCAAAGTACACGCGCTGCGGGTCGCGGCGCACACCGCCTGAATCAGCGGTTGCCGCCACATCGACGATCACCATGCCGTCGAGTCGCTTGCGCAGGAATCGTACCCGCCGGTCGATTTCGTGCAGGCGTTTCTTGCCGTAAGTGTATTCGGCATTCTCCGAACGGTCGCCCTGGGCCGCCGCTTCGGATACCGCCTGGGTGACCCGCGGTCTTTCGTCAAGCCACAGCTCCGCCAATTCGGAGCGCAGCCTCTCGGCGCCCTCAGGCGTGATGTACTGGGACCCGGGCTGGGTGGGAGGACGGTAGCGCGACACGGCTCAAACGCCGGGATGGGCGAGACGTGAACCGGTTCTTGAACCCCAATGATCGTTTGAGTGGTTGCTCACAGAAAGACACCCTGTCGGGCCTTAAGCTCCATACCCATGAGCGCTAAATATTACACCCACTTCATCGCGCAGTCGGACGATGCCATCGAATACAGCGAATATCGCGGTGTGGTGGAGCTTCTGGACCGCGCGGCCACGGTACAGGGTAATCGCGACATTGCGAAAATGCTGGCGCGCAGTTTCAACCTCGAGGAAAACGACATCCAAGTGCTGCAGTGGCATCAACTGCACTAGCCATCAGAACCGGATCCCCTAGCGGGCTTTACATCCCTTCATAAAAGTCCGCATCTCCGCCCCGAGCTCGTAACTCGGGGCTTTTTTTTGCCGGTGCGAGCAGGCTGCTAGACTGGCAATCCATGATGATCCGATATTGCGCGATGTGCCTGATGGCGATGTGCGCCACGCTCGCCGCACGCGCCGACGTGGCGATCCCGCAACTCACCTCGCGGGTCACCGATCTGACCGGCACCCTGTCGGGCGAGACCGTCAACCGGCTCGAACTCAAACTCGGTGCGTTCGACGTCGCCACCGGCGTGAAGATCTCCGTGCTCATCGTGCCTACGACTCAACCGGCGGACATCGAGCAGTACCCGATTCCGGTGCTGGATCGCAGCGTCGTGCTGATCGTCGCCAAGAACGACCGTCGCGCACATATCGACGTGGGTTCCGCACTGGCCGGCCCATTGCCGGACGCCGTGACCCGCCGCATCGTCAATGAGTCGCTGACACCGCACTTCGAAGTGGGCGATTACGATGGCGGCGTCGAAACCGCGACCAATGCCATGATGGCGGTGATCGAGGGCGATCCGCTGCCGGAAACCGACAAACGCTGGAGTGACCACGAGGCCGGTGTCGCGGCGGCGGGTCCCAGGCTGCTGGTTGTCGGTTTGCTTGCGGTGCTGCTGACGAGCGGCTTGTTGGCGGGTCGATCGCGCGGCTGGCTGGCGGGCGGCGGCGGTTGGCAACACCTCGGGCCCACCCGCAGCGTCGCAGCAGTGTTCGCGGGCGGCGGCGCTGAAACGTCGGTGACAAGCCGATGGGGGCGGCTGCTGCGACACCTGGCGGCGCCGGAGTGGCGCACTCGCCGGGCGTTCCCAGCCACCACTCGAGCCGCCATCGAATCGGCCATCGAGCGCGCGCAGCAGACGCATCGTGGCGCCATCAGCTTCGTGATCGAGACGGCGCTGGCGCCGTTGCAGGTGATGAGCGAGACATCCCGACGCGATCGCGCCGCGCTGTTGTTCGCGTGGCTCAAGGTATGGGATACCCCGCGCAATAACGGCGTGCTCATTTACGTGCTGCAGGCCGATCGGGCCGTGGAAATCGTGGCCGATCGAGGTCTCGCGGATGCGGTGCGCCAGCCGGAGTGGGAGGGCGTATGCCGGCTCATGGAAAGCCACTTTCGCAGCGGCCGGTATGAGGCCGGCGCTCTGGCGGGCGTCGATGCGGTGGGCAGCTTGCTGGCCCGGCAACCGCCTCCGCCATTGCCTGATCGCCCGACTTTGCTGTAGATAGCTGCATGGAAAAATCAGTGACGACCGGTCTGCGCTTGATCCTGGGGCTGGCGCTCTCTGCGCTCGGCTTCTGCGCGGACACGGTAGCGGCGGCGGGCGGCGACTTGGAACCGTTGCAACCGGGCCTCGACTATCACTCCTTTGCGAACATCGAGCAGTTCCGGGTCAACAAACTGGAACTCGAGCTGTGGGTGGACTGGAGCGGCAAGACGCTGAGCGGCACCGCCGGTCTGCAGATCAAGCGTCTCGATCCGGCCGCCACCGAATTGATCTTGGATACGCGCGATCTCAACATCCTGGACGTCACCGAGAAGGCGCAGGACGTGATCGGCGCCACCTCGAAGGGCGAGACCGCCTGGGTGAGCCGGCCGTACCATTTGGATCGCAAGGATCCGATTCTCGGGCAGGCGCTGGTGATCGAGTTGCCGCCGTCGAAACGCCCGAGTGAATTCATCCGCATCGAATACGAAACCTCGCCGACCTCGCCGGCGTTGCAATGGTTGGGGTCTGCGCAAACCAAGGGCAAGCCGTTCCTGTACACGCAGTCCGAGCCGATCGCGACGCGCAGTTGGATCCCGCTCCAGGACACGCCGCAGATCCGCATGACCTACAAGGCCGTCATCCATACCCCATCGGATGTCGTCGCGCTCATGAGCGCCGTCAATGATCCGAAGGCGAAGCACAACGGCACCTATACCTTCGTCATGCCGGAAGCCGTGCCGTCCTACCTCATCGCCCTGGCGGTCGGCGATCTCAAATTCCAGGAAACGGGACTGCGCAGCGGAGTCTATGCGCAAAAGTCGATCCTCAAGGAGGCGGCCAAGGAGTTCGCGGACACGGAATCGATGATCGAAGTCGGCGAAAAACTGTTCGGTGCCTATCGGTGGGGGCGTTTCGACATCCTGGTGATGCCGGCGAGCTTCCCCGCCGGCGGCATGGAAAACCCGCGCCTGTCGTTCGTCACTCCCACCGTCATCGCCGGCGACAAGAGCTTGGTTTCGTTGATCGCGCGCGAGTTGGCGCATTCCTGGTCGGGAAATCTGGTCGGCATCGCGACCTGGCGTGATCTGTGGTTGAACGAGGGCTTCAGCGATTACCTGCAAAGCCGGATCGTGGAGGCGGTCTACGGCGAGCGCCGCGACATGATGGAACGGGCGCTCGGCCTCTCCGCTCTCGACCAGAGCCTGGCGACTCTCAAGCCCGCCGACCAATTTCTGGCGATCGACTTGCGACAACGCGATCCCCTCGACGCATTCACCGCGGTGCCTGGCGAGAAGGGGCGATTGTTCTTGACCTACCTGGAGGCGAAATTCGGTCGGGAACATTTCGACGCTTTTCTGCAGGGCTATTTCGATCATTTCGCGTTTCAGAGCGTCACCACCGGGCAGTTCGTGGCGTACCTCGAGGACAATTTGTCCGGCCGCTATCCCGGCGTCGTCGGCGCCGCTGAGATCGCGGCGTGGATTGAGCGTCCCGGCATTCCCGCCGATGCACTGGTGCCTCCGTCGGCGGCATTCGCGGCCGTCGACGCGGCGCGCGCGGTCTGGGCATCGGCCGGCGTGAGCGCGCTCAAGACGGCAGCTCACGAGTGGGTTCCGCAGCAGTGGATTTACTTTCTGGACAGCATGCCGGCGAGTCTTCGCGCCGCGCAGCTCAAGGATCTCGATCAGGCGTTCGGCCTCTCACAGTGCGCCAACGCCGAGGTCGAAAAGAGCTGGTTGCTACTGGTCATCCGCAATCAGTACCAACCCTCGTACACCCGTTTGGAAGCGTACTTGAGCACTGTCGGCCGCGCCGGGCTCATCGTGCCGCTGTACCGGGAGTTGATGAAGACGCCCGCCGGTGCCGCGCAAGCGCGGCGGGTCTATCAACTGGCGCGTTCCTCCTACCACCCGCAGGTCGTGGCAGCCCTCGATGCCATCGTTGCGCCGGAGTCCGATGATGGAGAGTCCAAGGATGAGTGAATGGATGAAGGTCATGCTCGATGAGATCGCCCGCAAGCGCGCCGAGGCCGTCGAGGCCCGCGCCGAACTCGAGCGTCGCGGCGAAGCACCGCCCCTCAAGCCGCAGGGGACAGAGCATGATCCCCCTCAAGGATGACACCCCCGCTGCGGGAAAACCCTACGTCACCGTCGCATTGATCGCCGTTTGCTGCAGCGTGTTCCTCTGGCAACGCACGCTGCCGCCCCAGCTCGCCCGGCGCGTCGTCATCGCGCTGGGAGCCATCCCCGCGGTGCTGCTCACCGATGCAAGGCTGCCCGTGGACCTGCAGTGGGTGCCACGCTACGCCACGCTGGTCACGTATCTTTTCGTGCATGGCGGCTTGCTGCACCTGCTCGGCAATATGCTGTATCTATGGATCTACGGTGACAATGTCGAGGCTTGCATGGGACATGTGCGCTACCTCGGCTTCTACTGTATGTGCGGTGTCGCCGCCGTCTTTGCGCAGGGTTTGTCCGATCCGCACTCGGCATTTCCCATCATCGGCGCAAGCGGCGCCATCTCCGGCGTACTCGGCGCTTATCTCTTGCTGTATCCGCGCGCCAAGGTGCTGACGCTGGTGATCTTGCCGTTCTTCTTCACGACGCTGCGGCTGCCCGCCATGCTGCTATTGCTGCTGTGGTTCGCGCTGCAGTTGGTGAGTGATCTTGCCGTTCACGATATGGGCTCGGCGGTGGCGTTTCGCGCGCACATCGGCGGCTTTCTCGCGGGTATGTTGCTCGTGCCTTTCATGAAACGTCGCGACGTCCCGCTGTTCGCAGCGTGATAGAGTGCAGCTTCCCAGCGAGGGGAAGTAGTTTTGGGTGTGCTCACAGGCGGAGGGTTCCGGCTCGAAGAGGAACCCGGTCCCAAGCAAAACATCGCGCGCTTGCAATGTGCGCGTACGGCGTTCGTCGGCCGGACGTTGCGCGGCCCCGTCAATGAACCGGTATCCATCAACAGCTTTGCCGATTTCCAGCGGACCTTCGGCGGCCTGTGGCAGCCAAGTCCCCTGGGCTACGCGGTCGAGCAGTTCTTCGATAACGGTGGGCGGGAGGCGCTGGTGGTGCGCGTCGCGAATGCCGCCGGCGCCGCTACGCTCGCGCTGAAGGCCGGTCGCGAGACCTTGACGCTGCGCGCCTTGCGTCCCGGCACGCGTGAATTCCTGCGCGCCGGCGTCGACTACGACAACATCGCCGGCGGTGAGGGCATCGATTTCAACCTCACCGTGCAGCGCGTGCGCGCGCATGGAACCGCCCAGGTCGAGGATCAGGAGATTTATACCCGGGTGTCGGTGGCGCCGACGTCGGAACGCTACTTGGGCGACGTCCTCGCCGGCTCCGAACTGATCCGCGTCGTCGGCCGGATTCCGGCGCAGCGCCCGGATCAGACCCTGGATCCGGACAGTGGCCTGCCGATCGGCTACGTGGGTTCCAATATGGACGGTGACGATGGGGCGCCGCTCACCGATTACGATCTGATCGGTTCCGACATTCATCACACCGGCTTGTTCGCGCTCGACACCGCCGACTCTTTCAACTTCTTGTGCATACCACCCCTCTCCCGTGATCAAGACGTGGGTCCCAGCGTGCTGCTCGTCGCGGCACGATACGCCAAGGCCAGGCGGGCGTTGTTGCTGGTCGATCCGCCCGCGCATTGGCACACCGCCGACGATGCGCTCGCCGGCATGAGGTCGTGGAGTTTCGCGAGTGAAGATGCGCTCATGTACTTTCCGCGCGTCCTGGCGCACGACAAGCTGCGCGGTCACTTCGAGTCGTTCGCACCCTCGGGCGCGGCCGCGGGGATGCTGGCGCGCGCGGACGAAACGCACCCGGTGTGGGGTCCTGACAAGAGCGAAGAACCGATCTTGAGGCCCGGCTACCGCCCCGCTTGTCTGGTGCCGGAGGACAAGCGCGTCAAGCTCGCGGCGCTCGGCGTCAATACCCTGCAAGCCGTGCGCTCGGCGGCGCGTAACGGCATCGCCCCGCAAACCCTGGGCGTGGGCAGCGCGGCCACCGCCGATTGGCAGCTGCTGTCACGCCGGCGACTCGCTTTGTTCATCGTCAACAGTATCGAGCGGGGCACTCGCTGGGTGATATTCAGCGATCCGTCGGTCGATGTCGTGAGAGTGCTCGAGAATCAACTGCGGGAGTTCTTGGAGGGCGTGCATGCCGCCGGCGCCTTCGGACAGCGGCGCGTCGAGGAGTCGTTCTTCGTGGCGGTGCCCGCCGCTTTACAGATCGTGATCGGCCTCGCCGCCGGGCGCGTTGGCGAATTTCACGGCTTCCGGATCGATCATTCGCCCTTGGGCAGCAGGGTGTTGCCGGTGACGCTCAATCGACTGTCGCGGAAGCCGTCATGAGCGGCAAGGCAACGACCGTGGTGTTCTCCCATGGCAAGGAAAGCGGCCCCTGGGGCGCCAAGATCACTGCCTTGGCAGAGGTCGTGAGAAACTTACAAATGGCGGTCGAATCGGTCGATTATCGAGGCATGGACGATCCCGCAGCCAGGGTCGCCAAGCTGCTGGAGACGGCCGGCTCCATGCCGGCAAGCTTGGTGCTGGTGGGCTCCAGCATGGGCGGCCACGTGGCGGCGGCGGCGGCGGCCCGCCTCAAACCACGGGGTGTGTTCTTACTGGCGCCGGCCTTTTACATGCCCGGCTTCGAGATCCATACGCCGAAAGGGGTGCGCTGCCCCGTCGCCATCGTGCATGGCTGGCGCGATGATGTGGTGCCGGTGGAGAACAGCATTCGCTGGGCAAGAGAGCATGGCGCGGCGCTGCATTTGCTCGATTCGGATCATCGACTCGAGGATCAAATCGGCACCATCGGCAATTTGCTGCGCGATTTTCTCAGCGCGGTGTAGCCGGCTGCGATGGCTGTGCGGGGAGCGCGATGCCGGCCGGCGGCATCACTTCCGGCGGCGGCGCCAATTCCGCTTGCGCCATTTCCCGCAAGCTTTCCCCCAGTTGTTCGCCGGTGCGCCGACCCATTGCGTCGAATCCCGCGCTCATGGATGCGTTGTAGGCGGCGACATAGCGTCTGCCGACCGGCGATTCGAAGAAGGCGAGCACGTGCTTCAAGTCGGCATCGCTCAGGTCCCGATAACCATAGGCCATGAAGCGACGCATCGGCAGACGCATCTCCTGTTCGAGTTCCGCGCGGCTCGCCTCGCCGGACTTGTGGGCGCGATCGCCGGCCGAGATGGGATCCATGCCTGAACCGATGGCCGTGCCCACGGCCACGGCTTGGCCCATTCCCAAGAAGATGTCGACGGTCGATTCTGAGGAGTGTGTGGCGCGCTCCAGTTTATCGAAGAGCGTGTCGCGCTTCGGCGTCGATGGGGCGGTGATTTCGCCATTCATCACCTTGTCGATGTTGGCCTCGCCGAGCTCGGCGAGCGCGAGGTCGGCGACCACCATTCGCTTGCCCACCTCGCTGGTCAGAAAGGCATCCACCTTGGCAACTGTCGCAGCGTCGAGATTCTCGGCAAGGGCTTGTAATGCCGGTACCTCGAAGACGTCGATGCGAAAGCCGCGCACGGCGGCGGCGGTGACGGCGGCGAGCTGTGGTTCTGAGAGTTTTGCGGACGAGTCGGTGGAAAAGAGCTGCCGGATGTGCGCGGGCATCGCGGCCAGCGAGGCGCGCACCTGGTCGCGCATCGCGGCGGCCTGGTACACCTGGGCGGCCGTGTCGATGTCGACGGTCGCATCGGCGGCATAGACGCCTGCCGTCAAACACATCAGGACCACGAATCGAATCATGCGCGAACTCCGGGTGACTGCTCGTCCTCAGGGATTGTACACTCACGGCCTCCGCAGGCTGGCTGTAACGAGGGTTCCATGGGATCGTCCAAAATTTCGACTGTCATGCTCGCGGTTTCGCTCCTTCTTGGCTGCTCCGCGAAGACCGACCCGCCGCCGGCACCGCCTCAGAAGACCGTTTTCGATCCGCTGACGCAGCAACTCGACAAGGCAAAGGGCGTGCAAACGACGGTCGATCAGAACAGCAACGCCACTCGCCAGGCCGTCGACAGCGAAGAGCGCGGCGACAGCTCTCAGTAAACCGTCCCATGTCATGACCCCGTTAGATGGCTTGCGTCAGGCCTGGCGCTGGAGCATTGCCAAGCTGCTCGGCCGTTGGATACGGCTGACAATCAAGCCGGATGATGTCGCCGCGGCGATCGAAGCGCGGCGCAACCCGGTGTGCTACGTGCTGGAACGCGAGAGTCAAACGGACCTCGCGGTGTTGAGCGATGCCTGTCGACAATTATGCTTGCCCGCGCCCGAGCGGCGTTTAGGCGTAGCCGGTGGGCGTATCGGCCAGGCCCATTTCGAATTGCGCCGGCCCGTCGGGCTCTTCGGCAGCCGGCGAATTCGCCGGGCGCCGCGTGCTTTGGAGCAGCTGGTGGCGGCGGCCGCGGCCGACCCGCACCTCAACGTCGATCTCGTGCCGGTGGCGATTTTCTTCGGCCGGGCACCTCACAAGGAGTCGAACGTCTGGAGACTGCTGTTCACCGAGGACTGGGTGCTGCTGGGACGCTTCCGCAAGCTGCTCACCTTGCTGTTCAACGGCCGCAATACGTTGGTGCATTTCGGCGAGCCGATCAACGTCCGCGACGCTCTGCAGGACGGGTTGCCTGCTGCCCGCGGCGTGCGCCGAATCTTACGCGCCCTGCGGGCGGCACTGCGGGCGCAGCGGGCCTCGACCATCGGGCCGGATCTGTCGCACCGACGCACGCTGGTGGCGCACATCCTTCACACGCAGGCGGTACGCAAGGCGGTGCGCCAGGAGATCGAGGCGCGCAAGCTTACGGGGCGCACGCTGACGCGGCGCGTCGGGCTCGTCCTGGCACGCAGGTATGCGCTCGAGATCGCCGCGAATTATTCGCAGGTCTTCATCACCGTGATGTCCGTGCTGCTCGGCCGCCTGTGGAACTCGCTTTACGATGGAGTGGAGTTCGCGCACGTCGAGAACTTGAGCGCCGTCGATGACGGTGCGGAGATCATCTACGTGCCCTGCCACCGTAGCCACATGGACTACCTGCTCCTTTCCTACGTGGTCTATCACAAGGGCTTTGCGGTCCCGCATGTCGCCGCCGGCGTGAATCTCAACATGCCCGTGATCGGACGCCTGCTGCGCAAGGGCGGGGCATTTTTTCTGCGGCGCACCTTCAAAGGGGACGCGCTCTACGCCGCGGTGTTCACGAACTACCTGGGTTTCATGATGGCGCGCGGCCATCCGCTCGAATATTTCGTCGAAGGCGGCCGCAGCCGCACCGGTCGCCTGCTGCGGCCGCGCACCGGTATGCTGTCGATGACCGTGCGCAGTTTCATGCGCGATCCGCGCCGGCCAGTGGTGTTCATGCCCGTCTACTTCGGCTACGAACGCATCGTCGAGGGCCGGACCTACATCGGTGAACTATCGGGACGACCCAAGGAGAACGAGAGCATCGGCGTGCTGGTCAAATCGGCCGTGTCGGTGCTGCGCAAGAAATTCGGCAAGGTGCACGTGAATCTCGGCGAGCCGATCCGCTTGGGCGACGTGCTTGGGCGGTACGCCGCCGACTCACCCACCCGGCTCGATGACACCATCGCCGACCTGGCGAAGTCCATCGTCGTCGGGATCAATTCGGCGGCGGCGGTTACGCCGATCAACCTGGTGGCAATGGCGATGTTGGCGACGCCGCGGCAGTCGTTGCCCGAGGCCGTGTTGGTGAGCCAGCTCGAGGCGTATCAGAAGCTGTTGCAATGCGTGCCCTACAGTCCCATGGTGACCGTCACCCGGCAGAACGGTGCGTCCATGATCCACTATGCCGAGAGCATGGGCGTGCTGGAGCGCCATTCCCATGCGCTCGGCGACATCATGCGCATGACCGAAAAGCATGCCGTGCTCGCCACCTATTATCGCAACAACGTGCTGCATCTGTTCGCGATGCCGTCGCTGATCGCCTGCGGATTCATCAGCAATGCCCGCATGCGCAGCGTCGATCTGCAGCGACTCGTGGCCAGGATCTATCCGTACATCGCCGCCGAATTGTTCATCCGCTGGGAAGAGGCCGAGGTTCCCGCGGTCGTCGACGCCCTGCTCGACTGCTTCGTGCAGATGAAGCTGCTCGAGGTTGATGCCGAACGCCGCGAATGGCGGCGACCGGCGCCGGCCTCGAACGAGGCCATTCAGCTGTCGCTGTTGGCGCAGGCAACCATCCAAACCGCGGAACGCTACTACCTGGTGGTGGCGTTGCTGTTGCAAGCCGGATCCGACGTGATCGGCAGCGAGGCACTCGAGGAGCGCTGTTATCTCATGGCGCAGCGCATGTCCGTGCTGTACGGACTCAATTCGCCGGAATTCTTCGACAGAAGCCTGTTCCGCAATTTCATCGATTTGTTGCGGCGCCGTGATGTGCTGCAGACCTCCGCGGCGGGGAATCTCACGTTCGGCCAAGCGCTCGTCGAGGTGGCGGCGGATGCGCGCTATGTGCTGTCGGAACAGATCCGCCACAGCATCCTGCAGGTGACGTCAGGGCCCTCGGCTGACGCCAGGGCCCTCGGCTGACGTCAGGGCCTCAGCCGACCCCGTCCCTCCTTGGTGCTGGCCCGCCGTTTCTTCGACTCGATACGGCGCTCCTGCGAGGCGCGGGACGGACGGGTCTTCTTGCGGATTTTCGGCTCGACCATCGCGGCGCGGATGAGTTCGCGCAAACGGCCGAGCGCATCGCGCCGATTCTGCTCCTGAGTGCGTTCGCTGCTGGCGCGGATCAGAATGCTGCCGTCATCGACGAGTCGTTGGCCCGCAAGCCGGCGCAGCCGGTTCCTGGCCCCCACCGGCAGACTGATGTTCTGCATGAGCATGAAGCGCAGTTGCACCGCGCTCGCCACCTTGTTGACGTTCTGTCCGCCGGGACCCGAGGAGCGGATGAACTTCCATTCCAGCTCCTCGTCGGGGATGATGATGTCCGGCGTGATGATGAGTGGCATGGCAGTAGTCGCCGTTGGCTCAGTCCAGCTCCCGCAGACCGGGGTGCAAGCGCACCTCGTGCTGGGTGACCGGAATGATGATGTCGTGTTCCTTGAACAGCCGCCAAATGGCGCGGTTCACGTCCGAGCGCACGTTGTTCACCCCGTCCTGCGGGTCGGCGATCCAGAAGCGCAGCTCGAGCTCGACGCCGCTGTCGCCGAAATGCATGAGTCGCGACACCGGCAGCGGATCGCGCAGCACACGGCGCTGACCCTCGCAGGCCGCCAACAAGAGCTCCAACGCGAGCTCCGGATCGTTCTGATAACTGATTCGCACCGGCAGCTTCAGCCGGATGCGCGGATCGGTATAGCTCCAGTTGATCACCGCGTTGGAGATGAGCTGCTGATTTGGCACCAGCATCTCCACGCCGTCACGGTCGCGGACGACGACGTAACGACCGCGCAGTTCCTGGACCCAGCCGAAATTTTCCGTGCTGGTGCCAGACTGGCCCGACAAACTGATGACATCACCGGGTTTGATGGAACGGTCGAGCAGCAGGACGAAGCCGCTGACGAAGTTGGCGGCGATGGATTGCAGGCCGAAGCCGAGTCCCAGACCCACCGCACCGGTGAGCACGGTGAGGGCGGTCAAGTCGACACCCGCCGCATTCAGGCCGAGGATGATGCTCAGGCCGATGATGAAGGCGTTGGCAAATTTCGCGATGCCGATGCGGGTCGAAGGCTCGAGGTTATCGAGCCGCTTCAGCCGTCGTTCCACCCAGCGACTGATCCACGCGGCCACCAGCACGAACAAGGTCAGCGTGAACAGCAGCTTGAGCACCGACCACACGGTGATGCGGGTGCGTCCGGCGACCAAGCCGATACTGTCCAAGGTCGTGACCAGGGGGTCGAGCCAACCGAGATATTCGGCGGCGATCGCCAGCCAGATGATGAGGGTCAGGCGATTTTCCCAATGCAGCAGCCAGTTTTGATTGCCGAGACTCGCCGCGAACAGGAACACGCCGATGCGCACCGCCACGTAGGCTAGGATCAGACGTGCGGCGGCATCGAGCAGGCTGGCGTCGAGATGCACCGCGAACAGCAGGCCGCGCGCGAGCAACACCAGCAACAGCGCAACCACCATGGGCGCCGCCACCGCGACGAGCTTGTGGACCGGTCGCCGCCGTTTGCGCAGCGTCAAGCCCACGGCCCAGCCCACCCCCACGCAGGCCGCGACCGCCGCCAGTTCGGTGAGGACGTCGCGCGTGAACAGGATCTCGAGGAAGACCCGGAACCGCGCCCACACTTCCGTCATGCGTTGAGGTCCGGGATCTGCTGGCTTTCGAGACGGGCGATCTGGTCCTTGAGCATGAGCTTGCGCTTTTTCAGCCGCTTCAGTTGCAGCTCGTCGACCTTGAAGTCCATGCTCAAGCGCGAAATGACGTCGTCGAGGTCGCGGTGCTCGATGCGAAGTTGACGTAGTCGCTCGATGTTCTTGAACAGGTTCCGGTTGACGTTGTTTTCTTCGTCGCTCATGGTTTCATAGGCCAAATGCGCGCCATACCGGGACGACGCAATCAGGTAGCTTAAGGGAGCGGCCCAAGGGATTCCAAATCTGCCGTGGGTCATGAAAATCCGAACCGACGGATCCCACCAGACCGAAGCGCACGGCGAGCATGGCGGATGCGTCGACGTGGCTCGCTCCGCCGCCGCCCGAAACCACCTCCAGCGCACGCCCTCCGGCAGCCACGAAATCGGCCAGCAGTTGCCGGCGCGCACCCGCGGACAGGGCGTAGCGGGCGGGATGGGCCAGGGAGGCGATGCCGCCCGCCGCGCCGATCCAGCCCACCACCTCGTCGAGAGGCGGCCAGCCTGCCGCCACGTGGGCCGGCTTGCCCTTGCGCAGGTAGCGACGAAAAGCCTCTTGGGGTTCCCGGACATGGCCGCCCGCGCACAAAGCGGCGGCCAGATGGGTGCGGGTCGGCAGGCCGGGCATGGCCTCCACCGCCGCCAGCAACTCGTCACCCGGCAGCGCCAGATGCGTCAGTCGCGCGCACATCTTGCGCATTCGCTGGCGCCGGCGTTCCTCCTGGGCGGCGAGCTGCCGGCGAAGCTCCGGCGCGGCCGGATCGATCCACAGTCCGAGGATATGAATCGACTGGGCGCGCCAAAGAGCGGAGATCTCCACCCCGGGCACCAGGTCAAGGCCGGTCCCTAGGGATTCGTGCCGCGCTTCCTGCAGGCCGCTGACGGTGTCGTGATCGGTGAGTGCGAGGACCTGCACGCCGGCCGCCACGGCGCGCTGCACCAGCGCCGCCGGAGTGAGCGTGCCATCGGAGTGATTGGAGTGGGTGTGTAGATCGATGGACAGCGCGCAAGTCATGCGGGAAGACCCGCAAGACCCACGGATTCGAGACGGCCACCGGCCAGCACCACGAAACCCTGGGAGCGCACGAAGCCATCATTTGTGTAATCAAACGTATAAGTGCGAAGCAGCCGTCGCTTGCCGCTCGCATCGCGGCGCCATCGAAACCCGGCGAACGCCACCGTGTCATCCAGAAACTGCACGACCGCACGCGAGCAGGTATCGCGCGCGATCCGGTTGGCCATCTCCCGCGCATCCAATGCGATCTGCCATGCTTTGTAGGCAATCACCAAAATCGCCGCCGTTCCCATCAGCAGCGAAAGGTCATCGTTCATGATGGCGTCGAGCCCGGCAAAATAGCGGGGTCGCCGAAGGCGACGAAATCGCTATTGATGACGCTGGGGCGGCAGTTGTAACGCAGGGGATGGCGGTCCAAGAGCGTGACCTGTCCGCCGGCAGCCTCGAGCACCGCCTGGCCGGCGGCGGTGTCCCATTCCGAGGTGGGCCCGAAACGCACGTAGAGATCGGCGTTGCCCTCGGCGATCAAGCAAAATTTGAGAGAGCTACCGATGCCGGTGACGACATGCGGACCGAGGCGCGCCAGATATCCCGCCGTCTCCGGGCTCAAATGCGAGCGACTGCCCACCACCCGCAGTGGGCTTTGCGGCGCGGCACAGTGCAAGGGGACTTCCACCGCGTCGCGATGCCGCGCATAGGCACCGACGCCGGCGGCGCCCCAGTACAGCAATCCTCGAGCCGGCGCGGCGACGATGCCAAACACCGGCTGGTGTCCCACCACCAACGCGATGTTGACGGTGAACTCGCCATTGCGTTTGACGAATTCGCGCGTGCCATCGAGCGGATCGACGACCCAGAGTTCCTTCCAGTCACGGCGCTCCGCCCACGGAGCTTGTGCCGATTCCTCGGACAAAACGGGCACGCCCGGGGTCAGTCGCGCCAAACCCTCGAGAATCACCCGTTGCGACTCGAGGTCGGCCAGCGTCAGCGGCGAGTTGTCGTCTTTGCGTTGCACCGCGAAGGCGCCGTCGTAGACGTCCATGATGGCCTGCGAGGCGCTCGCCACCGTCGGCATCAGTGCATGGGCCAGGTCGGTTAGGTTTCGCATTGGCAGCTATGATACGCAAATGCTGCCCGCAACAATCGATTGGTCGAGAATCGACACCGTCTTGCTGGATATGGACGGTACATTGCTCGACTTGAGGTTCGACAACTGGTTTTGGCAGGACCTTCTGCCCAGGGCGTATGCCAGCGCCCGTGGCCTCCGCGAGGCCGAGGCGGTAGCCATTCTCAGGCTCAAGTTCCGTCAGCGGCGGGGCACTCTTGAATGGTATTGCATCGACTATTGGAGCCGGGAGCTCGCGCTCGATATCGCGGCGCTCAAGTTTGCCGCACGCAACCAGGTTGCCTACCTGCCCGGCGCCCGGGAATTCCTGGAGACACTGAAGACCGCCGGTAAGCGGCGGGTGTTGGTCACCAACGCTCATCCGCGCACCTTGGAGATGAAAGAGAAGCAGGTGGCTCTCGCCACCCATGTCGATGTCCTCTATTCCAGTCATGATTTCGAGCTGCCGAAGGAACACCGGCATTTCTGGCCCCGTCTGCAGGCCGCCGAACCCTTCGACCCGGAGCGCACCTTGATGATCGATGACAGCCTCGCCGTACTGGATGCCGCGAGAGGCTTCGGCATCCGTTGGTTGCGAGCCATCCGTCGTCCCGATTCCGGTCAGCCGCCGCAGTCCACGGAGCCATTCGAGGCCATCGACGGGATCGCCGATTTATTGGCCTGACGGTACCGCTACAGGCCGGTAAGGAACGGACTAGGGACTGGCTTTACCACCCGGTCCGCCGCCGCCACGATTGCGCCGCCGCCGGCGCCCCGCCGGATTCGACGCGCCGCTCGATTCGCCGCCGGCCTGCGGAGGGGGTGCCGCCTGTGGCGCCGGGGCATCCGCCGCGGCTTGGCGGGGGGGCGGGCTGCGGCCGCCGCCACCTCCCCGATTGGTGCGTCCCGGTCCGCCCGGTCGGCCGCCGCTCATGGGTCGCCCGCGGGATTGGCCCGGCCGCGGGGCTCGCTCACGCCACTGCGCCGGCGGCGGCGCGGTGACTTCGGCCAGATCACCCGCGCCGATGGCCGCGCGTGGAATCTGCTTGCCGATGTAGCGCTCGATGTCGGGCAGGGAGATCGCGTATTCCTCGCAACCGAAGCTGATGGCGTCGCCCTCCGCCCCGGCGCGTGCGGTGCGGCCGATCCGATGCACGTAATCTTCGGCATCGTTCGGCAGATCGAAATTGAATACATGGCTGACATCGGGAATGTGCAGGCCGCGCGACGCAACGTCGGTCGCGATCAGTACCGCGATCTCGCCATTGTGGAAATCGCGCATCATTTTCAAGCGTTTGTTCTGCGGTACATCGCCGGACAGAGCCTGCGCGACGAAGCCGTTGGCGGTCAGCGTGCGTTCGAGTACTTCCGCAACGCGTTTGGTGTTGACGAACACCATGGTGCGCAGTGCGTCGATGCGTCGGAGCAAGCCCATCAGCAGCGGAATCTTCTCCTCGGTCGACGGGAAGTACAGCACCTGCTTGACCCGATCGACGGTCATCTTGTCGGGCTCGATGCGGATGAGCTCGGGGTTGTTCATGTGCTCATAGGCGAGTTCCAGCACCCGGTGCGAGAGCGTCGCGGAGAACATCATGGTCAGGCGTTCGGTCGGATGCGGCAAGCGCCGCAACAGGAAGCGGATGTCCTTGATGAAACCAAGATCGAACATCCGATCCGCCTCATCCATGACGGCCACTTGAATATGTCGCAGGTCGAACACATGCTGTTTGAAGTAGTCGATGATGCGGCCCGGCGTGCCGATCAACACATCGACCCCTTCCTCGAGAATCCGCCGCTGTTTCTCGTAATCGACGCCGCCGAAAATGATCGCCTGTTTCAGGCCCAGATGCTTGGCGATGCCCTCGGCATCGGCATGGATCTGCACCGCCAATTCACGGGTCGGCGCGATGACGATGGCGCGCGGAGCATTCAGCGGCTTATCGGCGGCACTGGGTATGGTCAATAAGCGATTGAACAGGGCGATCAAAAACGCCGCAGTTTTGCCGGTACCCGTTTGCGCCTGGCCGGCTACATCCCGACCGGTCAATGCCACTGGCAGGGTTTGGGCCTGAATGGGCGTGCAGCGGGTATAGCCGAGTTCGGCGATTCCGCGCTTGAGCGCGTCGGGGATGTTCAAGGAGTCGAACGTGAGATTACTGAGATGGGCGTCTGACATTTTCGCTTTGTGGATTGCAGAAACTTGCAAAATGATGGGGGACCGGTTAACAATACCCTCAACCCGGAGTTGGTCTGTCCGCTCCCCTCAACCGTATCATCGGTACCCTTTTAAGGTAATCAAGACCGCTACAACCGCTGTATTGTGCCCGAACGGCCGCGCATCGTCACTTCGCGCAAGGCCAAAAGATCGTTTTTCCACAAACCACCCCGCCAAAAAATTCAAATGAAGCCCCATATGGAGGTATGTCTGCAGTGAGTAACCCAAGTATCGTCCATACCAGCGACGCCACGTTCGACAAGGACGTGCTCGAGTCCGAGAAGCCCGTTTTGCTCGACTTTTGGGCAGAATGGTGCGGTCCCTGCAAGATGATCGCGCCGATCCTCGATGAGATCGCTGACCAGTACAAGGACAAGGTCCGGATTGCGAAGCTCAATATCGACGATAATCCGGCGACGCCGCCAAAATTCAATATTCGTGGCATTCCCACGCTGATTCTCTTCAAGAACGGTACCGTGGAGGCCCAGAAAGTGGGCGCGGTCACCAAATCACAGCTCGCCGCCTTTTTGGATAGCAACCTGTGAGAGGCTATCTCGGCAATCAGTCCCGCGGTGGCCAGGGCGGTCAGGGTGGTAGCCAAGGCGGTGGCCAAGGCGGCGGCGGCCGGGGTAATCGCTCCAATCGCGGACCCCGCAACGACAATCGCAACGGCAACACCAACGGCGGCAGGCCGCCGCAGGAAGACTATGGCGATTTGCCCGAGGGTGGTGATGATCTAGAGATCATTGCGCCGACCGACCTGGCGCGCAGCCGCAGCTCGATGAATCTCACCGAGCTCAAGAAGCGCCCGATCAGCGATCTGGTGAAACTGGCCGAGACCATGGGTCTCGAGAACATGGGGCGTTCGCGCAAGCAGGACATCATTTTCGGTGTCTTGAAGGCGCATGCCCGCAAGGGCGAGGACATTTACGGCGACGGCGTCCTCGAGATCCTGCAGGACGGCTTCGGCTTCCTGCGCTCGTCGGACTCGAGCTACCTCGCGGGACCGGATGATATCTATGTATCTCCGAGCCAAATCAGGCGCTTCAATCTGCGCACCGGTGATTCGATCTCCGGCCTGATCCGTCCTCCCAAGGATGGCGAGCGCTATTTCGCTCTGCTCAAGGTCGGCGAGATCAACTACGATTCGCCGGAAAGTTCGCGCGGCAAGGTGCTGTTCGAGAATCTCACACCGCTGCACCCGACGGAGCGATTGAAATTGGAGCGCGGCAACGGGTCCACCGAGGACCTGACCGCCCGCGCCATCGACCTGGTGGCGCCCATCGGCAAGGGTCAGCGCGGCCTCATTGTCTCGCCTCCCAAAGCCGGCAAGACCATGCTGCTGCAGAACATCGCCACGGCCATCACCGCCAACCACCCGGAGGTGTATCTGATCGTGCTGCTCATCGATGAGCGACCCGAGGAAGTCACCGAGATGGCCCGCACCGTCAAGGGCGAAGTGGTCTCCTCGACTTTCGACGAACCGGCGAGCCGGCATGTGCAGGTCGCCGAAATGGTGATCGAGAAGGCCAAGCGGCTCGTCGAACACAAGAAAGACGTGGTGATTCTGCTCGATTCGATCACCCGTCTCGCCCGCGCCTACAACACCGTGGTGCCGAGTTCCGGCAAGGTGCTCACCGGTGGCGTGGATGCGAACGCCTTGCAGCGCCCGAAGCGTTTTTTCGGCGCCGCGCGCAACATCGAGGAGGGCGGCAGCCTCACCATCCTCGCGACCGCTTTGGTCGATACGGGTTCGAAGATGGACGACGTGATCTTCGAGGAGTTCAAGGGCACGGGCAATTCGGAAATTCATTTGGATCGGCGTATTGCAGAGAAGCGCACCTTCCCGTCCATCAACATCAACCGATCGGGCACTCGAAAAGAAGAACTCATTACCGATCCGGCCGAACTCTCCAAGATGTGGATCTTGCGCAAGTTGCTGCATCCCATGGATGAGCTCGCGGCGATCGAGTTCCTGCTGGACAAGATGAAGGATACCAAGACGAATGCGGATTTCTTCGACGCCATGAAGCGATAACCGGCGCCCCACTCTATGCAATGGTGGGCATGGATCGCCGTAGGCGCCATCTTGCTGGGGGCGGAGCTGTCGGTCGTGAATGCGCAGTTCTACCTGGTGTTCATCGGCTCATCAGCGCTGATCGTCGGATTCTTGGATTTCGCCGGCGCCCTGGGCGGCGCCTGGACGCAGTGGCTGTGCTTCGCCGTGCTGGCGGTGATTTCGATGCTTGGGTTCCGGCGGCGGATTTACGAGCGAATGCGAAGGAATTTGCCGGTCATGCAGAGCGGACCGGCAGGGCAGTTGCTGACCCTGGCCGAGCCCCTCGCACCCGGCGAGTCCAGCCGGGTCGATTTTGGCGGCACCTCTTGGACCGTCGTCAACGCCGGTTCCGCGCCCATCCCGGCGGGCGGCGTTGCGCGCATCAGGCGAATCGATGGATTGACGCTGGTGCTGCATGCTGATGCTTGAACCGTTCGGAGCATAAAATCATGGATATCCCCGTAGGCATTCCCCTGGGTTTCGCCGCCATCGTGATTGCCATCATCGTGGTCGTCATGCTCGCCAAGACCGCCACGGTGGTGCCACAGCAAAGCGCCTTCGTGGTCGAGTACCTGGGCAAGTACAGCCGCACCTTGAACGCCGGCTTTCACATTCTCATTCCCTTCGTCGAGCGGGTTGCCTACAAACATAGCCTGAAGGAAATCGCCATCGACATCGCCGAGCAGATCTGCATCACGCGCGACAACGTGCAGGTGGGGGTGGACGGGGTGCTCTACATGCAGGTGCTCGATGCCCATCTGGCCTCCTACGGCATCACCAATTTCGGCTTTGCCATCTCGCAGCTCGCGCAGACGACCTTGCGCAGCGAAATAGGCAAGATCGAACTGGACCGCACCTTCGAGGCGCGGGGCATCATCAATGCGAATGTGGTGAGCGAACTCGACAAGGCTTCCGCGCCATGGGGCGTGAAAGTTCTGCGCTACGAGATCAAGAACATCACCCCCCCGCGCGATGTGCTCCAGGCGATGGAGAAACAGATGCGCGCCGAGCGCGAGAAGCGCGCGGTGGTGCTCACATCCGAGGGCGAGCGCGACGCCAAGATCAACGCGGCCGAGGGCGACAAACAGCGCGTCATCAAACAATCCGAGGCTAACAAGCAGCAGCAGATCAACGAAGCCGAAGGCCAGGCGCAGGCGATTCTGGCGGTCGCATCCGCCACCGCCGAGGGCCTCCGGCAAGTGGGCATCGCCTTGTCGACTCAAGGCGGCATCGAAGCAATGCAGCTGCGTATCGGCGAAGAGTATGTCAAGCAATTCGGCAAGCTCGCACAAGCGGGCACCACTCTCGTGGTGCCGGCCAACCTGACTGACTTGGCGTCGATCGTCACCATGGCGACGAGCATCGCCCGCAAGTGATCGGTTTCCGCGAATTCGTCATCTTGATCGCCGCGATGATGGCGACCCAGGCGATCGCCATCGACGCCATGCTGCCGGCGTTTCCCATCATCGTGCGGGCGTTCCACGTCGCGAACGAAAACCATGGTCAATGGATACTCACCGCCTACATGTCGGGCCTCGGCTGTGGCCAATTGATCTGGGGAGTGGTGTCGGATCGTTTCGGGCGCCGGCTGGTGCTGCTCGGCGGTCTTGCGCTGTATGTGGTCGCGGCGCTGCTCTCTGGCCTGGCCGGCAGTTTCACCGCCCTGTTGCTATGGCGCTTCATTCACGGCGCCGCCGCCGCCAGCATCACGGTATCGCGTTCGGTGATCCGGGATCTGTATTCGGGGCGGCAGATGGCCCGGGTGATGTCGCTCACGTTCGTGGTGTTCCTCATGGTGCCGGTGATCGCGCCCAGCCTGGGCGCGCTGATTCTCAGCGTTTTTCCCTGGCGAAGCATCTTCATCCTGATCGGGGCATTCAGTGCACTCGTTTGGGCGTGGACGGCGCTTCGACTCAAGGAAACGCTGCATCCGGAATATCGCATGACCCTGACCTTGCGGCACATAGTGACGGCGACGCGCTTGGTGCTCGGCAACCGCGGGTCCCTTTGCTACACGCTGGCGTTGACGGTGATGTTCGCCTCCATCATGGCGTACGTCGGCATGGTGCAACAGATTTTTGGAGCGGTCTTTCACCGCGCCGCGCTCATGCCGAGGATGTTCGCCCTGTGCGCCGTCTCCATGGGCGCCGCCGCCTATGTCAATGCACGCGTCGTCGAGCGTCTCGGGATGCGGAAGATCTCGCATACGGCGCTGCTTTGCTTCATCGGGACCACGGCGCTGCATGTGCTGATTGCGGCCTCCGGCTGGGAACGGTTGTGGACGTTCGTCGCGTTGCAGGCGGTGACGATGGCCGGCTTCAGCCTGGCGGTATCGAATTTCGGCGCCATGGCCATGGAACCGATCGGTGCGGTTGCCGGCATCGGCGCCTCGCTGCAGGGCTTCATCTCGACGTTCGGCGGTGCATTGGTCGGCGCCTTGATCGGCCGCTATTTCAACGGCACCACGCTGCCGCTCGCTCTGGGCTCGCTGGGTTGCGGGCTTGCCGGTCTGGTGTTCGTGTTATTCGCGGAAAAGGGCACGTTGTTCAGGAACCAGCCCGGCCTGCCGCACACCGTCTCGGTTACCGCGGCGTGAGCCCCCGCGCTACCGCGCGATCACCGATGTCCCGGCGGTATTGCACCCCGTCCCAGTGGATGGCGTTGACCAGATCATAGGCCTGACGCTGCGCCTCGATGATCGCTGAACCCAATCCCACGGCGCAGAGCACGCGTCCGCCCGCCGTCACGATGTCGGTGTCGCGGTGGGCGGTGCCTGCATGAAAGACCTTGCCCGGCAGCCGCGCCGCGGCTGCCAAGCCGCTGATGCGATCGCCGCGGCGATACTGATCCGGGTAGCCACCGGCGGCCATCACCACGCCGAGCGCGGCGCGTGAATCCCAGCGTATCTCAGTGCCATCGAGCACTCCGTCGAGCGCCGCTTCGCACAGCTCGATCAGGTCGCTCTGCAGACGCATGAGGATCGGCTGGGTTTCCGGATCACCGAAGCGGCAGTTGAATTCGAGCACGTAAGGCGTGCCATCCGCCGCGATCATTAGTCCGGCATACAGGAATCCAGTATACGGATTGCCGTCCGCCGCCAGTCCTCTCAACGTAGGTCCGATCACTTCCGCCATGATGCGCTGGTGCAGAGCCGGTGTGACGAGAGAAGCGGGCGAATAGGCGCCCATGCCGCCGGTGTTGGGGCCGCGGTCGCCGTCGTCGCGGCGCTTGTGGTCCTGCGAGGTGGCGAGCGGAATCACCTGCTGGCCGCGGGCCACGACAATGAAACTGACCTCCTCGCCCTCGAGGAATTCCTCGATGACGACGCGCCGGCCCGCCGCGCCAAAGCGTCCGCCGAGCATGGTCCGGGCGGTGTCGATGGTCGCCTCGTGCGTGTCGCAGATCACCACTCCCTTGCCGGCAGCGAGCCCGTCGGCCTTGACCACCAACGGCAGCCGCTGGGCCCGCACATAATCCGCATCGAAATCCGTCGCATCGAAGGTGGCGTAGCTCGCCGAGGGGATGCGGTGGCGGCGCAGGAAATCTTTGCTGAAAGCTTTCGAGCCCTCCAGTTGAGCCGACGCGCGAGTCGGTCCGAAACAGCGCAGTCCTGCCGCGGAGAACCGGTCGACGATGCCGGCCACAAGAGGGCCTTCGGGGCCGACGATGGTGAGCGTGACCGGTTCGGCGCGCGCGAAGGCGAGCAGGCCGTCGATGTCGTCGGCCGCGATCTCGACATTACTGACGTTCGGCTCGAGAGCGGTACCGGCGTTACCGGGAGCCACATAGACATGCTCGACCCGGGGTGATTGCGCGCATTTGAATGCGAGGGCATGTTCGCGGCCGCCGCCGCCCACGATCAGAACTTTCATTCGCGTCTCAGTGACGGAAATGGCGCATGCCGGTGAATACCATGGCGATGTCGTTTTCGTCGGCGGCGGCGATGACCTCCGCATCGCGCTTCGAGCCGCCGGGCTGAATCACCGATTTGATGCCGAATGACGCGACCACATCGAGGCCGTCACGGAACGGAAAGAACGCATCCGACGCCATCGCCGCGCCCTGGAGCGACAGGCCTTCGTCCGCGGCCTTCAGCGCGGCGATCTTGCTGCTGACGACGCGGCTCATTTGACCGGCGCCAATGCCGACGGTGGCCCGGTCTCGGACGCAGACGATGGCATTCGATTTGACGTACTTGGCGATGCGCCAGGCAAACAACAGATCCTCGATCTCTGCGTCCGCGGGTTGTCGTCGGGTGACGATGCGCAGATCCTCCAGCGACAATTTCCCCTCATCGCGGGTTTGCACCAACAGACCTCCGGCCACGCTCTTGTATTCCAACCGCTGGGTAACCTTCGACGTCAAGTCACCGACGTCGAGCACTCGGATGTTGTCCTTGGTCGCGAGCACAAGCTTTGCTTCGGGTGCAATCCCCGGGGCGAGTATCACTTCGACGAATTGGCGTTCCAAAATGGCGCGAGCGGTGGCGGCATCCAATTCGCGATTGAAAGCGATGATTCCGCCAAAGGCGGAGGTGGGGTCGGTACGATAGGCGGACTCATAGGCGGCGCCGATGGTCACGTCCGTGGCCACGCCACAGGGGTTCGCGTGCTTGACGATGACACAGGCCGGCCCCTCGAATTGGCGGACACATTCCAGGGCGGTGTCGCCGTCGGCGATGTTGTTGTAGGACAGTTCCTTGCCCTGGATGAAGACGGCGGCGGTCACCGATGAACCGATGCCGCGAGGGTCCTTGTAAAATGCGGCGGTTTGGTGCGGATTTTCGCCGTAGCGCAGATCACTTTGTTTGCGAAAGGACAGGTTGAGATCATCGGGAAACGTCGTCTCCTCCACGCCGACGGCACCGGTGAAATAGGCGGACACCATGGCATCGTACTGAGCCGTATGCGCAAATGCCTTGGCACTCAACTGCTGGCGGAGCGGCAACCGGGTCGATCCCTGATTCGCCGCGAGTTCGTCGAGGATGCCTCGATAATCAGCAGGGTCCACCACGACCACCACAGAGATATGATTCTTGGCGGCGGCACGGACCATGGCCGGTCCGCCGATGTCGATGTTTTCCACGGCATCGTCGTAGGTGCAATCGGCGCGGGCGACGGTGGCGGCAAAGGGGTACAGATTGACGGCGAGCAGATCGATGGGCTCGATGTCATGCGTACGCATCACCTCATCATCCACACCGCGACGGCCGAGAAGTCCGCCGTGGATCTTAGGATGCAGGGTCTTCACCCGACCACCCATGATTTCCGGAAAACCCGTGTGCTCCGCGACTTCCCGGACGGCGACTCCGTGGCGGGTCAATAGCTTCGCGGTTCCGCCGGTGGAGAGCAACTCGATCCCGCGCGCCTTCAGCTCGCGCGCAAACTCGACGATTCCAGTCTTGTCTGAAACGCTGAGCAGTGCGCGGCGTACGAGGTTGCGCACTTTGGTCCTACTCGTTGAGACCGAACTCTTTGAGTTTCTTGCGTAAAGTGCCGCGGTTGATCCCCAGGATCGTTGCCGCGCGACTCTGATTTCCCTGCACGTGCCCCATGACCACCTTGAACAGCGGTTCCTCGACTTCGCGCATCACCAGATCGTACAGATGGGCCGGCTTGTGGCCATTCAGGGTTTCAAAGTAGGAGTGTAATGCCTCCTCCGCCTGATTGCGCAGCGGAACGCCCTTACCGTTGACTTTGAGATCGCGGCCGTTGAAGGGCGGCGTCGCATCGCGTCGTGATTTTGCTTTCTTCTTCGCGACCATAGCCCATCCAAATTGCTCTCATGCGGCAAACGGCACACCCGTTTCAAAACTTTCGAGCAGTGCGGCCAGTTGCAGAGCCGGCGTCTCGATCAGCATGAGACGATTGCGCAATTCTGCCTGCGCCGGATACTGCCGAAAATACCAAGTCAAGTGTTTACGTGCCACTCGAACACCGCTCGAATCGCCGTAAAGCGAGTAAAGGTCTTCGAGGTGGGCGCGCATAATATCACGGACTTTTTCCCGCGCTAGTTCTCGTCGCAATTCGCCCGTCGCGAGGAAAAAATTGACTTCGTCGAAGATCCATGGCCGGCCTTGGGCCGCGCGGCCAATCATCACGCCGTCGCAGCCGGTAATTTTCAGAACCTCGAGCGCACGCCGCGGAGTATCGATGTCACCGTTTGCAAATACCGGAATTTTCACGATTTCCTTGATTGCGGCGACCGTGTCGTGTTCGGCGTCACCCTGATACATGTCGGCACGCGTGCGGCCGTGAATCGCCAGCGCCTGAATGCCGCTGTCAGCGGCGATGGCGGCGATGCGGGGGCCGTTCTTGTTCGCGCGATTCCAGCCGGTGCGCGTTTTCAGCATCACGGGAACATCCACCGCGCGCACGACGGTGCGCAAAACCCGTGCGACCAACGCTTCGTCCTGCATCAAAGCGGAGCCGGCCAGCCGATTACAAACTTTCTTGGCGGGACAGCCCATGTTGATGTCGATGATGTCGGCGCCGGCGTCGACGTTGCGCCGCGCGGCTTCCGCCATCATCTCGGGATCGTAGCCGGCGATTTGCACCACGCGAGGGCTCGGTTCGCCGCGATGGTCCATGCGCGTCGTGGACTTCCTCGTATTCCATAGCCGAACGTCCGATGTCAGCATCTCGGTCGCGGCAAAGGCCGCGCCGAAGCGACGACACAGCAACCTGAACGGTCGATCGGTGACGCCGGCCATCGGCGCCAGCACCACATTCGACGATAAAACGAAGCGACCGATCTTGACCGGTGTCCCAATCTTCACCGCTGTCATAGGGATTCCGCCGCCGTGTCACCGGCGCAAACGGGTATCTCCGAACCGCTGCGCACGCACACGTCGATTTCGAAGCTCTCGGCGTCCTTACCGGGATCGATGATGTCCATGGTCGCGTCCACCCGCTCGCCCGGCGCCAGCAGGCGCGTCGGCCGCTTGCCGAGATAGTCGGCCGGCTCGAATTCGCGCTGTGCCACCCGCTTGCCGAAGCGGTCGGAGAGCACGACACGCAGCAGCGGGTAGGGCGCCGATTGCTTGGCTGTGTTCATGATGGAGGCGCGCACTCTCAGTGTTCCCGGCGCCGCCGGATCACCGGTGACACCCCACTGACGCAACTCGTACGAAGAGACGGTCGCGCGCGGTTTGGGCGATAACCAATCCGCATTGACGCGTACGAGTTGAGCGATCAACAGCGACAGCATGACGACGCCCACCGCGAGCCACACCGCTGGCGGCAGTCTGCGCCGTGGCTCATTGATCGGCGGCAACTCGGCATGGGCGTAACTCTCGAGCATCGCCTGCCGTACCGTTGCCGACACCTCGAGCCCTGACGCGCGGACGGGCGGTGTCACGGGCTCCGCCGCAGATTCAGCCGTGAACTTCGTCGTGGGTGCGAGCACCTGCAGCACGTTGGGCGAGGTTTCGACGAACACGCGGTCGAGGTCGCCCGGCGGCAGGGTGAACTCCAGCGATTTTTCGAGTTCGCCCGGGTCGAGGGGATCCGAGATCTCGAGCCTCGCGACCTCCGGGCCGCTGACCGGTGTCGCCGGCGCGGCGGGCTCCGTGGGTTGCGGGGTTGCGAGCAATTCATCGGCGCGTGTCTCGAGTTCGAATTTCGACTCGCCCTGCTTGAAAACGGCAGCGTCCTCGGCCAGGCGTGCCAATGCACTGAAGACTTCGCCGCAACGGCCGCAGCGCACCTGCCCGCTTGCCGCCCGCAGGGCGTCGGCGGAAACGCGGAACACCGTTTCGCATCGGTCGCACTGAGTGAACATCAGTGCTCACGAGCTCGTTGTGCGTGCAGACAACACCATTCTTCCCGACCAATCACCTGCAATCCATCGAACCCCGCTGCATAGGCGGCCTTGACTTCGTAAGCCTGTGACTTGAGCAAGCCCGAGAGAATGAGATCGCCGCCCGGTTCGCAGGCGGCGGTCAGCACGGGAGCCAATTCGATCAACGGGCCGGCGAGGATGTTGGCGACCACACAGCTCGCTTTGCCCAAGACCGCCGGCACTCCTTGCACATCGATGCGGGAGGATATCCCGTTGCGCTCCGCATTGGCGCGCGTCGCCAACAAGGCCTGTGGATCCAAGTCCACCGCGGTGACATGCGCCGCGCCCAGTTTCACCGCCGCTATACCGAGAATTCCCGACCCACAGCCGTAGTCGATGAGCGAGCGCCCGGACAGCGGCAGGGCTTCCAATACTTGCAGGCATACCGCCGTGGTTGGATGCGTGCCGGTGCCGAATGCGAGGCCTGGATCCAGCCGGACGACGATGGCATCGGGATCGTCCGGGGCTGCGGACTCGGTAGGGCATACCCAGAGTCTGCGACCGAAACGCATCGATTTCCAATCGGTGAGCCAGGCTCGCTCCCAATCCCGATTCTCGACCGCGTGCAGCCGCGCGTTGGCGATACGCTCGGCACCCAGGGATCGGCAAAGCTGCTCGAGCTGTTGCAGCGGCTCGAACTCGGCGGCGAACAGCGCGCGTACCAAGGTGGCGCTCCAAAGACGAATTTCACCGGGTCTTGGCTCCAGCACCGGCTCATCACCCTGATCGACGAAAGTGATGGAACTCGAGCCGATCTGCTGCAAGGCTTCTTCGACGGCATCGGGGTCGAGGTCACCCAACGGAAATTCGATTTCGTAGAAGCTCATCGGCGCGGGTTACCCCGGAATTATCATGTCAGAGGCTTTACTTCAAGCCCAGCCTTCGCTCGAGGTAGTGGATGTCCGTTCCGCCCTGGCGAAATGCGGAGTGATTGAAGATCTCCTGATGCAGTGGAATGTTGGTCTTGATGCCCTCGACGACCATCTCCGCCAGCGCATTGCGCATGCGCGCTATGGCGGTGTCCCGGGTGTCGCCGAAGGCGATCAGTTTGCCGATCATCGAATCATAAAAGGGCGGCACGTTGTAGCCTGTGTAGACGTGACTGTCGACACGAATGCCGGGGCCGCCGGGTGAATGCCAAAGGCGCACCGGACCGGGCGAGGGCACGAATGTCTTCGGATCTTCGGCATTGATCCGGCATTCGACGGCATGGCCGCGAATCTCGATATCCTTCTGTTCGTACGGCAGCGGCTCGCCGGCGGCGATCAGGAGCTGCGCTTTGACGATATCGATACCCGTGACCAATTCCGTGACCGGATGCTCAACCTGCACCCGTGTATTCATCTCGATGAAGTAGAACTCGTTGTCCTGGTAGAGGAATTCGAGCGTTCCGGCGTTGCGGTAACCGACCTCGCGGCAGGCGCGGGCGCAGCGCTCGCCCATGGTCTTGCGTTGCTTCGGGGTCAGGCCGGGCGCCGGCGCCTCCTCGATGACCTTCTGGTGCCGGCGCTGCATGGAGCAGTCGCGCTCCCCCAGATGCACCACGTTTCCATAATTGTCGGCGAGGATCTGGAACTCGATATGCCGTGGCTTCTCGAGAAACTTTTCCATATAGACCTGGGCATTTCCGAACGCCGCCAACGCCTCGGTCTGGGTCACGCTGATGGCATTCAGCAGGCTCGCATCCGTGTGAACGACGCGCATACCGCGGCCGCCGCCGCCGCCCGACGCCTTAATGATGATCGGATAGCCGATCTCCTTGGCGATGCGGAAGTTTTCGTCGGCGTCAACGCCCAAGGGGCCATCCGAACCCGGTACGCAGGGGACACCCGCCGCCTTCATGACTTTGATGGCCGATACCTTGTCACCCATGAGCCGTATCGTTTCGGCGCGTGGCCCCACGAAGATGAAGCCACTCTTCTCGACCCGCTCGGCGAAGTCCGCATTCTCGGAAAGAAAGCCGTAGCCTGGATGAATAGCCACCGAATCAGTGACCTCGGCGGCGCTGATGATGGCAGGCATGTTGAGGTACGATAACGCCGACTGCGGGGGTCCAATGCAGACGGTTTCATCGGCGAGCAGAACGTGTTTGGTATTGAAGTCGGCGGTCGAGTGCACTGCGACAGTCTTGATTCCGAGCTCCCGGCAGGCGCGCAGGATACGGAGGGCGATCTCGCCGCGATTGGCGATGACGACTTTTTCAATCATCGTTGGTTATTCGACGATGAACAGAGGCTGACCGAATTCGACGGGCTCACCATTCTTGGCGAGTATCGCCGTGACGCGTCCCGCTTTGTCGGATTCGATCTGATTCATCATCTTCATCGCTTCGATGATGCACAGAGTCTGACCCGGCTTGACCTCGGTGCCAATCTCTACGAACGGCTTCGCGCCGGGCGCCGATGCTGAATAATAGGTGCCGACCATCGGCGAAGTAACGGTATGTTCGTCCACCCGCGGCTTGTGCTCTCCCGCGGCCGTTGCGGCCGTTGCCGGACCGGCGGACACAGCCACCGGTGCCGGCACCGAGATTGCCTGTGTTGCCATCGGTGCCTGCATCATCATGCGCGGATGCCGGCTGATGCGGACCGATTCTTCGCCCTCGGAGATCTCGAGTTCCGCAATACCGGACTCCTCGAGCAGTTCGATCAGCTTCTTTACCTTGCGAATATCCATCCGCTACCCCCCGTGAAAATGGTGGCACGCCGCATCGAGCGCGAGTTCATAGCCATGGGCGCCCAAACCGACGATGCAGCCCGCCGCGATGCCGGACAGGTAGGAGCGGTGCCGGAATTCTTCTCGCGCATAAATGTTGCTCAAATGCACCTCGATGAACGGTACCCCAACGCCGAGAAACGCGTCCCGGAGGGCAATACTGGTATGGGTGAAAGCCCCCGGGTTGATGATCACGAAGCCAATGCCGTCCACCGGCGTGCCTTGAATGGCGCCGATCAGTTCATGCTCGGCGTTGCTTTGCCGGCAGACGAGCGAGTGACCACGGGCTTCGGCGATGACCTTGAGTTTGCTTTCGATGTCATGCAGCGTGGTCGAACCGTAGAGTGCCGGTTCCCGTGACCCCAGCAAATTCAGATTCGGCCCATTCAAGAGCAGAATTCGCGCCATTCCCTTCTGAGCCTAAGCGTTACCGCGTTGAATAGGTGCGTGATAATACTCGGAATTGGGTAAGAAAATACAGGCTTTGGCGGCGATCTCGCTGCAAACAGTTAACTAGCCGGAGCGGACTTGATGGCCGCCAAACCGCTGCTGATCGCTTGTCGCGCCGCCGCGAGTTGGAGCCGGTTCTGGTTCAGGTTGAGAACGACGGAGAGGATCAGATCGGCTTGCGGCCTGTGCAATTCGCCGACGAACAACGTGACGACTTCGCCGCGCCGGTCGGTAAAGACGGTGAACGGAAACACCGGGGAGTCGAAGCCGAAGGCGGCGGCGGCGTCGAGCGCATCCTGCTCGCCGATCAGCACGGGATAGGTGATTTTCAAGCGATCGGCGAATTCCAGTACCTGATCGCGGTGATCGACGGCGATTCCGACCACTTCGACATCCCGTCCCCGCCATTCCCCAGCGAGTGATTCGAGCAGCGGGATTTCCTGCCGACAAGGGGCGCACCAAGTTGCCCAGAAGTTAATAATCAATGACTTATCCTTCCAACTTGCGATCGATGTGACTTTTCCAGCGCGGTCCGCAAGGGAGAATCCCGGGAGTTGATCGGGAATCCTGGGAGGCGGAATATCGGATTGGGATGCCAATTCCAGGTCGGGCTGGGGCGAAGACGGTCGGGGATCGATACTCGCAGTGGGGTGGTGACGGATCTGGTAGAGGCGATCTCCGGCCCAAAACCCGACCAAAACGACCAGCGCGGCGCCGGCAAGCTGCAAACGCCGGGGATTCATCAGGCAGGCATTGGCAGCCGTCGGCCGGCGCGCAGAATGAATCCGGCCAGCAAGAACGCAAGTCCTCCGCCAACGATCGCAATGCCTTCCCACGCGTGCGATGGGGCCGAGGTAAGCAATGGGGCGCCCATCGGGAAGATCACCCGTGTGATCGGCGGGTAGCACAATCCCGCCTCAGCACAGCCCTGATAGGTGACTTTGATCTGCAATGGGTGGGCGCCGCCATCGGTTCTTGTAAAAGGTACGGTGGCCTCAACCTGGTGGGTGAAGATTTCCTGAGAGCCCAAGTAGGGATCATTCTTCACAGTACCGGCGGGGAACGAGGCGTTACCCACCGTCAGGTCGGGGCTCTCCGCCACGATCTGCATTTTTTGTCTATATAAATAGTAGCCGTCCGCGATGAGCCAGCGCACCCGGACCGCGGTTCCGTCGATATGGGCGCCGACCCGGAAAGCCACGTCTGGCGGCAGAAAATCGCTCTCGTTGGATTCGACCCCGCGCATCCACCAGGGTTTGGCGATGGCCCGGGAGGGGAAATTTGTCGCGGCGACCGCGAGCCCGAGGAGCAACGCGATTACCCTAAAAAGCATCCGATATGTCGACAATTTCATACCGATAGTTTATCGAAAATTACCCCGACCACCCCTTGAATCGGAAAAATCCATCGCTATTATTAGCAGCCTCGAGGAGTGAGTGCTAACAGCCTCCGCTCGTTTTCAATCCGAAACTCAAAGATTAGGAGTCTTGTTTTATGAAGATTCGTCCCCTTCATGACCGCGTGATCGTCAAACGTGAAGAAGAAGAGCGCAAATCCCCAGGCGGCATCGTAATCCCGGATACGGCGACCGAGAAGCCCATATTCGGGAAAGTCGTTGCCGTCGGCAAAGGCAAGATTTTGGAAAATGGCGAAATCCGCCCGCTGGACCTCAAGGTCGGCGACAAGATCCTCTTCGGTAAGTACAGCGGTACCGAAGTGAAGATGGATGGCGAAGAACTGGTGGTCATGCGCGAAGAAGACGTCATGGCCGTGGTCGAGGGCAAGTAAGCCTCCTCCCCTGCATTCATCATCAAATCAATCATTTAGAGGTATCAGCAAATGGCAGCGAAAGACGTACGATTTAGCGACGACGCTCGGCAACGGATGTTCAAGGGTGTGAACATTCTGGCGAACGCGGTGAAGGTGACCTTGGGCCCGAAGGGCCGCAATGCGGTGCTCGACAAGAGCTTCGGCGCGCCGACCGTGACGAAGGACGGCGTGTCTGTGGCCAAGGAGATCGAACTGAAGGACAAGTTCGAGAACATGGGCGCGCAGATGGTGAAGGAAGTCGCTTCCAACACCTCCGATGAGGCGGGCGACGGCACCACCACGGCGACCGTACTCGCCCAAGCGATCATTCGCGAGGGCTTGAAGTCGGTGGCCGCCGGCGCCAACCCGATGGACCTGAAGCGTGGTATCGATCTGGCCGTTGCGGCCGCCACCGAAGAGCTGAAGAAGCTTTCGAAGCCCTGCAAGGATCCGAAGGCGATCGCCCAGGTGGGCACCATTTCGGCGAACTCCGACGAGAGCATTGGCAAGACGATCGCCGATGCGATGGCGAAGGTCGGCAAGGAAGGCGTGATTACCGTCGAGGAGGGTTCGGGTCTGCAGAACGAGCTCGAAGTCGTCGAGGGTATGCAGTTCGACCGCGGCTACCTGTCTCCGTATTTCATCAACAATCAGCAGAGCCAGAGCGCGGAGCTCGACAAGCCGTTGATTTTGTTGGTTGACAAGAAGATTTCCAACATTCGCGAACTGCTGCCCCTGCTCGAGGCGATTGCCAAGGGCGGCCGCCAGCTGCTGATCGTCGCCGAGGACGTTGAAGGCGAGGCGCTGGCCACCCTGGTGGTCAACACCATTCGCGGCATCGTCAAGGTGGCAGCCGTCAAGGCGCCGGGCTTCGGCGATCGTCGCAAGGCGATGCTGCAGGACATCGCGATCCTTACCGGCGGCACGGTGATCTCCGACGAAGTCGGCCTGTCGCTCGAGAAGGCGACGCTCAATGACTTGGGCGAAGCGAAGAAGATCCTCGTGGAGAAAGAGAACACGACGATCATCGACGGTGCCGGCAAGGCGGCGGACATCAAGGGCCGCGTCGACAGCATTCGCGCGCAGATCGAGGAAGCGACCAGCGACTATGACAAGGAGAAGCTGCAGGAGCGCGTCGCCAAGCTCTCCGGCGGTGTGGCCGTGATCAAGGTCGGTGCCGCCACCGAGATCGAAATGAAGGAGAAAAAGGCGCGCGTCGAAGACGCCCTGCACGCCACGCGGGCGGCGGTCGAAGAGGGCGTGGTGCCGGGCGGCGGCGTCGCGCTGGTGCGTTCCTTGAAGGCGATCGAGAAGCTGGTCGGTGCCAACGAAGACCAGACCACGGGCATCAAGATTCTCGCCCGCTCGATCGAGGAGCCGCTGCGGCAGATCGTCACCAATGCGGGTGAAGATGCAGCCGTTGTGTTGAACCGCGTGCGTGAGGGCAAGGGGACGTTCGGCTACAACGCGGCCAGCAGTGAATATGGCGACATGATCGAACTGGGCATTCTCGATCCCACCAAGGTGACGCGTCTGGCTCTGCAGAACGCGGCCTCGGTTGCCGGACTGCTGCTCACGACGGAAGTCATGATTGCCGAGTCGCCGAAGGAAGATGACCATGCGCATGGCGCCCCGGGCGGCGGCGGCATGGGTGGCATGGGCGGCATGGATATGTAATACCCCTCACCGGGATTACATTTTCAGTCGACGAAAAGGCCCTGCAACCTCACGGTTGCAGGGCTTTTTTCATGGTGTTGTGTCGCGATGCGGTGGTGCGGCTACAGAGCCGCATGCGGCTTGCCGCCGGGCGCCAAAGCAATCGCAATTCCCCGCGCGCTAGCAATCCGACAACACGGTCGTAATGACCGGTGTTGCGCCGGCACTTGGCGGCGGCGAGTAGAAGACCGCACAGACACCCGGGGCGCCGATTTTTTGCCATGCCGCCGGTTGGCCGCCGTCCGGGGTCGGCGTGAAGCTGAAGTCCGCCGGGCTGTAGTTGACCGCCGCACCGATGCCTGTGGCGGTGGCGTCGGGGTAGCTGTAGAGCAGCGTCACCGTATTGCCATCCATGGTAACGGTCGAGGAGTTACCGGTCGCCATGGACATTCCGCGCGCCAGCGACGCGGCGGTCATTACGCTGCCGGCCAGTGCTTTTACGCTGGAAATCCGAGCAGTAGAGTCGAGGCTGATGTACTTGGAGACCGCGAAGGCGGCCAAGATCCCGAGGATGGTGATCACGACGACTAGTTCGGCGAGGGTGAAACCGCTGCATTGCCGACGAGGACGGAATGTTTCAACCATAAACTATTAGCCTAGCATAAGACGTAGGCCCGCTCCGTTCGCTAAGCCACGGGCGGATCAATGAGCAATCGGTCGAGATGGTAGTCAATTTTCCCGGCGGTGAGAACGTTGCCGAGGAATTCGTTGCCTCGCGTCGGCGCGGACAAGTTTCGTGTGAGAATCGAGCCGTTGTGACTCAACACCGTTTTGAATTCGATCTTGGAGCGTACTGGATGCATGGTTTGCGACGCCGGCATATTAGTGGAGGATGCGGTTGGGTTGCGTAGGAGTTTCTGCTGTGATTCCGGCGGAACTGCGGGACCTGCTGGCGCGTTGGTGGGAGCGAGTCGGCGATAACGCATCGTTGGCGCAAGCCTGCGCTGCTCTTTCCGCGCCGCTGCGCGAGGAATTACCGCGCGTCGTTGCCGCCAGCGAATTCATCGCCGCATCGTTACTGCAGGACCCGGTGGCGCTCGAATGTTTGGTGAAAGGCGCTGACTACACCAGCGGCGCCTACGAAGAACTCGCCGCCAATGCTGCCTCGATCGACGAGGCGCAGCGGCTGCTGCGCACCTGGCGTCGTCGTGAAATGGTGCGGATCGCGTGGCTCGATATCGCTGGCCGGCAGTCGGTTGCGGAGACGCTGATTGCCCTTTCCGACCTCGCCGACGGGTGCATCCGCGCCGCCGTGTCGCAGGCGCAGCGTCAACTCGACGCCTCGTTTGGCAGGCCGCGTGCGCAAGGGGCGGCCGGACCGCAAGGGGCGGGCGGACCGCCAGCGGCGGAGGTGCCGTTCATCGTCGTGGCGATGGGCAAGTTGGGCGGCCGCGAACTGAATTTTTCGTCCGACGTCGACCTCGTATTTCTCTATGGCGAAGCGGGTGAGACGGATGGGTCCCATCCCTTGGACAATTCAGAGTACTTCAACCGTGTGGGCCGGGAGGTGATCCGGCTGCTCGATGCTCGAACCCAGGATGGAATCGTCTTTCGCGTCGATATGCGGCTGCGACCGTTCGGTGACAGTGGTCCGCTGGTCGTGGGGCTCAACTCGCTCGAGGACTACCTCCAGGAGCATGGTCGCGATTGGGAGCGATATGCATGGATCAAGGCTCGCGCAGTCGTCGGCCACCGCGCCTTTGCCGCGGCCACCGTGCACTTCATCAGGTCCTTCGTCTATCGCCGTTACCTTGATTTCGGCGTTTTCGATTCGCTGCGTGACATGAAGGCGTTGATCGCCCGCGAAGTGGCGCGGCATGAAATCGATGGGCATCTGAAGCTTGGGCGAGGGGGTATTCGTGAATTGGAATTCATCGTGCAATCCCTGCAACTGGTGCGCGGTGGCAGTGACCGGCGGCTGCAAAATCCCTCCTTGCTCGACGTTTTGCCCCTGTTGGCGGGAGCGAAGTTGCTGCCGACCACGGCGGTAAGCGAATTGCAGCGGGCCTACCTCGTTCTGCGCCGGGCCGAAAACGGCGTGCAAATGATCCGCGACCAGCAGGTTCATTCGATTCCTGACGATCCGACGGATCGAGCGCGCCTCGCGCTCGTGATGGGCCTCCCGGACTGGGCGGCGACGATAGCGCAGATTGACGCCGCGCGCATGAACGTCGCTCGTCAATTCGCCGCGTTGGTATTCGGAGGGCCTGACCCGCAAGGCTCGGCGAGCGACAAGGCCATCGATTGGCTCGCCGCGGAGGATCTCGAGACCGAGAGGCAACTCAAGGTCATCAACTTTCCCGATGACGATATCAAGGCGGTGAGCGCGTTGCTCGCGGGGTACCGGGACTCGGCCGCTTATCGGCGGCTGGATGAGGGTGCGCGGCGCCGGTTGCACGTCATCGTCGCTCGATTGCTGGAAATGGCGGCATCGCGGCCGAATGCGGCGATCGTGATGCAGCGGGTGCTGCGTGTGCTCGAAGCCATCGGCGCGCGCTCATCCTACCTTGCGCTGTTGAAGGAACAGCGGCCGGCGCTCGAGCGTCTGCTCGACGTATGCGCGATCAGCGGCTTTCTAGCGCGTCAGATCGCGGATTTTCCGCTGCTGCTCGATGAACTGATCGATCCCGCCGTGTTCGACGAGCCGCCGTCGCGCGCGAGTTTTGAACGCGAACTCGCGGTATGCACCGAGCGGGTCCCGGCGGATGATCCGGAGCGACAGGTCGAGGCGCTGCGCCAATTTCAGAAGGTCGCGGTTTTCTGCGTGGCGTGGGCGGATCTCACCGGCCGCATGCCGCTCATGAAGGTAAGTGATCGACTGACCGATATCGCCGAGCTCATCGTCGATCGCTGCATGTCCCTCGCCTGGGATCAGATGACCCGCACCTACGGGATACCTCAGTGTGGAAGCCGTGGCGAGGCGCTACGCAGCGTGCACGTGGCGGTCGCGGGGTACGGTAAACTCGGCGGCCTGGAGCTGGGCTACGGATCCGATCTCGATCTGGTTTTCCTGCACGACTCGACCGGCGATGTGCAGCAGACCGACGGGGAAAGACCGCTGGATAACGGTCTGTTTCTGTTGCGCTTGGGGCAGCGCATCGTCCATCTCCTCACCATGCATTCGGCGGCCGGGAGGTTGTATGAGGTGGACATGCGCCTCCGGCCGAATGGCAAGGGCGGCTTCCTGATGACGGGCATCGAGTCCTTCGAGGACTACCAGCGGCACGATGCCTGGACGTGGGAGCATCAGGCGTTGCTGCGCGCGCGGGCGATTGCCGGCGATCCTGAGCTATGCCGACGCTTCGAGGCGGCGCGGCGGCTCACTCTGTGCACGGCGGTGCGTCGCGACACCTTGCGCACCGATGTGGATGACATGCGCGAACGGATGCGGCGTGAACTTTCCAGCGCCGGCGCGGGGCAATTCGACATAAAGCAGGATGCGGGCGGGCTCGCGGACATCGAGTTCTTGGTGCAGTACCTGGTGCTCGACGCCGCAGCCGATCATCCGCAGCTGCTCGACTACACGGACAACATCAGGCAGCTGGCGGGGCTTGCACTGGTGGGCGTGCTCGATGTGTCGACGGCGCAGTGGCTCAAACAAACCTATGTCGAGTACCGAACGGTGCTGCATCACTTGTCTCTCGAGGGTGGCGAGCCGGTGGTCGAGGCGACGCCCTTTGCTGCGTCGCGCGTTCGCGTGCAAGAGATCTGGCGCGGGGTCTTCGATGTCAATGCCATGCTTCTGCCGTGGGATGGCCCTTATGCAGGCGTGCCGCCCTTCGATCGAGTGCGAGTCACGGATTTCAAGCCGGCTCTGGATGAGGCCATGGCGGCGCAACTGCGCGAGGTCGATGCGATTGCCGCCGAGCCGGCACCGCCGACCTTCGAGAACACCCTGGTGGCGCTGGAGCGGTCCGGCCAAGCGTTCAAACGGGTCAATGCGCTCTACGATATTTGGTCATCGAGCATGAACACGGGTGAGTTTCAGGCGGTGGAACGGGAGATGGGGCCGAAGATCGCGGCCTTCCATGATGCGATCACGCAGAACCCGCGACTGTTCGCCCGCATCGAAACCGTGTACCGGGAAAATCCGCAGCAGCGGCTAGCCTGGTACTACCACGATCGTTTCGTCCGCGCGGGTGCGCGCCTCCACCCCACTCTCAAGGAACGCGTCGCGGCAGTCAATGAACGGTTGGCCGGCCTGTATGCCGAGTTCAGCCAAAACCTGCTGGCCGACGAGGCGGATCATGTCCTGTTCCTGACCGATGTCATGGCACTCGACGGTTTGCCCGAGACGGAATGTGCCGCCGCCGCCGCCGCCGCGAGTGCGCTCGGCCGACCCGGCCAATGGGCGATCCAGAACACGCGCTCGGCCGTCGAGCCCTTCCTGACGTACGCCCGGCGCCGTGATTTGCGCGAGACCGTATGGCGCACCTACACCAACCGCGGCAACAATGGGGATGCGCACGACAACAAGGCGATCATCACTGAGATCCTGGCGCTGCGCGCGGAGCGGGCGAGATTGCTCGGCTACGCGACGCACGCGCACTGGCGCCTTGCCGACAGCATGGCCGGAGATCCCGCGAGCGCCCGGGCGTTGCTGATGCGTATTTGGCCAAGAGCGCTGGCACGAGTGCGTGAGGAAGTCGCCGACATGCAGTCGATCGCCGACCTGGAGTCCCCGCGCAGCGAAAAGCCGGGCATCAAGATCGCCCCGTGGGACTATCGCTTCTATGCGGAAAAGGTTCGCCAGGCGAAGTTCGACTTGGACATGACCGCCGTCAAGGCCTACTTGCAGCTGGATAAATTGCGCGAGGGCATGTTCTGGGCGGCGGGCCGCCTCTATGGCTTCGAGTTCGTGCCGGTGACGGGATTGCCGGTGTTCGACGAGGCAGTCCAGGTGTGGGAGGTGAGATCCGAGTCCGGCCGCCATGTCGGGCTGTGGTATCTCGATCCGTACGCGCGCAAGGGCAAGAGCTCGGGTGCGTGGATGAGCGAATATCGTGAACAGTCGAAGCTGGACCGCGACGTCCCGCCGATCGTCTCCAACAACACCAATTTCCTCAAAGGCCGTCCCGGCCAGCCGGTTCTCATCAGCTGGGACGACGCAGTGACCTTGTTCCACGAGTTCGGTCACGCGCTGCATGGATTGAACTCCGATGTACGATTTGCCTCGTTATCCGGCACTCACGTGGTGCGCGACTTTGTCGAATTTCCGTCGCAGCTCAATGAAAACTGGTTGGCGACCGAAGCATTGCTGTCGCGTTTCGCCGTGCATGTCGACAGCGGTGAGCCCATCCCCGCGGCATTGGTCGCCAAGTTGAAGAAAGCCCGCACGTTCAATCAGGGCTTTGCGACGGTGGAATACCTGGCGGCGGCGTTGGTCGATCTGGAGCTGCATTTGACCACGGAACCGGTGCCCGATCCGGAAGCCTTCGAACGCCGGACGCTGGCAGCACTCGGCATGCCGGATGAGGTGGTCATGCGCCATCGGACGAGCCAATTCGCCCATATCTTCGCAAGTGATTCGTATTCGGCGGGTTATTACAGTTATATGTGGGCGGAGGTGCTGGACCACGATGCCTTCGAGGCCTTCTTGGAGGCGGGCGATCCATTCGATAAAGGCGTTGCAAAGCGCCTGCACGATGACATCATGTGCGTCGGCAACAGCGTTGATCCGGCGAGCGCCTATCGGCAGTTTCGCGGCAGGGATCCATCGATCGACGCACTGCTGCGCGCCCGTGGGTTCAATGTGGAGTGACGATGATGCCGGCGATGGTAGAGGACGATCCGAAACAGACGTTGATCCAAGCGAACGCGCTACACCAGTACACGGTGACGGTCGCCGATTTGCCGCTGTCCTGCCCGATGCCCGGCATGTCGCTGTGGAACTCTCATCCGCGGGTCTATCTCGCCATTGAAGCCGTCGGCTGGGCCAAGTGCAGCTACTGCGGCGCCGAGTACACGCTGATCCGCAGCCCTCATGAGGTGACGCAACACGGCCAGTAGCGGCGTTGACGGCCCGTAGCGGCCATGTCAATACGCCTGGTAGGATTTCTCCTCGATGATGCGGGAGCCGAGCCGCAGATTGATGCGTCGCTTGATCGCAGCTCGTTCGTCATTTTCCATGTAAACGGCGCGCGCCAAGCGGATGAACTCCGCATCGAAGGACCTGGCGCGTTCCTTGTCGCGGATGTCGTCTTCGATCGTCCACAGTCTTGCATTGACCGCCATCAGCGCAGCCACGTCGGCGTCGACGGCCGCGGCGCCATAGGCTGAATCAGCCCATGTTGCCTCCAAGGCCGCGAGTTCACGCCGAACATTGGCGACTTTGGGCGGGTCGCTGATGCGCTCCGACTTGATGCGCAGAATCGTGATCTTATCCAGCAATTCGCCCGGCGATATGGGCACCAATATCTCGTTCATGGCTGCATGATAAACTCGTTTGGGATGAGAAATGACGGCGGCGAGCGCATTGCCACTCGAGCGGGAGCCATTTTGCTGGATCCCGGTTGGCTTCTGAACGTCGCTCGACCAGCGAGCGGGGATCCGGCGCTCGAGTCGCTGTTCGAGCCCCACTCGTGGAGCGGCCGGGGTGAACTCGTCGCCGTGAGCGGTGGACGAGGGTCGGCGTGGTTCGTCGGCGACGCGGGCCGCTGGGTGTTGCGGCATTACCGTCGCGGCGGTTGGGTTGCCCGGTTGTGCACCGACCGCTATCTTTGGAATGGCGAGCGGCGGGTGCGTGCCTTCGCGGAATGGCGACTGCTCGCGGACTTGTCGCGGCGGGGCTTGCCCGTGCCCAAGCCGCTGGGAGCCCGCTATCATCGTAGCGGACTCGTTTACCGTTGCGACCTCATCACGGAGCGAATTGCGGGTGCCCGAACGTTGAGTGCCTCGTTGACGGCGGCGCCCGTGCCGACGCGTACCTGGCGCGCGGTGGGCGCGGTGGTCGCGCGTCTGCACGCCGCGGGCGCGGATCATGCCGATCTGAACGCGCACAACATTCTGGTCGCGCCCGAGGCTGACGAGGTAGAGGTTCGGGTCAGCGTGATCGACTTCGATCGCAGCCGACTGCGTCCGCCGGGCGCCTGGACCCGGCGAAACCTGGCGCGACTGCACCGATCGCTCGACAAGGTCTCCCGCGGGTTGCCGGCGGACCGCTTTCCCGCCGCGGCCTGGAAGAGCTTGCTGGACGGTTATGCGCTTCATCTATAGCTGTCTCGTGGAAATAGTGAGGCCGTTTGCATTCGCGGGCGTGTTGTGGCGGGGCTTCGGCGATCGAGCTTATTGGCAGGGGCTTGGCGAGCGGTTTGGTTTCGGCCCTGCCACGGCAACGGCCGCTACGGCGACGGCCGCCATGGCAGGGCGGATCAACATCTGGGTGCATGCGGTCTCGATGGGGGAGGTCACGGCGGCGGCGCCGCTCATCCGCGCGCTCATCGACGACGGCGCGCCTATCGCCCGCGGCAAGCGCGTGAGCATCACCGTGACCACGGCGACGCCGACCGGCCGTGCGCGCGCCCGAGGTTTGCTCGGCGATGCGGTCGACGTTCGCTTCGTGCCCTATGACACAGCCGGCGCGATGCGGCGTCTCATGGAGCGGCTGCAGCCGCGTTTGGTCATCATCATGGAAACGGAACTCTGGCCCAATTTATTCAGCCAGTGCCACCGGCGGCGTATTCCCGTGGTGCTGGCAAACGCCCGGCTCTCGCCGAAATCGGTGCGCCGCTACCGGCGTTTCGGGGGCCTGTTTCGCCGCCTGTTCGAGGGCGATACCTGGGTGGCGGCGCAGAGTGCAGCGGATGCGGGGAGATTCATCGAGATTGGTGCGAATCGAGACCGCACTCAGGTCGTCGGCAACCTCAAGTTCGATGTGCCCGAGAGCGAGACCACGGTGGATCGGGGGAGGGCATTGCGCGCCGCGAACTGGGGCAATCGCCCGGTATGGGTGGCGGGCAGCACCCATGCCGGCGAGGAGGAGATCGTATTGAGCGCGCATGTCACGCTCCGGGAGAACGCCATTCCGGGCGGCGATGCGCTGCTGTTATTGGTGCCGCGTCACCCGCAGCGCTTTGCGTCGGTGGCGGAACTGCTGCGCCGTCGCGGGGTGTCGTTCGAACGCCGCAGCGACGGTGCGGTGCCGCGGCCGGATACCCAGGTCTTGCTGGTCGACACGGTGGGAGAACTCCCGATGTTGTATGCGGCGGCGGACGTGGCCTTCGTGGGCGGCAGCCTGGTGCCCATCGGCGGCCATAATCTGCTCGAGCCGGCGGCTCTGAATTTACCCGTGCTCACCGGCCCGTTTTACGCGAACGGCAGGGAGGTCGCCGAGTTGCTACTCGCGGAGGGTGGCGCACTGCGAGTCACGGATGCCGCGGAGCTGGCGGTCGCACTCCAACAATTGTTCGCCGACCCGGAGCGGCGTCAGCGCATGGGCGCTCAGGCACGGCGGGTGATCGACGCCAACCGGGGCAGTCTGGCTCGTGTGCTGACGCTGCTCGAGACGGTTACCTCAGCTGGGTATTGAGGCGCACGAGACTCTGTTCGGAGAGGATGCCGGCGGCCTGCTGCAATCTGAGCACATTCATGATGTAGTCGTACCGGCTGCGCGCGTAATCGGTCTGCGCCTGGATCCAGAGTCGACGCGACTCCAGCACGTCGACGGCGGTGCGCGTTCCCGCCTGATAACCCGCTTCGGTCGCCGCGAGCGCCGCGTCGTTCGAGTCGACGGCACGGTGCAGCGCCTTGACGCGGTTGATTTCCGAGAGGACGCCCAGATAAGCGTCGCGTGCGTCGTGTTCGGTTTGCCGCGCGACCCGCTCCACCCGTTCCTTGGCGGCACGTTGCAAGTACGTCGCCTGCCGCACCTGCGAGGACACCATGCCGCCGGAGTAGAGCGGAAAGGTGAGTTGGATGCCGATGGAACGTTGCGTCTGGTCGAGGTTCGAACTGCCATATGGCGAGCCGTCGGTGTACAGGCTGTCGGCGTCGGTATGCAGCCGGTAGCCGCTCGCCACCAGATCGAGCGAAGGATAATGGCCGCCGCGCGCGGCGCTCACATTCTCGCGCGCGATGTCCGCCGCCAGCCTGCTCGACACCAGCGAAAGATTTTGTTGCAGAGCCATATCGACCCAGCGCTGCTCGCTCACCGGATCAGGATTGTCCAAAGCGAAGGGCTCGACCGGACGAGCCAAGGCATCGAACAAATCACCCGTGATCTCGCGCAGTAGTTCCTGCGCCGAGGCGAGATCGCGCTTCGCGGCGATGACGGCAGCGGCACTGCTGTCGTGCGCGGCGCGCGCCTCTTCGACGTCGGTGGTCGCGATCAAGCCCACGCTCAGGCGTTGCTCGGATTGTTCGAGCTGATGAGTGACCGACGCCAGCGCACCCTCCTGCGCCGCGAGGACGTCTTGCGCGCCGAGCACGTCGAAGTAGCGTTGCGCCACGCGCGCGATGAGATCCTGCTGCGCGGCTTGATAATCCGCCTCCGCTTGTGCGACCTGCGCGTCAGCCCTTTGCAATGCCACCCAATTTTCCCAACGGAAGATGTTCTGTTTGAGGTCGACACCGTACCTGCGCGTATGAGTGTCGGTATGTCCATTGAAGGGAAAGGCTTCGACGAGGGGCGGCCCACCCGCGACGGTGACGTCTTCGATCAGATTCGAGGGGCCGGTGTCGCGTTCCTTGCTCGCCAGGGCGTTGCCCGTCAGTTGCGGCAGCAACGCGGCGAGCGCCTGGGGTTTTGATTCGAGCGCCGCCAGTCGGTTCGCCTCGGCTTCGCGGAGCTCCGGGTCGTTTTGCAGGGCGCGTTGGTAGACCGCCAACAAATCCGCGGCGCAGACGGCATGGAAACCCACACTCGAACACAGGATGGTCAGGACGCAGCCAAAGCTCGTCAGGGCGCGCATCAATATTGCGGGATGGCCGGATCGATGTCCCGCGACCAAGCGAGGATTCCGCCGGCGAGATTCGCGACCGAGGAGAATCCGCGCGCTTCGAGGAAACGTGCCACTTGCATGCTACGCGCGCCGGAACGGCAGATCACCACCGTCTCCTGGTTTGGATCGAGTTCACTCAGCCGATCCGAAATTTGACCCATGGGAATATGTATGATCGTCGTCGGCACCGGCGCGACCTCGATTTCCCAGTCCTCGCGCACGTCCAACAACGTCATGTTCCTGCCTGCGGCACGGCGTTGCAGAAATTCTCGCGGATCTATTTCTGTCGGCATTGGGCGGTCAGCATCGGGCTATCACCATCAGAACACGAATCCTTGCGGCGTACTGGCATTGATGAGCGGATCGATCACCGTTTCGAACAGGCTCTCGCGAATCCATTCCGAGTTGTCGACGCGGCGAACCAGGACCGCGTCCATGACCGGCGCCACGCCGACGACCGCAAACAGCCGCCCGCCGACGCGCAAAGCCTGTTCGAAACGAGTATCGTACAGCGGCAGCGAGCCGGTGACGGCAATGACGTCATACTCGCCCAGGGAAGCGCGGCTGAAAGCATCTCGTGTCTCAAACTCCACCCGCGCTTCGGGCACCGCGCGGATGTTCGCGCTCGCCTGGGCGGTGAATTCCGGATGGATATCGATCGACCGCGCGACGCGCGCGAGCAGCCCTAAGCACGCCGCCAAATATCCCGTGCCAGAGCCGATCTCCAGGGCGCTGTCACCGGCACTCACGGCCAACGCTTGGAGAATACGTCCCTGCAGCAACGGCGCCAGCATCGATTGGCCGAAGCCCAAGGGAATGGGCATGTCGCCAAAGGCGAGCTCACGATAGTCGGCGGGCACGAAGGCCTCACGCGGTACCGCGCCGAGCACGTCGAGGACCCGAGGATCGAGCACCTCCCAAGTGCGAATCTGCTGATCCACCATCTGCCGCCGTGCTGCCAACGTGTCCATGGATTCTCGCTTGCGATTAAGGCCGTTGATTATGGTCAATTTCACCAGGGGACGCGAGTCCCTTGCGCTATTGTGACGCTTGGTCGTCATTGAGGTCAGCGTTGCCTGTGATCGGCGTGTTCGTGTGGGTGTTGACCTCGGCGGTGCTCGCCGTGGGTGTAAGTGTGCTCCTGCTGCGAAACCGTCGGCTACGCAAGGCCATGGGCGAGTTCGCCGAGCAACTGCGTCGACTCACGCAAGGTTCCGGTAAGGCCGGACGCATCGAAGTGCCGGTAAAGTCCGCGGCGCTCGAACAATTGGGCGCGGCGGTCAACTCGCTGCTCGAGAACATCGAGCGGCGAGGCGGTGCTGCCTACGGCCGCGACCGGTTGTTCCAACAACTGGTCGAGACCGTGCAGCACGCGGTGCTGATTCATCGCCAACACATAGTGTTCGCGAATTCACGCTTTCTCGCGCTGCTCGGGCTGCCGGCGGATGAGGTCATCGGTCGGCCGCTCAACGACTTCGTCACGCCCGACTATGTCGATTTGGTGGCGGCAAATCTGCGCCGCCGATTGAATGGTGAACCCGCGGCTGAACGCTATGAGGTCGAGTTGCAAGGCGCCCGCGGCGACATCACGCGCATCGAGTTGTCGAGCACCGTCGTCGACACCGCGGGCGAGCCGGCGCTGCTGCTGTCGGCCTTGGAGATGTTGCCCGAAGCGATGACCACATCGACCATGGCGGCGGCGCAGCCGCGGGCCATGGCGACGCTCGATGCGATGGGCGAGAGTGTCGTCACCGTCGACGCCGACGGCCGGATCGACTACGTCAATCAGGCGGCCGAGACCTTGCTCGGCCAGCGCTTCGAACAGATCGTTGGGCGCAACTTTGCCGACGTGGCCTCGCTGGTGGATGAGACGGACCGGCGTTCGCTCGGCGATCCGATTCGCATGGCGCTCACCGCCGGTGGCCGGGTCACCATGGGACGCCGCGCGGTACTGGTGCCGGCGAACGGCGCCGCCGAACGTTTCGTCGAACTCACGGTCACGCCGCTGAAGACGGCGAACGGCGAGACGACGGGGTTGGTGCTGGTGCTGCACGACACCAGCGAGCTGCGCGGTCTCACGCGGCAGATGACCTATCAGGCCAGTCACGACGCGCTGACGGGGCTCGTCAATCGACGCGAGTTCGAGCGCCGCTTGCAGGAGGCGATGGATTTGGCGGCGAACGGTGATGCGGCGCATGCGCTCTGCTATCTGGATCTGGACCGCTTCAAGGTGGTCAACGATACCTGTGGCCATACCGCCGGCGACAACATGCTGCGCGAAGTCGCCGCCATCATCAAAGAAGCCGTGCGAGATTCCGACACCGTCGGGCGTATCGGCGGCGACGAATTCGCGCTCTTGCTGGTCGGCTGTCCGCTGGAGAAGGCGCGACAGATCGCCGACGACGTGGTGCACTCGGTCAGCGATTACCGCTTCGTCTGGAAGGACAAGATATTCAACATCGGGGTGAGCATCGGCCTCGTGGAAATCGGGCGCGGCGGCGGCGCGATCGAGGACCTGATGAATTCGGCGGATTCGGCCTGCTACGTCGCCAAGAAGCAGGGCGGCGTTCACGTCCACGTCTATTCAGCGCGGGAGGAGGCGAACGCCCGCCACAGCGGTGAGATTCATTGGCTGCAGAAGCTGCAAGGCGCACTGCGCGACAACAAGTTCGAGCTGTACTCCCAGCCGATCGTGCATGCGCAGGTGGGCGGCCTGCGCGGTCCCGCGCTCGAGGTCTTCGTGCGCATGGAAGGCGAGAACGGCCAGCCGGCCGCGCCGCCGGTGGAATTCATCCGCGCGGCCGAACGCTACCGGCTGATGCCCTTCGTCGATCGCTGGGTGGTGCAGACGGTGCTCTCGGCACTCGGTCGCGGCGGTTTGAAACTGGCCGCCGGACGCAGCGTGGCCATCAATATCGCCGGTCAAACCTTGGGCGACGCCGAATTTCTCGAGTTCGTGGTCGAGTGTTTCGACCATACCGGGGCGTCTCCCAGCGACATCTGCCTGGAGATTACCGAAAGTTCCGTGGTCGCCAATCTGGATCATGCGCGACGCTTCATCGCGGTGCTGCATGGAATGGGCTGCGAATTCGCGTTGGATGACTTCGGCAGCGGCGTGAGCTCATTCTCGACGCTGCGAACCCTGCCCATCGATTACCTGAAGATCGACGGTTCGTTCATCCGCAATCTGGCCGTCGACAGCGTCAACCAGGCGATGGTCGCGGCGATGATCGAGTTGTCGCACAGCTTGAATTTCCGCATCGTCGCCGAGCAGGTGGAGGACCAGTCGTCCCTCGATACGGTGCGCCGCATGGGCATCGATTTCGTCCAGGGATTCGTCATCGGCCGGCCCCAGCCGCTGTCGATAACCCCCAACCCCGTTTGAACCCTTATAACCGCCTGGCAGGAGCTCATAACAAACAACTATGGTGCGCCTGCGCGCTTAGGAGGAAAATCAACGCAATCAACCGGTGAGGGGAGTGAAATGCCTATCTATCAAGACAACACCAGATCCATCGGCCGGACGCCACTGGTGCGGATCAACCGGCTCGGAGCCACGAGCGGCGCGACCATCCTCGCCAAGATCGAGGGTCGTAATCCAGCCTATTCGGTCAAGTGCCGTATCGGGTCCGCGATGGTCTGGGATGCCGAGGAGCGCGGCGCTTTAAAACCGGGCATGTCCATCGTCGAGGCGACCAGCGGCAACACCGGCATTGCGCTGGCATTTGCGGCGGCGTCGCGCGGTTATGGTTGCGTCCTCACCATGCCGGAGACCATGAGCATGGAACGACGCAAGGTATTGATCGCCTTCGGCGCCAAGCTGGTGCTGACTCCCGGAGCGAAGGGCATGAAGGGGGCGATTGCGAAAGCCGAGGAATTGGCCGCTGCCGATCCTGGCAAGTACTTGCTCATGCGTCAGTTCGACAATCCCGCCAATCCGGCCATTCACGAGAAGACCACCGGTCCCGAGATTTGGGATGATACCGAGGGTAACATCGACGTGTTCGTGTCAGGGGTCGGGACGGGCGGCACGCTTACCGGCGTGTCGCGCTATTTGAAAGGCACGCGCGGCAAGAAGATTCTCACCGTGGCCGTCGAGCCGACCCACTCGCCGGTCATCAGCCAAACTCTCGCGGGCCAACCGCCAGTTCCCGCGCCGCACAAGATCCAGGGCATTGGCGCCGGGTTCATTCCCAAGAATTTGGATCTGTCGCTGATCGATCGAGTCGAACAGGTGAGCAACGACGAGGCCATTGCCACCGCTCGGTTGCTCGCCCGCGATGAGGGCATTCTCTGCGGTATCTCCTGCGGAGCGGCGATGGCTGCGGCGCTGCGCGTCGCCCATGAGCCCGGACAGACGGGCAAGACCATCGTCGTGGTGCTGCCCGACGCAGGCGAGCGGTACTTGTCCGGTGCACTGTTCGAAGGGATGTTCAGTGACGTCGAGCGGATGCAGGCGGTGGCCTAGCACCATGAGTGCCCAATCCCCATGAGTGCCCGAGCCAGCACCGCCATCCCCGCCGACGGGCTCCGTGAGCTTGCCGCCGACCTGGTCGACAGCTACCTCAACGACGAGCGTGCGCGGCGGGTTTCGGGTCGTTACCTGCCCTCGCGTGAGGCCATCGTCAGCATCGTGAAGAGCGTGCTCGACCTCATGTATCCGGGCTATTTCGGACGGCGGGATCTCAGCGTCGACAACTTGAAGGGCCACGTTGCCGAGTCGGTGGCATCCCTCGCGCCTCGGCTCGAGCGTGAGATCGAGCATTGTCTGTGTTACGGCCGCGAGCGGGAGACGGCGGGCGCCATCACGGCGGGCGCCATCGCCACGGGTGAGTGCGCGCACCAGGCTGGCCTTGTGTCGCGGATTTTCCTGGGCCGCTTGCCGGCCATCCGCGCCCTGTTGCTCACCGACGTTCAGGCTGCCTTCGACGGCGATCCGGCGGCCACGAACTTGGACGAGGTGGTGCTCGCCTATCCCGGTCTTCTGGCCGTGAGTGTTTACCGCATCGCACATGCGCTGCATGATCTCGGGGTGCCCATGATGGCGCGCATCATGACCGAGTGGGCGCATTCGAAAACCGGCTGTGACATTCATCCCGGGGCGCGCATCGGCGCGGCGTTTTTCATCGACCATGCCACCGGCGTGGTCATTGGTGAGACCACGGATATCGGCGATGGCGTGAAGCTCTATCAGGGTGTGACCCTCGGCGCGTTGTCCTTTCCCCGCGATGCATCCGGCCACATCATTCGCGGCAAGAAGCGGCATCCGACGGTGGAGAGCGGCTCGACTCTTTATGCGAATGCCACCGTCCTCGGCGGCGATACCGTGGTCGGCGCCGGCAGCGTGATCGGCGGCTCGGTGTTTCTTACTCATAGCGTCCCGCCGCGCTCTCGGGTGTCTCTCAAGGAGCCCGAACTGCGCGTTGCGACCCGTGACGGCGCGCCGGATCCCGACGCGATTTATTTCGATATCTAGAAAAAGCGCGCGAGCAGCGGGACCATCAACAGCGCGACGATGTTGATGATCTTGATGAGCGGATTGATGGCGGGGCCGGCAGTATCCTTGTAAGGGTCGCCAACCGTATCGCCGGTGACCGCTGCCTTGTGAGCGCCCGAACCCTTGCCGCCGAAATGACCCTCCTCAATGTACTTCTTGGCGTTATCCCAGGCGCCGCCGCCCGTGGTCATGGAGATGGCGACGAACAGGCCGGTGATGATGGTGCCGATCAGCAGTCCGCCGAGGGCTTGGACGCCTGAGCCAGGTCCCATCAAGCCGTTCACTGCCAGCACCAATGCGACCGGCGCGAGGATGGGCAGCAGGGATGGAACGATCATTTCCTTGATCGCCGACTTGGTCAACATATCGACGGCGCGTGAGTAATCGGGTTTGGCGGTGCCCTCCATGATCCCTGGAATCTCGCGGAATTGACGCCGCACCTCGTTGACGACGGACCCCGCCGCACGACCGACGGCTTCCATGGCCATGGCGGCGAACAGGTAGGGAATGAGCCCGCCGATGAACAGGCCGATGATTACCGCCGGGTTCGACAAATCGAAGCTGGTGGCATTGCCAAGCACTTCGCCGAGCTTGTGCGTGTAATCGGCGAACAGCACCAAGGCGGCGAGCGCGGCCGAACCGATGGCATAGCCCTTGGTGACGGCTTTGGTTGTGTTGCCTACCGCATCGAGGGGGTCCGTGACGTCGCGGACCCTGGCCTCAAGCCCCGCCATCTCGGCAATGCCGCCGGCGTTGTCGGTGATGGGTCCATAGGCGTCGAGAGCGACGATCATCCCGGTCATCGACAGCATGGCCGTGGCGGCTACGGCGATGCCGTAGAGGCCCTCGAGCTGATAGGACGCCCAGATGCTCAAGCACACGGCAATCACAGGCAGGGCGCAAGCCTTCATGGAGATTCCCAACCCGGCAATGATATTGGTGGCGTCGCCGGTCTGTGATGCCCTGGCGACGTGTTGGACGGGGCCGTACTCGGTGGCGGTGTAGTACTCGGTGATGACGATCATGGCGGCGGTCAAGCCTAAGCCGACCAGCGTGCACAACCAGATTGAGACGGCCTGCTCCCCCATGATCGCCTGCGAGACCCCATAGAAGGCCGCTGCCGAGATGACGCCGGAGACGATCACGCCCTTGTATAGAGCATTCATGATCTTGCCGCCCTCCCGGGCCGCAACAAAAAAAGTCCCGATGATGGATGAGATGATGGAAATGGCACCCAGCAGCAGCGGGAAGAGGACCGCGCGCTCGCCCAAGTTGACCGAACCGACCCGGCCCACCAAACCCAATCCTCCCAAGAGCATGGTGGCCACCAGGGTGACGGCGTAGGTTTCGAACAGATCGGCGGCCATACCGGCACAATCGCCGACGTTGTCCCCCACATTGTCGGCGATCACGGCCGGATTGCGGGGATCGTCCTCGGGAATCCCGGCTTCCACCTTGCCGACCAGATCCGCCCCCACATCAGCGCCCTTGGTGAAGATGCCACCGCCCAAGCGCGCGAAAATGGAGATCAACGAGCCGCCGAAGGCGAGACCGACCAGCGATCGCAGTGCCGCGTCGGTATCACCGAGCACATGCCGCATGGCCAGGAAGTAGCCGGCAACTCCCAGCAACCCCAAGCCCACCACCAGCATGCCGGTGATGGCGCCGCCGCGAAACGCGACTTGCAGGGCGGCGTTGATGCCGTTGTGCGCCGCCTGCGCGGTGCGCACGTTGGCGCGCACGGAAATGAACATACCGATGTAGCCGGCGAGGCCGGATAGCAGCGCACCCAAGGCGAAGCCGCCGGCCGTCGCCCATCCCAAGAAAAAACCGAGCACCAGGAACAAGACCAAGCCGACCGCGGCGATGGTCGAATACTGCCGGTCCAAATAAGCTTTGGCGCCCGCTTGAATCGCGGCGGCAATTTCCTGCATCCGCGCGTTGCCCGCGGGTTGCGCGAGAATCCAGCGCACTGAGTAGAGTCCGTAGAAGATCGCCACCACCCCGGAACCAATCGCCAGCCAAAGCGCATTGTCGAGCGTCATCGGAATCTCCGTTCGTTTTAATTTTTGATGATTAGATCGTGAACTTTTTCTTCAGGCGGCGGCGCACCCCGATTCCTTTCAGTGAGCCATAGCGCGGCACCCCTTGGGCGTATGGAGGATAATCCTCGCCTTCGATGAGCGGGGCCAGGTAATTGCGGCACGCCTGGGTGATACCGAAGCCGTCCGCGGTGATGTAGTGTGCGGGGACCTTCTTTTCCTGGTTTGCCACGGCCGACAGCGGCGCCTCGCCGATGGTCCAGCGATAGGGTTTGGCTGACTTACGGACGATCACCGGCAGCACCGCTGTCTTGCCCTTGACCGCGAATTCTACCGCCGCCCTGCCCACCGCATAGGCCTGATCGACATCCACCTTCGAGGCAATGTGGCGAGCGGCGCGCTGTAGATAATCGGCCACGGCCCAGTGAAATTTGTAGCCGAACGCGGCCTGGGTCATCTGCGCGACGACCGGACCCACTCCGCCCAATTGGGCGTGCCCGAACGCGTCCTTGGTGCCGGCCTCGGCGAGAAATTTACCGTCGCCGTCACGGACTCCCTCCGACACCACGATCACGCAGAAGCCGGCCCGTTGGACGGTTCGCTGTACTTTGTCCAGAAACCGGGCTCGATCGAAGCTGACTTCGGGCAAGAGGATGATGTGAGGAGCCGCGGCGGCGCTCTTGGTCGGGGCTCCGGGGGTGCGCGCCAACCCACTCGCCGCCGCCAACCAGCCGGCGTGCCGGCCCATGACTTCGAGGACGAAGACTCGGGTGGACGTGCGCGCCATCGAGGCCACATCGAGAGCGGCCTCGCGCGTCGACACTGCGATGTACTTCGCCGCTGAGCCAAATCCCGGGCAGCAGTCGGTAATCGGCAAATCGTTGTCGACGGTTTTCGGTATCCCGATACAGTTGATGGGAAATCCCAGTTGAGCGCCGATCTCAGACACCTTGAGCGCCGTGTCCATGGAGTCGTTGCCGCCGTTGTAGAAAAAATAGCCGATGTCGTGGGCGCGGAACACGTCGATCAGCCGTTCGTACTGCGCGCGATTCTTGTCGAGGCTGGCGAGCTTGTAGCGCGCCGAGCCGAAGGCTCCGCCGGGAGTGAACTTCAGCGCCGTGATGGCGGCGGCGCTTTCCTTGCTGGTGTCGATCAGATCTTCGCAGAGCGCGCCCAATATTCCGTCGCGTCCCGCATAAACTTTCGCTATGTGTTTCCGATACTTACGCGCTGTTTCGAGTACTCCGCAGGCGGATGCGTTGATGACGGCCGTGACGCCGCCGGACTGCGCGTAAAAGGCGTTTCGCGGGGTTCTGCTTGTCATAAGGCTGACTAGGATAGCATGCGGCCGTTTGACGATGGCCGCCTGCGAAGGTACGGTAGCGCGCTTTCGGGAATAATGAGAACCATGCGTATAGTTCTGTTGGGGGCTCCAGGATCGGGCAAGGGCACGCAATCGCAGCTCTTGGTCAAGTCGTATGGCGTGCCGCAAATCTCCACGGGTGACTTGTTGCGTTCGGCCGTCGCTGCGGGCACCGAGTTAGGCGTGCGTGCAAAAGCGGCCATGGATGCGGGCAAACTGGTCGATGATGCGACGGTACTCGGCATGATCCGTGAGCGGCTCAAGAAAGCCGATGCGGCTGCGGGGTTCATTCTGGACGGGTTCCCGCGCAATATCGTTCAGGCGGATGCGCTGGCCGCCATGCTCGGCGAGATTGGCCAGCCGCTGCAGTCGGTGGTGCTGCTGAACCTCGATCTTAGCGTGCTGTTCAAACGCCTCACCGGCCGGCGCAATTGCGAGATTTGCGGGCAGGTGTTCAACGTTTACACCTCCCCGCCCGATGCCGCGGCTCACCTCAAGAGCCTGGGTCATGCACCGCAGTTGGTGCAGCGGCCGGATGATCGCGAAGAAGTCATCGGCAAGCGCCTCGAGGTTTACGATGCGCAGACCAAGCCGCTGATCGCCTACTACACGGATGCAAAGTTGTTGCGCGTCGTCGATGCCGATGCCGACATGGCGACGGTGTTCGCCAGCATCCAGCGCGCGGTCGGAAGCTAGTCGGACACTTTTCGAGCGCCGGTGACGCTGGTGTCCTAGTCGAGCACCGCGAGCAACCGCGCGCCGATTTCGGCGTGTCGCCAACCCGATAAGGCATGCGAATCGCGCACGCCCGTCGCAAGGGCCTTCAGTTCGCCGCGCGGCGCCAGCAATTCCGGGCTCACGTCGAGTTCCGCGGCGCGCGCGTCGACCACCTTGGCGAGCCTGTCGATCAGCAGTTTCTGCTCCGGTGTGGGTCTTGCATCCTGGCCGGGCTCGCGATCGGTAAGGGGATTCTGCGCGGCTTCCTTCAGAGCCTGCAGCACGCCCTCGGCGAAACTCTCGTTGAAATTGGCCGGCACGAGCTTGAGCGAGCCCAGCGCCGAGCGCGATGCCGGATTGGCCTGCGCAACGGCGAACAAGGCGGCGTCCGGCAGGATCCACGCGCGTGGCAGATCGCGAGCACGGGCAATTTTCTCCCGCCAGACGGCGAGGCCCTTGGCGCGAGCGCGCGGCCCCGGGGCAAGCTGGCCGATCCCGCGCAGTCGCTCCCAAGCCAGCGACGGGTCGGGTTCGTAGAGCAAGGGATTTTGCAGCGCTGCGCAATCCTCGCGGGCCCAGTGTTCGCGACCGAGCCTTTGCAGACGCTCGAGTAACACATCGGCGACTTCACCCAAGTACAGCACGTCATCGGCGGCGTACTCGAGCTGTTCGTGGGTCAGCGGCCGTTTTGACCAGTCGGTACGCGTCTGACCTTTGGGTATGCTGACGTCGAGCAATGTCTTGACGAGTTCGGCGTAACCAACTTGTGGTTTCAGACCGACGCAGCCGGCGGCAATTTGGGTATCGAACACCGGTGCCATGATGCAGCGGGTGGTCAAGTACACGGCTTCCAAATCCTGTCGCGCCGAATGAATGATTTTCGGCGTTTGCAGCGTGGTCAATGCGGGCACCAACGGTTCCAAAATCCCGTTGGGCAACGCATCGATGCACCAGATTTGGTCCACCACCGCCAACTGCAGGACGCAGAGCTTGGGGAAAAAAGTCCGCTCGCGGAGGAACTCCGTGTCGACGCCAATCCGAGGTGCGGCCGCTAGCGCTGCTACGAGCGCCGACACGCCCAAGTTTTTATCGACCCAAATCGCGTCGGGCATGCCAGCGTTCCACGTGTACAATTTGAGAAACCGATTATGACTGAATGAGCGATGCTGCGACTCTTAAAAGCATTTTGGGACATCGCCCTCTGGCGCAAATCGCCGGCACAATTGCCGGCGTCGCTGTTCCTGCTCGGGCTCCTGTCCGCGGCGGTGGCATTGCTCGAAGTCGTGGGCGCGCTCCTGCCGTCGAACCCCGACGATCGACTCTTGACGCGCATCGTCTTGAGCGTCGGCTCACCGCTGGGCTTTGCCTGGGTGGTGCTGGCGGTGTCGCGCCACCGACAACGTTTTTTGCAGACGAGCAGTGCGCTCTTGGGCGTGGCCGTGCTCGCAGAACTGGTGCTGTATCCGTTGGGATCGGTGGTCAATGTCATCGGCACTGACCGGCCGGCGGCGATTCCCTTCCTGCTGTTGTCATGTGTCGGTTTCGTCTGGTACCTGCTCGCCTGCGCGAACATCTGGCGCGCTGCCCTCGATTCGGGTCTGGGCATCGGCATTGCCGTGAGTATCGGCTACGTGTTGCTGTCGTTCGCCCTGGATCAGCAGCTGCTGCCGGACGCTTAGGAGCCTTAAGTCATGCACGTGCACATCCTCGGCATCGCCGGCACCTTCATGGGTGGCGTGGCGGCGATCGCGAAGGCCGCCGGATACCGCGTGACGGGGTCTGATGTGAACGTCTATCCACCGATGAGCACTCAGCTCGACCAATTGGGCATCGACTACTCCCAAGGCTATGGGGCGGAGCAACTCGATCTCGAACCGGACATGATCGTGGTCGGTAACGCGTTGTCGCGAGGTCGCCCCGTGATCGAAGCCATGCTCGATCGCGGCCTGTCGTACACGTCCGGGCCTTTGTGGCTTGCGGATCACGTGCTGGGCACCCGGCATGTGCTCGCGGTCGCCGGCACCCATGGCAAGACCACGACGAGCAGCATGCTCGCTTGGATTCTGGAGGCGGCCGGCCGCGCACCGGGGTTTTTGATCGGCGGAGTGCCGGTGAATTTTTCAGGAAGTGCGCGGCTGGGCGAGGGCGGCCACTTCGTGATCGAGGCGGACGAGTACGACACCGCATTCTTCGACAAGCGAGCGAAGTTCGTGCATTACCGGCCGCGCACCGTGATCTTGAACAATCTCGAATACGATCACGCGGACATTTATCCCGATGTCGCCGCCATCCGCCGGCAATTCAACCAACTGCTGCGGACAGTGCCCGGGACGGGTCGGCTGATCGTCAACGGCGATGATGCCGAACTCGCGACCACACTGGGCATGGGCTGTTGGACGCCGCGAGAGCGCTTCGGCGCGCATTCCGCCGCCGATTGGACCGCCCGCACTCACGGCGCCGGCGCGGCCGAATTCGCCGTGCTCAGAGGCGGCGTTGAAGTTGCCCAGGTCACTTGGAACTTGCTCGGTCAGCACAATGTCATGAATGCGCTTGCGGCGATTGCGGCGGCCGCGCACGTCGGCGTGACGCCCGAGCAATCGGCGCGCGCGCTGGGACTTTTCCAGGGTGTGAAGCGCCGCATGGAGGTTCGCGGCGTCGTCGGCGGGGTCACCGTGTACGATGATTTCGCGCATCATCCCACCGCCATCGCCACTACGCTCGAGGGCCTGCGCGCGCGGGTCGGAGACGCCCGCATCCTCGCCGTGGTCGAGCCGCGATCGAACACCATGAAGCTCGGTGTGCATCGCGCGCAACTGGCGCCGTCGCTCGTCCTGGCCGACCGGGTTTGGTTCCTGAACGCCGCCGATCTGGGATGGGATTTGCCCGCCGCACTGTCCGGCATGGGGCCATCCGTCGGCTTCGCAACGACGGTGGATGCGCTGGTGAGCGCGTTGGCGGACGAAGCCCGGGCGGGCGATCAAGTTGTGGTCATGAGCAATGGGGGCTTCGGCGGTTTCCATGACAAGCTACTTGCGGAACTCAAACGACGGGCCGCTGCGGCATGATCTCCCTGCCCTTGTTTCCGCTCAACATCGTCCTGTTTCCGGACGGTCCGCTGCCGCTGCGGATTTTCGAAACGCGCTATGTGGATATGGTGCGGGCTTGCATGCGTGAGGATCGCGGTTTCGGCGTGGTGCTGATTCGCGCAGGTCGCGAGGTGGGTCCTGCCGAAACCTTCGAAGTGGGCACGATCGCCAAGATCACGGACTTCGATCAATTGCCTGATGGGCTGCTCGGTCTCACCTGCGTTGGTAGAGAACGCTTTCGCATCCTCAGCCGCCGAGTCGCCAAGGACGGTTTGAACCTGGCCTCAGTCGAATTGCTGCCGCCGGAGCCGACGATTCCCATGCCGTCGCAGCATTCCCGGCTCGCCGACCTGCTGGCCACCGTGTTGCCCCAATTGGGCGAGGTGTACACGGACATCGAGATGCACTTGGACGATGCCGCGTGGGTGGGACACCGCGTCGCGGAAATCCTGCCCATTCCGTTGCCACAAAAGCAGGCGCTGCTCGAACTCTTGGACCCGCTGGAACGGTTGGACGCTCTGGCGGCCATGGCGACCGTGAGCGAGTAGCGGCCGGCTGCGCGAGTGACGCCGGGTTACGCGAGTTCGGTTAGGCCACGCGTGGCGAGTAAAAGCGATGTAGTGCGACGCCGATGACGAGCGTCCACGCGAGCACCAGCCAACCGATGAAGCCGTCGAAGCGGCTGAGCAGGAAGCCTAAGGGGGCGGAGCGCAGCGGTTGGGATAGTTCATGCACCACCAACATCACCCAAACCCAGCCGGCATGCAAGCCGATGCAGGCGGCGATATTGCCGGTGGCGATGCGGATGAACCCAAGCACGATGCCGACCGCGAAAAGACTGAGAAACGCATCCGTAATGACCCATGGGCTTGCGAACAAATGCAAAGTTCCTGTCACCAGAGCGAGACCACTGTGAGGGTTCACCTGGTCGGCGGGGATCTTGAAGGACGCGAAGAAATGGGTGGCGGAATACAACGCAGCGGTCAGCAGAACCGCGGCGTTTGCACCCGATTCGCGCTTGATGCCCGTGAGCATGGCACCGCGTAGAAATGTCTCCTCGATAAAGGCGACCGCGAAAGCGGAGAGCGCCTTGCCGAGCACGATGGTCAGCAATCGGCCGGGCGTGAGTGCGGACGCGGCAGTCCAATCGAGCAGCGACAAGGCGCTCATCAAGCCGACGACCGCCGCCATGGTGGCGACACCCAACGCCAACCCGGACAACATGGCGCGGATGAATTGCGGCCGTGAAATCCCGTAGCCCAGGCTCGCTCGGTCAGCCAGCCGCAGCCGCTTTGCGGTGAGGAGAAGACCGAGCAGCAACGCCAGCATCCCGATGCGCTCGCCGATGCGATGAAACGGGAAGCTGAAATAGGGATGCAGGAGCAGCCAGGCGGGATAAGTGAACGCCGCGATGCAGCCGAAACCCACGAGGATCATCCCGAGGAACCAGCCCAAAGTGCGCACGGTCCGCGCTCAGTGCAATTCGGGGAAGATGCGCTCCGCCGCCGCAATGGTGGCGTCGATGTCCTCGGGGGAGTGAGCCGCCGACAGGAATCCCGCCTCGAATGCCGACGGCGCCAGATAGATTCCGGCCTCCAGCATGGCGTGGAAGAAACGCCGGAAGCGCTGCACGTCGCTGGTCATGACGGTGGCGAAGCTGCCGACCTTCGGGGCGTCCGTAAAAAAGAAGCCGAACATGCCACAGACATGGTTGGTCGCGAATGGAATATCGGCACGCGATGCGGCGGCGGCGAGGCGCCGCATCAGGTCATCGGTGGTGGCGGCGAGCCGCGCATGAAATCCAGGGACACCGATGAGCTCGAGGGTTTTGAGCCCTGCCGTCATCGCGACCGGATTCCCTGACAAGGTGCCCGCCTGATAAATGGGTCCGAGCGGCGCGAGCCGTTCCATGATGTCGCGGCGTCCGCCAAAAGCGCCCACGGGCATGCCACCGCCGATGATCTTGCCAAGGGTGGTCAGATCAGGGCGAATGCCGTAGAGCGCCTGTGCGCCGCCGAGCGCGACGCGAAAACCGGTCATCACTTCATCGAAAATCAGCAGCGCACCGAACCGGTCGCATTCCTCGCGCAGCGCCTGCAGGAAGCCGGGCGCCGGCGGCACGCAGTTCATGTTGCCGGCCACCGGTTCGACGATGACGCAGGCGACGCGCTCGCCGATGGTCGAAAATGCCTCGCGCACCTGCGCTGCATCGTTGAAATTCAGGGTGACGGTGTGTTCGGCCAGGGCCGCCGGCACGCCCGGCGAAGAAGGCACACCGAAGGTGAGCGCACCGGAGCCTGCCTTGATGAGCAACGAGTCCGAATGGCCGTGATAGCAGCCCTCGAACTTGACGATGGTGTCGCGTCCGGTGAAGCCGCGGGCGAGCCGTATGGCGCTCATGGTGGCCTCGGTGCCCGAACTGACAAAGCGCACCAGCTCGATCGAGGGCATGAGCTCGATGACCCGGCGGGCGAGCGCGGTTTCGAGTTCGGTGGGCGCGCCAAAGGAGAGGCCGTCAGCCGCCACCGCCTGGACCGCGGCAATCACCTCGGGATGGGCGTGGCCCAGAATCATCGGTCCCCACGAGCCGACATAGTCAATGAACCGCCGACCGTCGGCGTCGACAGCGTACGCGCCCCGAGCCCGCTTGAAGAAAATGGGTTCACCGCCGACGCTGCGAAAGGCGCGCACCGGCGAATTGACGCCACCGGGGATGTATCGACAAGCCTCTTGGTACCGACTCAACAAACCTCTCCTAGACTCAAGGTGACTTCCAGACCGCCACCGGCGCGATTATGCGCCTGCGCAGCTCCGCCATGGGCCTTCATCACCTGCGAGGTGATCGCCAGCCCGATGCCCTCACCACCGCTATCGCGGTCACGGGATTCGGCGACCCGGTAGAAGGGCTCGAATATACGCTCCAACTCGCCCGGCGGCACGCCCGGCCCCTGGTCACGGACGATGATGGAGCGCCCGATGCAGGCGACCTCGACCGGAATTCCTGCGGGGCTGTAGCGCACGGCGTTGCGCAGTACATTCTCGATGGCACTCGCGAGCAGCTCCGGATTGCCGTTGACCCGGGCATTCGCCGACCCCACCAGCCGCACCTGACAGCCCTTGACCGCGCCCTCGAAGTTCGCGTCTTGGACGACTTGTTCCAGCACTTCGCCCAGATCGAACTCCTGTCGATCGAAGGGCGCATCGGTGCCATGCAAGCGGGCCAGTTTGAGCACCTGGCTGATGAGGCCGTCCAAGCGCTCGACTTCGCGCTCCAGGCGCTCGAGCTGGCGGGTGACGTCGCCGCCCGTATGCCGCGCCAGACCCAGTGCGACTCGCATGCGCGCCAGCGGCGAACGCAGTTCGTGCGAGATGTCGCGCAGCAGCTGGGTGATGGCTGCGCGGTTGGCGCGCAACTGGTCGGCCATCGCGTCGAAGTCCCGCGCCAGGTCGGCGAGTTCGTCCTTGCGGTCCTCGAAGCCGGCGCTCACCCGGGGAGAGTTCATGGGCATATCGAGTCTTTCCGCCGCGAGCGTGCGGGCGCCCTCTTGAATGCGGCGGATCGGCGCGCTCAAATGCTGCGCCAGCCACCAGCTGGTGAAGGCGCTCACCACCAGCGCGATGCAGACGATCGTCAGCGAAATGCTGGGCAGGCTCAAGGCGCCAAAAATGCTCGGCCGACGCGGCACCAACAAGACCGTATAAGTGGAGCCGTCCGGGCCGACGATTTGCGGCGAGAAGCGCGGGGCACGGAAGTTGCCGGGTGGCGGCGGGCCCTCGGTCACGAATTCCAGGCGGCGCACGGCGGCCTCGGTGAGGTGGCGAGCCAAGATATCCCTGCCATCGGGTCCGACGATGAAAATGTCGCGATCGGCGATGCTGTTGCGGTTGGTCTGCAACCAATCCTTGAGCGCGCCGATACCGCCCTTGCCGAGCACTTCCGATGCCTGGATCGCGACGTTGGGCCGGCGCTGCTGTTCCTGGGATTCGTACTCGCGGGCGGCGACGGTGAAGGTGATGATGATGCTGCCGCCGACGATGATGGCCATCGCGATCCAGAACAGGACGAAGATGCGGACGAACAGACTATGCATCGCCGGCCCAGGTGAGGGTGTAGCCCGAGCCGCGCACGTTCTTGATCTCGGGATTCTTGCCCATCTCGAGGTCGAGTTTGCGGCGCAAATTGCTGATGTGCGTGTCGATACTGCGGTCGTAGGGCACGAGTTTGCGGCCGAGCGCCTGTTCGGTCATCGCTTCACGCGATATCACCTGGCCGGCCGAACGCATCAAGAGTTCCAGCACGCGAAATTCGGCGCCGGTCAGCTGCACCGCGGCGTCGGCAACCCTGACCTGATGCGTGCCGGTGTTGAGCACGATTCGGCCGACGTTGAGTTCGTCCGGCGCCTGGGTTCGGCCGCCGCGACTACTGGCGCGCCGTAGAATGGCGCGCATCCTCGCCACCAGCTCGCGCGGGTTGAAAGGTTTGCTCAGATAGTCGTCGGCGCCGAGTTCGAGCCCGACGATGCGATCGATGTCATCGCCGCGCGCGGTGAGCATCAGGATCGGCGTCTCGTAGGACGCGCCGAGCTTGCGCAGCACGTCGAAGCCGCCGACCGAGGGCAGCATCACGTCCAGAATCAACAATTGAAACTCGCCCCGCTTGAGTTCGGCGAGCGCGTCGCCGCCGTCGTGCACGCTCTTGACGTCGAAATGCTCCGCCTCCAGGTACTCGGTGAGCATTTGACACAATTCACGGTCGTCGTCGACGAGCAGCACGCGCGCATCAGCGGCCGAGGGCGGATCGGAAACATGGCTGGGAGGGCTGTTCATGACGGCATGGCTCGCGTTGGATTCCTCATTTTACAGCCGCGGGCGACTGGGTCCGCGCTTTGACACTTCTTTGCACGCCTGCGTGTGCTCGCTGACAGTCGTGCGGCGTTGTGAGCCTTAAGATTCTCGTGTCTGGTTCTCAAACTCCATGGAGTAACGATAATGATAGCGAAACGGAAACTGCTGGCGGTGACTCTCGCGACGGGTGCTGCGGTAATGGCGGCAGGCGCGGGTCTGTCGATCGCCCGCGCGCAGGATACGACGAGCACGGCGCCGGCGACGCCGACCGAGCATCAGTGGCGTCATGGTCATGGTGGTGGTGAATGGCGGTTGTACAGCAAACTGGGCCTTACCAGCGAGCAAGAGGCTTCGATCAAGGCGATATTCGCCGCGGCCAAGCCGTCGATGAAAGCCCTGCGTGAGCAGATGCGGGCGAATCACCAGAAGCTCGAGGCGGTCACGCCCGACGATGCGAATTACGCCACGGTCGTCAGCGAGGTGGCCGCGACCAACGCGACGCTGGCGTCGCAGCGCACCACCCAGGCTTCGCAGGTACATGCGCAGATCTACGCCCTGCTGACCCCGGCGCAAAAGACCCAGCTGGCGGCATTGAAGGCGCAATGGGCGGCGAAGGCGGCGGCGTGGAAGGCGGCGCACGACAATACTTAGCAGCGGTGAGCGCTCGAGCGGCGGCGCAGGCTCGAGCAGCGGCGCAGGCTCGAGCGGCAGGCGGGGTGGGCGTCAGCGTTGGATGGCGTCGATCCCGGCCTGCTTGAGTAATTCGATGACGCTGCCGGGTCCGACCAGGTGGCCGGTGCCGACGATGACGAGTGTGTTGCCGTCTGCGTTCAGCAGAGCCTTTATCTGCGGCAGCCATTTGCGATTACGGGCCACCAGCAGAGACTGATAGAGCGCGGGATCCGCACCGAACTCAGAGCGCATCTCCTCGGCGAACCAGGCGGTATCCCCGCTACGCCAGGCATGCACCATCGCCTCGACCTCTTGCGGCAACTGGCGCGCTTCGGCCAGGCTCGACAGCAGATAGCCCGATTGCACATCGAGCGACAGGGCGGCGAACAGGGCCACTTGATCGTGCACCGTCTCCAGGCCGGCGATGCGCTTGTGGTCGCGCTGGGCGCGCTCCAGGAAGTACATCTCGACCCCCGACTGTGCCGCGAAACCCAGCTTTGAGAGTTCCGCCTGCGAAACGGCCTCGGCGGCGAACCAGGGCGCGAACCGATCGAACTCGGCGAGGTCGATGCCCACCGCGTTGGCCAGTTCGCCGGCGCGGCGGTACCGCTCTTTGCCCATGACCTGCGGCAGCGTCTGCGCGTCCGGCAGCATGGCGCCCGCGAGCAGTTCGGACTGCAGGGCATCGGTGTCGAGCTCGCCCAAGTTGATCTCCATGACCAAACCGTCGGCATGCGCATAGGCATCGAGCAAAGCGGGCGCCAACGGGTAATCCTGGGATCTGAGCACGTGGATCGAGCCCATGAGGTAGACGGTGTTGCGGCTGCCGTGCAGCTCCCACAAAAAATGCTGCTCTGGCGCGGCGCGGCAGGCAATACACCAGCCGCACAACAAAAGGCCGAGCGCGAGAGCCCTTGCCGCTCGGCCGCGCGCCGCCGGCTGCACGCCGCTAACCCCGCGCTGTCAAAATGCGGAGACCTGACGATCGCGGATGGGCAGGGTCCAGCGCACCTCGGATTCGAGGTCACCGTTATCGTGCAACTCGAGGCGGCGATAGCCGGGCGGGCTGCCATCGAGCGCGTAACGATCGCTGCGCGGCAGGAATTGCGCGCACGTCGAGGGCGTCGCCATGAGTTTGACCCCGTTGCGTTCGCCGTCGTACGCCTGGTGCACATGCCCCCAGGCCACCCCGCGAGCATTGCTGTGCGCGTCGATGACCCGCCAGAAATCCTCGGCGTTCGCGAGGCCGATGGCATCCAACCAGCGACTACCCATGGCGATGGGATGGTGGTGTAGACACACCAGAGTGGGCGCGGCCGACTCGCCGAGGGCCGCGTCGAGGCGGGTGAGTTCCTCGAAGGCCAAACGTCCACCCACGTGCCCGGGGTTACAACTGTTTAACATAATAATTTGCCATGCTCCGAGGGCATGCGTTCCGCAATAGGCGAAGGGCGGATCGATGAGCGAACGGCGCATGGCGTGCTGGTCATCGTGATTGCCCGGCAGGCAGAGCACCGGCGTATCCAGACTGCCCATGATGCTTCTGAAGCGCAGATAACCTGACGGGTCGTCTTGGACGAGATCGCCGGTGGCCAGCACGGCATCGAAGTGGGCGCCACCGGCAAAGGCGTCATCCAGCACGATGCGCAAGCTCGAGTCGGTTTCCACGCCGCGTAGGTGGCCGCTGGCGTTTCCGTAAAGATGGGGATCTGTAATTTGCAGGATTTGCATCATGGGCACTCTAACAAAGCGGTCCTCGGGCTGTGGTGAACCAGTGCGGATACTGTGACAGGGTGATGACTGTGGCGTTCCGCGAGCGTTGCCACCAGTGTCGGTTGCCGGAGACGTCCGCATCGGACACAATAAGGGGTCGAAATCTTATAAGAGCTACCAATGCCCGCCCGACGAATTCTCGCGAACGCGATTCGAGCCCTGACGATGGATGCTGTGCAGAAAGCCACCTGCGGACATCCCGGTGCGCCACTGGGAATGGCCGACATCGCCGAGGTGCTGTGGCGGGACGTGCTTAAGTTCAATCCCGGGAACCCGTCCTGGTTCGACCGCGACCGTTTCGTATTGTCGAACGGACACGCCTCCATGCTGCTCTATGCTGTTCTTCATCTGACAGGCTATCCGCTCTCGATGGAGGAGATCAAGAACTTCCGGCAGTTCGGGGCGAAGACCGCCGGCCACCCGGAGCGCGAGGTGCATCTCGGCATCGAAACGACCACCGGACCGCTTGGCCAGGGTATTGCGAACGCGGTCGGCATGGCGCTCGCCGAGCGGACGCTGGCGGCAACGTTCAATCGTCCCGGCCACACCGTGATCGATCACCATACTTACGTGTTCTTGGGTGATGGCTGCCTCATGGAGGGTGTATCTCACGAGGTCGCTTCCTTCGCCGGCACCCAGAGGCTTGGCAAGCTGATCGTCGTTTACGACGACAACGGCATATCCATCGACGGCAAGGTGGTGGGCTGGTTCGCCGATGACTCGGCTGCGCGGTTCGAGGCCCATGGCTGGCACGTCGTGCGCGGCATCGATGGACATGACAGCGCGGCCATCGCCGCGGCGCTGGCCGCGGCGCGTGCCGAGACCAACCGGCCCTCCCTGATCATCGCCAAGACGGTGATCGGCTGGGGTGCGCCCAACAAGCAGGGCAGTCCGTCAATGCACGGCGAAGCCATGGGGGTTGCCGAGATCGAGGCGACCCGGACGCATCTCGGCTGGAATTCACCGCCTTTCGAGATACCCGACGATGTGCGCGCCGCTTGGGACATGCGCGCCAAGGGCGCGCGCGCCGAACAAGAATGGCGGACGCGATTCGCGGCCTACAAGAGCGAATTTCCAGCGCTCGCCGCCGAACTCGAGCGGCGAATCGCCGGCGATCTTCCCGGCGGCTTCGCCGACTTGGTGACCGCCTACATCGCCCGCACGCAAACCGAAGCGAAGGCGCTGGCAACCCGCCAATCCTCGCAAGCGGCGCTCAATGTGCTGGGTCCGGCATTGCCGGAGTTGCTCGGCGGATCGGCCGATCTCACGCCCTCCAACGGCACGCAGCGCAAGGATTCGGTGACGATCACGCCGGAGACACCGGGCGGCAATTATTTGCACTACGGAGTGCGCGAGTTCGGCATGTCGGCGATCATGAACGGTCTGGCCGGTCACGGCGGATTCATTCCCTACGGCGGCACCTTCCTGACTTTTTCCGACTACGCGCGCAATGCCGTGCGGATGGCGGCATTGATGCACCTGCGGGTGATTTTCGTCTACACCCACGACTCCATCGGGTTGGGCGAAGACGGCCCCACGCACCAACCGATCGAACATATCGCGAGCCTGCGGCTCATTCCGCAGCTCGACCTGTGGCGGCCCTGCGACGCGGTCGAGACGGCGACGGCCTGGGGCGTGTCGCTCGAGAATCGCGATGGACCGACTTGCCTGATTTTTTCCCGCCAGACGCTCGTGCACGAAGCGCGCACCGCGGCGCAAGTCGCGGCGATCAAGCGCGGCGGCTACGTGCTGATCGACTCAGACGGTGTACCCGATGCCATCGTCATCGCCACGGGCTCCGAGGTCGGCATCGCCGCCGAGGCGGTCCGCCGGGCGAGCGCCGCGGGCCACCGCGTGAGGCTCGTCTCGATGCCGAGCGTCGGCACGTTTCAGCGGCAGGACGAAGCCTACAAGGCAGAGGTGTTGCCACCATCCGTCACTCGGCGCGTGGCGGTGGAGGCGGGCTCGACCGCGCCCTGGTATCAATACGTGGGTCTGACCGGCAAAGTCGTCGGAATCGATCATTTCGGTGCGTCGGCTCCGGCCAAGGAACTGTTCAACGCGTACGGGTTCACTGCGGAACACGTGCAGCAGTCGATCGACGAGGTTTTATCAAAATAGGTCAAAAAGGCGGGGAAGATGGCTATCAAAGTTGGCATCAATGGGTACGGACGGATCGGGCGCAATGTCTTGCGTGCTCTCTATGAGGGCAAACACCGCGACGCCATCGAGATCGTCGCGATCAACGATCTTGGGGATGCGAAGACCAACGCGCATCTGACGCTGTTCGACACGGCGCACGGCCGATTCAAGGGCGATGTCCACGTCGACGGCGATTCCATGGTGGTCAATGGCGATCGCATCCGCGTCGTCGCGCAGCGCGATCCATCGAAGTTGCCATGGGGGGACCTCGGCGTCGACTTCGTGCTCGAATGCACCGGGCTCTTCACCAGCAAGGCCAAGGCCGCGGCGCACATCGCCGCGGGCGCGAGCAAGGTGGTGATCTCGGCCCCCGGCGGCGAGGACGTCGATGCCACCATCGTCTATGGAGTCAATCATGACGTGCTGAAGTCGACTTTCAGCGTCATTTCGAATGCCTCTTGCACCACCAATTGCCTGGCACCGCTCGCCAAGGTGCTGCACGCCGAGATCGGCATCGTCGCCGGCGTCATGAACACCATTCACTCCTACACCAACGATCAGGTGCTGACCGACGTCTATCACTCGGATCTGCGCCGGGCGCGCTCGGCGACCATGTCGATGATCCCCACCAAGACGGGCGCGGCGGCGGCGGTCGGCCTGGTGTTGCCCGAACTCAAGGGCAAAATCGACGGCTTCGCGGTGCGGGTGCCGACCATCAACGTCTCTTTGGTGGATTTGTCCTTCCAGGCAGCGCGTGCCTCCTCCATCGAGGAGATCAACGCGGCCGTCAAGAAGGCATCGCAGGGTGATCTGAGGGGAGTGCTGGCTTACAACGACGCACCGCTGGTCTCGGTCGACTTCAATCATGACCCGGCGTCGTCGACCTACGATGCCACCCTGACGAAGGTAGTCCAGGGCACGATGGTCAAAGTGTGCTCCTGGTACGACAACGAATGGGGCTTCTCGAATCGCATGCTCGACACCACCTTGGCGTGGTCGAAGGCGCGTTGACATGAAAGTCACCAAGATGTCGAACCTCGATCTGGCCGGAAAACGCGTGCTGATCCGCGAAGATCTCAACGTGCCGATCAAGGACGGCGTCGTGTCGAGCGATGCCCGAATTCGCGCCGCCCTTCCCACCATCAAGGCGGCCTTGACTGCGAAAGCCCACGTACTGTTGATGTCGCATCTTGGGCGACCCACCGAAGGTGAGTTTACGGAGGAATTTTCGCTCGCGCCGGTGGCGAAGCGGTTGACCCAGTTGCTGGGGGTTCCGGTAGCGCTGAAGCGCGACTGGGTGGACGGCGTGTCGGCCGGAGCCGGCGAAGTGGTGCTGCTCGAGAACGTCCGGTTCAACAAGGGCGAGAAGAAGGATTCGGACGAACTCGCGCGGAAAATGGCGGCGCTCTGCGACATTTTCGTCATGGACGCGTTCGGTACGGCGCACCGCGCCGAAGCCAGTACTCATGGCGTGGCGAAATATGCCGCGGTGGCCTGCGCCGGTCCGCTCTTGGTGAGCGAGCTCACCGCGTTGGAAACCGCCCTGGAGAAGCCGGCACGCCCGTTGCTCGCCATCGTCGCCGGCAGCAAGGTCTCAACCAAACTGACGGTCTTGGAATCGTTGCTCGCCAAGTGCGACCGGCTGATCGTCGGCGGTGGCATCACCAACACCTTTCTCGCCGCCCTGGGGTTCAATGTCGGCAAGTCGCTGCACGAGCCGGCCATGGTGGATATCTGCAAACGGCTGCTCGAGCAAGCCAAGCAGCGCGGGATCGTGATTCCGATGCCGACCGACGTGGTCGTCGCCACCGAGTTTTCCGCGAAGGCGGAAGCCGACGTCAAGCCGGTGTCGGCGGTGTCGGCCAATGAGATGATCCTGGACATCGGTCCGGACTCCGCCGAGGAAATGGCGAAGCTCATCGCCACGGCGGGCACCGTGTTGTGGAATGGGCCGGTGGGTGTGTTCGAGTTCGAGCAATTCGGCGAGGGAACCCGCGCCTTGGCGAACGCCATCGCCCGGTCGAAGGCGTTTTCCCTGGCCGGCGGCGGCGATACGCTGGCGGCAATCGAAAAATACGGCATCGAGGACAGCATCTCTTACATTTCCACGGGCGGCGGCGCCTTCCTGGAGTTCGTCGAAGGCAAGACGCTGCCGGCGGTCGACATCCTGGAGCGGCGCGCGGCGTAAGGCTCACGGGCACGCGCACATCGATGAACCAACAATTCCGAGGCACCGACCGTTACATCGCGACCGAAGAATTGATGGCCGCGGTGAATGCCGCGGTCGTGCTGTCCCGGCCCTTGCTCATCAAGGGCGAACCCGGCACGGGCAAGACTCTTCTCGCGACCGAGATTGCGCGTTCTTTGTCCAAACCTTTATACGAGTGGCACATCAAGTCCACCACGAAGGCGCAGCAGGGATTGTATGAATATGATGCGGTATCGCGGCTGCGCGACTCCCAGCTCGGCGACCCGCGGGTCAAGGACATCGGTAATTACATACTCAAGGGCACGCTCTGGGAGGCCTTCGACTGCGACGTTCAGCCGGTGTTGCTGATCGACGAGATCGACAAGGCGGACATCGAATTCCCCAACGACCTGCTGCGCGAACTCGACCGGATGGAATTCTCCGTCTACGAGACGCGAACGATCGTCCGCGCCAAGCATCGTCCGGTGATCATCATCACCAGCAACAACGAAAAAGAGCTCCCCGATGCCTTCCTGCGCCGTTGCTTCTTCCATTTCATCCGCTTTCCCGACGAGGCGACGATGCGGCAGATCGTCGATGTGCATCATCCGGGTCTGAAGAGCGAGCTGCTGCGCGAGGCGCTGTCGACATTTTTCAAGATTCGCGAGACGCCCGGCCTGAAGAAAAAGCCAACGACCTCCGAGTTCTTGGACTGGATCAAGCTGCTCGTGGCCGACGACATACCGGCCGAGGCATTGCGCAGCGACGACGCCAAGAAATTGATCCCACCGTTGTACGGTGCGCTGCTCAAGAACGAGCAGGACGTGCACTTGTTCGAACAATTGCTGTTCCTAAACCGCCGGAATGCTCGTTAGGTTTTTCCTGGCTCTGAAGAGCGCCGGGGTGCCGGTATCGATCGGCGAATTGCTGACGCTGCTAGACGCATTGCGGGCCGGCTTGAGCGACACCAGCGCCGAGCGGTTTTACTTCCTGGCGCGCACCTGTCTGGTCAAAGACGAGCGGCATTATGACCGCTTCGATCAGGCCTTCGCGGCGCACTTCAAGGGGGCAGAGGACCTGTTCGCGCTGTTGCAGCGTGAACTTCCCGAGGACTGGCTGGCGAAGCTCACGATGAAAACCTTGAGCGCCGAGGAGAAGGCCGCCGTCGAAGCTCTGGGCGGCTGGGAGAAGTTGCTCGAGACGCTGCGGCAGCGGCTCGAGGAACAGAAGGAGAGACATCAGGGCGGCAACAAGTGGATCGGCACCGCCGGCACCTCGCCGTTCGGCGCCAACGGCTACAACCCGGAGGGCGTGCGCATCGGTCAGGATAAGTCCGGTCATCGCCGGGCCGTCAAAGTGTGGGACCGTCGCGACTTCGCGAATCTCGATGACGGGGTGGAGATCGGCACACGGAATCTCAAGGTGGCGTTGCGCAAACTGCGGCGTTTCGCGCGCCGCGGCGCGGCCAGCGAATTCGCCCTGAGCGACACCATCGATGCGACGGCACGGTCCGGCGGATGGCTCGACATCAAGATGGTCCCGGAACGGCGCAATGTGGTGAAGGTGCTGCTGTTGCTCGATGTGGGTGGTTCGATGGACGACCATGTCAAGGCGTGTGAGGAGCTGTTCTCGGCCGCACGCAGCGAGTTTAAGCACCTCGAACACTTCTATTTTCACAATTGTCCCTATGAGGCGCTGTGGCGCAATGCGAACCGGCGTTTCAGCGAGCACGTCGACACGATTCAGGTGCTGCGCACCTATGCGGCCGACTACAAGCTGATCGTCGTCGGTGACGCGACCATGAGCCCTTACGAGATCACCCAGCCCGGCGGCAGTGTCGAGCATTGGAACGCCGAGCCCGGCAGCGTCTGGCTCGGGCGCTTGCTGCAAAGCTACCCGAAGTTCGCCTGGATCAATCCCCAGCCGGAGGCGGGATGGCGTCACACGCATTCCATCCAGAAGATCCGGGAACTGATGGCGGGTCGAATGTACCCGCTGACTTTGCGCGGATTGGATGACGCAATCCACGCTTTGGGCTGAAGTCTGAGTGGCATACTGAAGATCAGTGGATCAGGAAACTCGTAAGCCAGACCGGCGACTGGGATTGGTGCTCACGGGCGGCGGTGCGCGCGCGGCTTACCAGGTCGGCGTTCTCAAGGGTATCGGCGAGTTATTGCCGCGCGGCGCGGCCTGTCCCTTTCCGGTGATCACCGGCACCTCCGCCGGCGCCGTCAGCGCCATCGCGCTCGCTTCCGATCCGGCGCATTTCCGCCATGCGGTGACCTCGATCGAGCGAGTCTGGCGCGAGTTTCGGGTGCATCAGGTATTCAAAGCCGATACGGTGAGCGTGCTGCGCTCAGGGTTGCATTGGATCCTGGCACTCCTCACCGGCGGTTGGCTGGTCCACCCTCCGAAGTCGCTTTTCGACAATGCGCCCCTGTGGGAATTGCTGCGGAAAAAATTGAATTTCGAGGGCATCCCGCGCGGGCTGTACAAGCGGCACCTCGAGGCCATCGGCATCTGTGCGACCAGTTACAAGGATGCGGACTCGATGACCTTCTATGCCTGTGCGTCGTCCATCGATCCGTGGCAGCGGGCCTTTCGCAAGGGCGCGCGGGTGCAATTGACCCTGGATCATGTGATGGCGAGCGTGGCTATTCCGTTCCTGTTCCGACCGATCTTCGTGCACGACCAGTATTACGGCGACGGCGCCATGCGGCAGACGTCGCCGTTGAGCCCGGCCTTCCAACTCGGCGCCAACCGGTTGCTCGTCATCGGCGTCGGCGACACCGATACGAGTTTGAGTCCCGGCAACGGCAAGGCTGAACCGAGTTTCGGTCAGATGTTCGGTTTCATGCTCGATTCGCTGTTCATGGACCAGCTGCATTCCGATCTGGAGCGGATCTCGCTGTACAACCAGACGACGGCGGGTCCCGCGGTCGAGGCGTTGGTGATCACGCCATCTCAGGATTTATCGGAAATAGCCCGCCGCCACCGGCACGAATTGCCCGGCAGTCTGCGCGCGCTGCTGCGCACCTTGGGGGCCAACAACACCGCGGGTACGCAGCTGTTGAGTTATCTGTTGTTCGAACGGGGCTATACGCGGGAACTGATCGCCTTGGGGTTGGCGGACGCCAGGACGCGCGCCGGTGAAATCGCCGAGTTTCTGGCGTTGCCGCCCGTCGGTCAGCGTTTCTCCAGGGAGTCGTGGCGGCTCAGCACCTCGGGATAACTCTGGCGGAAGTGTTCCGCCAAGCGTTCGGTCATATACACCGAGCGATGCTGGCCGCCGGTGCAGCCCACCGCAACGGTGAGATAGCGCCGTTTGGCGAGCGCGAACTCGGCAATGCGTTGGCTCAGGAATTCGATGAGCGAGGTCAGCATGAGGCCGACGCAGGGTTGTCCGGCGAGAAACTCGACCACCTCGGGATCGCGGCCCGTGAGGCTCCGCAGGGCGGGATCCCAATAGGGATTCGGCAGGCTGCGCACGTCGAACACGAAATCGGCGTCGCCCGGGATGCCATGTTTGTAGCCGAAGGATTCGAACATCAGCGCCAGACGATCCTGGCGCCGCCGGTCGATCCGCTCGCGGATGCGCTCGCGCAATGCATGGATACCCATTGCCGAGGTGTCGATGACGAGGTCGGCGCTCATGGTAACGGGCTCGAGCAGGCGTCGCTCGGCGGCAATCGCCTCGCGCAGGCTCACCTCACCGGTGACCAAAGGATGCTTGCGGCGCGTCTCGGCGTAGCGCTTGAGCAGGACCTCGTCACTGGCATGCAGATAGAGCACCTCACAGGTGATCCCGCTGCGGCGCAGTTCCGTCACCAACGCCGGGATGCTCTCGACCTCATAGGGCCGGTTGCGCGCATCCAAACCCACGGCCGTCTGCGAGTAAATATCATCGCTGTCGCGCAAGGTGTGCGAAATCAACGGCTTCAACAACGCCGCCGGAATGTTGTCGACGCAGTAAAAGCCGATGTCCTCGAGCAGGTGCAGGGCGACGCTCTTACCCGATCCTGACAGGCCGCTGACTATGAAGAGACGCAAGCGAGGGAGCTTTAGGAGGCTGAACGCGCCTTGATGACTTCCTCCGCATGATGATCCGCGGCTTTTTCCTTGTGCTTCTTCACGCAGCGGTCGAGTTTGTCGGCGAGTGCGTCGATGGCCGCATACATGTTCGGTTCGGTCGCCTCGGCATGGATCTTGTTGCCGCGCATGCTGAGGGTGGCCTCGGCCTTATGGCGCAATTTCTCCACCGTCAGCACGCAGTGCACGTCGATGACTTGTTCGAAGTGGCGGCCGATGCGTTCGAAGCGCTTGAGAACGTAAGCGCGCATGGAATCGGTGATTTCCACATGATGACCACTGAGATCCAGCTGCATGAGGTGTCTCCTAAAGGCCGACGCTCGAGGCCGGCGGTTTCACGACGCGCGGGCCGCAGCGCGTTTTCGTTCGTTGGATGGCGCGATTTGCATGCCCTCGCGGTACTTGGCAACGGTGCGCCTTGCCACCGGTATGCCCTCCTGGGAAAGAATCGCAGCGAGCTTGCTGTCGCTGCACGGATTGTCCGGACTTTCCTGCGAAATCAATTTCTTGATCTTGGCGCGAATGGCGGTTGATGACATTTCCGTGCCATCCGCCGCCGCGACATGGCTGGAGAAGAAATAACGAAATTCGAACACTCCACGCGGCGTGTGCATGTATTTGGCCGTGGTCACGCGGGAGATCGTCGATTCGTGCATTTCCACGGCTTCGGCCACGTCCTTGAGAATGAGTGGCTCCATCGCCTCCTCGCCCAGTTCGAAGAAGCTGGTCTGGCGCTGGACGATGCAGCGCGCCACCTTGACGAGGGTTTCGTTGCGGATCTCGAGACTGCGCATCAGCCAGCGCGCCTCCTGCAGCTGTGTGCGCAGCATGGCATGGTCCGGCGTGCGGGAAATGAGATTGGCATAACTCTGATTGACCCGGACCTTGGGCACGGTGGCCTGGTTGATCTCGACGATCCAGCCGTGATCGGTACGGCGCACGAAGACGTCGGGAATCACGTACTCGGCCTGCGAAGGATTCACGGCCGCGCCGGGGCGCGGATGACAGGAGCGTACCAGCGCCAGCGCCATTTCCAGGTCGCTCTCGCTGCAACGCAGCTGGCGTCGGAGCAGTGCCAGCTGTTGGCCGGCGACGAGTTCGAGATGGTCGAGCGCCACGCGGATGGCGATATCCCTTGCTGGTGTGCCGGCGTGCAGCTGGCGCAGCTGCAAGGCGATGCATTCACCCAAATTGCGCGCCCCGACACCCGCCGGTTCGAGCGATTGAACCAGCGTCAGGACCCGTTCTACGTCGGCCAGGCTGGCGTCGATCTCCGGCCGCAAGCTCTGGCGGATGTCCTCCAGATCGTCCTTGAGATAGCCGTCGTCCGTGATGGCGTCGGTGATGACCCGGGCGATCGCGAGGTCCACTGCCGACAGCTTGGCGAGTTCGAGCTGTTCGATGAGCTGTTCCTGCAAGGTCTGGCTGTGCTGGTCGCTGAAATCGCCGCTGCGGTCATCGTCCCCCGACCAGGGCGAATCCGACGGTCCGCTGGTGTGCTCGCCCCAGGCTTCATCGGCGATTTCCACTTCGGGTTCTTCGCGCTGGTCGTTGGCGGTGGCGTGGCCATCCAATTCCGCGTACTTCTCCTCGACCGCCGGCACATCCTCGCGCTCGCGGATCGTATCGGGCGGAGCGTCCAAGGCGAGTTCATCCTCCGCCTCGAGCATGACGTTCGTTTCGAGCGTTTCGCGCACATGGGCCTGCAGATCCAGCGACGGCAACTGCAACAAACGGATGGCTTGCTGCAGCTGTGGCGTCATGGTCAGCTGCTGACCAATCCGAAGCTGCAGACTGGGCTTCAACATAGCTATTTTGATCCAAGTCTACAGTTTGAAATCCTGGCCCAAGTACACCTCACGAACCTGCGCATTGGCAAGAATCTGGTCCGCAGAACCGGATGCAAGCACCGCTCCTTGACTCACGATGTAGGCACGGCTGCAGATTCCAAGGGTCTCCCTGACATTATGATCCGTTATCAGCACGCCGATTCCTTTGTCTGATAAGTGCTTGATTATCCGTTGTATATCGGCGACGGATAAGGGGTCGACGCCGGCAAAAGGTTCATCCAAGAGAATAAACTGCGGATCGGCGGCCAAGGCCCGGGCAATTTCCACGCGTCGCCGCTCGCCGCCCGACAGGCTCATGCCCAGGCTTTCCCTTACATGACCGATGTGTAGTTCCGCCAACAGCTCCTTCAGGCGCTCCGTCCGCTCGGCGGCGTTCAAGCCGGGGCGGGTCTCGAGAATGGCCATGATGTTCTTCGACACCGACAGTCGGCGAAACACCGAGGGTTCCTGGGGCAGATAACCCAGCCCCAATTGGGCGCGCCGATGCATGGACAGGCGGGTGATGTCGCGATTGTCCAGGAAAATCTCGCCTCGTTCACACTTGGTCAAGCCGACCACCATGTAGAAGGCCGTAGTCTTGCCGGCGCCGTTCGGCCCCAGCAGGCCGACGACTTCGCCGCTCTCGACCTCCAGCGACAAATCGCGCAGCACTTGTCGCGACTTGTAGCTCTTGGCCAAACGTACCGCGCGGAGCACGCTCATGGTTTGGACGGCGGCGGCGGCACCACGATGTGGACGCGTTGCGTGCCCGCCCCCGCGACTCCGCCACCATCCGCGGAATCGCCCTGAATCGCCTGCGTCAACATGTTGTACTTCAATGATGGACCGTCGATTTCCCTCTGGCCGTCCGTGATCCAGGCGTTCTTGAGCAGAGTGATGAATCCTGTGCTGGCATCATAGTCGATGGTGTCCGCCCGACCGTGTGCCACCTTCGCGGTTTTCGCAACCCGCCCCTCGAATGTCGCGGGGTTGCCGTTGGCCACGGCACGGGTGAGCACTTGTTTCAAAAAGGTGATCGCCGCCTCGTCGGCAGCGACCACACCCTCTTGAACGGTGATTTTCACGTTGCCGCGGAATACCCAGACACTGTCGTCGAAGTCGACTTTTTGATCGTTGTGCGCGCCATTCTTGGGAGTCCCCGTGCCATGGCCGAGTTCGGCCGAAATGGACATCTCTCCCTGGGTGATCTTGACCCGATGGAACACCACACTGTCGCCGGTCGCATCCATGGATTGCGCATCGAGGACGATCGGCTCGCGGCTGACCCGGGGTGCTGCTGCCTGCGACGCAGCCAGGGCAGTCAGCCACAGCAGGGCGGCCGCAACCATTCCCGGCAGGTATCGGCTAAGGTTGAAAGTGGCCATTGACCTTGTCCAAGTGCAGAGTGCGTTCTTTCAAATTGGTCTTGAGCCCATGGCCGTTCAATGTGTAGTGGCCATAGTCGACGTGCACGTCATCGGGCGTCGTCGCGATCGATTCCGGCACGTCGTAGCGCAGATTATCCGCATGAACGACCGCCGTGTCCGCATAGTCGGGGCTCTCTCCACGCAGTACGACATGACCCTGCAAGTCGATGATCTTGCCGCCGCTTTCGACACGACCCGTGTCGCCGACGATGACCCAGTTCTGGCCGTTGGAAGCGAGATAATGCATGCGGACCTGGGTCAAGGCGACCTCCGTGCCTTGACCGATTTGGTCGATGCGCTCGGCTTCCAGGCGCATGCTGGCAACACCGGCCGCGTCGAAATCGGTCATGACCGCGTGCTTGAGGTAGTAGCCAGGAAGCTCCGCGGCAGCTTGATTGCCCGGAGTCGCGGCACGATGCGCGGGCGAACTCAAGATCCACGTGCTGACCGCCAGCGCCAGCACGGCCAGCACCGTGAAGAGTCTAAACAGCACGGGAGGGGCACGGTGCGCGTGGCTTCAAACGACACCGGCTCTGAGCAGATCATGCATGTTCAAGGCGCCGACCAGAACGCCTTGGGTGTCCACCACGAGCAGCGCGGTAATGCGATGTGTTTCCAATAAAAGAACGGCCTCGGCGGCGAGGCTGCCGGGGTGCGCGGTTTTGGGCTGCCGCGTCATGACCTCGCGCATGCGCGAAGTGCGAAGATCCACGGCGCCTCCGAGCGCACGGCGTAGGTCGCCGTCGCTGAATACGCCGAGCACATGATCTGCGTCATCGACGATGGCGGTCATGCCGAGACCCTTGCGGGTTACTTCCAGCAAACCCTCGGCGAGCGTGGTGTCGGCAGACACCTTGGGCACATCCGCGCCCACCCGCATCACGTCCTTGACGTGCAAGAGCAGGCGCCTTCCCAGGGCGCCTGCGGGATGCGACCGGGCAAAATCTTCCTCGGTGAAGCCGCGCGCCTTCAACAGCGCCACGGCCAGGGCATCGCCTACGCCAAGCGCGGCGGTGGTGCTCGCGGTGGGTGCCAGGTTGAGCGGGCATGCCTCCGCCGGTACGCCGATGTCGACGTGCACCGTCGCGACCAGCGCGAGCGCGGACGCCGCATTGCCCGTGAAGGCGATCAGCGGCACACCCAGACGCTTGATGATCGGGACGATGGTGAGGATCTCGTCGGTCTCGCCGGAATTCGACAACGCCAGCACCGCATCCTGGCGGGTGATCATGCCGATGTCGCCGTGACTGGCTTCGCCGGGGTGGACGAAAAAGGCGGGGGTTCCGGTGCTCGCCAGAGTTGCCGCGATTTTGCCGCCGATGTGGCCGGACTTGCCCATGCCAGTGACCACGACTCGTCCGGAGCAATCGAGGCACACCCGGCAGGCGCGCGCAAAACTCTGCCCGAGCCGGGGTAATTGGGCCCGCAGTCCGTCTATTTCTATGCTGAGTGCTTGACGGCCGAGCGCGATCAGGGCCTCGTCGGAGAGGGCCGCTGTGGCGGATCCGAGGTTCATCCGTGGATGATACCGCGTATGCTTGCAACTTTGAGGAGAGGGGTATGAACCCAGTCGAGATTGCGGCGCGCATCGAAGCCGGTATCGCCGGCGCCGAGGCGAGTGTGACGAGCGCGGACAACGTGCACTTCGAGGCCGTGGTGGTGGCGCCGGCGTTCGCCGGCAAGCGCGCGCTGCAGCGTCATCAACTGGTCTATGCCACCTTAGGGACGGCCATGGGCAACGAGATTCACGCGCTCGCCCTGCAGGTTTTCACCCCCGAAGAGTTTGCGGTCCGCAGCCGTGGATAAGCTCTCGATCCACGGCGGTGTGGCACTCGAGGGAGAGGTGCGCATTTCCGGGGCCAAGAACGCGACGCTGCCGATTCTCGCCGGCTGCCTGCTGGCCGATGGCCCGGTCACGGTCGCGAACGTCCCGCATCTGCAGGACGTGACCACGATGATCGAATTGCTCGGCCGGATGGGCGTGTCGGTGACCATCGACGAGAAGATGCGCATCGAGGTGGATGCCGCGACGATCAAGGAGTATTTCGCTCCATATCAACTCGTCAAGACGATGCGCGCCTCGATACTCGTGCTCGGCCCCTTGCTCGCCCGGTTTGGCGCCGCGGATGTGTCTTTGCCGGGAGGTTGTGCAATCGGTGCGCGTCCGGTCAACATTCACGTCGCCGGCCTGCAGGCCATGGGCGCGGACATCCATATCGAAAACGGTTACATCAAGGCCCGCGCCGGTCGCTTGCACGGTGCCAGGCTGGTGTTGGAGACGGTCACCGTCACGGGTACCGAAAATCTGATGATGGCGGCCACCCTCGCCGAGGGCGAGACGGTGCTGGAGAACGCGGCGCGCGAGCCTGAAGTCGTGGATCTCGCGAATTTCTTGGTGAGCATGGGCGCCAAGATTCAGGGTGCCGGCACCGACAAGATCGTGATCCAGGGTGTACCGCGTCTGCACGGTACCTCCTATGAGGTGCTGCCGGACCGCATCGAGGCAGGCACCTACATGGTGGCCGGGGCGATCACCAGCGGGCACATTCGCATCAAAAATACCCGTCCGCAGCACCTCGACGCCGTGACCTTGAAATTGCGCGAGGCGGGCGCCACGGTCGGCGTCGGCGATAACTGGATCGAGGTCGACATGCGCGGCCGCCGGCCCATCGCCGTCGACGTGCGTACCGCGCCGTATCCGGCGTTCCCGACGGACATGCAGGCCCAATTCGCGGCGCTCAACACCGTCGCCAGCGGGGTCGGCACCATCATCGAGACGATTTTCGAGAATCGCTTCATGCATATGCTGGAGATGCGGCGGATGGGCGCGGAGATTCGACTCGAGGGCAACACGGCCATCATCAAAGGGGTCGACAAGCTGACCGCCGCGCCGGTGATGGCCACCGATTTGCGCGCCTCGGCCAGCCTGGTGCTGGCGGGGCTCGTCGCGGAGGGTCGCACCGAGATCGAGCGCATTTACCACATCGACCGCGGCTACGAGGCCATCGAAGAGAAATTGCAGTCGATCGGCGCGAGGATCCGCCGCACCCCGGGTTAGCCTTGAGCTCCTGGGCGCGTCGGCCGTTCGGTGACGGTGAGCGCGACCTTGAAGGGTTTGCCGCCGTGCAGCCCAGCCAACTGGACGCTGGTCCCCGGTTTGAACGCCGCCACCCGGCTGACCAACTCCTGGGCGCTGCGCACCGACTCGCCGTTGATGCCTGTGATCAAATCTCCGGGCCGCACGCCCGCCGCGAACGCCTGGCTCTTGACCAGGATATTGACCACGGTCACCCCGCCGTCGTCGCCCAACCGAAGTTGCGCCGACTGTTGCGGCGTGACGTCCTCCGGCATGAAACCGAGCCACCCCCGGACGACATGGCCGTTGGTGAGGATCTGCTCGGTGACACCGCGCACCAGGTTCACCGGGATGGCGAAACCGATACCCTCGGGACCGCCCGAGGCGCGGTTGAGCACGGCGGTGTTGATGCCGACGAGATCGCCGCGCGCATCGATCAAGGCGCCGCCGGAATTGCCGAGATTGATGGCTGCATCCGTTTGGATGAAGTTCTCGAAAGTAGCTAAACCGAGCTGCCCCCGTCCGGTGGCGCTGACGATGCCCTGGGTCACGGTTTGACTGAGTCCATAGGGATTGCCGATGGCGAGCACGATGTCGCCGACACGCAGCGCATCGGAGCGGCCGAGAGGCATGCTCGGAAGGTGGGCGAGCGAGAGATGCAGGACGGCGAGGTCGGTATCGGGGTCTTGACCAATGACGGCGGCCTCCGCTATGCGGCCATCGGCCAGTTGTATGCGAATGGAGTCGGCGCCGGCAATGACGTGCTGATTGGTGATGATGGTGCCGCGGTCATCGATGATGACGCCGGAGCCCAAGCTGCGCTCGATGCGGCGCTGGTAGCTTGGCCAGTAGTCACCCAGGAGCTGATCGAGAGGTGCGGTTTGAGTGCGTTCCGTGACGACCCGAGCGGTATAGATGTTGACGACGGCCGGCGCCGCCCGCGCGACCGCGTCGGCAAAGCTCGGCAGGGGGGCTGCAGCGCGCGGCGTGCCGGCGGCGGGCGCGGCGGCGAGCGCAATGCCTGCACTCGGCGGCAGCGGTTGCGGCGGCGAGCGATCGGCGCCCAGCAGAGCGGGTTTCCACCAGACGAGCAAAAAGGCGGCCGCCAAGCCAACGATCACCGCTCTCGCCAGAAAAAGCGCGACAGCACGTGCATGGTACAACTAAATTGCTCCGCGGCCGGCAAGGCCATTGACCCAATCCGTGTATAATGCGCCCGCAACATTCTTTGGGAAACACTGCGCTCGTAGGGGTTTACGTGAAGTTTTGTCAACATTGCCAGGGGCACGCGAATGAATGAACAGATTGACCACAGTCGCCGGCGGCTGTTGACGGCGGCCACCGTCGGCACCGGCGCGATTGGTGTCGCGTTTGCCGCGATTCCTTTTTTGTCATCTTGGCAGCCGAGTGTGCGCGCCAAGGCCTTGGGCGCGCCGGTGTCGGTTGACGCCTCGAAGCTCGATGTCGGCCAAAGCTTGAAGGTCGTCTGGCGCGGACAGCCGGTGTACGTCGTGCGCCGCGCGAAGAACGTAATCGCGCAGCTCGGCGATCACAATCAGTTGCTCGCCGATCCGAATTCGCTGAACTCGCAGCAACCGGCCTACATCGAGTCGACGGGTCCGGCGCGCGCCGTCAATGCGGAATTCTGGGTGGGACTCGCCGTCTGCACGCATCTCGGCTGCTCTCCCTTGGGCGCGTTCGAACCCAATAATTCCGCTCAGTTAACCGGCACGGATTTGGGCTCCGGCTGGCCGGGTGGTTTCTATTGCCCCTGTCACGGCTCGAAATACGATATCTCGGGTCGGGTGTTCAAGGGCATGCCGGCGCCCAAGAACCTCACGGTGCCGCCTTACACCTTCACCAGTGATTCGCTCATCACCATCGGCGTGGACGAGCCGGCCAAGAAGGCGTGACCGGGCCGATGCGAATTCCAGTCATTAGACGTCGATGCTTCCAAGCTTGTGCATTCTCCACGTATGAGAGGTTGAACGATGGCCGCAATACCTGACTCCCACGACCCCACCAAGACTGGCGGTTTTTTGGGTTGGATCGATCAACGATTCCCGTTGAGCAAATTGTGGCGGGAACAAGTCTCCGAGTACTACGCGCCGAAAAATTTCAATTTTTGGTACTACTTCGGGGTGCTGGCGACGGTGATCCTGGTCAATCAACTGGTCACCGGTATTTTTCTGACCATGAACTACAACCCGTCCGCGAGCGGGGCTTTCGCTTCGGTCGAATACATCATGCGGGATGTCGATTGGGGCTGGCTCATCCGGTACATGCACTCGACCGGCGCCTCGGCATTTTTCATCGTGATTTATCTGCACATGTTCCGCGCTCTGATGTACGGCTCGTCGCGCAAGCCGCGAGAGTTGTTGTGGATCTTCGGCTGCCTCATATTTTTGTTGCTGATGGCGGAAGCCTTCATGGGTTACGTGCTTCCCTGGGGCAACATGAGCTTCTGGGGTGCCCAGGTGATAACGTCGCTGTTCGGCAGTCTGCCGATCATCGGCGGCGGGTTGGTGGAATGGATCCGCGGCGACTACGTGATCGGCGATGCCACTCTGAATCGCTTCTTCGCGCTGCACGTCGCCGCCTTGCCGCTGGCGCTCGTATTCCTCGTGATCGCGCATTTGATGGCGTTGCATGAGGTCGGCTCGAACAACCCCGACGGCATCGAGATCAAGAAACTCAAAGATGCCAAAGGTCATCCGCTCGACGGCATTCCGTTCCACCCGTACTACACGGTGAAGGACACGATGGGGATCTCGTTTTTCTTGTTGATCTTCGCCGCGGTGATTTTCTTTGCGCCGACCTTCGGCGGCTTGTTTCTCGAGTCGGCCAACTTCGAGCCGGCCAATCCGCTGCAGACGCCGCCGCACATTGCGCCCGTTTGGTATTTCACACCGTTCTACGCCATGTTGCGCGCTGTTCCGTCTTTTGCGGGTACACAGGTTTGGGGCGTTTTGGTCATGGGGGCGGCCATCGTGGTCTTGTTCTTCGTGCCCTGGCTCGACCGCTCGCCGGTCAAATCGATCCGCTATCGTGGCCCGCTCTATAAGGTGGCGCTCGCCGTATTGGTGGTCTCCTTTATCATTCTGGGGGTTTGCGGTATGAAACCGCCTTCAGGGATCTATCCGTTGCTGTCGAAAATCTGCACGGCGACTTATTTCGCTTTCTTTTTGCTGATGCCCTGGTACACGAAGATCGACAGCGTCAAGCCAGTGCCGACGAGGGTTACTGGACATGCGTAATCGATGGGTAGTCACTGCGTTGTTATGGTTAGCGGCCGGCGCCAGCGGCCCGGTATGGGCTGAGGAGGGCGTCTCATGGCCGGATTCGGGCGCCGACATCAACAACATCCAGTCGTTGCAGCGCGGCGCGCGTAACTACATCAACTACTGTTCCGGGTGCCACTCCATGCGCTATATGCGCTACACGCGGATCGGCAAGGATCTGCAGATTCCAGAGGCGACCCTCAAGACCGACTTGATGTACAACACCAAGAACCCGTACGACTATGTGGTGTCGTCAATGCCGGCCGATTCGCAAACCTGGTTTGGCAAGCAGCCGCCTGATTTGTCGCTGATTGCGCGGTTGCGGGGCACTAACTACATCTTTGCGTACCTCAAGGATTATTATGTTGACCCGAAGCGGCCTTGGGGCGTGAATAACCTCGCCTTGCCGGGCACGGCCATGCCTGCCGTGCTGGCAAGTCTTCAAGGGTTGCAAAAGCCGGTCTATAAGAACGAAACGGACGAACACGGCAGCGCTACGATGGTGCTGGCCGGCGTCGCTCCCTTGTCGCCGGGCGCCTTGAAGCCAGAGGAGTATGATCAGTTCATCCGGGACATCACGAATTTTTTGGATTATGTGTCCGAACCCGTCAAGGCGAAGCGACAATCGATGGGCGTGTATGTGATTCTGTTTTTGCTGGTACTCTTTGCTTTAGCCTTTTTGTTGAAAAAAGAGTATTGGAAGGACGTTCACTGACGCATCTTGAGGGACAGAATGGGGTCACCGTTACCTTGAGGCTTTAGGAGATCGCATTTGGCACGTCGCTCGGTGATGACTCTGTTTTCCGCGCCGACCGACCCGTGGAGTCATCGGACGCGCCTGGTCCTAGCCGAGAAGGGAATCTCGATCGAGTTGGTCAATGTCGACCTGCTGAAACTGCCGGAAGACCTGCTCGATCTGAATCCCTACCACAGCGTCCCGACGCTCGTGGATCGAGATCTCGTTTTGTATGATTCCAGAGTCATCATCGAATACCTCGACGAACGATTTCCTCATCCACCGCTAATGCCGATCGACCCCGTGACGCGGGCTCAATTCCGTGTCGCTCTTTACCGGGTGGAGCGAGATTGGTATGCCCTCGCGCATGACATCGAGCAGGGCGCGCTGAGCAAGACCGCCGAGCACAGCCGCAAGGTGCTGGGAGAAGCCATCAGCGCCAGCGCCGAAGTGTTCAAGGCCAAGCCATTTTTTTTGAGCGATGAATTTTCCCTGGTGGATGCGAGCATTGCTCCCATCCTTTGGCGCCTGCCTGCCTATGGAATCGAGCTACCGCTTCAGGCACAGCCGATCGCCAAGTACATGAACACGATTTTTTCCCGCTCGACATTTCGCGCCTGCCTGTCCGATGCGGAGCGGGGCATGCGCCATTGAAACCTCGCCGTCCGTACTTGCTGCGCGCTTTACATGAGTGGATCACCGACAGCGGTGAAACGCCGCATATCGTCGTCGATGCCGCCGCCGAAGGAGTCACGGTTCCACGGCAATATGTGAAAGACGGGAAGATCGTCCTCAATGTCAGTTTCTCCGCAACGCAAATGCTGAAACTCGGTAATGACTTCGTTAGTTTCGAAGCGCGTTTCGGTGGCGTCAGCTCTGCCATTCTCGTGCCGGTGCGCGCCATTCTCGGCATCTATGCACGGGAAACCGGGCAGGGGATGATTTTTCCGGAGGGGGATGCCGATCCCGACCCCACCGATGGACCGCCGGCCACGCCGGCGACCGGCGCATCCACTCCCCCGGGTCACAAACGGCCCAAGCTACAGGTGGTCAAGTAGAGCCACGGAAGGCATCGCGAATCCAGTCGATTCGTGGCGAAGGGCTCGAGAGTTGTGGTGCGCCTTCCGTATTTGCCGTGGCTTCGGTCTGAATGGTGATGACGTCGAAACGGATGACCCGAGATCGCCATCCGGGGGTGCGCTGCCAGTGGAATTGCGCGGCGCGGATGAGTCGTCGTTGCTTTCGCGGGGTCACCGATGCCAGCGCCCCACCGAACTGCATGGAGCTGCGCTGGCGCACCTCGACGATGACCAAGACATCGCCTTCCAGGCAAACCAGATCCAGTTCGCCGAGCCGGCAGCGTAGATTGCGGGCGAGAATGTCGAGGCCCCGGGCTTGCAAATAGTCGGCGGCGAGATGTTCGGCGGCCGCGCCGCGGAGCCCCGCTGCGGTGCCGCGAACTCTGGCCGCGGTGTCGCGGAGCCTCGCCACGCCGTCGCCGACCTGCTTGGACTTCGTCATGGGGAACAGAATGGACGTCGCGCCTGACGCAGTCATGGCTTCAATCTGTCGCACACGCGGCGATATGCCTGGGGGCCGGTTGTTCCTTGGATGACTAAAGCTCGGCGGGAGAGCCGTCCTTGATGACGGCCCAGTCGAGATCGCGGCGTATGCGGTTGTGATCGTCGAGCCGCAATTTGCCGGTGACCCCGGCGATCTCCGTATCGTGCAGTGCATTGCCCTTGAGCGCCGGGACGAGTCGGTAGGCATCGAAGCCAAAGGCATAAAGGCGGTCGAAGCGGGTGGTGCGTGTCGGCCAGGCGGCGTGCACCGAGTCGCGAATACGCACGATAGCCGGATCGCTCGACACCATCCAGGGCATGTCGGGAAACATCAAGCCATCCAGATCGTTATTGGCGCCGGGATTCGGTTCGAAGCCGTCCGACGTGGCATACACCGGAATGTCGCCGGCGAAATGGAATTTCAGCTGCGACACCATCAGCCGTTCGGCACTCGGTGTGCCGGCGACGAAGATGAAGTCGACATCGCCGCGATGCGTGGCCGGTTCGCCTTTGGCACCGTGAATCTGCAGCGTCTGTTTGATGATGTCAGCATAGTCGGAGCGATTGGGATCATAACGACCACGGTCGACAACGGTGCCGCCGAGAGCGTTGAGTTCATCCGCGAAGGCGGCTCCCACCCGACTGCCCCATTCGCCGTCCGGCAACAGGGCGACTCCCTTCATCTTGCCGTCGCCGACCAGGCGGCGCGCGACGATGCGGGCTTCGTCCTCCGGCAGCAACGCGAATTGGTAGAAATTGGCGGGGCTCTTGCCACTGTCGGCGAGAAAATTGAGCGCCAGCACCGGAGTGCCCGCCGTGCTCAAGGGCGCGAGCGCAGCGACATCCTCTTTGGTGAGCGGGCCGACGATGAAGCCCGCGCCGTCCTTGATCGCTTGCTTGTAGGCCCCGCTCACCGTATCGGCGACCACGTCGTAGATCCGGATTCGTGGGCGTGATGCCGCATCTTGCTCGAAATAAGCGGCAATGAAGCCATCGCGGACCGCGGTGCCCACCGCCTCCGCGCGGCCCGACAACGGCAGCAGCAAGGCGATTTGATCGGGAAAACCCGCGGCCGTGAGCGGCATTTGGGCGTGCGTGCCGCCCTCGGGATGGCCGGTCAGCACAGCCGCTTCGTGGCGAAGATACCGATAATTCTGCGCCAGATCCGGCGCCGACGGCACGGCGATCGAATCCAGCTCTTGGTTGGCTCGCGCGCCATCTTTCTTGGCGATGGCAACCTCCGCCGACACCAGCGCCAGCGACGTCGGTTGAGTGGTGCGCGCGGCCGGCGAAACCGCCGCCAACGCCTGCTCGGCCGCCGCCACCTGCCCCGCGGCCACCCATTGCTCCGCGCTCAACAGCTCGTAGCTGTCACGCTGGGCGGGCGTGCCGGCGGCGAGCTGTTGGTAGGCGCGGGCCGCGTCCGCATGCCGACCCGAGGCGGCCAGGCTTTGCGCTTGGGCGGGAAGATCGACCGGTTCGGCCACCGGTTGCACGAGGCTGCAGCCGCTGGTCAGCACACACAGGCACAATGCCATCCCGAGGGTCAGCCGTGGACTCGTCAAGATCACTGCCATACCCTGCAATCCTCGAAACACTGATAGAGGCGCGGATTATAGTGAGTATTGCGAGCGTGGGGCGCCTCTACGTCGTGGCGACGCCGATCGGCAACCTCGGTGATCTTTCGCCGCGGGCACGCGACACGTTGTCGACCTGCGAACTGATCGCCGCGGAGGATACGCGGCACACGGGCGCAATGCTCAAGCATTTCGGCATCGTTACGCCGTTGCTGTCGCTGCACGACCACAACGAAGCCGAGCGAGCCAGCCGGTTGGTGGAGCGGCTGCGGCGCGGTGCATCGATCGCGCTGGTCAGCGATGCGGGTACGCCTGCAATCAGCGATCCAGGCTTCGACCTGGTACGCACGGCGGCGGCGGCGGGTATCGAGGTGTTGGCCATCCCCGGCCCGTGCGCAGCGACGGCGGCGCTGTCGATCGCCGCTCAGCCCACCGATCGGTTTTGTTTCGAGGGATTCATGCCGGCCAAGCGGGCGGCCAGGCTGGCGAGGCTCAAGCCGCTGGCGCAGGAGCAGCGGACCCTGGTGTTCTATGAATCGCCGCACCGGGTAGCGGACATGCTGCGCGATTGTGCCGCGGTGTTCGGCGCCACCCGCGCCGCGACGGTGGCTCGTGAGATCACCAAGCTGCACGAAACCACCTACCGCGGGTCGCTGGGCGGGCTTGCCGAACTCGCCTCGGCCGGCGGCGATTTAGCGCGCGGCGAGATCGTGCTGGTGGTGGCGGGCGCGCCGGATGCCGCGACCGGTGCGGGAACGGGCGATGGCGCTGCCGAGGATGGGCACGGGGGCGAACTCGATCGGGTGCTCCTGCTGTTGCTGGCGGAATTACCGCTGAAGCAGGCGGCGGCTTTCGCCGCGAAAATCCTCAACGTGCGCGACAACGAGGCGTACAAACGGGCTTTGCGGCTCAAATCATGAAATTTACTCAGCGCGGTTGCTATAGCGTATGGTGCACCCCGGAGTCGGCCAGGCAGTCGCTGTCCTTGCAAGCGCAAGCTGGCACGGATGGAGGAAAGTCCGGGCTTCATAGGGCACGGTGCCAGGTAACGCCTGGGAGGCGCGAGCCTACGGAAAGTGCAACAGAAAGATACCGCCTAAGTGCCGTGAAAGCGGTGCCGGTAAGGGTGAAATGGTGCGGTAAGAGCGCACCGCGCGGGTGGCAACATCAGCGGCACGGCAAACCCCACCTGAAGCAAGACCAAATAGGGAAGCAGGCAGCGCTCTCAAGGCTGCAGTATGTGGCCCACATACAGGCTTCCGGGTAGGTCGCTAGAGGTGCGCGGCGACGCGCATCCCAGAGGAATGACTGCCCACGACAGAACCCGGCTTAACGGCCGACTCCTTTTTAGGCGCTTTCGCGCCGGAATTTACAGGGTCGAAGCCGACCCCGACCGATAGGCGCGCGAAGCGCGCGGGGGAAAGAGGCGAGCGGGGGAAAGAGGCGCTTCCATTCACGTTGGGGAGATGCGGGGGACTTGGATGTGGTCGGGGGGTAGGCCGGCCAGCGCGCGTTGGTGCATCAGGCGGTAGGCGGATTCTAGGTGGCGGGTGTACGACGCGGTGTCGAACAACGCCGTGGTGAGGCGGTGGTCCGCCAATTTCATGCGCAGCGCCGCGAGTTCTGCCGGGTGTGTGGCGAGGCGCACGGCGAGATCCTCGTAGTCGGCCGGCGTCGCCGCGATGAGTTCGGGCAGGTCGATGGTGTTGAGCAAGCTGGCTGCTACTCGGCTGGCGAATGATCCGCCGGGACAGGTGATCAGGGGGACGCCCATCCATAATGCGTCCATGGCAGTCGCGTGGGCGTTATAGGGACGGGTATCCAGGACCAAGTCGGCCGCCCGGAGGCGTGACAAATGTTCAGGCGCCGGCACAGTTCGGTCGGCGAACACCAGCCGCCCCGAGTCGACTCCGCGCGCTTCGGCTTCCCGCTGTAAGTTGCGCGTCGCCGTTACGTTGTTTTGCGACAACCATAAAACGCTCTCCGGGGTTCGGCGCAGGATCCGCATCCAGCTGCCGAAAATGTCCGGCGTGATCTTGTAGCTGCTGTTAAAACAGCAGAACACGAATCCGCTGGGTGGCAATTGCAGTCGCGCTCGGGTGTATTGGGTCGCGCCGATCGCACGGGTGCGGTCGTTTGGCAGGTAACTATCCGGTAGATGCACGACTTTTTCGGTGTAATGCGCAAATTGCGCGGGCGGGATGGTGGTGGCGTCGGCGATGACGTAGTCGATGTACTCCGCACCCATGGGGCCGGGGTAGCCTAAGTAGCTGATTTGAATGGGCGCAGCGCGCGAGCCCAAGATTCTCGGGCGGCCGATACCGGTGTGTCCGGCGAGATCGACCGCTATGTCGATGCGCAGGCGGCGCGCAAGATTCAATACATGATCATCGGATTCCTCGCGCACGTCGATAAACCTGTCGAAGGATTGCTCCATCCGCTGCCGTATGGGGTCACGGGTATTCGGGCCATAGGAGAAAGCAGTCAGCTCGAACTTCGTTCTATCATGATTGTCGAGGACTTCAGCCAGTTGAATCGCGACGGGATGATCGTAGAAGTCCTCGGAGAAATAGCCGATGTGAATCCGCGGTCCCGGTGGATTTGCTGGCAGAGGCAGTCGTGGTTCGATTGGACCTAACCGCTCTCGAACGTAGATCTTGGCGAGCCGGTGATGTAACCGAGGCGAGTCCGAAATGGACAGCAGCTCGAACGGCGCCGCCACGGCCTCGCCTGCGTCGATCGCCGTCGTCAGTGCCGCGACGTCTTCTGCCAAGTGGGTCCAGTCGCAGATATGCATCCGCGAGTAATGGATGACGCCGCGCAGAAAGGGTGTGTCGGGTTTGAGTTCCCATGCCCGCAAGTAGCTTTCCAGCGATGCTGCCCAGGCCTTTTGTTGATTCAGAAGGTTGCCGCGAGAGATATGCGCCGCGAAAAAATCGGGATGAATTTCCAAGGCCCGGTTGAAACTCGCGAGCGCCTCAGCGACGCGCCCCAGTTCCTTCAGCAGCGTCCCGCGATTGACATACGCTTCCGCATAGTTCGGGTTGATGGCAATGGCCTGCTCCAGGCCCGCGAGCGCTTCGGTCGGTCGTCCCAGCTCGAGCAGCGAGGCGCTACGGTTATAGTGAGCCAGTGCATCACCGGGATTGTGCGCAATGGCCTGATCGTAGCTCGAAAGTGCGGCGTCGAAGCGCTGAAGCGCCGCCAACACGACGCCGCGATTGCAGTAGGCGTTCGCATAGGTCGGGTCGAGCTCGATGGCTGAGGTATAGCTCGCCACGGCCTCCTCGAGCCGCCGTAAATTCTTGAGCACGTTGCCACGTTTGTAATGCGCCAGCGCGAGCGTCGAATCGATGTCGATGATTTGCTCGTACAGGTCCGCGGCGGTTTCCAGCCGGCCCGCCTTGGTGGCGTCATCGGCTGCTGCAAGAAGGTGGGTCACGTGGGGGCTCAACATCTCTTCATGGTAGACAAACACCCGTCACCGCACCACGTTCATGCCGTGGTGTTCAGGAAAAGACTCTAACAGGTTGATTCAAAACAGACTCAAGTGCGCAGTCTCCTGACGCCGTTCGGAGTATTAGCTAAGTCCCTGTTGTCTCAAGTCTTTTTTTACTTAACACGTTGACAGTACAGGCCCCGCGTCCCTATAGTGGAGCCCGGTGGGAAAAAGTGGGAGAGAATGGGTCGTTGGGCCCATCCAGCGATGTTCAGGGGCTCCAACAACCTAACTCTCGACTCGAAGGGCCGGATGGTGATGCCCACCCGGTATCGGGAGCGGCTGCAAGAGCGATGCGAGGGGAAGTTGGTGGTGACCGTCGACCGCGACCAATGCCTGCTCATCTATCCCTATCCGGAGTGGGAGGAGGTGGAACGCAAGTTGATGCGTTTGCCGGCCTTCGATCCGCAGAGCCGGCAGCTGCAGCGCTTGATGGTGGGGTACGCAACGGAGTTGGATCTCGATGGCCATGGACGAATTCTCTTGCCGCCCAATTTGCGTGAGTTCGCGCATTTGACCCGGGATGCCGTGTTGTTCGGCCAGGGAGTTCGCTTCGAGTTGTGGGATGAGGCTCGTTGGAACGAGCGTCGTGATGCTTGGCTCGCCGGTGATGATTCTACCGGCAGTCTTTCGGTCGATCTCGAAAAATTGTCCCTGTAGCTCGACGATGGAAGCTTTGCCTCGGGACCACAGTCCGGTGCTTCTGCCCCAGGTGCTGGCGGCGTTACAGATCAGGGCGAGCGGCGTCTATTTGGATGCCACTTTCGGGCGGGGCGGACATACAGGGGCGATCGTGGAAAAGCTCGTCGAGGACGGTCGAATGGTGTGCCTTGATCGTGATCCCGCCGCGGTGACGGCCGCGCGCAGCCGATTTGCGGCCGATCCACGCGTGTCGGTGTTTCTCGCCCGCTTCTCGCAGCTTGCCGCCTGTGCCGATGCCGTCGAGCCCGGTTTGAAATTCGACGGCATCTTGTTCGACCTCGGGGTCTCCTCGCCGCAGCTCGATCAAGCCGAACGGGGATTCAGCTTTTTGCACGATGGTCCGCTCGATATGCGCATGAGCGCGGGCGAGGGCGTGACCGCCGCGGATGTGGTCAATGGCGCTGCCGAAGCGGAGCTCATCCGCATCTTTCGAGAGTACGGCGAGGAGCGGCTGGCGCCGCGCATTGCCCGCGCCATCGTTGCCGACCGCGCGGTGAAGCCCTTCGAGCGCACGCTGGAACTCGCCGAGATGATCGCGCGAGTCGCGCGCGTCCGCGATTCGGATGGACGGCGGCACAAGCATCCGGCCACCCGGGTATTCCAGGCGCTGCGCATTCATGTAAACGGCGAACTGCACGAACTCGAGCTCGCCTTGAACGCCGCGTTCCAGCGCTTGGCGCCGCACGGGCGTCTGGCGGTAATCAGCTTTCATTCGCTCGAGGATCGCATGGTCAAACAGTTCATGCGCCGGCACGCGTCCACTGATCCTGTTTATGCGGGACTGCCTTTCGTGCCGGCGCACGCGGCCCCGAAGCTCGCCCTGGTTGGCAGGGCGATACAGGCGGATGACTCGGAAGCGGCGCTGAACCCGCGGTCCCGCAGCGCGCGGTTGCGGGTCGCGGAGCGTATCGCAGAAGGTCTCGCCGCATGAAAACACGGTGGTTACTGCCCATTGCCCTGCCGGTGCTCTGGATCCTGGTGTTGGCTTCCGCGATGCAGGTGATTTACGCCCGGCATGAGGCGCGCGACCTGTTCGTGCATCTCGAACGACTGAATGCCGAGCGCGATTCGCTCGAGATGGAATGGGGTCGGCTGCAGCTCGAGCAAAGCTATTGGTCCTCGCATGCCTTCGTCGAGCGGGTGGCCAATGCGAAGCTGTCGATGAGTCTGCCGCAAACTCGAGACGTGCGGATCGTCCGTCCGTGAAGGTATTCGGCAGCAAGTTGCGCGCCGGCGAGAGCGAAGCGCAGGCGAGAAGTTATCGCTGGCGCTCTTGGGTCATGCTGGGACTGGTGGTCAGCGGCGCCGTCGGCCTGATCGTCAGGGCAATCGACCTGCAGTTGCTGGACCATGGGTTTCTCGCGAAACAAGGCGACGACCGCTCCATGCGGGTGGTGAAGATCGCCGCGCATCGCGGCGCCATCACCGATCGCTCGGGCGAGCCGCTCGCGATCAGCACGCCGGTGGACAGCGTCTGGGTGAACCCACGGGAACTCAACGACAACATCGATCAGCTGCCGAAGCTCGCCAAGGCGCTGCAACAGGATCCGCAGTTTCTCGCCAGGCGCATCACCAGCAATCTCGACCGCGAGTTTCTTTATCTCGAGCGGCACATGCCTCCCGATCAGGCGGCGCGCGTCAAGGCGCTCGGCATTCCCGGCGTGAATCTGTTGCGTGAATACCGCCGCTATTATCCGGTCGGTGAGGTGGCGGGCCATGCCGTGGGTTTCACCACCATCGATGATGCGGGGCAGGAGGGCCTGGAACTCGGCTTCGACCAGCTGTTGAACGGCGAGGACGGCGCGAAGCGCGTCATCCAGGACTTGTACGGCCGGTACGTCGAGAACGTCGAAAGCATCCGCGCGCCGCGGCCGGGTCGCGACCTCGCGACCAGCATCGATCTGCGCATTCAGTACCTGGCGTATCGCGAACTCAAAGCCGCCATGCAGGAGTATCGCGCTCAGGCGGGATCCGTCATCGTCGTCGACGTCGATACCGGGGAGGTCCTGGCGATGGTGAATCAGCCGTCCTACAACCCCAATGATCGTGAGCAATTGAAACCGGACCTTTACCGCAATCGCGCCGCCACCGATATTTTCGAGCCGGGATCGAGCATAAAACCCTTCATCATGGCGGCGGCGCTCGCCTCGGGACAGTATCGCGCCGACAGCGTCGTCGACACGTCTCCCGGTTTCTTGAAAGTCGGCACGAAGGTGTTCGAGGACGAAACCAATCTCGGGGTGATCGATCTCGCGACCATTCTCGCCAAGTCGAGCAATGTCGGCACGGCCAAGGTGGCGTTGTCCCTGAAGCCCGAACAGATCTGGAAAACTCTTACGGGTCTTGGGTTCGGCCAGGTGACCGGCAGCAATTTTCCCGGCGAGTCGGCCGGCATGCTGTCGAGTTACGCCCACTGGCGGCCGATCGGGATCGCGACACTGTCCCACGGCTACGGGCTGTCGGTGACGCCGCTGCAGCTGGCGCACGCCTACGCCACCATTGGCGCCTACGGCATCAAGCGTCCACTCACCTTCGAACGCGTGTCGGGACCGGTACCCGGCGAGCAGGTGTTGGACCCCAAGGTTGCGCGTGAGCTGATTGAGCTCATGGAGCAGGTGGTCGAGAAGGGTGGTACTGCGACACGCGCGGCGGTCGTCGGCTACAAGGTCTCCGGCAAGACGGGCACCGCGTTCAAATCGATCGCCGGCGGTTACTCCACCGACAAGATCATGGCGGTGTTCGCGGGCCTCGTGCCCGCCACGCATCCGAAGATTGCCACCGTGGTGGTGATCGATGAGCCGAGCCGCGACGTACAACAGGGCGGCACCCTCGCCCAGGGCGGAACCGTCGCGGCGCCGGTGTTCTCGAGAGTCATGTCGGGCACGTTGCGCCTCATGGACGTTCCGCCCGATGACCTTCAGAACGTACCGCCGGCAGCCTTGGTGCAAGCGAGCGAGACGCCGTGAGCAGCGCCGCGCCCAGTGTTTCGCTTGCCTGGTTGCTCGACGGCATCGCCGCGCTGCCCGCGAACGAGGCGCGGGTGAATGATCTGACCCTCGACAGCCGCGAGGTGCGCGCGGGCTGTTTGTTCTTCGCCCTGCCCGGATTGCAATCGCACGGCCTCGCCTTCGCCGCCGAGGCGGTGCTGCGCGGCGCGAGTGTGGTCCTCTGGGATCCCGACGGTGCGACCGCGGCGGATGTCCCCGAGTTGAACGGCGGCGCCAGGGTCAGCGGCGGCGAGTCAAGCGGCGGCGGCAACGCGGTGTTCGCCGCTGCGGTGACGGGCCTCAAGCAATTGGTCGGCCGAATTGCCGATCGGTTCTTCGGCGAGCCTTCCTCCCGCTTGCGCGTCGTCGGGATCACCGGCACGAACGGCAAGACCACCTGTGCTTATCTCCTCGCCCAGTCGTTGACCCGGCTGGGCGTCGATGCCGCTTACATGGGCACCATCGGCTGGGGCCGGATCGGGGCCTTGGAGAACGCCGTCAACACCACGCCCGATGCGGTGAGCGTCCACCGGCAACTGGCCAGGATGCGCGAACTCGGCGTCAGTGACGTCGCGATGGAAGTCTCTTCGCATGCGCTCGATCAGGCCCGCGTCGCTGGCGTACGGTTCCACGCGGCCGCGTTCACCAATCTCACGCGTGATCACCTGGACTATCACCGGACGATGGAGGCGTATGCGGCGGCCAAGGCGCGCTTGTTCGCGTTTCCCGGTCTGAAGGACATCATCATCAACGTGGGTGATGCCTGGGGTCGTGACTGGGCCCGCGCTTACTGCGGAACGGTGCCGCTCACGGCCGTGTGGGTCGGTCCGGATGATGCCGCCTGGAGCATGCGGCCCCGTCTTCACGCCGATGAGTTGTGCTTCGATCTTACGGGTGTGTCGATGACGCTGGGTGGGAGCTTCGGCGCGCAGCGGCTGCGTTTGACCATGCTCGGGCGCTTCAATGCCGAGAACTGCCTGTTGGTCATCGGTTGTCTGTTGAGTTTGGGTGCCTCGCTCGAGGCGGCGGCAGCCGCGCTCGCCGATGGGCGGCCTCCACCGGGCCGCATGGAGGTCGTGGCGGCCGGCGTGGCGAAACCTGTCGCCGTGATCGATTACGCGCATACGCCGGATGCGCTGACCAAGGCATTGCGCACCCTGCGCGAACATTGCCGCGGCGAACTTTGGTGTGTGTTCGGCTGTGGCGGCAACCGCGATCCCGGCAAGCGCTCCCTGATGGGGTCGATCGCCGAGCAGTTCGCCGATCACATCATCGTCACCGACGACAATCCGCGCGACGAGGATCCAGGCAGCATTGCCGATGCCATCGTGGGCGGCATCAAGACGCGCAGCGCACGGGTGATCCTCGATCGCGCCGTGGCAATCGCCACCGCACTCGGCGAGGCCAAGCCCGCGGACATGGTGCTGATCGCCGGCAAGGGTCACGAGGATTACCAAATCTACGGTCCGGTGCGGCGGCGCTTCAGCGACCGTGATGAGGCTCTGCGCCTTCTGGGAGCGGCGGCATGAAGCGTACCCTCGTCGAGGCCGCGCGGGCCACCGGCGGCGAACTGCGCGGCGTCGATGCGGAGTTCGGGGCGGTCTCGAGCGACAGCCGGACGCTGCCATCCGGGGCGCTGTTCGTGGCGCTGCGCGGCCCCAATTTCGATGGCGCCCAATTCGTCGATGCAGCCGCCGCGCGCGGTGCGGTCGCTGCACTGGTCGAACGGCCGGTGGCCGCGCCGATTGCACAGATCGTCGTCAAGGATTCGCTCGTCGCGCTGCAAAAGTTGGCGACGGCGTGGCGCGCCGGCTTCGATATTCCCGTGGTCGGCGTCGCCGGCAGTAATGGCAAGACCACGGCCAAGGAAATGACCGCGGCGATACTCGGGCAGCGCGGCCCGTGCATGGCGACCCGCGGCAATCTCAACAATCACATCGGCGTGCCGCTCACGCTCATGCGTCTCGACGCCGGGCATCGCAGCGCGGTGGTCGAGATGGGCGCCAATCGGATCGGTGACGTGGCGGAACTGGTCGCTTTCGTGCGGCCGACGGTCGGTCTCATCACCAATGCCGGCGCCGAGCACCTCGAGGGTTTCGGCGATTTGGCCGGCGTTGCCAAGGGCGAAGGTGAGATGGTCGCGGGGCTTCATCCCGAGGCCACCGCGATCATCAATGCCGATGACGCCTATGCCGACTACTGGCGAAGCGTCGCCGGTGCCGGCCGAGTCGTGAGTTTTGGCGTACGCACCACGACCGACGGGCCGTCTCCCGATTTCAACGCGGTACAGCCGGAACAGCGCATCGAGGACGGCGCCTTCGCCATCCGTTTCACCTTGCGCTGTCCCTTGGGGGATCGACCCATCCTCCTGCATGCCGGCGGTACGCACAACATCGTCAACGCCTTGGCGGCGGCGGCGGCGGCGACTGCCGCGGGCGCCTCGCTCGAGGACGTGGTCGCCGGACTCGCCGGCTTTCGCGCCGTGGCCGGCCGCCTGCAACTGAAGGCGGGGATGCGGGGCAGTTGGATCATCGATGATTCCTACAACGCCAATCCGAGTTCGGTGCGGGCCGGACTCGAGGTGCTGCGCAACCTGCCCGGCCCCACCTGGGTGGTGCTCGCCGACATGGCAGAGCTCGGTGAGCATTCCGCCCTGAGTCATGCCGAGATGGGCGTTGCCGCCCGCGAGTGCGGGGTGCGGCGGTTGTTCGCGTTGGGAGAGCACAGCGCGCGCGCGGTGGCGAGCTTCGGCGCGGGCGCGCATTGGTTCGCCGACGTCGACTCGCTGATCGCCGGCGTACAGAGCGAGATCACCGAGGGCGTGACGGTGCTGGTGAAGGGCTCGCGGGTCAACCGCTTGGAGCGCGTGGTGCGCGCGCTCACCGGCGGCGGCGGTTAAGCCCATGCTGTTGTACTTCACCGAGTATCTGGCCCGCTTCTACTCCGGCTTTCATGTCTTCCAGTATTTGACGTTGCGGGCGATTCTGGCGGCGATGACGGCGCTCGCCGTGGCGCTATGGATCGGACCACGGATGATCGCGATGCTGGCTCAATATCAGATCGGCCAGCGGGTGCGCAGCGATGGGCCGCAGACGCACCTGCAAAAGTCCGGCACACCCACCATGGGAGGTGGTCTGATGCTGGTCGCCAATTTGATCGGCACCCTGCTCTGGGCAGATCTCTCGAGTCGGTTCCTGTGGATCGTCCTCGCCACCACGTTCGCCTTCGGAGTCATCGGCTTCTACGACGACTACCTGAAACTGGTGGTGGGCAATTCCAAGGGCCTCGCCGCGCGCTACAAGTATCTCGCGCAATCGGTCGCGGCGCTGGTCACCGCCTTTGTGCTGCACGCCCTGCATCAGACGGCGGCCGAGACGACGCTGTACGTGCCGTTCTTCAAGACGGTGGCCGTGCCGATGAGCACCGTGGGGTTCGTGGCGTACGCCTACCTCGTGATCGTCGGCACCAGCAACGCGGTGAACCTCACCGATGGTCTCGACGGTCTCGCCATCATGCCCGCCGTCATGGTGGTCACCGCGCTCGGTGTGTTTGCCTATGCCACCGGCAACATCAAGTTCGCAACCTACCTCCAGATCCCGTACATCAATGGCGTCGGCGAGCTGCTGATATTCAGCGGCGCGCTCGCCGGCGCCGGGCTCGGCTTCCTTTGGTTCAACGCCTACCCGGCGGAAGTGTTCATGGGCGATGTCGGCGCGCTCGCGATAGGCGCGGCCCTCGGAACCATCGCCGTGATCGTCCGTCAGGAAATCGTGCTGTTCATCATGGGCGGGGTGTTCGTCGTCGAGACCGTGTCGGTGATGCTGCAGGTCGCGTCGTTCAAGTTGCGCGGCAAGCGAATCTTTCGCATGGCCCCTCTGCATCATCATTTCGAGCTCAAAGGGTGGGCCGAGCCCAAGGTGATCGTCCGCTTCTGGATCATCAGCTTCGTGCTCGTGCTGGCGGGTCTCGCGACCCTGAAGATCCGCTGATGGCAAGCATCGTGGTCGGCATCGGCAAAACGGGGGCTTCCTGCCTGCGATACTTCGCAAAACACGGCATCGCGGCGGCGGCTACCGATTCGCGCCGGGAGCCGCCCGGTCTCGAGGAGCTGGGCTCCCTGGCGGCCCGGCTCGACCTGCGTCTGGGCGGCTTCGACCTGACGCTGCTCGACGGCGCATCGCAGGTGTTGATGTCGCCGGGCGTGTCGCTCGAGGAACCGATTGCGATGGCGGCGCGGGAGCGCGGCATCGAGGTCATCGGCGACATCGAACTCTTCGCCCGCGCCGTGCGCGCGCCGGTCGTGGCGATCACCGGCACAAATGGCAAGAGCACGGTCACCAGCCTGGTGGCCCGCATGGCCGCCGCCGCCGGTCGGCGTGTGCTCGCCGGGGGCAACCTCGGCGTGCCCGCATTGGATTTGCTCGACCAGCCCCCGCCCGATCTTTACGTGCTCGAGCTGTCGAGTTTTCAGCTCGAAACGACGCGCTCGTTGCGGCCGCAGGCGGCGGTGGTCTTGAACGTGAGCGCGGATCACCTGGATCGCTATGCGGCGGTCGACGCCTATGCCGCGGCGAAGGCACGCATTTTCGCGAACGCGGCCGCCGCGGTGCTGAACGCCGATGATCCATGGGTCCTCGCCATGCGATCGGCGCTCGGACCCGGCGCGAGCATCAAGACGTTTTCCACCCAACGCGTCGATGCCGACTATCACTTGATTCGTGAGGGCCGACTGTGTGACGGCGTGCCGCACCCGGGCCCGCCGCACCAAGGCGAGCGCACCTGGCTCGCCCGCCGGGGCGAGGCGCTGCTCGATACGGCGCGGATGAAGATCAGCGGTCTGCACAATGCGGCGAACGCCCTGGCAGCGTTGGCCTTGGGCGAGGCCGCCGGGCTGCCGCCGGCTGCCTGCGTCGCCACGCTCGAGGAGTTTCCAGGACTGCCGCACCGCTCCGAGTGGGTGGCCGAGCGGCGCGGAGTGCGCTATCTCGATGATTCCAAGGGCACCAATGTGGGTGCCACAATGGCCGCCGTCGAAGGTCTGACGGGCCCCTTGGTGCTGATCGCCGGCGGCCTCGGGAAGGGCCAGGATTTTGCGCCGCTGGCCGCAGCCTTCCGCGGCAAGGTGCGCCACGTGGTGTTGATCGGCCAGGATGCGCCCGCGCTCGAACAGGTGCTCGCGGGTGTCTGCGGCACGGAACGCGCGCCCTCGATGGATGCGGCGGTGAGCGCCGCCGCGCGCGTGGCTCGCCCCGGCGATACGGTGCTGCTGTCGCCGGCCTGCGCCAGTCTCGACATGTTCCGCGATTACGGGCATCGCGGTGACGCGTTCGCCGCCGCGGTGCGTGCACTCGGCGAGGCTGCGTCATGAATGCGACCACCATGGGCTATGGCGTGCGGGCGCGCGAACGCATGCCGTTCGCGTGGGATTGGGTCACCGTCGCCTTGAGCGCCGCGTTGCTCTTGGTCGGTCTGGTGATGGTCACCTCCGCGTCCATGTCGGTGGCGGCAAAGGATCTCGGCGACCCGTTCTATTTCCTCGAGAGGCAATTCCTGTTCGGCCTGTGTGGCGTGGTCTTCGCGTGGGTGCTCACGCGGGTGCCGGCGGAATTCTGGGAGAGGCACAGCCTGGTGCTGCTGTTGCTCGGCCTGACGCTGCTGTTGATGGTGCTGATTCCCGGATTGGGGGCAAAGATCAACGGCGCCCGCCGTTGGCTGCGCATTGGTCCGGGGAATTTCCAGGTGTCCGAACTTGCGAAGGTGCTGGTGCTCACCTGGATCTGCAGCTACTGCGTCCGCAAACGCGAGGAGCTGGCGACGAGTTTCGCGGGCCTGTTGAAACCGGTCGGATTGCTCACGGTGGCCGGTGTGTTGCTGCTGGCGGAGCCCGACTTCGGCGCCACGACCGTGTTGTTCGCCACCGGCTTTGCCGTGTTGTTCGTGGCGGGTGCGCGGCTGCGTTACGTATTCGGTCTGGTCCTGGCGGTGGCCGCCGCCTTTGCCGTGCTCGCGCTCACCTCGGCCTATCGGCTGAAGCGCCTCACCGTCTTCCTGCACCCCTGGGACGATCCGTTCAACGGCGGCTTCCAGCTCACGCAGTCCCTGATCGCAATCGGCCGCGGCGGCTGGTTTGGCGTGGGCCTCGGCAGCAGCATCCAAAAATTGTTCTACCTGCCCGAAGCCCACACCGACTTCGTATTCGCCGTGCTGGCTGAGGAGTTGGGCTTGGTTGGGGTCTGCGGCGTGATCGGGTTGTTCGTGGCGCTGGTGTGGCGAGCCTTTCAAATCGCGCGAATGGCCGAGAAGGCTGGACTTAAATTTCAGGCGTACGTGGCGCTGGCCTTCGGCATGTGGTTGGGTCTGCAAACCATCGTCAACATCGGCGTCAACATGGGTGTCCTGCCCACCAAGGGCTTGACCCTGCCGCTGCTCAGTTACGGACGCAGCAGTTTGATCGTGAGCCTCGCCTGGATCGGCGTGCTGCTGCGCATCCATCACGAAGTGAAATGTTCCTCACGTTCGGCGGTGATGCGCATGCCGGGAGGCGCGCGATGAGCCTACCGACCGATTCGCCGGTGCTCATCATGGCGGGGGGCACTGGCGGACATGTCTTCCCGGCCTTGAGCGTCGCGAAGGTGCTGCGCAGCCGGGGTGTGCCCGTGGTGTGGCTCGGCGTGCCCGACAGCATGGAGTCGCGGTTGGTGCCGGCGAATGGTTTTCCGATCGAATGGGTGCGCGTGCGGGGGATTCGCGGCAAGGGTCTTGCCGCCTGGGTGAAGGCGCCCATCGCCATCGCCAGTGCCGTGCGCCAGGCCATCGCGATCCTGCGGCGCGTGCGTCCACGGGCGGTGCTGGGCGCGGGCGGATACGTGAGCGGACCCGGCGGGATCGCGGCGTGGTTGCTGCGCATTCCGCTGCTCATCCACGAACAGAACGCCGTGCCGGGCCTGACCAATCGGTGGTTGGCACGACTCGCCGCTCAGGTGCTGGAAGGATTTCCGGGCAGCTTTCCCGCGGGCGTCAGGGTGCGCTTCGTCGGCAATCCGGTGCGCGCGGATATTGCCGCCGTTGCGCCGCCCGCCGAACGGTTCGCCGGCCGCGATGAGCGGGCGAGATTGCTGGTGTTCGGCGGCAGCCAGGGCGCACAGCGCCTCAACGCCATGCTCCCCGCGGCCTTGTCGCGACTCGCGCCCGAGCAAAGGCCGCAGGTCCGGCATCAGGCCGGTGAGCGCGGCATCGATGCGGCGCGGGCTGCGTACGTTGCCGCCGCGGTTGACGCGGAGGTCACCCCCTTCATCGATGACATGGCGGCCGCCTATGCGTGGGCCGATGTGGCGGTGTGCCGCGCCGGCGCCATGACCATCGCCGAATTGCAGGCGGTGGGCTTGGGCGCGCTGTTGGTGCCGCTGGCGGTGGCGACGGACGATCACCAAACCAAGAACGCCGCGTGCATGGTGGCCAACGGCGCCGCGCAAGTGCTCCCGGAGCGCGAACTGACGGCGGAAAACTTGAGTGCCTGCATCGCCAAGCTCACAGGTGATCGCCCGCGCCTGTTGTCGATGGCCGAGGCCGCACGACGTGCGCGGGTCGTCGATGCTGCGGAGCAGGTCGCCGCGCTGTGCCTGGCCGCCGGCGCCGCGTCGCCGGGAGCCGCGGCATGAATGAACGGTTGAACGATCGAATGCGCCGCATTCAGACCATCCACCTGGTCGGTATCGGCGGCAGCGGCATGAGCGGCATCGCCGAGGTGCTGCTCAACCTGAATTACGAAGTGCAGGGTTCGGACCTCAAAGCCAACGAGGTGACCGAGCGGCTGGCGCGCCTGGGCGCGAGGATTTTCATCGGTCATGACGCCAGCAATCTCGGGGCTGCGGACGTGGTCGTGGTGTCGAGCGCGGTCAACCGCAAGAACCCGGAGGTGGCGGCGGCGCTCGCCCGCCGCACGCCCGTCGTGCCACGTGCCGAGATGTTGGGTGAATTGATGCGCTTCCGCTACTCGGTGGCGGTCGCCGGAACGCATGGCAAGACCACCACCACCAGCCTGGTCGCGAGCACGCTCGCGGAAGGCGGCCTCGATCCCACCTTCGTGATCGGTGGACGGTTGAAGAGTGCCGCCAGCAATGCCCGCCTGGGCGCGGGCCGCTATCTGGTCGCCGAAGCGGACGAAAGCGACGCGTCGTTCATGCATTTGCAGCCGATGATTTCGATCGTCACCAACATCGACAATGACCACCTCGCCACCCACGATGGGGACTTTGCTCGTTTGCAGCAGAGTTTCGTCGATTTCCTGCACAACCTGCCCTTCTATGGACTCGCCGTGCTGTGCGCCGACGACGCGAATGTGCGCAGCATCCTCGAGGCGGTGGGGCGACCCTTCGTGACCTACGGCTTCGCCGACGGCGCGGACGTTCGCGCGATCAATGTGGTACGCGATGGATTGCAGTCGCGCTATGAGGCGCTCCGGGCCGGTCATCAGCCGCTGCCGGTGACCATCAATCTGCCGGGTCGCCACAATGTATTGAATTCGCTGGCGGCGATCGCCGTCGCCACTGAGCTCGCGATTCCGGATGCGGCGATCCAGCGGGCCCTCAGGAATTTCCAGGGCATCGAGCGGCGCCTACAGTCGTTGGGCGAGCTCCGCTTTCCGGGAGGCAGCGCCTCGTTGGTGGACGATTACGGGCATCATCCCACCGAGATCGCCGCCACCCTCGATGCGGTCCGCCAGGGCTGGCCGTCGCGGCGCCTGGTGCTCGCCTTTCAACCTCACCGCTACACGCGGACGCGCGATCTGCTCGACGATTTCGGTCGCGTACTCGGCGATTGCGACGTGTTGCTGGTGACCGAGGTCTACGCGGCCGGCGAAACGCCCATCGCCGGCGCCGATGGCCGGGCGATTTGTCGCGCGGTGCGCTCGCGTGGACTGATCGAGCCGGTGTTCGTCGAACGCGCCGAGCAACTCGCCGACTCGTTGCGAGGGATCCTGAAGGATGGCGACGTGGTGCTGACCATGGGCGCCGGCAGCATCGGCGCCGTGGCGCATGAATTGAAGAGCCGGCTCGCCGCGGCAAAGGGCGCGCCATGAGCGGCAAGGCGCAACTCATCCTGGATGCCATCGCCCCCGAGTTCAGCCGCCGTGTGCTGCACGACGAGCCGATGACGAAGCACACCTCCTGGCACGCCGGGGGGCCTGCCGATGTGTTCTTCACGCCGCGCGACGTGATGGATCTGACCGCCTTCATCCGTCAGCTGCCGGAGCGCGTACCGCTATTGTGGATCGGTCTCGGCAGCAATCTCTTGGTGCGTGATGGCGGCGTGCGCGGCGCGGTGATCGCCACGCATGGCGCCTTGGGCGCGCTCGAACGGGAGAGCGCCACGCGGATTCGCGTGCAGGCGGGCGTCGCCTGCGCACGGCTTGCCCGGCAATGCGTGAAGTGGGGACTCGGGCCCGCCGAATTCTTCGCCGGCATCCCCGGCACGTTGGGTGGTGCGCTGGCGATGAATGCGGGTGCCTGGGATGGCGAGACCTGGCGCCACGTGATCGACGTCGAGGTCGTCGACCGGCATGGCATTCGCCGCACGCGCACGCCCGCCGATTACGACATTTCCTATCGACGCGTGCGAGGTCCCGCCGATGAATGGTTCTTGAGCGCCAATCTGTTTTTCGAGCGCAAACCCGGCGCCAATGAAGCCGCGATCCGCGAGCTGCTCGAGCGGCGCAAGCAAACCCAGCCGATCGGTCAGTGGAGCTGCGGTTCAGTATTCACGAATCCGCCGAACAATCACGCGGGCAGGTTGATCGAGAGCGCCGGACTCAAGGGCTTTCGCATCGGCGACGCCTCGGTGTCCGACAAGCACGCCAACTTCATCATCAATCATGGCGCCGCCCGCGCCGCGGATCTCGAGGCGCTGATCGAGCACGTGCAGCGCACGGTCGCACGGGTTCATCAGATCGAACTGACCACCGAAGTGCGCATCGTCGGGGAACCCGCATGAGCCGGCTGGTCACGACCGGCGCGTCACGACGCGCGCAGCTCGCCGCAGAATTCGGCAAAGTAGCCGTGTTGTTCGGCGGCGACTCGACGGAACGAGAGATCTCTTTGCTCACCGGCAAGGCGGTGCTCGCGGCGCTCAAGCGGCGCGGTGTCGACGCGCATGGTTTCGATCCGCGGGATACGCCCGTGCAGACACTGGTCAGCGAGGACTTCGATCGGGCATGGATCGCGCTGCACGGGCCGGGCGGCGAGGATGGTCTGATCCAAGGTGCGCTCGAATGGTTGGGCGTGCCCTACACGGGCAGCGGCGTCCTGGCCTCGGCGCTGACGATGGACAAGCTCAAGACCAAGCGGGTGGTCATGGGCGCCGGCACCATCGCTCCGGAGTACGCCGTGCTGGCGAACGCCGGTGATCTCGGCACGGCGCTCGCGACGGTCGGGCTGCCGATGATGGTCAAACCCGCCGCGCAGGGGTCGAGCGTCGGCATCACCAAGGTCAAGACGGCGGCTGAACTCAAACCCGCGGTCGAGGCGGCGCGGGCGGTCGATCCGATCGTCTTCGCGGAACGATTCATCACCGGCGACGAGTACACCGTCGCCGTGCTCCAGGGAGAAGCGCTGCCCTCCATCCGCATCCGCCCGGCCACTGAATTCTACGATTACGAAGCCAAGTACTTCCGCGACGATACCGAGTATCACTGTCCCAGCGGTCTGCCGGGCGACGCCGAAGCGGAGCTCGCGGCGGCCGCCGTGGCCGCGTTCCGGGCCACCGACTGCCAGGGTTGGGGTCGCGTCGATTTCATGCGCGACGTCACGAACGGGAAGTTCTATTTCATCGAGATCAATACCACTCCGGGCATGACCGATCACAGCCTGGTGCCGATGGCGGCGCGACATGTGGGGATCGACTTCGACGAACTCGTGTGGCGGGTGCTGGAGACGAGTTTCTGCCGGGAGCGCAAGCACCCCAAGGCGGCCCCATGAACATGCACTGGCTGACGCGACGCAATCGTTTCAAGAAGCGCGCCGATGCCGAACGGCCACCGCGGCGGTGGCTGCAATTCTTTCGCAACTGGCGCATCCACGTCCGGCGCGCCGCCGTGCTGGCGCTCATCGCCGGCGCATTGGGCGCACTCACCTGGGCACTCGATCGGCCGATCCGGCTCATCTCCATGGACGGACCCTTTCAACGGGTCTCGCCCGGTCAAATCGAAAAGGCGGTTGCGCCCTTCGCCAGCCAAGGGTTCATGTTGGCCGACCTTGATCGCATCCAGCGCGCGGTGGAAGCGGTGCCGTGGGTCGATCATGCGCGGGTGCAGCGACGATTCCCCAATGGCTTGCACGTGACTGTGGTCGAGGAAACGGCGATGGCCCGCTGGGGCGAGGCGGGCCTCCTCAACACCCGCGGCGAACTGTTCGTGAGGATGGCAACCCACGTGCCCGCCGAATTGCCGCGCCTCTCCGGACCCGAAGGCACCGAGACGCTGGTCGCGCAGCGCTACCTGTCGGTGCAAGGCCGCATGCTCGAGGCTGGGATGCGGGTGGCCGCGTTGCGCCTCGACGAGCGGGGGGCGTGGGAGATGGACCTGGACAACGGCGTGGTGGTGCGCCTCGGAAGGCGCGACGTCGAAGAGCGCTTCGATCGGTTCATTCGCACGGCCGCGCAGGTGATCGCGCATCGTTTGACCGACATCAACTACGTCGACATGCGTTACTCGAACGGCTTCGCCATCGGCTGGCGCAACAGCCAGACGCCGGTGTCGCCGCCGGGTCAGCCCGCCGACGATGGTCACGCGTAAGGGAAGAAGCGAGAGACATGGCAAAGCGTTCTGATCGAAATTTAATCGTCGGCCTCGACATCGGCACGAGCAAGGTCGTCGCCATCGTCGGTGAGATCAAGACCGATGGCGCGCTCGAGATCATCGGCATCGGCAGCCATCCGTCGCGCGGTCTCAAGAAGGGCGTGGTGGTGAACATCGAGTCGACCGTGCAATCGATTCAGCGCGCGGTGGAAGAGGCGGAACTGATGGCCGGCTGCGAAATCCATTCGGTTTATGCCGGCATCGCCGGCAGCCATGTCCGCAGCCTCAACTCACACGGAATCGTCGCCATCAAGGACAAGGAGGTGGTTCAGGGCGACGTCGAGCGGGTGATCGACGCGGCCAAGGCGGTGGCGATTCCTGCGGATCAGAAGATCCTTCATGTGCTGCCGCAGGAATACATCATCGATACGCAGGAGGGCATACGCGATCCCATCGGCATGTCCGGTGTGCGCCTCGAGGCCAAGGTGCACATCGTCACGGGCGCGGACAGCGCCGCGCAGAACATCGTGAAGTGCGTGCAGCGCTGCGGCCTCAGCGTCGATGACATCGTGCTCGAACAGCTGGCTTCGAGCTATGCCGTGTTGACGGAAGACGAGAAGGACCTGGGCGTGTGCGTGGTCGACATCGGCGGCGGCACCACGGACATCGCGGTGTTCGGCGGCGGCGCGATCCGTCATACCGCGGTGATTCCGATCGCCGGCGACCAGGTCACCAACGACATCGCGGTGTCGATGCGCACGCCGACGCAGTACGCCGAGGACATCAAGATCAAATATGCCTGCGCCTTGTCGCAGCTCGCCAACCCGGACGAGACCATCGAGGTACCGAGCGTCGGCGACCGGCCGCCGCGGCGGCTTGCCCGACAGACGCTCGCCGAGATCGTCGAGCCGCGCTACGAAGAGCTGTTCGCGCTGATCCGCGACGAACTGAGGCGCGCCGGACTCGAGGAGGCGGTGGCCACCGGCATCGTCCTGACCGGCGGAAGCTCCAAGATGGAGGGCGCCGT
>Ga0116226_10000016_pt1 | contig 121448 bp, 120 predicted proteins | sample S1TSphfallax_FD_89692 | JGI IMG/M metagenome (GOLD analysis project Ga0116226, IMG submission 89692) | Host-associated microbial communities from peat moss isolated from Minnesota, USA - S1T2_Fa - Sphagnum fallax MG | ecosystem: Host-associated > Plants > Peat moss > Unclassified | place... | reverse complement strand
CACCTGTCGCGGTTTTCGAGGCCGTCCTTGCGCCGCAACGAATTGGCAATGTACCGGTCAGTGCAGCGTCACATCTCGTCGATGGTTTCCTCGGGCAGCTTAGCGCCGACATCGTGGCAATCGATGGTCCCGTGGGCCGGGAAGCCATCGCCGCCTTCGAGCGATTCGGAAAGGGCAGGCACCCTGCCGCCTTGAACATGGGCGATTGCTTTGCATACGCCTGCGCCCACCACCATCAGGTGCCTCTGCTGTTCAAAGGCAGCGATTTCGCGGCCACTGACATACAGTCCGCCTAACCCTCCTACGAAGGCTACGGCATTCACACATCTCTTCGATGCCAATTTGTCGAGGGAATGCGCCGCTTCGTCCCCTCTCCGCCCCTGGGGGCGGAGAGGGTCAGGGTGAGGTGGGGGAAACTCCGAAGTTGTCGAGTGGTACTACAAGTTTGCGACAGGGTAGCGGCTCGACCACCCACCTCTCCCTGACCCTCTCCCCCCGCAAGCGCGGGCGGAGAGGGGACGTTGGGGCTGATTCCTGTGCGCATTCCGCACAGCCGAGATGAGTGAATCCGTTAGCCACAAGGGGAGGGGGCTTTGCCGCCGGCATGGGCATTCGTTGGCCGGCCAAGGAATCTCTGCTTAGCGCATGAACCACGCGCGAGCGTCGGGCTTTGGTGTGCGCGGTGTGATCTCTAACGGCAATAGGCATCGGAAACCCGCCACTCAGAGCCCGGCGAACAGCGACGTGGACAGATAGCGTTCGGCGAAGCTCGGGGCGATGGCGACGATCAGTTTGCCGGCGTTGTTCGGGTTGCGCGCCAGTTCCAGCGCCGCGTGCAGGGCGGCGCCGGAGGAAATGCCGATCGGCAGCCCCTCCACCATCGCGCAGCGGCGGGCGGCGGCGAGGCCCTCGCGCTCGGACACCCGCAGGATTCCGTCCATCAGCTCCATTTGCAGCACCGCCGGCTGGAAGCCGGGGCCGATTCCCTGCAACCCGTGCGGCCCGGCCTCGTCACCGGACAGAACCGCGCTCTCGGACGGCTCGACGACAAAACATTGCAGCCCGGGCTTGCGCGGCTTCAGCGCGCGGGCGATGCCGGTCATGGTCCCGCCAGTGCCGGCGCCGCCGACCACGATATCGACGGAACCCTCCGAATCCAGCCATATTTCCTCGGCGGTCGTGGCTTCGTGCGCCGCAGGATTGGCCGGATTGTCGAACTGGCGCGGCATCCAGGCGCCTTGCGTCGCCGCCAGGATCGCCTCGGCCCGCTGGATCGCGCCGGCCATGCCCTGCCGCGCCGGGGTCAACTGCACCTCCGCCCCCATCAGCCGCAGCATCTTCCGCCGTTCGATCGAGGCACCCTCCGGCATCGTCACGATCAGCCGATACCCCTTCGCGGCGGCGACGAAACCGAGCGCGATGCCGGTGTTGCCGGAGGTCGGCTCCACCAGCACCGAGCGGCTCGGATGGATGGTGCCCTCGGCCTCCGCCTGTTCGATCATCGCCAGCCCGATCCGGTCCTTGACCGATCCGAGCGGGTTGAAGAATTCCAGCTTCAGCGCGAGATCCGCCTTCAACCCATCCTCGGCGGACAGCCGCGGCACCGGCACGAGCGGCGTGGCGCCGATCACATCCAGCACGCTGCCGTAAATCCGGCCGCGCGCGGGCACCACCTCCCGCGCCGCCGCCGGTGAAACAGGCGCAATTCCGGATTCGTGCTTGTTCATAGGCGAATCCTATCACACTTTAAGACCGTGAATTCATCCGTCTCGGAAACCCTGCTACTCTATAAGGTGAACATGTTGATTCGCAGAGACCGCGCCATGGTGGCCGTGACCGTCATGCTCGACGTCGCCTTCCACGGCGGGCGGTCGGCCACGGTCAGCGCCGCCGATATCGCCGAGCGGCTCGGGCTGGCGCGGCGGGGGATGGAACCGCTGTTGCAGACGCTGTCGCGCGCCGGGCTGCTGGAGAGCGTGCGCGGCCCGCGCGGCGGCTACCGGCTCGGCCGGCCTCGGCGCGACATCCGGGTGTCGGACATCGTCGCCATGGCGCTGGCCGACGACACGGAGACGGGGGAAGGCCCGTCCGGGCGACTACAGACGGCGGTTGTGGACCGGGTGTGGTCGGAACTGGAGGACGCCGCGCGCGCGCAGTTGGCGGCACTGACGCTCGATGACCTGATGCGCCGCGCCGCCGCCGCCGGCCTGCGCCGCCCCACGGCCGAACCGATCACGTTCGCAATCTGATCGCGGGACGAAATGGAACGCGGCGCGAAAAAGCGCCTCAGAACAACAACATGCAGCGCGTTCGACGCCTTCAACATGGTTGGCGAGCGGCAAGTGTCATCGAACCTTCATAAAACTGAAATATGAGCGTCGCGAACGGTACCTAGGTTCGCGCCGAAAGCGGTCGTCCGGCCAGGACCCCGCTATTTCGCGTCGGCGCGATGTGCCGACCAGCCCTAGGAGGGATGATGAAAGTCGTAGCAACGGCCCTGGCGTTCGCGCTGGCCGGTTTTTCGGCCGTGGGCGCTCATGCGCAGGAGATCACCGGCGCCGGCGCCACCTTCCCGGCGCCGGTCTATTCCGCGTGGGGCGAAGCGGCAAAAGGCGCGTCGGGCATCGTGCTGAACTACCAGGCGATCGGCTCGGGCGGCGGGCAGAACCAGATCCTGAACCGCACCGTCGATTTCGGCGCGTCCGACGCGCCGATGGCGCCGGAGAAGCTGGAAAGCGGCAAGCTGCTGCAATTCCCGACCGTCATCGGCGCGGTGGTTCCGATCGTCAATCTGCCGGGCATCAAAGCCAACGAGCTGAAGCTGACCGGCGAACTGCTGGCGGGCATCTATCTCGGCAAGATCGTCAAATGGAACGACGAGAAGATCGCCGCCGCGAACCCTGGGATGAAGCTTCCCTCGACGGCAATCGCGCCGGTCTATCGGGCCGACGGCTCGGGCACGACGTTCGTGTTCACGTCGTATCTGTCGGCGGTCGCGCCGGAATGGAAAGATCAGGTCGGCGCCGCGACCAGCGTGAAGTGGGCGGCCGGTAACGGCGCGAAGGGCAACGACGGCGTCGCCGCGCTGGTGCAGCAGGTGAAGGGCGGCATCGGCTATGTCGAATACGCCTATGCCTCGAAGAACGGCCTGACCACGACCGAATTGCAGAACCATGACGGCAAGTTCGTGACCCCGACGCCCGCGAGCTTCGCGGCCGGCGCTGCCAACGGCGACTGGAAGGGTGCCAAGAACTACGCGGTGAGCCTGATCAATCTGCCCGGCCCGACGAGCTGGCCGATCATGTCGACGACCTTCATCGAACTGCCGAAGGACCCGAAGGACCCGTCACATAGCCTCGCGGTGATGAAGTTCTTCGACTGGGCCTATTCGCACGGCGCCGATCAGGCGACGAAGCTCGACTACATCCCGCTGCCTGAAGCCGTGGCGAACGCGGTGCGGGCAAGCTGGAAGACCGAGATCAAGACGCCGGACGGTTCGCCGGTCTGGAAGTAACGACGCCTGAACGACAGCGGCGCCGCCACGGTTCGGCGGCGCCGCGTTTCCCTCGCCGCAACCGACGCAGGTACGCGTGTCACAGACAGTTATCGCCGGCCCGATCGCGGCAGCCCGTAGCAAACCGAACAGCGGCGCCTTCGGCGACAAACTGTTCGCGGCCGTCGCCGTTTCGGCCGGCGTTCTCGTGCTGGTCATTCTCGGCGCGATCATCGTTTCGCTGTTCATCGGCGGGCTGCCCAGCTTCCGGGCGTTCGGGATCGGCTTCCTGTGGCAGTCCGACTGGGACCCGGTGCAGGAAATCTACGGCGCCGCCGTCCCGATCTTCGGCACGATCGTCACCTCGGTTCTGGCCCTGATCCTCGCGGTGCCGCTGGCGTTCGGCATCGCGTTCTACCTGACCGAGCTCGCGCCGCCGACGGTGCGGCGGATCGTCGGCACCGCCATCGAACTGCTGGCGGCGGTGCCTTCGATCATCTACGGCATGTGGGGCTTTTTCGTGATCGTTCCGCTGATGGCCACCTACATCGAACCGCACGTGATCGACACGCTCGACGGTATTCCCGTGCTGGAGAATCTGTTCGCCGGGCCGCCATTCGGCACCGGCCTGTTCACGGCGGCGCTGATCCTGGCGGTCATGGTGATCCCGTTCATCGCCGCCACGATGCGTGACGTGTTCCTGACGGTGCCTGCCGTCTACAAGGAATCCGCTTACGGCGTGGGTTGCACGACGTGGGAGGTGGTACGCTCGGTGGTGCTGCCCTACACGCGCACATCGGTCGTCGGCGGCATCATGCTCGGCCTCGGCCGCGCGCTGGGCGAGACGATGGCGGTGACGTTCGTGATCGGCAATACCAATCGGATCACCGCCAACCTGTTCGGCTCCGGCAATACGATCGCCTCGCTGGTGGCGCTGGAATTTGGCGAGAGCCAGAACGGCAGCCTGAAATTGTCGTCGTTGCTGGCGCTGGGGTTCATCCTGTTCGTGATTTCGTTCATCGTTCTGGCGATTTCCCGGCTGCTGCTGCGACCGCGCGCGGCGGCGGGAGCAAAGGCATGAGCGCCACGACCATTGGCGGCGGCATGACCGCACCGGCGCGCGACCCGCGCGTCGCCGGGCTCCTGTCGCGACGCAGGCAGCGGGCGAATCTCGCGGTCAAGGCGCTCTGCATTGCCGCGACGGTGGTCGGCCTCGTTGTGCTCGCCTCCATCCTTTTCACGCTGATCCGGCTTGGCATCGGCGGATTGCGGCTGAGCGTGTTCACGCGGATGACGATGCCGGCGGGCGACAATGGCGGCCTGCTGAACCCGATCGTCGGCAGCCTGATCCAGACCGGCATCGGCACGCTGATCGGCACGCCGATTGGCATCATGGTGGGCACGTATCTGTCCGAATACGCGCGCAACTCGGTGCTCGGCAACGCCGTCCGCTTCGTGTCGGACGTGTTGCTGTCGGCGCCTTCGATCTTGATCGGGCTGTTCATCTACCAGGTGTTCGTGAATGGGCGCGGCTATTCGGGAATCGCCGGCGCGCTGTCGCTCGCGGTGATCATGATCCCGATCGTCGTGCGGACGACGGAGGACATGCTGCGGCTGATCCCGACCGCGCTGCGCGAGGCGGCGGTGGCGCTCGGCGCGCCGAAATGGAAAGCCATCGTTCTGATCTGCTACCGCGCGGCGCTGGACGGCATCGCCACCGGCGTGCTGCTCGCAATCGCGCGCGTCGCCGGTGAGACGGCGCCGCTGCTGTTCACCAGCCTTGGCAACGACAACTGGTCGATCGACCTGACCAAGCCGATGGCAAGCCTGCCGCTCGCGATCTACAAATATGCCGGCTCACCGGCCGACGACTGGGTGCAACTCGCCTGGGTCGGTGCAATGCTGATTACGTTTGGCGTGCTGGCGCTGAACATTATCGCGCGCGTGGCGATTCGGCCCCGGCGCTAGGACGATATGAAATGGGCATGACCATGGGCGACACGCAGGCGGCGGTTGCGGAGAAGGCTGGGATCGGGCCGATGACGGCGCGGTCGGCCGAAGGCCTCAACGCGGCGCGCATTTCCATTCGCGGACTGGATTTTTTCTACGGGACCAACAAGGCGCTGAAATCCATTTCGCTCGACGTGCCGGAGAAGCAGGTCACCGGGATGATCGGGCCGTCCGGCTGCGGCAAGTCGACTCTGTTGCGCGTCCTGAACCGGATGTACGACCTCTATCCGGGCCAGCGCGCCACCGGCGAAGTCATGATGGACGGGCAGAACATCATCGCCCCCGGCATCGACCTGAACCAGTTGCGCAGCCGGATCGGCATGGTGTTTCAGAAGCCGACGCCGTTTCCGATGTCGATCTACGACAACATCGCGTTCGGCGTGAAGCTGCACGAGCGGCTGAGCAAGAGCGCGATGGATGAGCGCGTGGAATGGTCGCTGACCCGGGCAGCGCTGTGGGGCGAGGTGAAGGACCGGCTGAACGCCTCGGCGACCGGGCTTTCGGGCGGCCAGCAGCAGCGGCTGTGCATCGCGCGCACCATCGCCACGCGCCCCGAGGTGATCCTGCTCGACGAGCCGACCAGCGCGCTCGACCCGATCAGCACGCTGAAGATCGAGGAACTGATCGACGAGTTGAAGCACGAATTCACCATCGTGATCGTCACCCACAACATGCAGCAGGCGGCGCGCTGCGCCGATCAGGTGGCGTTCTTCTTCATCGGCGAACTCGTGGAGGTCGGGCCGGCGGCGCAAATCTTCACGTCTCCCCGCCAGAAGCGAACGCAGGAATACATCACCGGCCGGTTCGGCTGAGCGGCAAGGGGCGCGACATGGCATCCGAGACGGCTGAGCACATCATCAAGAGCTTCGAGGGCGAGCTGAAACGCCTGTCGGCGCTGCTGACCGAAATGGGCGGGCTGGTCGAGAGCGAGGTGGCAGCGGCGTGCGAGGCGGTGCTGTCGCGCGACGCCGACGAAGCCACGCGCGCGTTGGAGACCGACCCGAAAGTCGATGCGCTGGAGCGCGATGTCGAGCAGTTCGTGATCCGCCTTCTGGCGCTGCGGCAACCGATGGCGCAGGATCTTCGCCAGATCGTCGCCAGCCTGAAGATCACCGGCGACCTGGAACGCATCGGCGACTACGCCGCCAACGTCGCCAAGCGCAGCATCGTGCTCAGCCAGTTCACGCTGCCGTTCTCACTGACCGGCCTCAGCAACATGTCGCGGCTGGTGCAGGAAAACCTGAAAACGGTGATCGACGCGGTCGGCGAGGGCGACGCCGAAAAGGCCGTCGACGTGTGGCGTTCGGACGCGAATGTCGATGAGATCTACAACGCGCTGTTCCGCGAGTTGATCACGTACATGATGGAAGATCCGCGCAACATCACGCCGTGTACGCACCTGCTGTTCATCGCGAAGAACCTGGAGCGGATCGGCGACCACGCCACCAACATCGCCGAGACGGTCTACTACGCCGTCAAGGGAGAGGCGCTTTCCGGGAGCCGCCCGAAGGGTGACACGTCGGCTTATGCCGTCGTGCGGTCGGCCCGCGAGTAGCCGCCTGCGTCAGTGCGCCAAGCAAGGGGAACCACGACGATGTCACTGCGACTGCAATCGGAGGACGGGGCGCGCGTGCCGGAGAGCATGGCGACGCAGAACAAGCCGCTGGTGCTGGTCGTGGAAGACGAGGCGGCGCTCGCGACGATGCTGCGCTACAACCTCGAAAAACAGGGATTTCGGGTCGAGGAAGCCGGCGACGGGCAGGAAGCATTGACCCGCATCGCGGAATCGCAGCCCGATCTCGTGCTGCTCGACTGGATGCTGCCGGTGCTGTCGGGGATCGAGGTTTGCCGGCAGATTCGCCGGCGCAGCCTGACCCGCGACCTCCCGGTCATCATGGTGACGGCGCGAACCGAGGACCAGGACGCGGTGCGTGGCCTGAACACCGGGGCCGACGACTACATCACCAAGCCGTTCAACATGGAGGCGCTGCTGGCGCGGATGCGCGCGCTGCTCCGCCGTTCCAACGTAGTGCCGGCCAAGGGGCGGCTCACGTTCCACGACATCGTCATGGATCTCGCCACGCACCGGGTGCAGCGCGGCACGCGATCCCTGCATCTCGGCCCCACGGAGTTCCGGCTGCTGGAATTCTTCATGCAGCACCCGCGCCGTGTCTTCACGCGCGAGGAACTGCTCGATGCCGTCTGGGGCCCGGACATCCATGTCGAGCCACGCACCGTCGACGTGCATATCCGCCGGCTGCGCAAGGCGATCAACGAGGAAGGCGAACTCGACGTGGTTCGCACCGTTCGCGCGGCCGGCTACGCGCTGGATACGCAGCCGATCTGAGCGTGCCGCCTCACATGGGCGGCACCAGTCCGTCCTTGCCGACCAGGATTCGCCCGGCCACCAGAGTGCCGTCCGCCCGCTTCGTGACGAACAGGATGACGTGCGCGCCGACCTCGAGCAGCCGGCGATCCGCCGCGGCGAAAGCAACGATCGGGATGTCTGGAGGCAGGATCACCGTCTGTTCGCCGCCGTCGTATGTTACAACCGTAACCGTATGCCCGTCCGAGACCTTGACACTGCCGATGGTGCCATTGGTCATCGTGCTGTCAGGTTGCAAATCGAACGGATGATTGCCGGCGCCGGCGCCCTGCACGGCCTGGGGAAAAATGTGGAGCTCCAGCGCCACCAGCGCTCCGCGTGGCCCTGGCACGGCGGCCGTGCCGACAAAGCTCCCCTCCTTCACGTCGCCGAGGGCCGCCGGAACGACGGCGGTCACACCGGCTTCGGGCAGCAGCATCACATTCACCTTCTCGCCCCCGCGAGTCGCCACCGTTATCGAGTCGCCGCCGTAGGAGTCGATGGTGCCGCGCAGGCGGGTCGGCTGCGCGTCGGCGCGGGCGGCCGTCGCGCGCCCGCAGGCGATGGCGGCGGCGAGCAAGGCGCGGCGGCTGAGCAGGGACATGGGCGACGGTCCTCGGGGGCATCAGCAAATGGTTGATAATGGTAAAAATACTGCCAACCAGATTGCCGCCCGATTCACCCTCATGGTGTCGCCGTCACATCGGCGGCACCAATCCATCCTTCCCGACCAGAATGCGCGCGGCGACGTAGCTGCCGTCGCTCTGCCTCGCGGCAAATGCGATCACGTGCGCTCCGGCAGTCAGCATGGCGCGGTCGCCGGGCACGAAGGTAACGATCGGGGCATCCGGCGGCACCATCACGATGCTCTGGCCACCCTTGTAGCCGACCGTCAGCGTGTCGCCATGCGCCACGGTCACATCCCCGACGGTGCCGTTGGTCATGGTGCTTTCGGGCTTCAGGTCGAATGGGGTATGGCCCTCGCCGACACCGCGCATCGCTTCCGGGAAGATGTGGACTTCCAGGGCCACCAGCGATCCGTTCGGCCCCGGCATCGCGGCGGCGCCCACGTAGCTCCCCTTCTTGATGTCGGCAAGGCTGGCCGGGATCACGGCGGTCACGGGCGCATCCGGTTTCAGTGCCACCTTCAGCGTCGCACCCGCGACCGTGGCCAGCGTCAGCGTGCCGCCGTCCGCAGCAGCGATGGTCCCACGCAGGCGGCTCGGCGGCGTTTGCGCGTGCGCCGAGGCCACCAGACCGGCGGCGACGAGCGCCGCAAGCAGACTGCGGCGGCAAACGGACATGGATATTCTCCTGTGGGGCGGAGCGGCTGATATCCCTCACCGCCTGCGGCGGCGCAACTGGTCGAAATAGACGATCACGATGATCAGGCCGCCGGTGATGATGCGCTGCCAGAAGGAATTGACGTTCAGCAGGTTGGCGCCGTTGTTGATCGTCGCCAGGATGAACGCGCCGAGCAGCGGCCCGTGCCAACTGCCGACCGCGCCGAACAGGCTGGTGCCGCCGATCACCGACGAGGCGATTGCCTGCAACTCCCACCCCTCCGCCTGCGTCGCGTTGCCGATGCCGATGCGCGACGCCAGCAAAAGACCCACGAACGCCGCGCAGACCGAGGACAGGATGTAGGCCAGAAAGATCGTGCGCGTGACGCTCACGCCCGACAGCCGTGCGGCCTCGGAGTTGGACCCGACGGCGAACAGGTAGCGGCCCCATCGGCTATGGCTGAGGAACAGCCACGCCGGCACCGCCACCAGCACCACCATCGCGAACAGGTTCGGCACGTCGAACGGTGAGATGTCGATGCCGAACAGCGAGTTCAGCAGATCGTTGCGGGAGAAATCGGTGAACGTGTCGTTGGTGATCGAGATGGTGGCGCCGTTGGTCATCAGCAGCCCGATGCCGCGCAAGGAGGTCAGCGTGGCCAGCGTGATGATGAACGGCGGCAGGCCCATCTTGACGATGCCGAACGCATGGAAGCAGCCGATGCCAAGGCCGATCCCCAGCGTGATCAGGATCGAGAGCCAGATGGAGACGTCGTGCGTCAGCAGCCAGGCGACGATGACACTGGTGAACCCGACCACCGCGCCCACCGACAGGTCGATGCCGGCGGTGATGATCACGAATGTCTCGCCGAGTGCCAGAATGGCGATCATCGCGCCCTGGCGCAGCAGGTTCGGAATGTTGCGCTCGGTCAGGAAGCTGTCGGTGAAATAGGTCAGCAGCGCGCACAGCACCAGCAGCAGCAGAACCAGCGTCAGACCGAACGGGATGTGCAGCTTGCGCCGAATCACCGGTGCCGCTTCAACCTGCGTGATACTCATCGGCTCGTTTCCCCCTCGGTCATTATGATCGGCGGCGCGGCGGTTCAGACACCGATCGCCTCCGACAACACATCTTCGTGGCTGGCCACCTTGTGCCCATGGCTCGCCACGAGTTGCCCGCGCCGGAACACGTGCAGCGTGTCGGCCAGTTCATAGACTTCCGGCAGATAGGACGAGATCAGGATGATTCCCGCGCCCTGCTGCAACAGCGTGCCCATCAGCCGGTAGATCTCGGCCTTCGTGCCGACATCGACGCCCACGGTCGGCTCGTCGAAGATGAATAGCTTGGCACCGTGATTGAGCCACTTGCCGATCACGATCTTCTGCTGATTCCCGCCCGACAGGCTGGAGGCGAGCGCGTGCCGCGAGGCGGTCTTGATCCGCAGATCGCCGATCTGCCGCTCGGCGGCGGACGTTTCGGGGCCGCCCGCAATCAGGATGCCGCGCGTCAGCCGGCGCAGCACCGGCAGATTGATGTTGAAGCCGACCGGCATGTTCAGGCACAGGCCCTGATCGCGCCGGCTCTCCGGCGCGAGCGCGATGCCGAGCGACAACGCATCGCGCTCGTTGCGGATTTTGACGGGCTTGTCCTGCCAGAGAATCTCACCGCCCGTTGCCGGTTCCCGCCCGAACAGCGACAGCACGAACTCGCTGCGTCCGGCACCGATCAGGCCGTACAGCCCGACGATCTCGCCCTGCCGCACGCTCATCGACACGTCGGAAAAACCGCGGCCGGTCAGGTGGCGGGTTTCCAGAATGGTGTTGCCGAACGGAACCTCGTCCTTGTGGAACACCTGCTCGATGGTGCGGTTGATCATGCCGCGAATCAGGCGTTCCTCGTCGGTATCCTCGATCCGCGAGGTCGAGACCAGTTCGCCGTCGCGCAGGATCGAGACGCGGTCGGCGAGGTCGAACACCTCCTCAAGCCGATGGCTGATATAGACGATGGTGACGCCGCGCGCCTTCAGCCGGCGGATCAGCGCGAACAGTTGCGCGGCTTCCTGGCGGGTCAGGTACGCGGTCGGCTCGTCGAAGATCAGGAATTTGGTGCCGCGCGTGGCGGCGCGGGCGGTTGCGACAAGCTGCTGCTGGCCGATGGTCAGCGTGCCGAGCACCGCGCCGGCCGGCAGGTTGAAGCCGATTTCGTCGAGGATCTTCTGCGCGTCCCGCACCATCGCGCGATGTTGCAGAAAGCCGTATTTCACTTCCTCATCGCCGAGAAACAGATTGGCGGCGACCGTCAGCGCCGGGCACAGCACCACTTCCTGATGCACCGCGTTGATGCCGAGCGCGATCGAATCGTGCGGTGTCGCGATTGGGGCGACCTGGCCCTGCCACATGATGTCGCCGGACGAGCGCACATGCACGCCGGTCAGCAGCTTGATCAGCGTGGACTTTCCGGCGCCGTTCTCGCCAACGATCGCGTGGACCTCGCCCGGCATGAACGCGAGGTCGACCGCCTTCAGCGCGTGGGTGCCGGTGAATCGCTTGTCGAGCTTCCTCAGCTCCAGGATCGGCACGCGATCCGCCGCGACGCCTGCCGCGAGCGTGGGTGAGGCTGTTGTCATGGACGTTTCCGAAAAGTTCGACGCCGACCATGATCGGAACACGAAATCGGTCCCCTGGCCAGAGCGCCGCCGGTGGTCCGGGGGCGGCCGCCGGCCGCCCCCTCGGTCAGTGCCGCAAGGCTTAGGCTTACTTCACCTTCGGATTCAGCAACTCCTGCGAGCGGGCCGAGTTCATGTCCGCCTTGGTGATCAGGTTGGCACCGGTGTCGACGAACGCCTCGACCTTCTCGCCCTTGGAGGCCGCGAGCGCGGTCTTGATGCCGTCATATCCCATGCGGAACGGGTCCTGCACGACCAGCGCCGAGATCACGCCGTCCTTGAGGAACTTCACCAGCTTGTCGTCGCTGTCGAAGCCGATCAGCATCAGCTTGCCACCCAGCTTGTTCTCGGCGACCGCCTGCCCGGCGCCCTGCGCCATGATCAGGTTCGAGGCGAAGATGCCGCGCAGCTTCGGGTACGCGGTGATCAGGTCCGTCGTGATGTTCAGGCCGGTGGTGGCCTGGCCGTCGGCAACTTTGTCCGCGACCAGCTTCAGGCCGGGATACTTCGCGGCCAGTTCTTCCTTGAAGCCCTTCGCGCGCGCGTCGAGCGAGCCGACGCCCGGGATCGAGGTGATCAGCGCCACCTCGCCCTCGGCCTTGCCGTATTTCGCCTTGATCGCGGCGGCGAGGCCGTCCGCGGCGATGCGGCCGCCCTGCACGTTGTCGGTCGTCAGGAACGACGTGAACGCCTTGCTGTCGGCGCTGCTGTCGATGCCGATGATCTTGACCTTCTTGGCGGCCTCGTCGATCGGCTTGCCGAGTGCCGCGAACTGGGTCGGCGAGATGACGATCGCCGCCGGATTTTCGGCAACCGCGTTCTCAAGGATCGTGATCTGGCCGTTGATGTCGGATTCGGACTGGGCGCCAAGTTCCGGCACGTTCACGCCAAGATCCTTGCCTGCCTTGCGGGCGCCGGCAAGCACGATCTGCCAATAGAACGATGTCGTATCCTTGACGATGATCGGGATGGTCGGCTCGGCGGCCTTGACGACCGGCGCGCTGAACATGGCAACCGACGCGATTAGACTTGCGAGAAGAATCTTCTTCACTTGGGTAGCCCCCCTAGGCGTTGTTTCATGTGGCGCAAGCCGCCGGCGTTTCCGCCGCCCACCTACGATCCGGGCGGCGATATGCACCCATTCGGCCACTTAATCAACTGCTCTGAGTTACTGGCAAAAATGGGCGGCCACGCGCCGATTTTGCGGGCAGCGAGACTATTCGGCGGCCAAAATAGCCTGACCGCCCTTGGCGGCATTCGCGACAATGCCCCGAAGCTCATGAAGAAGGGCTTCGCCGGCCGCCGTCTGTTCGACCAGAATGCTCCGCCGGTCCGCCGGGTCAGGCGCGCGGCGAGTCAGATCGAGGTCGCCGAGCTTGTCGAGGGACCGGGTGATCACCGACTTGGAGACGTTCAGTTCGGCCGCGAGAGCCCGGACCGTGTGTTCGCCCTTGGTCAGATAGCACGTCAGGTAGACCGCCAGTTGGTGGGCGGACAGGGCCGGGCCATCACGACGCACAAACGCAACGATGACTTCGCGCAACATTTGAACAGGGAGGTCCGACGAGGAGGCTTCATGCATCGCGCAGGTCCTTTGATGCCTTACATTCTGCCAACAAAGACGTTTCGCGGCGCCATTTCGCCGCCATCTTCGCCGGTTCAAATCCTCATTTGAGCGACCAGACCGGGCCGCCTTTCGGCGGATTGACTAAGAGTGACTCTAATGCCGGCCGCATTGTATTCGCCAGTCGGCGATATGCGGGGAACGGATCGTTGCCGCTAACGCGCGATCAACTCATCGTGTGACTTAGCGCGAAGGAACAGTGGCAGCGCCTTCAATCTTTAGGCGCGAGCAAATCGGTAAATCGTTCGCGACCGGAAAGTCTCGCCCGGCCTCAGCACGACTGAGGGAAAATTCGGCCGGTTCGGGCTGTCGGCGAAATGCTGCGTTTCGAGGCACAGCGCGCCGTACCGGGCGAACGGCGCGCCCAGCCAGTTACCGGTGTAAAGCTGGATGCCCGGCTCCGTCGTCAGCACCTCCATCGCCAATCCGCCCGCCGTCACCCGTGCCGCGAATCGCGGCGTCGCCGCTGGCTGATCGCCGAGCACGTAATTCAGGTCGTAGCCGCCGCCGAATTGCAGCGCCGGGAAGTCGGCGCCGATGCCGTCGCCGATCCGCCGGGGCGAGCGGAAATCCAGCGGCGTGCCGGCAACCTCGGCGAATGCGCCGGTCGGGATCAGCGCCTCGTCCGTCGCCGTGTAGGTGTCGGCCGGAATGTGCAGGATGTGGTCCAGCACCGAGGGCCGGCCCGCGCCTTCAAGATTGAAATAGGCGTGGTTGGTCAGGTTCAGCACCGTCGGTGCGTCGGTGCGCGCGACGTAGTCGATCGCCAGCCCGTCACCCTCGATCGCGTAGCGCACCTGCACGTCGAGCTTGCCCGGAAAACCCTGGTCGCCATCGGGGCTGCTCAGCCGCAGCAGCAGCGCGGCGCCATCGGACTCATCGGCCCACACGCGATACGCGAAGCCGTCCGGGCCACCGTGCAATGTGTTGGTGCCGTTGTTCAGCGGCAGCGTGTAGTCGCGGCCATCGAGGGAAAATCGCCCGCCGCCGATGCGGTTGGCATAGCGCCCGGTGATGGCGCCGAGATGCGAACGATCCTCCAGCCAGGGGTCGAGCCGGGCGAAACCGAGGTTGACGTTGCGCTTGCCCTCCGCCGTCGGCACGTTCAGCGACACGATCCGCCCGCCATAGGTGATGATGGTCGCGCTCAGGCCGCTCGGGCTGCCGAGTTCATAGGCTTGGATCGCGGTGCCGTCCGGCATCCGCCCAAAGAAGCGCGGTTTCATATCGTTCCCCCCTGCGAGCAACGGCAGCCTACGCATCCGGGTGGTCCCCTTCAAGCGGCGGGCAGGGGCGGCGCGGAATGGGCTTGGAACCGGGCCGCGAAAGAGGGACGATCGGGCCGGAGGCGCCAATGACCCATCAGATCGCACCGGAATCGCCGCCGCTGCTCCGCGAGGATTCGGCCGGCGTCGTGTGGCTGACGCTCAACCGCCCGGCCGCCCGCAACGCGCTGTCGCTGGGGCTGATGGCGGCGCTCGATGCCGCACTGGTAGCGGTCGCCGCCGACCCGTCCGTGCGCGTGGTCGTGATCGGCGCCGCCGGCCCCGGGTTCTGCGCCGGCCACGACCTCCGCGAGATTCGCGCCAATCCGGGCCGAGAGGCGATGGAGGCGCTGTTCCGCCAATGCTCGGCGCTGATGACGCGCATCGTCCGGCTGCCCAAGCCGGTGATCGCCCGCGTCCACGGGGTCGCGACCGCCGCCGGCTGCCAACTGGTCGCCAGTTGCGACCTGGCGATTGCCGCATCGGACGCCCGGTTCGCCACGCCGGGCGTCAATATCGGCCTGTTCTGCTCGACGCCGATGGTCGCCCTGTCGCGCAACGTCGGCCGCAAGGCGGCGATGGAGATGCTGCTCACCGGCGACCTGATCGGCGCGGAGCGGGCGCGCGAGATCGGCCTCGTCAACCGCGTCGTGCCGCCCGACGAGCTCGACGGGGCGGTCGCCGCGCTGGCCGCCCAGATCGTCGGCAAGAGCGCGCTGACACTGGCCATCGGCAAGGCGGCGTTCTATCGGCAGGCCGAGATGGACCTGGACGCCGCCTTCGCCTACGCGGCCGAGACGATGACCCGCAACATGCTGGCGCGCGACGCGGCCGAGGGGATCGACGCCTTTCTGGCCAAGCGCGCGCCCGTCTGGACGGACAGTTAGAAAAACCGGGAGGTAACAATGGACCAGCAGCAGAAGGCGCCGACGTACGACCGCACCATCGGCGACATCGGCAACATCGTCGAGTTCGGCCACGTCAACGTAATGGTGCCGGACCAGCAACTGGCGACGCTGTTCTACGTCAGCGTGCTCGGCCTCACGCGCGATCCGTTCCTGATGACCAGCACGGACAACATGTGGATCAACGTCGGCGCGCAGCAGTTCCACCTGCCGTCGGGCGGCCCGCAGGTTCTGCGCGGCGTGACAGGACTCGTCGTCCCGGATCTCGCGCCGCTGCGCGCCCGCGCCGAGCGGCTGCGGCAAAAGCTCTCCGGCACCCGCTTTTCATGCGCCGAACGCGACGGTGCGCTCGAACTCACCTGCCCGTGGGGGAACCGGATTCGCGCGCATACGCCGGCCGAGGCGTTCGGGCCGGTGGCGCTCGGCATCGCCTATGTCGAACTCGACACGCCGACCGGCACCGCCGCCGGCATCGCCAAATTCTATCGCGACGTGCTGCACGCGCCCGCCCATGTCGGGCACGACGCGCGCGGCCCGTTCGCGACGGTCGGCGCCGGACTGCACACCGTGCTGATCTATCGCGAAACCTCGGCGCCGCTGCCGCGCTACGACGGCAACCACATCCAGATCACGCTGGCCGACTTTTCCGGCCCGCACGCGCGCCTGCTCGCCCGCGCCTTGGTGACGGAGGAGAGTGACGCGCACCAGTACCGCTTCGTCGCCCTCTCCGATCCCGACAGCGGCGACGTGCTGGTGGAGGTGGAGCACGAGGTGCGCTCGATGCGGCATCCGCTGTTCAACCGGCAACTGGTCAACCGCAACCCGTTGCAATCGAACCGGAATTTCGCGCCGGGGCGGGAAGGCTGGGCGTGGTCCCTACCGCTCGACTAAGGCCGAAAAAAATGGCGGCGTCCCGGGGGAGGGCGCCGCCAAGTTTCGGTAAGGGAACGCCTCTAAAAGGCAAGCCAGCGGTCAATAACCGCCAGAGCGGACATAGTGTTTGGAGCATCACATTCAAATGAACACGCCGTTACATGATGGTCATGCGTCGCCGACGACTGGCGCCACCTCTGCCGTTCTACCTGTGCCGACGCTCGACCATGTCGTGGTCAACGTCCGCGACGGGATGGAGGAAGCGGCCGCGCGGTATCGGCGATTGGGTTTCACGCTCACGCCGATGGGCCGCCACACCCTCGGCTCGATCAACCACCTGGCGATGTTCGGCACCGACTACCTCGAACTGCTCGGCGTTCCGGCGGAGGGCGCACCGAGGAGCGACGTGCTCGAGTGGCCGGCCGGCCTGAACGGCGTCGTGTTCGGCACCGACGATTCCGATGCGCTGCACGCAACGCTGGCCGCCGCCGGCGCGCCGGTGCTGCCGCCGCTGGCCTTCTCCCGCCCCGTCGCCCTGCCCGGTGGCCACCGCGACGCCGCGTTCCGCACCGTGCGCGTGGCCAGGGAGGCGGTGGCCGCCGGCCGCCTGTATTTCTGCCACCACCTGACGCGCGACCTGGTCTGGCGCGACGAATGGCGCCGCCATGCCAACGGCGTCCTCGGCATCGCCGGCATCGTCATCACGGCGGAGACTCCCGACGCACTCGGCAAGCTGTTCGCGACCCTGTTCGGCGCCGATGCGGTGGTGCCGATCGAAAGCGGGCTGCGCCTTGGAGTCGGCCTCACCCGCGTCGATGTCGTATCGCGCGCGGTCGTGGAGCGGCGGTTCGGCAACGCTGCATCACCGCAGGACGGACGGCCGGACGCGATGGCGGCGCTGGTGCTGTGCACCGCCGACCTCGATCGCACTGAGGCTGCGCTGATGGCGGGCGACGTGCCACACATGCGCGAATCAGAGCGGGTGCTGGTATCGGCGTCGGAGGCGTGCGGGGTGGCGTTGGAGTTTCGGGGGTAGGCGACTATTGGATGCGTACTCCCTCTTCGCCCCTCGGGGGCGGAGAGGGGTCGTCACGGACGCCCCTGAACTCCCCGCTCCTGCAAATACCCCCGATACGCCTGCCGCAACGCAAGCTTGCTCAATTTTCCCGTCGCCGTGTGCGGCAGTTCGTCGACGACCAGCACCGCGTCCGGCAGCCACCATTTCGCGACTTTGCCCTCGTAGACAGCGAGTACGGCCTCCGGCGTCAGGGAGCGTCCTTCCTTCGGCACCACCAGCAGCAGCGGCCGTTCGTCCCATTTCGGGTGCGACGCCGCGATCACCGCCGCCTCCGCAACATCGGGGTGGGAGACGGCGATGTTCTCCAGCAGGATAGAGCTGATCCACTCGCCGCCCGACTTGATCACGTCCTTCGAGCGGTCGGTGATTTCCATGTTGCTGTCTGCGTCGATCGTGGCGACGTCGCCGGTCGTGAACCAGCCCTCCGCGTCGCAGGCGCTGCCGGGCTGGTTGCCGAAATAGGCGCCGCACACCCATTGCCCGCGCATCTGTAAATTGCCGGAGGCGCGGCCGTCGTGCGGCTGCGGCACCCCGTTGTCATCGACGATGCGGATATCGAGTCCGAAAATCGCCTGTCCCTGCTTGGATTTTCGCACGAGCGCCGCCGTATCGCTCTCACCCTCGACAATCCTCGGCGTGTTGTAGGTGCCGAGCGGGCTGCACTCGGTCATTCCCCAGGCGTGCTCGATCGTCACGCCATATTCGCGGTCGAACGCCTCGATCAGCGCCGGCGGGCAGGCCGAGCCGCCGACGGTGAGCCGCCGCGCCGTCTCCAACCGTTCGCCGCTGGCGCGCAGATGCTGCAACAGCCCGAGCCACACGGTCGGCACGCCGGCGGAAAAGGTTACGCACTCGCTGTTGAGCAGGCGGGCGACGCTGGCACCGTCCAGATGCCGCCCCGGCATCACCAATGATGCGCCGGCCATCAGCGCACCGTAGGCAATGCCCCAGGCGTTGACATGGAACATCGGCACCACCGGCATCACCCGGTCCTGGCGGCGCATCCCCATCACGTTGGCGCCGTTCAGGGCGTACGCGTGCAGCAGAGTCGAGCGATGGCTGTACAGCACCCCCTTCGGCCGCCCGGTCGTGCCGGAGGTGTAGCAGAGCGAGCCGGCGGTGCGTTCGTCGAAACTGGGCCAATCGAAATTCTCGTCGGCCGCTGCCATCAGATCCTCGTAGCACAGCAGCGCGATGCCCGCCGGCAGCGTCACCGCCGGCATCTCGGCCCGCTCGCACAACAGCACCACGGCGCGCAGGCTGCCGCCGCAATTCGGGGTCGCCGCCGCGATGGCATTGGCAAACGTGATGTCGGCGAACAGCAGGATGTCCCCGGCGTCGTGCATGATGAACGCGATGTCGTCGGTGGACAGGCGCGGATTGACCGTGTGGCACACCGCGCCCATGCCGGAGATGGCATAGTACAGCTCGACGTGCCGGAACCCGTTCCACGCCAGCGTCGCCACCCGGTCGCCGGCCTTCACCCCCAGGCCCTGGAGAACCCGCACCAGCCGCCGCGCCCGCCGCTCCAGCGTCACGTAATCCTGCCGATGCAGCGAGCCATCGACGCCGCGCGAGACGATCTCGTTGCCGCCATGGTGGCGCGCCGCATGGCGAATGATGTCGGAGATCAGCAGCGGATGGTCCTGCATCAGCCCGAACATTGGCGTTTCCTCTTGGCGGCGCTTTGGTGCGCGCGTCCGCGCAACCCTAGAACAACGCGCCCGCGACCGGAAAGGCCGCTAGGCCGACGGCCCCAAATCGAGGGGATCGGCGTAATGCTCGACCACCGGGAACGGGTCGTAGAAATGGTGCAGCAGGGCCCGCCATTCGGCGTATCGGTCGGACTGGCGGAACCCGATCGTATGATCCTCCAGCCGATGCCAGCTCACCAGCAGCAGGTAACGGTTTGCCTGTTCCAGGCAGCGCCGGACCTCGATGCCGCTAAAACCCGGCGTTGCCGCGATTAGCGGCCGGGCCATGCGCATGGCCGCCTCGAACGCGGCTTCCTGGCCGGGCCGCACGTTCAGCACGGCGGTTTCCAGGATCATGCGTTCCTGGCGATGAACGCCTTGATTCGGGGCGCTACCTCGGTGCGGAAGCGGCGGCCATTGAACAGGCCGTAATGGCCGACGCCCGCCTGTTCCAGATGCTCCTGCTTGTCGCCCGGCAGGTTCGGCATCAGCTTGTGCGCCGCCTTGGTCTGGCCGATGCCGGAAATGTCGTCGCGCTCCCCCTCGATCGTGAACGTCGCGGTGCGCCGGTTGGCGGAGGGGTCGACGCGGTCGTTGCGGAAGGTGAGCACCCCGCGCGGCAATGCGTGCTCGTGGAAAACCGCCTCGATCGTCTGCAAATAGAAGGCGGCGTTGAGGTCCATGACCGCGCGATACTCGCCGTAGAACGCGCGCTTCGCTGCCAGCGGCTCGCCGTCGCCCTCGACGAGATGCTGGAACATCTGCCAGTGCGCCTCGACATGCCGATCGAGGTTCATCGCCAGGAACCCGGCCAGTTGCAGGAAGCCGGGGTAGACCTGCCGCAGGAACCCCGCGTTGCCGAACGGCACGCGATGGATCGTGTTGGCGCGGAACCAGTCGAGGCTGTGCCGCTTGGCGAAGTCGTTGACGGCGGTGGCGCTCTCGCGCGTGTCGATCGGGCCGCCGATCAGGGTCATCGAGCGCGGCGCGTTCTCCGGCTCGCGCGCGTTCATCAGCGCCACCGCCGCCAGCACCGGCACCGCCGGCTGGCAGACCGCGATCACGTGCGTATCCGGGCCGAGGATGCGCAAATAGTCCATCAGGTAATCGATGTAATCATCGAGGTCGAACTCGGTGGCCGCGAACACCGGCACCTCGCGGGCATCGCGCCAGTCGGTGATGTACACGTCGTGGTCCGGCAGGAACGCCTCGACGGTGCCGCGCAGCAGCGTCGCGAAATGGCCGGACATCGGCGCCACCATCAGCACCTTCGGTCCCGCGTCGATGGCTTGCCCGTCGCGAAAGGCCGGGTTGTCGATCACCCGGCGGAAATGCAGCAGATCGCCCCAGGTCCGGCTTTCGACGATCTGTTCCTCGATCCGAACGGTCCGGCCGTTCACCTCGGTCTCGCGATGACCGAACGCGGGCTTGCCGAATGCGCGGGTCGAGTGCTCGAACGAGTCAAGCGCCGCGAGGGTCAATCGCCCCATCGGCGTCGGCCGAAACAGGTTGAACGGCTGGTCCATCAGCGAAAGGGCGCCGCGCGCCATCAGGCGGGCCGGGGCGAGGCTGGCGCGCTGCATTTCATAGAAATGATAGAGCATTCGGTCACCTTCGGACAAAACGAGGCGGACCGAGCCGGGTCACCCCCTCAACGAGCCTCCAGACTGTCTCCCCATACGGGACTAATAGGCAATAAGCACCTAACGCGCGGCCCGTTCCCTCCGACACGTCAGACATGTGCGGCAAGCAGACCTTGTGTTCGCAGGACGAACTTCTAGAGGCGAATCGACGACTCAGAAACGTACGAGCGCCAGGACAATTTCCACAAATATCAGCAACAGGATCGCCGCTTCCATCAACTCCGACCGGCTGCTGTGCGCCTCGTCGTAGAGTGCCGTATAGGTATCGCGAATGATGGAAAGCTTACGATCGACCGCGGCACTCACTGTCGGCACACGGAACAGGTCCAGCGCGGCGGCATAGACGCGCGCCAGATAAACGTCCTCCGTCACCTGCAATGCATTGTCGATCTTCTCCGTCAGTTCGGTGACTTCCGCGACCATCGTGTAAAGCCGGCGCGCCAGCCCGGCGTATCGTCGCGCCGCAAGAACGTTCATGCCGCGCCGGGTCGTTTCCACCAGGTCATACATGCGCGGCAGTTCGGCATCGAGCAGCTCATCGTAATAGCGCATTTCCAGAAGCTGGGCGTTCGCGACCTCCAGCACGTCGGCCACGTCCGAATCGCCGCGCGGTTCGTAGATGAAGGCGCGGTCCCATGTGAGCACCACGAGGTCGTCGGCGTAGTACGAGAACCGGGCCCGCAGCAGCTCGGCGCGCGCGCTCTCCGACAGGGCGCGCTGCTCGCCGGACAGCAGCGGGACCAGATCGACGGCTGCGACCAGATCGTTGGCGCTCATGCCGCGGCCGGCGAACGACTGTACCACGCCGATCAGGTAGTCCTCCTGCAAGTCGGACGGCGCCGGCCGTTCCAGCGCCGGCCCGACGACGGCGGTCAACTGCGCCAGCAACCGCTCCCACGGCGCCACGATCGCGGCACTGTCGAGCGCGTTCATCAACGCCACGTAGTCGGTCCAGCGACGCCCGGCCACCGGCACCCGCAGCGCGATGCTGGCGGCCCCGAACTCGTACAGCCGGGCCGTGACAGCCGCGACGACGGTCTCGCTACCGAGATCGAGCGCGACCGGCCCCAGCACGATGCCGAGCGGCGGCTCGCCGAACGCCACCGCTTTCGGTGGCGTGCCGGTAAGCCGGGCGCGGGCTGCCTGGCCGTCGGCGTGGCCGGCCCACAGCGCCTCCGCGCGCTTCAGGTCGATGGCATTGGCGATGTCGAACAGCTTCAGCGCCAGCACATGGCCGGTCGCAACGATCAGGTCGGCCATGCTCGCCCCTCGCGCAGCCAACCCAGCACCCCCGCGCCAGCGGCGGCGCCGGTGCTCAGGCAGGCTTGCAGCAGGTAGCCGCCGGTCGGCGCCTCCCAGTCCAGCATCTCGCCGGCGACGAACACGCCCGGCCGGCGGTGCAGCATCAGCCGGTCGTCCACCTCGTCCCAGGCGACGCCGCCGGCCGTCGAGATCGCCCGATCCAGCGATTTCGGCGCGACCAGCCGGATCGGCAGGTCCTTGATGAGCGCCGCGAGGTCGTCCTTGCCGGCGCCCCCGTGCAGCGCCTCCTGCACCAGCCCCACGCCAACCGGCGCCAGCCCCGCCTCCTTGCGCAGGAAATTTGACAGCGAAACGCTGCCGCGCGGTTTGCCCAGCTTCGCCGCCAGGGTTGTTCTCGACAGGTCGGGGCGGAGATCGAGCGAGAGCGTCACCGCGCCGCCGCCCGCAAGTGCGTCCCGCAGCGCGGCGGAGAGAGCGTAGACCGCGCCGCCCTCGATCCCATCCGCCGTGACCATCGCTTCGCCGCGCACCGTCGCGCCCGCGAACGTCAGCGCGATGCGCTTCAACGGCACGCCGGCGAAACGCCCGCGAAAATGCTCCGACCACCCGACCACGAACCCGACATTGGACGGGCGCAGCGGCGCCACGGCGATCCCGTCCAGCAGCGTGGCCCATGCCCCGTCCGATCCCAGGCGCGGCCAGGACGCGCCGCCCAGCGCCAGCACCGTCGCCGAGGGCAGCAGGCTCCGATCCCCCTCCGGCGTTTCGAAACGCAGCGCCGCGCCGTCCCACCCTATCCAGCGCCACCGCGTCCGCGCCGCGACACCCAGCGACTCCAGCCGGCCCAGCCACGACCGCAGCAGCGGCGACGCCTTCATCGTGGTGGGAAACACGCGCCCGCTGGAGCCGACGAAGGTCGGCTGGCCCAGCCCGTGACACCACGCGATCAGGGCGGCCGGCGGGAACGCGGCGACGATCGGGGCCAGGCGGGCACGCGCGGTGCCATAGCGCGCCAGGAACGAGTCGAGCGGATCGCTGTGCGTCAGGTTCAGCCCGCCGCGCCCGGCCATCAGCAGCTTGCGCCCGAGCGACGGCATCCGGTCGAAAATGGTAACGCCGACGCCCGCCCGCGCCAGCACCTCGGCCGCCATCAGCCCCGCCGGTCCGCCGCCGATCACGGCGACGGTCGGGCGGGGCGGGTTCGGCGACTCCGTCTCATTCATTCCCGGCTTATAGCAGCCGGGTGCAATCGCGAGTCGTCAGGCAACGCGGGGCAGGTGCAACCCCACCGTCGCAAGCACACGGTTCGCCAGCACGATCGCCTCCTTGCGATAGACGATCAGGATGAAGGCCGAGCACAGCCACACTTCGCAGGCCTCCATGAACAGCTTCCCGCCATCATGATACGGGTCGATCCCGAGCGGGCTGACGGTGTGGAAGAAAATCGCCCCGCTCATGATGCCGAGGCACAACGCCGCCCCCGGCACCCGCGTCCACGGCAGCACGACCAGGACCGAGCCGACGATCTCCGCCGTCGCCACGCCGAGGCGGAACGGCTTCTCGTATCCATGGATGCCGAGCCAGTCGGACAGCACCGTGAACAGCCAGACCGAGCCGTCGTTGCCGGTCAGCTTGTATTGCTCGTACCACAGCAGGATGCCGGCGATGAACAGCGCGGCGGGCCAGGTGAGCAGCTTCAGGATGCGGTCCATCGTGGTGTTTCCTTCGTTAAGTGCCCGGCCTGAATGCCGGTGCCTGCGATGGGGACACACGAAGGCACCGGGCGTTACGCCGGATTGCACGGACCGGCCCGCAGGTACATTTGTTCGACGCTGGCTGACGAGGAAACGGCAAGAATGAGCGACGATACGATGACCATGGACGAGGCCGCGTGGCGCGCGCGGCTGTCGCCCGAGCAGTTCCGCGTGCTGCGCAAGCACGGCACCGAACGCGCCGGTACCAGCCCGTTGAACGCGGAGAAGCGGCCCGGCCTGTTCGTCTGCGCCGGTTGCGGCCAAAAACTGTTCGACGCCGGCACGAAGTTCGAAAGCGGCACCGGCTGGCCAAGCTTCTGGGCGCCGCTGGAGGGCGCGGTGGCCACCAGCAAGGACCGTGCGTTTTTCATGACGCGCACCGAAGTCCACTGCGCCCGCTGCGGCGGCCATCTCGGCCACGTCTTCGCGGACGGCCCCAGACCGACCGGCCAGCGCTATTGCATGAACGGCGTCGCGATGGCGTTCGAGCCGGCGAAGTAGCGCTTCGACCGCGCGCTTTGCCGCGCTACCGGCGTCTGCTAGCATTGTCAAATGCTGACGCTCAGTGAAGTCAATCAGATCGCCGAAAAAGCCGCCGCCGCCGCGCTGAAGCGGGTCGGCATAAGCCGTGTTGTCACCGAGCCGACGGTTGATTCGGACGGCCATGATGCTTTGAAGGTGCTTGTGGTCTTCAGGCGCGGCATAACAGAACAGGCCACTGGCGCAGAGGTGGTTCGGACATTTCTAAAGGTCAATCAGGACCTTGAGAAAATGGGCGAGGAGCGGCTTCCGATCATCGAGTTCGCCACGGAGGAGGAGTTGGAATCGGAACTGAATGGCGAACCCGAAGACTGAGCACCTGTTTGAACAGGCTGGAAGATTGTCTGCGACCTCCTCGGCGGGTCGGCCGCGCCAGGTGGATTTGAGGCGAGCGATTTCCACCGCGTATTATGGCCTGTTCCATTTTATACTGGCTTCTCTGGCCGACGAATTCGTCGCGGCCAGGAACCGCGCGACCAACCTTTATGCGCTCGTCTACCGCAGCGTTGATCACCGCGCGCTGAAAGACCTGTGCGTCGAGGCGAAGAAGCAGACCCCATCCGGTCGCTACGCGCGTTACTTGCCACCAGGTGGGTTCGGACCCGATGTCCAGAGTTTTGCGGCCGCCGCTATCGAATTGCAGGAGCGCAGGCACTCGGCAGACTATGATCCCCAGGCTCGTTTTCGACGATCCGATGTGCAGGCCGTCATTGACGGCGCGAAGAACGCCGTCGGCCTCCTCAATACCGCAACCCGTGAGCGCCGCAAAACCTTCCTCACCCTGCTGCTCTGCCCGCCCCGATAGGGCCTGTCCGCCTTAATGCTTCTCGCTCGACTGCAGCGGCAGGTCGCGCAGGCCGAGGCAGGCGATCAGGCCGACAGCCGCCAGCCCGGCGCAGGCGAGAAAGGCCATGTGGAACCCGTTCGCCAGTGCCGCCATCGCGGTCTCGTGCAGCGCCGCCGGCAGGGTCACGCCGGTGCCCTCCTGGCCGCGCAGCGCGCCGAGATCGATGCCGGGATTGCCGCCGGCCGCCCGCAGTCCTGCCGCGAAGCGGGCGGCCAGCAGGGTGCCGACCAGCGTGCTGCCCAGCGCCGCGCCCATCGAGCGCAGGAACAGCAGCGTGCCCGTCGCCACGCCCACGTCGCGCCGTTCCGCCGCGTTCTGCACGATCACCAGCGCCGACGGCATCGTGATGCCGATGCCGAAGCCGACGACGGTCATGTCCACCGCCGAGAGCCAGTGGCTGGTCGAAGCGCCGAGGAAAGCGAGCAGCAGGAAGCCGGCGGCCGCGAGGAAAAGGCCGCCGAGAATGATCGCCTTCACCCGCCCCAGCTTGCGCGCGAGTTGGCCGGCGGTGAATGCACCGACCACGTTGGCGGCGAGGAACGGCACCACCAGCGTGCCGGAGGACGCGGCATCGGCGCCGTGCAGCAATTGGAAGAACAGCGGCAGCAGGAACGTGCCCCCGAACATCGCGGCGGACGAAAACGATGCGACCACCACGCCGAGCGTGAACACCGAGTTGGCGAACAGGCGCGGCGGCAGCAGCGGGTCCGGCGTGAACAGTTCTCGCGCCACGAACAGTGCCAGCAGCAGCAGAGCTACCAGGAGAATCCCGATCACCTGCGCCGAGGCCCAGTCGTATTCGACGCCGCCCCAGCTCATCACCAGCAGGATGCTCGTCACGCACGCCGTCAGCAGCGCGGCGCCGGCATAGTCGATCTTCGCCGGGACCGAATAGACCTTCAACAGCTTCAACGCCCGGCTGCTCAGGACATAGGCGGCCAGGCCGATCGGCAGGTTGATCCAGAAAATCCAGCGCCACGAAAAATCGTCGGTGATCCAGCCGCCGAGGATCGGCCCGGCCACGCTGGCGATGCCCCAGGTGCCGGCCATGTAGGCCTGATATTTGCCCCGCTCGCGCGGCGCGACCACGTCGGCGATGCAGGCCTGCGCCATCGCCATCAGCCCCGCCCCGCCGACGCCCTGCAAGGCCCGGAACGCGATCAGTTGCCACAGCGACTGCGACAGCGCGCACAGGCCGGAGGCGATCACGAACAGCACGATTGCCGGCAGCAGCAGCGCCCGCCGCCCGTAGATGTCGGAAAGCCGGCCGTAGATCGGCGTCGCGGCGGTCGAGGTGAGCAGATAGGCCGAGACGATCCACGACAGGTGGCCGAACCCGTGCAGGTCTGCGGCGATGGCGGGCACCGCCGGCACCACCACGGTCTGGTCGATCGCGGCAAGCAGGATGCACAGCAACACGCCTGTGATGACGCGCAGGATTTGCCGATGCGAGAAATTCGGCAGTGCGTCGCGGGAAGGCGGGTCTTGCGTGAGGCTCGGGGCGGCGTCCATGGAAAACGTTATACCGCACCGCAACACCGTTGCTAGCGCGCCAATGCCTCATGCGCGCTGTGCGTACAGCCGTGGTCGCGAGGCGCGGGCGTATGCGGCGGCCGACGGAGTGCGCTAGGAATGGCGAGCAAGCGCCGGCCTTCCGCCAACCCTGCCCCGGAGAGCGTCATGTCGATCTATGATTTCACCGCGACCCTCGGCACCGGCGAGAGCCGGCCGCTCGCCGAGTATCGGGGCAAGGCGCTGCTGGTGGTCAACGTCGCCTCCAAATGCGGCTTCACCCCGCAATATGCCGGGCTGCAAACGCTGTATGAGCAGTTGCGGCCGCGCGGCTTCGAGATTCTCGCTTTCCCGTGCGATCAGTTCGGCCACCAGGAACCCGGCTCGGACCCGGAGATCGCCCAGTTCTGCGAGCGGACCTACAGCGTCACCTTCCCGCTGTTCGCCAAGATCGAGGTGAACGGCAAGAACGCCCATCCGCTGTTCGTCTGGCTCAAGCGGCAGAAGGGCGGCCTGCTCGGCCAGTCCATCAAGTGGAACTTCACGAAGTTCCTGGTGGACCGCGCGGGTGCGGTGCGGGAGCGGTTCGCACCGACCACGACGCCGAAGGCCCTGGCGCGTGACGTCGAGGCGGTGCTCGACCAGACCTAACCCCCCGTCGCGGCGCCGGCGCTCCGGGCGGGTGGCGCCCGGAACAGGATGTCCGCCTGCTTGCCGATGCCGCGCGTGGCAAATCCGTCGAGCGCCCCGTTCACGAGGCCGCCGACCACCGGCACGAACTTGACCATCCCGATCGTCCCCGTCTTGGCCGCGCTGACCACCAGTTTCGCCGCGATGATGCCGTTGATCTTCTGCAACAGCGGCGGCGGCAGCGGGCCGAACAGCAGCGGGACCGGCCCCTCGGCGGTCGGAAGCCCGAGATCCTTGATGAAGCCCATCGCGCCCGAGCCCAGCAGGCACAGCAGGGCGACCGTCTTCATCCCGTTCGCCCGCACATCCCAGCCCTTCAGCAGGGCGATCACGGCGACCATTCGCAACTGGATGTACGTCGTCATCGTCAGATCGGCAGGGATCGAGACGGCCGAAGTCATGATTCCCGGCAGGCCGAGCACGAACCCGCCCGCCCCGGCCTTCGCCGATTGCCAGTCGATGAAGCTCTGCACGCACTCGGCGACGCTTTTGCCGCTGCGGCGAAACTCGGTGGCGAGGTCGTAGCAGGATTTCTCCGGGTTCCACTTGCTGTCACCCGCGACCACGCCGGCCCAGACCGTGTCGAACAACTTCGACTGCCAGGAAACCGGCAGCTTCGCCGCCGCGTTCGATCCGCTCATCGCAGTCTCATGCCCCCGTGAACTGCTCCGTCCTCCTACTTTGCCGAATTGCCGGCCGCGTGCGAACGTCAAAAGATGCTCGCCCCGACCCTTCTGCTCGCGTCCTTCGCAGCCGGCGCCGCCTATACGCTGACTCCCGGCCCCGGCTTCGTCGCGCTGCTCGGCATCGGCGCCGCCCAGGGGCGACGGGCCGGGGCGCGCTTCATCCTCGGCCACCTCGCCGGCGACGTGCTGTGGTCGTCGCTGGCGCTGCTGGCGATCGTCGGCGCGCGCGCGATCGGCCCGCTGGTGTTCGACGTGCTGGGACTGATCTGCGGCTGTTATCTCGCATGGCTCGGGGCAAAAGCGGTGGGCGCCCGCCGCCGCGCGCCGGACGAAAAGGTCGCGCTCGTGCCCCGCCCGCTGCTGCGCGGAATGGCGTTCGGGCTGACCAACCCGAAAGGCTACCCGGTCGCCGTCGCCACGTTCACGGCGTTGCTCGCCGGCCATGCGGCGGCGCTCGACTGGACGGCGCTGCCGCCGTTGCTCGCCGCCGCCTGCATCGGCTTCCTGACGGGGGATCTCGTGCTGATCTGGGTCGCCGGCGCGGAGCGGGTGCGTCGGGTCTATCAGCGCCACGAGATCTGGATCGTGCGCGGCTCCGGCCTGCTGTTCCTCGGCTTCGCCACCGCCGCCCTCGCCGGCGCCGCCCCAGGCATCCGCCGCGCCATGGCGCGCTGACGGCCATGGTGGCTCCCGGCTTCTGGCAGACGTTGCTGGCGCTCGGCGGCGCGTTCGGTCTCGGCACCGCGATCGGGCTCGAACGGCAATGGCGCCAGCGATCCGCCGGGCTGCGAACCACCGTGCTGGTGGCGATCGGCGCCGCCGCTTTCACCGATCTCGGCAACCGCCTGCTCGGCACGGAGGGCGCGACCCGGCTGGTCGCCTATGTGATCTCCGGCATCGGCTTCCTCGGCGCCGGCGTGATCCTGAAGGACGGCACCAACATCCGCGGCCTGAACACCGCGGCGACGCTGTGGTGCGCGGCGGCCGTCGGCGCCTTCTGCGGCGCCGGCCTGCTGCCCGAGGCAGCACTGCTCGGCGTCGTCGTGCTCGCCGCCAACACGGCGCTCCGCCCGCTGGTGGACTTCGTCAATCGCCGCCCGCTGGAAGGGAGCGACACCGAGGCGCATTACCGCGTCCATGCGATCTGCGACATCGACGCGGTGCCGGACGTGCGCGACCTGATGACCGCGCTGCTGGAGGAGTCACACTATCCGGTGCGCTCCATCGCCACGATCTCGGAAGCCGACGGCCGGGTGGAGCTGGCCGCCTCGCTGGTCCCGAACAACGCCAATGCCAGCGAACTCGATGCGGTGGTCGCCGGCCTCGAACGCTCCGCGAAGGTCCGCAGCGCCACCTGGACGGTGAGCGCCGAGCCATGAGCGGGTGGGTGGCCGACCGGAACGCGCCGCGCTAGTCTGGGTCCAACGCGGAGGAAACCCATGCTCATCGGCATCAACGCCCTGCTGACGCCTGACCTGCTGCACGCCCTGGCCGCGATGGGCCACGGCGACAGCATCGTGCTCGTCGACAACAATTACCCGGCCTCGCGCGGCCGCCGCACGCTCGACCTCGCCGGCGCCAACGTCGTGCAGGCGACGCGCGCGGTCCTGTCGCTGCTGCCGCTCGACACGTTCATCCCGCATCCGGCGCAGGTGATGCAGGTGGTCGGCGACCCCGCCGCGATCCCGCCGGTGGTCGCGGAGCTCAACGAGGTATTGGCCGACGGCGGCAACAAGGCGGCGCAGGGCATCGAGCGGTTCGCGTTCTACGATGCCGCCGCTGCCGCCTACGCGATCGTCCGCACCGGCGAGCGCCGCTTCTACGGCAACATCATCCTGACCAAGGGCGTGATCCCGCCGCCCGAGCACCACCTGGAGAAAATCCGATGAGCCGCGCCCGCTTCGTCCCGCACGGCCCGCTCGGCATGGGCGGCGCCCCGCTCGGCAACCTGTTTTCCGCGATCCCGGACGATCTGGCGCTCGGCGCCATCCGTGCCGCCTGGGATGCCGGCGTGCGGCATTTCGACACGGCGCCGCATTACGGCGCCGGGCTCTCGGAGCATCGGCTCGGCGCGGTGCTGCGCCATCACAAGCGGTCCGACTACACGCTGTCCACCAAGGTCGGCCGCCTGCTCGACCCGGTCGCCAGCGTCCCGGACATCGCCGACAATTTCGAGCACGGGCTGAGCTTCAAGCGCCGCCTCGATTACGGCTACGACGGCACGCTCCGCTCGATCGAGGACAGCCTGCAACGCCTCGGCCTGCCCAGCATCGACATCGTCTATATCCACGACTGCGGCGAGGACTGGCTCGGCGCGGCGTGGCGGGAGCAGTTCGACATCGCGATGGACGGCGCCGCGAAGGCGCTGACCCGGCTGCGGGAGGAGGGGACGATCCGCGCCTGGGGCCTCGGCGTCAACGTCGTCGAGCCGTGCCTGCTGGCACTCGACCGCGCCGACCCCGACATTTTCCTCGTCGCCGGGCGCTATACGCTGCTGGATCACACGGCGCTGAAGGACCTGCTGCCGAAATGCGCGGAACGCGGCGCCCGCGTGGTGATCGGCGGCCCCTACAACTCCGGTCTGCTGGCCGGTGGCACGACCTTCAACTACGAGGCGGCGCCGCCGCATCTGGTGACGCGGACCAAGGCCATCGCCGCAATCTGCGCCCGCCACGGTGTCGATCTGAAAGCGGCGGCGCTGCAATTCGTCGTCGCCCACCCGGTCGTCGCCGCCGCAATCCCGGGGCCGCGCACCGCCGAGGAAGTCATCCAGAACGCCGCCGCCATGGCGCAGAAGATCCCGCTGCAACTTTGGGCCGACCTGAAGGCCGATGGATTGCTGCCGGCGGAGGCGCCGACTCCGGCGTAGCTACGGGCTGGGCGGCGTCCATTTCGGGAAGCGCGACATCGCTTCCAGTTCCTCCAGCGGGATAGAGTTCCGAACGTACATCTGGCTGGCGTCGCGCGGCGGCAGCCAGTCCCAGGCGGTCTGCCGGCCCTGCTTCAGCGTTTCGAGCACGAACAGCCGCCGCTGCTGGCTTTCCAGCACCGCCTGGTGCAGTGCCGGCAGATCCCAGCGCCGCGCGACCTCCTGCCGATACGGCTCCGCGCGCGGCGAACCGCCCAGGTTCGCCCGTTCGTCGGGATCGGTGGAGAGATCGAAAAGCTGGTCGGGGTCGGTCGGCGTGTGGACGAATTTCTCCGTGCCGCGCCGGATCATCACCATCGGCGCCAGCACCCCCTCGGCCAGATACTCCCCGATCGCCTCGTCGTGCCCGCCCGTGCGCGAGAGGTGCGGGAGCAGGCTGCGCCCGTCGATCGGGCCGGCATAGTCGGGCGCCCGCCCGTCGCCGGCGATCTCCGCCAATGTCGGCAGCAGATCGACCAATGAGACAGCGTTGGCCACGCGCCCCGCCGCGAACATCCCCGGCGCTTGGACGATCAGCGGCACGCGACACGCCGCCTCGAAGTAGTTCATCTTGAACCACATGCCGCGCTCGCCGAGCATTTCGCCGTGGTCGGCAATGACGATGACGATAGTGTCGTCCGCAAGCCGTGCCGCACGAAGGGCGGAGAGGACGCGGCCGACGTTGTCGTCGACGTACGACACCTCGCCGTAATAGGCCCGCCGCGCCGCCTGCGTTTCCTCGGCCGTCACCGGCTGAAGGTCGAGCCCGATCACATGGCGCAGCCGTTTCGCGTGCGGGTCGGCGGGGTCGGCGGGAACGCGGGGCGTCGGGATGTCCGCGTCGTGATAGCGATTCCAGTACTCCTCGGTGATCGTGAACGGGTCGTGCGGGTGGGTCAGCGAGACGACCATGCAGAACGGCCGGGCGTCCGACCCGCGCGCGATGTCGAACAGCCGCTGCTGGGCGGTGAACACCACCTCCTCGTCGTAGTCGATCTGGTTGGTGCGGGCGCACGGCCCGGCCTGGGTGACGCTGTCCATCACATGGTACCAGTCCGGCCGGTGCTCGAACCGCGTCCAGTCCGGAGTCCAGGCGTAGTCGGCGGGGTAGATGTCGGTGGTCAGCCGCTCTTCGAACCCGTGCAACTGGTCGGGGCCGCAGAAATGCATCTTGCCGGTCAGGATCGTCCGGTAGCCGGCGCCGCGCAGGTAATGCGCGAAGGTTGGCACCTGGGACGGGAATTCGGCCGCGTTGTCGTACACGCCGGTGCCGGACGGCAGCCGGCCATAGACGAACACCCCGCGCGAGGGCGCGCAGAGCGGGCTGTTGCAATAGGCGTTCTCGAACACGGTCGCATTCGCGGCCAGCGCGTCCAGTTTGGGGGTGCGCGCGATCCTGTTGCCGTAGGCCGGCAGGGCGAGCGCGGAAAGCTGATCGGCCATCAAAATCAGGATGTTGGGTCGCTTGGCCATGTCCGTCTCGCGCGGTCGGGAAACGGACGATGCCGCGTGGGACGGGCCACGTCCAGCATCCCCACCGCCAGGGTTGCGCCGGCGGGCGGATGCCCTTAGATGAGCGCGCCGTTCGATGGACTCGGGTGCGTAGCTCAGCGGGAGAGCATCGCCTTCACACGGCGGGGGTCACAGGTTCAATCCCTGTCGCACCCACCATCGAACCGAAGCCGTTTCACGTCTCGTTAAACCCAATTCCGCCACCCTTCGGTCGCCGGGACGGCCGCGAGTCATGCGTGGGGGAATCGATGCGCTTTGGTTTCGTAACGTGGTCGCGCGCCACGCTGCCGTGCCTGCTCGTACTCGGTGCCACGGCCGCCAACGCGGCATCCGACACGACGCCGCGCCTGGTGACCGAACGGATCGACGAAGTGCGGACCGTCGCGCGGCCCGGCAACACGCGGCCCGAGGTGAGCACCGCGCGTGATCGCGGCCGGGTTGCGGACACGCTGCCGATCGAACACGCGCAGCTTCTGCTGAACCGGCCTGCCGCGACCGAGGCCGCGCTGGTGACGCTGATCAGCCAGCAATACGATCCCGCCTCATCGAAATTCCACAAATGGCTGACCGCCGCCGAGTTCGGCGCCCAGTTCGGCCCGGCAACGCAGGACATCGACGCCGTCACCGGATGGTTGCGGAGCCATGGGTTGCGGGTAAACGGCGTGCAGCCGAGCGGGATGCTGATCGACTTCTCCGGCACCGCCAAGCAGATCAGCGCGACGTTCGATACCGAAATCCACTACCTCGCCGTCGCGGGCGCCACCCATATCGCCAATGTCAGTGACCCGAAGGTTCCAGCGGCGCTGGCGAACGTGATCAAGGGCGTGGTCGCGCTGCATGATTTCCAGCCATACCCGAAACTCAAGCCCCACCCCCAGTACACGATCGCCAGCGGCACCCAGGCGGTCGTCCCGGCGGATCTGGCGAAAATCTATAACTTCAATCCGCTGTTCACCGCCGGGATCTCGGGCCAGGGCCAGTCGATCGTCGTGATCGAGGATACCAACGTCTACAGCACAGCCGACTGGACGGCATTCCGCGCGACCTTCGGTTTGTCCGCCTACGGTTCCGGCTCGTTCACCCAGGTGCATCCGTCGGGCAGCAGCGGGTGTGCCAACCCCGGCACCGTTTCGGGCAACGAGGCGGAGGCTGAGCTTGACGCGGAATGGGCCAGCGCATCCGCGCCGAGCGCAGTCATTGTTCTGGCGAGTTGCGCCGATACCACCACGACGTTCGGCGGGCTGATCGCGTTGCAGAATATGCTGAACAGCGCCGCCCCGCCCGCCATCGTCAGCATCAGCTACGGCGAGTGCGAGACGGAGAACGGCGCCACCGCGAACGCCGCTTACTTTGCCACCTACCAGCAGGCGGTGGCCGAAGGCACGTCGGTGTTCGTCTCGGCCGGAGACGAAGGTGCCGCAAGCTGCGATGCGGATCAGAGCATCGCCACGCACGGCATCGGCGTCAGCGGCCTCGCCTCGACACCGTACAACGTGGCCGTCGGCGGCACCGATTTCGGTGATGCCTATGCCGGGGCGAACGCGCTGTATTGGAGCGGCTCGAACTCCGCCACCTACGGCTCCGCGCTGTCGTACATCCCCGAGATCCCCTGGAACAATTCCTGCGGGAGCGTGCTCATCGCGGCGACGCTCGGCTACGGCACCACGTATGGGTCTCGCGGATTGTGCAACAGCCCGATCGGCAAGGCGTATTTCCTGACGACGACCAGCGGCAGCGGCGGGCCGAGCGGTTGTGCCAGCGGCACGCCTGCGCTCGCCGGGATCGTCGGCGGCTCGTGCCAGGGCTATGCGAAACCCTCATGGCAATCCGTGTTCGGCAATCCCGCAGACGACGTGCGGGATCTTCCCGACGTCTCACTGTTCGCCGCCAACGGCGTATGGGGGCACTACTACGTGTTCTGTGATTCGGACGCCGATGATGGCGGCCCCGCCTGCACCGGCGCCCCGAGTGGCTGGGCCGGCGCGGGCGGCACCTCGTTCGCGGCACCGATCCTGGCGGGTATCCAGGCGCTGGTGAATCAGAAGCAGGGCGCACGGCAGGGCCTGCCGACGCCGGTCTATTACGCACTCGCCGCACAGGAATATGGCACCAGCGGCAGCGCCACCTGCAATTCGACGAACGGCAACGCCGTCGGCGCATCCTGCGTCTTCTACAATGTCACGCTGGGCGACATGGACGTGAACTGCACCGGCTCCGCCACCTGCTTCCGGCCGGGTGGCGCGAATGGCGTGCTTTCCACCAGCAACACCGTTTATGCCAGGGCCTACGGAACGGGCATCGGCTGGAACTTTGCCACGGGCATCGGCACAGTGAACGTGACGAACCTGGTCAATGTATGGTGATCGCGGAAAAATCATGATTTCCGCATCGCGATTGCTGTCACGAAACGGCAATTTGGCGGCTTTTCTTTCGCTGTGATTGGATGGCGTAGGGTTGTCTCGATCCGGTGAGACCACCATAACGGGGATGAATTGCTTCCGGCTTGCCCCCCGACAACTGGACGAGGCCCATGGACCAGCAGACGCCGGCCGAACAACGAGCCAAACCCGATGGCGACGCCGGAACGCGAGCGCTGCCGCGGCCGCAAGGCTACCAGCGCGTCGCGCTGATCTTCCAGGGCGGCGGCGCACTCGGCGCCTATCAGGCCGGCGTTTACGAGGCACTGCATGAGGCCGGAATCGAACCCGACTGGGTGACCGGCGTTTCGATCGGCGCGATCAACGCCGCGATCATCGCCGGTAACGCGCGCGAACACAGGCTGGACCGCCTGCGTGAATTCTGGACCCGAATCACCGATCGGCACTTGCCGAAACTGCCGCTGGACGGCGACATTTTTCGCCGGGCGCGCAACGCGCTCAGCTCCTGGATGACGATCAACCAGGGACAGCCGGGCTTCTTCAAACCAAATCCGGTCAGTCCCTGGCTCAGTGCCGCCGGGGCCGCAACCGCAACCTGCTATTACGACACGTCGCCGCTGCGCGAGACGTTGCTAGATCTTGTCGATTTCAATCTGATCAACGACCACGGATGCCGCTTCGCGGTCGGCGCCGTCAATGTGGCAACGGGCAACTTCGTCTATTTCGACAATGCGCGCCTGACGATCGTGCCGGAGCACATCATGGCAAGCGGCGCGTTGCCGCCTTCATTTCCGATGGTCCGCATCGGTACGGAGTATTACTGGGACGGCGGCCTCGTCTCCAACACTCCGCTGCAATTCCTATTGGAGCGCGACGACGGCAAGGACACGCTGGTCTTCCAGGTCGACCTGTTCAACGCGCGCGGTCCGCTGCCGCGCGACATGGAAGCGGTGATGAGCCGGCAGAAGGACATCACCTACTCGTCCCGCACGCGATACAACACCGACATGTTCAGCATGATGCAAACCTGGAAGTCGCGCGTCCGACAATTGCTCGCAAAAGTGCCAGAGGAGAAGCTGAGCAATGAGGAGCGGGCGCTGAAGGCGGATCTCGCTGACCTGCCTGCCATCAATATCCTGCATCTGATCTATCAGCAGAAAGCGTACGAGGGTCAGGCGAAGGACTACGAGTTCTCCGCGACTTCGATGCGCGATCATTGGCAGAGCGGCTACGAGGATACGGTGAACACGCTCTCCCATCGCAACTGGCTGGCGGTCCCCACCGCGCCGGAAGGCATCACGGTGCATGACGTGCATCGGCTGCGCGACGCCGACCAGTAGGCCGGTTGCGCGAAAACGCGGAACGCTGAATGGTCGCTTCCGGACGGGCGGAGGCGGACAGGCAGGTGGACAGCGAACAGCAGGCGGGGGCGGTTTGGGCGCCTCATATCGGGCCCGCCGCGCCGCGCGGCCTATGCACCGATTGCGGCGTTTCGCGCAGCGAGGAACCGAAGCGGTGCGGGCGCGCGTGCCAGTTCATCAAACCCGACTATCCAGGGCTTGAAGCGAGCGTCCACGGCAGGGCGCGAGATCCGGCGCGAACCGACGAACTGTTCTTCGGCCCGTTCCGTCGCATGGCGCGCGCCTCGCTGAAGGCGCCGCGCCCCGGCGCGCAATGGACCGGAATCGCAACGCGCCTCGGCGAGCTACTGCTTGAAAGCGGCGCGGTCGATGCCGTGCTGACGATGGCGCCCGACCCGAAAGATCGCTGGCGCCCGGTCCCGGTGCTGGTCACGGAAGCGTCGGGCATGGCGCAGTGCCGGGGAATGCGGATGGGCTACGCCCCACTGCTGGCGCTGCTGGAACCCGCGCGCGCGCGGGGCTTCAAGCGCCTCGCGATCATCGGCATCCCGTGCCAGGTCTATGCGCTCCGTGCGCTGGAGCAGGAACTGGGATTCGAGCGGCTTTACGTCATCGGCACGCCGTGCTCGGACAACACGACGACGGAGAAGTTTCACAAGTTCCTCGCGCTGCTGGCCGAGCAGCCGGACACGATCACCTATCTGGAATTTCGTGCCGACTATCACGTCGAACTGCGCTTCAGCGACGGACGTGTGAAGGAAATTCCATTTTTGCTGCTCCCAATCTCCAAACTCCCGTCCGACTTCTTCCCGCTGACCTGCCGGACCTGCGTTGATTACACCAATGTACTCTCCGACATCACCGTCGGCTACATGGGCGGGCAAGGAGAGCAATGGCTTCTGGTGCGCAACGCGCGCGGTGAGGAGCTGCTTTCGATGCTCGGCGACGAAGTCCGCCTCTCCGAACCCGCCAGCGCCGGCAAACGCAAAGCCCCGGTCACGGGATTCATGAAAAACACCGAGCGTGCCGCGGGTGGGTTGCCGTTGCGCGGAATGCCGAACTGGCTCCGCCCCCTGATGGGCTGGCTGATGCCGCGTGTCGGACCGCGGGGGCTGGAATTTGCACGGGCGCGGCTGGAGATGAAGGCGATCGAGACGGTGCTTCATTTGCGCCGCGCCCATCCGAAACGCCTGCGCAGCATGGTGCCTGCGCATGTCTGGGCGTTGGTCAAACCGTACGGGCTGGCACCGCGCGAGGGCGAGACGGAATCGTGAAGTTGCTCGGCCTGATTGCCGCCGTGATCATCGTCCTGCTGGCCGCCGCCGCCATATGGCTGTACACGCCGGACAAGGCGGAGGCCGCGCTGGAGGCGAAATATGGCGTCGCGCCCTCGGAGTTTCTGGATGTCGCCGGCGTGCGGTTGCATGTGCGGGATACCGGGCCGAAGCACGCGCCGGCGGTGATCCTGCTGCACGGCTTCGGCTCCAGCCTGTTCACCTGGGAGCCGTGGGCGGCCGAGCTGTCGGAAAAATATCGTGTCGTGCGCTACGACCAGCCCGGTTTCGGCCTGACCGGCCCGGACCCGACGGGTGACTATTCCGACGCGCGCGGAATGCAGGTGCTGGCGGCGCTGATGGACCGGCTGGGACTGGCGCGCGCAACGCTGATCGGCAACTCGATGGGCGGCAAGCTTGCTTGGATGTTCGCGGCCGAGCACCCGGACCGTGTCGATAAACTCGTGCTGATATCGCCGGACGGATTCGCAAGCCCGGGCTTCGAATACGGCAAGAAGCCGGATGTGCCGACGCTCGCGCGGCTGCTGCCGTATACGCTGCCGACCGCGATGGTGCGGATGACTCTCGCGCCGGCCTACGGCAACCCGGCGGCGCTCAGTGACGAGGTACTGGCGCGATATCGCGACATGATGCTGGCACCCGGCGTGCGCAGGGCCATGATCGCGCGGATGGAACAGGTCGATTTGCAACCACCGGAGCCACTGCTGAAACGCATCACCGCGCCGACGCTGTTGCTGTGGGGCGAGCGGGACGGCATGATCCCGTTCAGCAACGCCAAAGACTATGCGGCCTTGCTGCAAAACTGCCGCGTGGTGGCGCTTCCCGATCTCGGCCATGTGCCCATGGAGGAAGCACCGTCGCGCTCGCTGGCCCCCGTGCTCACCTTTCTCTCGCAGTCGCGATGATGACCTACCCGGTCAGAACGCGCGCTTCTTGCGGTCGACGAGTTGCCAGATCATCGGGGTGAAGATCAACTGCATCGCCAGCCCCATCTTGCCGCCCGGGCAAACCACCGTGTTGGCGCGCGACATGAAACTATCTTTGAGCATCGACAGCAGATACGGAAAGTCGATGCCCTTCGGGTTGCGGAAGCGGATCACCAACATGCTTTCGTCGGCGTTCGGAATGTCGCGTGCGACGAACGGATTGGAGGTATCCACCGTCGGCACGCGCTGGAAGTTGACGTGCGATTCGGAGAATTGCGGGCAGATATAGTTCACGTAATCAGGCATACGCCGCAGGATCGTATCCACGATCGCCTCATGCGAGTGCCCTCGCGCTGCCTTGTCGCGATGCAGTTTCTGAATCCATTCGAGATTGATGATCGGCACGACGCCGATGAGCAGATCGACATGCCGCGCGACATCGACCTTTTCTGTCTTTACGCCGCCGTGCAGGCCTTCATAGAACAGCACATCGGTGCCGGCGGGAATGTCCTCCCACGGCGTGAATGTCCCCGGTTTCTGGCCGTACGGCGCGGCCTCGATATCGTCGTGCAGGTATTTGCGGATGCGGCCGCTGCCGTTGGCGCCGTAGGAACGGAAAAGGCCTTCCAACTCCTCGAACAGATTCGTCTGCGGCCCGAAATGGCTGAAATGCTGATTGCCGGCCCGCGCTTCCTCCTCCATACGCGCGCGCATGTCGGCGCGATCGTAGCGATGAAACGAATCCCCCTCCACCACGGCAGCCTTGACGTTTTCCCGCCGGAAGATCTGCGTGAACGTGCTCATCACCGTCGTCGTGCCGGCGCCGGAGGAACCGGTGATCGCGATGATCGGGTGCTTGACGGACATGGCAGGGACTTTCCCCTCAGGCACTGCGGAAAAGCGAACGGGCGTTGAACAGCGGTGCCACGAAGCGCATTTCCTCGCCCCGATCGTACGCGGCGTGATAATCGACCAGGCGCTCCACCTCGTGCCGCGATCCAAGGATCACGGGCACGCGCTGACGGATGTCCGTTGGCTTGATATCGAGAACGCGGTGCCGGCCCGTCGATGCGGCGCCCCCGGCCTGCTCCACCAGCATCGCCATCGGATTGGCCTCGTACATCAGGCGCAGGCGACCGGGACGCGACATGTCCTTTGTGTCGCGCGGATACATGAAAAGCCCGCCCCGGATCAGGATGCGATGCACCTCCGCGACCATCGAGGCGATCCAGCGCATGTTGAAATCTGTGCCGCGCGGGCCGGCTTTGCCCTCGGCGCACTCCTCGACATATCGCCGCACCGGCGGCTCCCAATGGCGGGCATTCGAGGCGTTGACGGCGACTTCATCCGTTTCAGGCGCGATTGTCATGTTCGGATGCGTCAGCGTGTACGCGCCGATCTCGCGGTTCAGCGTGAAGCCATGCACGCCATCGCCGAGCGTGATCACCAGCATCGAAACTGGCCCATACAACGCATAGCCGGCGGCGACTTGCGAAGTGCCTGGTTGCAGGAAGTCCGCCATCGTCGGCTCCGTCACGCCCAACGGTGCATGAAGGACGGAAAAGATCGTGCCGACCGTCATATTGATGTCGATGTTCGAAGATCCCTCGAGCGGATCGAACACCAGCATGTAGCGACCACGCGGATGGCCGTCGGGCAGTGCGACCGGATGTTCCAACTCCTCGGAGACCATCCCGCACAACTGGCCGCCATATTCGCAGGCGCCGACCATGAGTTCATTCGCGATGCGGTCGAGCGGCTTGTGTTCCTCGCCCTCGCTATTCTGCGCGACGGCGTGGCCATCCTTTGCCACCGCCTCCAGCGGATAGCGCGAAACCGCCGCCGCGATCAGCTTGCACCCGGTCATCACATCGTTCAGCAGGCTCGCCAAATCCGCGTCCTGGCCGCCATGCCGGCGCAAGTTCTCGATGATGAACTTGCTGAACGTTGTTCGCCTGTGCGGCATTTTTTCCCCCGATCAAGCCGAACCGTCGCCGCATTCGCCGTTCAACGTAGTCCGCATTGCATCCTGCCCATCCTCCGACAGTGCGTCGTGCATCCCCGGCAGCATCATGTTGGCGATGTTCAGCAATTCATGCGCCTAATATTTGGGAAAATCAACGTGGTGCGCGATTCGGGATGCGTCCCGAAACCATACGACGGGCCGGCCAATCGCCCCTGAGTAGATTCCGAGCCTGCTGCCGAGTCACTCATCGCCCCATCTGAATGGGGACAGACCACGGGGGCCGTCGCCCCGTCACACCGATATTTGGAGTCTTCATATGAGAAGCTTTTTGCTTGCGGGCGTTTTTGCGCTGGGCGTCACCGGCGCCGCCATCGCTCAGACGACAACGAGCGAGACCACGACAACGACGGCCACCCCGGCTCCTATCGTTGCGCCGCCGGTATCGACGATGAGCCAGACCACGACCGAGAAGTCGGTCTCGTCGGACGGCACGCAGGTGGACAAGACCACGTCCAGCTACAGCAACTCCAACGGCGTTGCACCCGACACGATGACGAAGACCATCACCACGGTTCCGCCCCAGGTCACGACGACCTCGCACTCATCGAGCTCGACCACCTCAACGACGTCGGATTGACGGCCAAAGCAGCGGGCGCCCGCCCGCCTCACCCAGGAGAAACGCCATGACTGCAAGAACATCGACACGCGACCGCATGGCGCCGCGCTGGTTGCTGCCGGCCACTGCGCTGGTGCTGGCGGCCGCCGGCTCGGTCGCCTGCTCGCAGCCGACAACGACGACGCGGACAACCACAAGCGAACAGAGCAGCTCGACCGCTACGACCCCGAACGCGGCGCCCGCAACGACGACGGTCACGATCTCCAAGACCCAGCAGACGACGCCCTGATCCGATCCCGACAGTGCCACGATACGAAACACCCGGCGGTGCGAACCGCCGGGTGTTTTCGTCTCGTTCGACCGCCTCACCCGGGTGGGTGCAGCCGTTACGGAGCGGCTTTGTCGGCGCTATGCTCGATCGCGGCACCCGTCTTCGAAATATCCTCGCCGGCGCCGGCGGTGGTGTGGCAGGCGCCGAGCAGCGGCGCGACGGCCAGCAACGCGAGAAGGGTTACGGCTGTCATCAACGTGGTCTTCTTCATGGCAATGGCCTTCGATTGGAGGAATCTTGAATCTTCAAACCGCTCACGTCACGTCGGCCGGTTGAGAGGCGGCCAACCAGCGCCCGCACGACAAGAACGACCCGCGCCCGGCTTGGCGCTTGGTCGGTCAATGGGCGGAGCGCCGATCAAACGTAAAATGATCGGCGGCGGAAATCGTTCCAACGTTCTTTTGATGAAGTCCGATCGGGTCGGGGGGAGCAGCCGTTCGTTCCGGCCGCTCCCCATCCCTGTCACTACAGGCGCAGGCGGCTCTGCTCGACCGCGCAGGCGAACGCGACGTTGGTCGTCGCGGCTTCCGGCAGGCCCAGGTCGCGCGCCATCGCGGCCGGCATGTCGGCCTGATCAGTCGGCGCGACCTCGCGCAGCCAGCGCAGCGCGGTCGCGGCAATCCCGCTCGAGCGGGCGGGGGCCGGCATCCACTCATGCGGCTCGCGGCGGGGGGCGGTGTGGGCGAAGCTGAGACGGTTCGACATTTGAAATTCTCCGTTGCGGCAAGCGCCGCTGCATCCTTGTTCGCCGCCTGATATCTGCTTGAAAAGCCGCACTTACAAACGAGACTTTCTTGACCCATCTGTAAGTCGAACTTGAAGATCCATACGGATGCAACGCCTGCCCGGTCTGCCCGCGTTCCGCACGTTCGAGGCGGCCGCCCGTCACCTCGGTTTCTCCCGCGCGGCGGAGGAGCTGGGTGTCACGCCGGCCGCCGTCAGCAGCCAGATTCGGGCGTTGGAGGACCAGTTGCAGGTACAATTGTTCGTCCGCACCAGCCGGCACGTCGCGCTGACGGACGCCGGGCGAATCCTCCTGGCCGGCGTGACCGAGGCATTTGCAACCCTGACCCGCGCGGTCGAGCAGCTTGCCGGGGCGGACGGGCGGACGCTGCGCGTGACCACTTCGGCCTCGTTCGCCGCCAAATGGCTGTTGCCTCGCCTCGAACGGTTCCGCGCGCTGCACCCGGACGTCGACGTGGTCATCGATGCGTCGGAAGCGTTCGTGGACATCACCCGCAGCGATGCGGCGGTCGCGATCCGCTTCGGCCACGGCACCTGGCCCAGCGCCCGCGCCGACCGGCTGATTGAGGAGCAGGTGTTCCCGGTATGCAGCCCCGTGTTGCTGGAAGGCGCACACCCGCTGCGCACGGCGAGCGATCTGCGGTACCATCCGTTGATCCATCTGGAATGGCAGGCGAGTGGCGATACCTGGCCCGACTGGCGCACCTGGCTGCTGGCCGCCGGCGTGACCGACATCGACGCATCGCACGGCGTCCGCCTGACGTCCTACGCGCTGGCCAGCCAGGAAGCCATCGCCGGGCGGGGTGTGGCGCTCGGCAATACCAGCCTGGTCGGAGACGATCTGGCGAGCGGGCGCCTCGTGCGGCCGTTCGCGCTGTCGCTGAAGGTCGCCTCGGACTTCGCGTATTATCTTGTGACCGCGACGGCACAGGCCGACCGGCCGCTGGTCGCCGCCTTCCGCGCCTGGGCGCTGGCCGAGGCTAGGCGTGACACAGGGACGTGACCGGGAGAGCGGGACCGCCCCTCAATTTCGGCGAAAATCGCCGTGGGAGACGACAATGATTGCCGCCGACATCATGACTCGAACTGTGGTGACCGTGACGCCCGACACGCCGCTCGCGGACGTGATTGCTTTGCTGCTGAAAAAGGCTTCGGGTGCCCTGCCGGTGGTGGACGGGCACACTGTCGTCGGCGTGATCGCGGAGGCCGATCTGCTGCGCCGGATCGAACTCGGCTCCGAGCCGCGCCCGACCTCCTGGCTCGGCCTGTTCACCTCCGAAACCGCCCGGGCGAAAGCCTTCGTGCATGGGCATGGTCGTCTGGCGCGCGATGTGATGACGGCGCCCGCGCTGACGGTGGCTGAGACGACGCCGGTCGGCGAGGTCGCAGCACTGATGGAAAAGAAAGGCATCGGCCACGTGCCGGTGCTACGGGACGGGCGGCTGGTCGGCGTCGTCAGCCGCTCGGACATCTTGCGCACGCTCGCCAGTCGGCTCATGCCCCTGCCCGCCCGCAGCGAGGACGACCAGAGCCTGCGTGAGGTTGTTATCGCGGCGATCGAGGCCGGCGGCTGGTTGGAGGGCACCGCCGACATGACCGTCGAGGTCGAGGCGGGGGTGGTGCATCTGTGGGGCACCGCCACCGATGACGCCATCCGGCGCGCGCTCGTCGTCGCGGCGGGCGAGGTGCCGGGCGTGCGGGAGGTTCGCGACCATATCGCCGCGGCGCAGAGCGTGGACCCGCTCGACCGCCCGAACTGGCCGGCACCGGCCGCGCCATGAAGTCACATTCGCACGCAGGGGCTTCCCTTGCGGGCCGGAAGAACAAACTGTTACGCGCTCTGGGGGTTGTCTGAGCCATAGACTGCCGCCGCTCGCGGACCGAAGGAACGTTCATGCAGGACAGTCAGCGTGATGCCGCCCCGGCGACGGTGCGGCGGGAAGATTATCGGCCACCCGCCTTCCTGGTCGACACCGTCGATCTCCGCTTCGATCTCAGGCCGTCGGCAACCATCGTCGGCGCCGAACTGGTCTTGCGCCGCAATCCCGCGTACGGCGACCTGTCCGCCCCGCTCCGGCTGGATGGCGAGGGGCTGACGTTGCTGTCGCTGCGCGTGGACGGAAACGCCCTGCCGCCAACCGCTTTCACCGTCGACGCGCATGGCGGTCTGGTCATCCCGGACCTGCCGGAGGTCTGCATTCTGCAAACCGAAGTGCGGATCGCCCCCGACGCCAATACCGAACTCAGCGGGCTGTATGTCTCCGGCGGGAACTTTTTCACGCAGTGCGAGGCGGAGGGGTTCCGCCGCATCACCTTCTTCCCCGACCGTCCCGATGTGATGGCCCGCTTCACCGTCACGCTGGAAGCCGACCGCGCGACCTGTCCGGTGCTGCTATCGAACGGCAACCCGCACGCTGCCGGCGATGCGGACAACGGAAGGCATTGGGCCATCTGGGTCGATCCGCATCCCAAGCCCAGCTATCTGTTTGCGCTCGTCGCCGGCGATCTCGTCGCAGTGCGCGACCATTTCACCACCCGTTCCGGCCGGCCGGTCGATCTCGCCATCTGGGTGCGCGCCGGCGACGAGGATCGCTGCGACCACGCAATGCTCGCGCTGAAGACCTCGATGAAATGGGACGAGGATGTCTTCGGCCTGGAATACGACCTCGATGTCTTCAACATCGCAGCCGTCTCGGACTTCAACATGGGCGCGATGGAGAACAAGGGGCTGAACGTCTTCAACACGAAATACGTTCTCGCGAAGCCGGAGACCGCCACCGACGGCGATTACCAGGGCATCGAGACGGTCGTCGCGCACGAGTATTTCCACAACTGGACCGGCAACCGCGTGACCTGCCGCGACTGGTTCCAGTTGTCGCTGAAGGAGGGGTTGACCGTCTTCCGCGATCAGCAGTTCACCGCCGACCAGGGCAGCCGCGCGGTCAAGCGGCTTGCGGACGTACGGCGCCTGCGCGCGGCGCAGTTCCCGGAGGATGACGGGCCGCTCGCGCATCCGGTCCGGCCGGACAGCTACATCGCGATCGACAATTTCTACACCGCGACCGTCTACCAGAAGGGCGCGGAAGTCGTGCGGATGATGCACACGCTGATCGGCGTGGAGAAATTCCGGCGCGGCATGGATTTGTATTTCGCCCGTCACGACAACGACGCCGTCACCATCGAGGATTTCGTGCGGGCGCTCTCGGACGGCTCGGGCACCGACCTGTCCGGGTTCGTCGAGTGGTATTCGCAGGCCGGCACGCCCGAACTCGCGGTGTCGGACGCCTACGACGCCGCCACCCGCCGCTACACGCTGACGCTCCGGCAATCGACGGCGCCGACGCCCGGGCAGCCGACCAAGCGGCCGGTGCCAATTCCGGTCGCGATGGGCCTGCTCGGCCCGAACGGCGGCGAACTGCCGACCCGGCTGCACGGCGAGACCGCGCCCGTCGATGGCACACGAGTGCTGCTGCTGACCGGCGCGGAACAGAGCTTCGTGTTCGAGGACGTGCCCGCTCGTCCGGTGGCCTCGCTGCCGCGCGGCTATTCGGCGCCGATCAAACTCGCGGGCGTTCCCCGCGAGACCCTGCGCTTTCTCGCGGCCCACGACAGCGACCCGTTCGTGCGCTGGGATTCGCTCCAGTCCTACGCGACCGGCCTGATTTTAGCGCAGGTCGCGGACGGAGGCGCCGGCCCGCTCGACAACGGCCTTGCCGACGCGCTCGCCGCGACGCTCGCACAGTCCGACGCCGACCCCGCCTTCGCGGCAGAGGCGCTGGTGCTGCCGTCCGAGGCCTACGTCGCCGATCAGATGGCGGTCGCCGACCCGGACGGCATTCACGCGGTGCGGCAGGCGATGCGCCGGCAGATCGCGGAAAAGCTCGGCCCGGCGCTGCTCGCGACCTACCAGCGCCTCACCGATGATGGCCCGTATCGTCCCGATGGCCCCGCCATCGGCCGCCGGGCCTTTCGGAACGTGTGCCTATCCTATCTCGCCACCCACGATGAGGGCGTGGCGTTGGCGCAGGCCCAGTTCGATGCGCAACGCAACATGACGGATGTGCTCGCCGCCCTGCTTGCCCTGGCCGACACCGAGACACCGGCCCGCGCCAGCGCGCTCGCCGCCTTCCATGCGCGCTGGCACGGCGACGACCTCGTGCTCGACAAATGGTTCTCGATCCAGGCCATGTCGTCCCGGCCGACGACGGTGGCCGAAGTGCGGGCGCTCTCGCGCCACCCCGACTTCGACCTGCGCAACCCCAATCGAGTCCGCTCGCTGGTCGGCGCCTTCTCCGCCGGCAATCAGGTGCGTTTCCACGATGCCTCGGGCGACGGCTATCGCTTCCTCGCCGACATCGTCATCGCGCTCGACCCCAGCAACAGCCAGACGGCGGCACGGCTGGTGAACCCGCTCGGCGCGTGGCGGCGGCAGAACCCGGCGCGGCAGGCGCTGATGCGCGGAGAGTTGGAGCGCATTTTGGCGACGCCGAAACTCAGCCGGGGCACGTTCGAGAAGGCGTCGAAGGGCCTGGCGTAGCCATCAGCGGAGGGGAACATGCCGGTCAGCGGTATCGGAGAATACGACGACCAGAACATCTTCGCCCGCATCCTGCGGGGCGAACTGCCGAGCAAGCGGGTGTTCGAGGATGAATGGGCGCTCGCGTTCCACGACCTGTATCCGCAGGCCCCGCTGCACGTGCTGGTGATCCCCAAATCCCGCTTCGTGTCGCTCGTCGATTTCTGCGCGCGCGGCAGCACGGCCGAGATTGCGGGCTTCTGGCGCGCGGTGGGCGCGGTCGCGCATCAGTTTGGGCTGGAGGAGCCGGGCTATCGCATCCTGTCCAATATCGGTGAGCACGGCGGGCAGGAGATCCCGCATTTCCACGTTCACATATTCGGAGGACGGCCGCTTGGCCGGATGCTGGTCCAAAGCTGAATTGACAGCCCCGGCCGTCACACTCACTATCCGCCTTTCCGAGGGGTGCCCCGGCAAGGGGCTGAGAGATCGCTCAGGCGGACGCCGGCGCGAAAACCCTTTGAACCTGATCCGGGTCACGCCGGCGTAGGGACGGGAACCGCTCGTACCACGGCAACCGCCCTCATCGTCCGGCCCCAAGAGGCGAGAGGATAAACGCATGAACGTCCAGGCAAAACCAGCCGCCGTCACCACCGGCCCGATCGCCGGCTCAAGAAAGGTCTTCTCCTCGCCGGACGCCCAGCCGGACATCGCCGTGCCGTTCCGGGAGATCGACCTGCACCCGACGGCGAACGAGCCGCCGTTCCGCGTGTATGACACGTCCGGCCCCTACAGCGACCCGTCGGTGCAGATCGACCTCGAAGCCGGCGCGCCGGCCGTGCGCGAGCGTTGGATCGCGGCGCGCGGGTTCGCCGCCGTCGCGCCGCGCGCGATCAAGCCCGAGGACAACGGGTTCGTGCCCGTCGACAAGCTGGTCGCCCACTGCCCGGCGCCGCACACCGTCCGCGCGGCCGCCCCCGGCCAGCCGGTGACGCAACTGGAATTCGCCCGGCGCGGCATCATCACCGAGGAGATGATCTTCGTCGCCCACCGGGAAAATCTCGGCCGCCAGCGGATGCTGGATGACGCCGAGGCGACGCTGGAGGACGGCGAAAGCTTCGGCGCCGCGATCCCGCCGTTCGTCACGCCCGAGTTCGTCCGTGCCGAGATCGCGGCGGGCCGCGCCATCATCCCGGCCAACATCAACCACCCGGAACTCGAACCGGTCATCATCGGCCGCAACTTCCTGGTCAAGATCAACGCCAACATCGGCAACTCCGCCGTCACCTCCTCCGCCGCCGAGGAGGTGGAGAAAATGGTGTGGGCGATCCGCTGGGGCGGCGACACGGTGATGGATTTGTCGACCGGGCGGAACATCCACAACATCCGTTCCTGGATTCTGCGCAACGCGCCGATCCCCATTGGCACCGTGCCGATCTACCAGGCGCTGGAAAAGGTCGGCGGCGACCCGGACAAGCTGGATTGGGAGGTCTTCAAGGACACGCTGATCGAGCAGGCCGAACAGGGCGTCGATTATTTCACGATCCATGCCGGCGTCCGCCTCGCCTACGTGCCGCTGACCGCCCGGCGCGTCACCGGCATCGTCTCGCGCGGCGGCTCGATCATGGCGCGCTGGTGCCTCGCCCACCATCGCGAGAGCTTCCTGTATGAGCGGTTCGACGAGATCTGCGACATCATGCGCAGATACGACGTCTCGTTCTCGCTCGGCGACGGGCTGCGGCCGGGCTCGGGCGCGGACGCCAACGACCGGGCGCAGTTTGCCGAACTGGAGACGCTGGGCGAGCTGACGCGCGTGGCGTGGGACAAGGGCTGCCAGGTGATGATCGAGGGTCCCGGCCACGTGCCGATGCACAAGATCAAGATCAACATGGACAAGCAGTTGCGCGAGTGCGGCGAGGCGCCGTTCTACACGCTCGGGCCGCTGACCACCGACATCGCGCCCGGCTACGACCACATCACGTCCGGCATCGGCGCCGCGATGATCGGCTGGTTCGGGACGGCGATGCTCTGCTACGTCACGCCGAAGGAACATCTCGGGCTGCCCAACCGCGACGACGTGAAAACCGGGGTGATCACGTACAAAATCGCCGCCCACGCCGCCGATCTGGCGAAGGGGCATCCCTCCGCCAAGCTGCGCGACGACGCGATCAGCCGGGCGCGGTTCGAGTTCCGCTGGGAGGATCAGTTCAATCTCGGCCTCGACCCCGACACCGCGCGGCAGTTCCACGACGAGACGCTGCCGAAGGACGCGCACAAGGTCGCGCATTTCTGCTCGATGTGCGGGCCGAAATTCTGCTCGATGAAGATCACCCAGGACATCCGGGCGGACGCGGTGCGGATGGAGGGGCTGGAGCAGATGAGCGCCACGTTCAAGGCAAAGGGCTCGGCGCTGTATCTGCCCGAGCGGGCCGACGCCAAGGGCGACGCGGACTGATGCGGGCAGCGGCGCGGCAGGCATGATCGACCCCCAGGCCGCGCTCGACGCGATCGGCACGCTGCCGGACAGCGAGATCGACATCGCCGACGCGGCGCTGCAACTGGCCCGCATCGACGCGCCGCTGTCCGACTGGCGGGCGGCGCGGGAGCATTTGTCCGAGGTGGCACGCGCGGCGGCGGCCATTTCCGCCGACATCGCCGGCGACGACCTGCCGGCGCAGGCGGCGGCGCTCGCGGCGCTGATGCACGGCGAATACGGCTACCACGGCGATGTCGAGACCTACGAGAACCTCGACAACGCCAACCTGATCCGGGTGATCGAGCGCAGGCGGGGGCTGCCGGTCGCTCTCGGCATCCTGTGGCTGCACGCGGCGCGTGCAGCCGGGTGGGAGGCGCATGGCCTCGACTTCCCCGGCCATTTCCTGATCGGGCTCGACGCCGGCGCGCGGCAGATCGTGCTGGACGTGTTCAACGGCGGCGTGCCGCTCGATTCCCGCGACCTGCGTCGGCTGATCAAGCGGATCGAGGGGCCAAAGGCCGACCTCCGCCCCGGGCTTCTGGTGCCGGTCGGCGCGCGGGCGGTGCTGCTGCGGTTGCAGAACAACATCAAGCGGCGCCGCCAGGACGCACTCGATCTCACCGGCGCGGTCGCCTGCGTCGAGGACATGCTGCGCATCGCCCCGGACGAGGCGCATCTGTGGCGGGAAGGCGCGCTGCTGTATGAGCGGCTGGAGCAGGTGGCCGCCGCGCTGCGCTGCTACGACCGGTTTCTCGAACTGGTCCCCGGTGGCGACGCGGCCGCCCGCGCGCGGGCGGCGATGGACGAGTTGCGCTCGCGGCTGAACTGAGCAAGGAAGGCCCGCCGCAACCGCGAGGCCGACACAATGGGGCGATCGTTAAAAGTCGCGGTCCAGATGGACCCGATCGAGACCGTCAATATCAATGCCGATTCGACGTTTGCCCTGATGCTCGCCGCCCAGGCGCGCGGACATGCGTTGTGGCACTACGAGGTGCGGCACCTTGCCCTGTCCGAGGGCGTCGCGAAGCCGGGCGCGGCGCGGGAGGAGCGGTTGCGCGCGGTCGCGCGGCCGGTGACGGTCAGGCGTCAGCTCGGCGACCATTTCACCTTCGGCGCGCCGGAGATCCTCGATCTCGGCCGCACCGACGTCGTGCTGATGCGGCAGGATCCGCCGTTCGACATGGCCTACATCACCGCGACGCATATGCTGGAGCATATCCACCGCGACGACGGCGTCGGCGGGCCGCTGGTGGTCAACAACCCGGCCTCGGTGCGCAACGCGCCGGAAAAGCTGCTGGTGACGCACTTCCCGGAGCTGATGCCGCCGACGCTGGTGACGTGGGACGTCGAGGCGATCAAGGGCTTCCGTGCGACGCACAAGGACATCGTGGTCAAGCCGCTGTTCGGCAACGGCGGCGCCGGGGTGTTCCTGATCCGCCACGACGACCCGAACCTGAACGCGCTGCTGGAAATGCACTTCGCCCGCTCGCGCGAGCCGCTGATGATCCAGCGCTACGAACCGGCCGTGCGCCAGGGCGACAAGCGAATCATCCTGATCGACGGCGAGGCGGCGGGGGCGATCAACCGGGTGCCGGCGGCGGGCGAGGCGCGCAGCAACATGCATGTCGGCGGCCGACCGGAACAGAGCGCGCTGACGCCGCGCGACAAGGAAATCTGCGCCACGATCGGCCCGCTGCTGAAGGCACAGGGCCTGATCTTCGTCGGCATCGACGTGATCGGCGAATGGCTGACCGAGATCAACGTGACCTCGCCGACCGGCTTGCAGGAAGTCGGCCGGTTCGACGGGACCGACCTTGCGGCGATGATCTGGGACGTGATCGAGCGGAAGGTGGGCGCCTGACGCGGATCGCGTTGCGGCGCCCACCCCCCGTTGCCCGCTCAAAGCTGTTGCAGCGTCGTCGCGTTGAACTGCATTCCCACCGAGACTTCGAGGGTGGTGATCGCGCTGTCGATGACCGAGAAGATGACGGTGCGATCGGTCGGGTTGCTGAGGTCAAGTGACGTCGCCGTCACCTGGTTTTGCGTCAGCGCCGCCGCGAACGCCGCCTGTGCCTGCGCAGGGGTGAAGAACTGCGACGGGTTCGTGCCGTCCGAATAGGCGAGCAGCACGAAGGCGTTGACGAACACGTTCTGCAAGCCGGCGATCGTGAAGATGATGTGATTGGCGGGCGTGGTCAGGAACGACGGGCCCGATGTCGGAACAGGATTGTCGTAGATCTGATCGAGATAGTAATGCACCTGGTAAGGGTATTGCTGATACGTGTCCTGGCTGCCCCAGACCGACGCAAAGCTGTCCACCTGTTGCACCGTCGCCGGCGTCGCGGTTGCGCCGAGCGCGCTGTAGGCCGCGACCAGTCCGCCGTAATAGCCCTGGTTGTACGCGGCGTTGAGGATCACATCGAGGAAGCCGTTCGGCAGCGTCTGGAAGTTCGTCAGGGCGTTGTCGTACTGCGGCTCCCACGGCGTCTGCCAGCCGTCCGCGCCTTTGCCGGTCAGATAGAGCGTCACCATGTCGTTGTAATGGAAGAAGGCCGGCAGCATCGGCCCGTAATACTTGTTGTTGAACGAGGGCGGCGTCGTCTGCGCGTATTGCGTCCCGGCGTTCGCGTAGCTGTAGCCGATGTTCTTCTGGATCGCGATGTAGTTGATCAGCGAATGTCCCTGCGGCTGGTAGGTGCCGGCGAGCATGTCGATCGCGTAGTTGTTGATCTGATAAGGCCCGCCTTCGCCGGCCCCCATCACCGCCTGCTGGTCGCTCGACGGGTCGATCAGGCTGCCGCTGTCGGGCAGCGGGCTGGGCGGGTTGGCGTAATACTCGGTGGCGATATTCTCCTGCAACAACTGCCCCATGATCGAGCCGACCAGGTAGTCGCTGTTGAACTGGACGCCGGGAAAACCCTCAGTGACCAGATGCGCGAACATGACGCCCGCGATCATGTTCGATTCGATCAGGTCGGTATAACCGTCCCCGTCGAGCGTGAGGCTGTCCTGCGCGGTGCCGCCGCCGAGCATCAGGTGGAAGCCGATCGTCCCCGTGGTCGCGAGCGGGCCGGACGCGCCGGCGGGCGTCGTCGCCAAGACCGGGGCACCCTGGTCCGACGGGCCCACCGAATTGATTGCCGCCACCGCGAACTTGTAGCCTGTCTGCGGCGCCAGACCGGTCACGGTGAAGGTCGTGGTGGGATAGGGGACGGTCGCGATCTCGATGTCGTTCTCGAAGATCGCGTATCCGGTCACGGTGCAGGCGGACATGCTGACCGGCTGCCATGTCAGCGTCGCGGTGGTGGCGGTGATCGCGGTCGTCGCCAGCCCCTGCGGGGCCGGCGGCGTGTTCGTGCAGGTGGAGCAGGAGTCGACCTGCGTCCATGGCTGCCACGGGCCGCTGTTCGTCGCCGGGTCCTGCCCCTGCACCCACCAATTGGCGCGATAGGTAATGGCGTTCTCGCTGGCCTCCATGCCGGCGACATAGACCTGCGAGGGCAAATAGGCCGGCGCGCAGGCCATGGCCGTGGAGCTGAGCGCCGTCGTCGCCGCGAGCAGGCACGGCAAGAAACGGTTCGGCATCAAGCTCCGAATATGTGCGATCTTCATTGTATTGGCCTTCCCTTCCGCATTTGACGCCAGCGGCTCGGCGGTCAGCCGCCGAACGCGGGCGCTACGTAGGTCGGGACATCGCGGGAGGCTGTGAGAAGACTCACAAAGCGGCGTCGCCCTCGGGAAGGGTCGGCAGGCGCTGCGGGGCCGCTAGCCCGGTCCCGTCCACGCCGCCAGCCGTTCCGCCGCCAGCGCCAGGTCCGCCTCCGGCCCGCAATAGCTGAGCCGGACGAAACGGTTGCCGCGCGCGCGGTCGAAATCGACGCCGGGAGCGGCCGAGACGAGGGCCTCCGCCAGCATCCGGGCGCAGAAGGCCTCGCTGTCGTTGGTCAGGTGGCCGACATCGGCCCACAGATAGAACGCCCCCTCCGCCGGGCCGAGCGCGAAGCCTGCCGGCGGCAGGGCGGCCAGCAGCAGGTCGCGGGACCGGCGATAGCGGGCGATGTTGGCCTCGAGCTCCGGCCCGCAGCCGAACGCCGCCTCCGCCGCGACCTGGGCGATGTGGGGGGCGCTGATGAAGAAATTCTGCGCCAGCTGCTCGACCGGCCGCACGAGATCCTCGGGCAGCACCAGCCAGCCCACCCGCCAGCCGGTCATCGAAAAATATTTGGAGAAACTGTTCACGACGACCGCGCTCGGGCTGAACGCGGCGGCCGAGGCGATCGGCACGTCGTAATTCAGGCCGTGATAGATCTCGTCGCTGATCAGGCGGACGCCGCTCTCGTGGCACCAGCGCGCGATGGCGGACAGGTCATCGGGGTGCAGCATCGTGCCGGCCGGGTTGCACGGGCTGGCGACGATCAGGCCGTCAGGGCGCGGGTCCAGCGCCTCCAGCATCGCAACCGTCGGCTGGTACCGCGTCTGCGGCCCCGTCGGCAGGATCACGGGCTGGATGCCGAGGGCGGTCAGGATGTTCACGTATGGCGGATAGAACGGCGCCGCCATCGCCACCCGGTCGCCTGGATCGAAGGCGGCGAGAAATGCCAGCGGAAAGGCGCCGGACGCACCGACCGTCACCGCGACGCGGCCCGCCGGAATGCCGATCCCGTACCAGTCGGCGATGTGGCGGGCGATCCTCTCGCGCAGGCTGCGCAGGCCGAAGGCTTCCGTGTAGCCGAGCGAGCCGCCGCCACGCAGCGCCGCCTGTGCCGCCGCCACCGCGCCGGCGGGTGCGCCGGTGCCGGGCTGCCCGACCTCCATGCGGATCACCTTGTCGCCGGGCGGCAAAGCCGCCTGCCGCGCATTGGCGGCGGTGATCACGTCCATCACGATGAACGGTGGTGCGGCCGCGCCGCGCCCAACCTTCAGCATGACGGGCGCGGCATCAGTTCACGGCACCCAGCGCGATGCCGGCGCCGCGCGGATCGGTGGCCCAGCCGCAGGAGGCTTCGTCGCCGGGCAGATGTCCGTCGCACTGGATCACGTTGGCGCGGCCGGGGTCGGGCGCCGGAGTCGGCAGCGGATGCGCCGGGCGCCCGGTGTCCGCCAGCGCCTGGGTCAGCGCGAGCGCCGCCGCCAGTGGTGCCGCCGCCTGCCCGGAGCCGCCGACGGCGGCGCGGAACGCCTCCCCGCGCTTGCTGTAGGCGATCGCGGCGGAGAGCAGCGGCGCCGGCTGTGCGGTCGGCGACGCGGCGAGCAGGATGCCGGTGCCCGCCACGACCCGCCCGGTGCCGAACAGATTGTTCATGGTCAGCGCGCAGGCGACGGCGTTGCCTTTGCGATCCAGCGTCAGGAACGTCGTCGAAGCGGCCAGCGGCGGCAGGGTCGCTTCCGGCAGCGAGGCGCTGGCGAGCAGCGCCGCCGCCTCCCCGCCGCTCTTGCGGAATTGCGCGGCGACCGCCAGGCCGTGTGTGCCAGCAGCGGCGAGCGCGGCCGGATCGCGCTGCAACGCCGCGAACGTCGCCGCCGTGGCGAGGCCGCCGTCGGCCGGCGGCGGCAGGAACGCCACCTCGTCCTCGCCGGCGGGCAGTATCACCGGCGGGCCGAACGTGGGCAGGGCGGCGCGCAAATCCTCGATCGTCAGCGACGCCCCCGCGTCCCGCGAGCCGTCGACCAGCAGATGCGCGAGCGTCCCCTGATAGAGATCGCCCACACCGGCCTGACGCATCTGCGAGAACGTTGCCGCCATGCCGGGCTGCCGGAGCGTGATGCCCTCCGCCACCGGCTTGCCGCCCGGGAAGAACACCGACCGCGCCGCCGGGTCGACGGCGAGCGGGCCGGCCACGACCGCCAGATCGCGCGCGAAGGCGCGGGAGGCGGCAACGCCCTCGCGCGCCATCGTCTCGGCGGGGCTGAGCAGGGATGCGAACGTGAACGTGCCGTATTTGGCGTGCAGCGCGAACAGTCCCCGGGCCAGCATCGGTATCGCGGCCGGCCGCGGGTCCGGCCCGGTCGGCGCGTGCGCGGGCGCCTTCGGCAGGAACGAGACCGCTTCCGCCCCCTCGCCCCGCGTGAACACGAGGCAGGCGCCTCCGCCGCCCAATCCCGCGCGGGACGGCAGGGTGACGGTCAGCGCCAGGCCAAGCGCGACCGCCGCGTCGGCCGCCGTTCCGCCGGCCGAGAGCACGTCCCGCGCCACCAGCGCCGCGTGCGGCTCGTCGGCCACGACCCCGCCGAGGAAGCCGCCGACGTAACCGACCTCGCCGGTCTTCTTGCCGCCGAACACGCTGGCGCTGGCATCGCTGACCTTGTCGCTCACGCTGGAGCAACCATTCGTTACAAATGCAATAGAGACCAGGACGGGTAGAACAGACTTCGCTAGGGTATGCGCCATGCCGTTCCTGTATCGAGTCCGCCTGCTGTCGGCTGCGTTGGCGGCGTTGGTGCTGGCGGCGTCGCCGGCGCTGGCCAATCTCGGCGCGTCGTCGGGCACGCCGCTCGTGGTCATCCGCGACGCCGAGACCGAGACGATGCTACGCACCTTTGCCACACCCTTGTTCCGTGCGGCCGGCCTGGAGCCGAACCTGGTCCGCATTGTCGTGATCCGGGACGACGCCATAAACTCGTTCGTGACCACCGGCAACCGCATGTTCATCCACACCGGGTTGATCGAGCGGGTGGAATCCGCCAGCGGACTCGTCGGCGTGATCGCCCACGAGACCGGGCATGTTTACGGCGGCCACCTGGCCCGGCTGCCCGAGATCATGCGTCAAGCGATGTACGAATCGATCGCCGCCCTGCTGATCGGGGCGGCGGCCGGCGTGGCCGGCCGGGACTCGGGCGCCGCCTTCGGGGCCGCGGCCGGCGGCAGCGAAATGGCTCAGCGCAACGTGCTCTCGTTCACGCGCGGGATGGAAGCGTCGGCCGACCAGGATGCGATGATGTTCCTCGACGATAACAAATGGTCGGCGCGCGGGCTGCTGGACCTGTTCCACCAGCTCGAGGGGGAGGAGGCGTTGTACAGCTCGAACCAGGACCCCTACATCCTGACGCATCCGCTGACGCACGACCGGGTGGCGTTCGTGCAGCACCATGTCGACACGAGCCCGTACAGCGCCGCCCCGCTGCCGGCCGGGTGGGAGGACGAGTTCCAGATGGTGCGCGCCAAGCTGCGCGGGTTCCTGACACCCTCCTCGATCACGCTGAAGCGCGTTGCCGCCAACGACAACGCGGCGCCGGCCCGCTATGAACGCGCGATCGCGCTCTATCGGCTGGGGCACACGACGGAGGCGGTGGCGCTGCTCGACGGGCTGATGGCGGAACGCAAGGACAGCCCGTGGCTGCATGAGATGAAGGGGCAGGTTCTGTTCGAGGGCGGACGGGTGCGGGATTCGATCCCCGCCTACCGGGAAGCGGCGCTGCTGGCGCCGACGCAGCCGCTGATCCACCAGGGACTCGGCCGGGCGATGATCGAGAGCGGCGACCCCACGCTGCTGATGCCGGCCGTGCAGGAATTGCGGACGGCGCTGCGCGGGGAGCGCGATGACGATTTCACCTGGCACCAGCTCGGCATCGCCTGGGGGCGGCTTGGCAATATCGGCGAGGCCGATCTCGCTCTCGCCGAGGAGGCGCTGCTGCAAGGCGACATCCAGGCCGCCCACGGCTTCGCCGCCCGCGCGGAAGCCGTGCTGCCGCCCGGCCCGAGCCGGCTGCGGGCGCAGGACATCACCAACGCGGTGAAGAAAGAAAACCGTCTCGGCGACGAGCCATAGGAGAGTCCGATGCGTTCCCTGATTGCCGCCTTCGCCGCGCTGGCGTGCCTGATGCTCGCCGCGCCCGGCCGGGCCGACGATCCTTCGGCTTTCACGCCGGCCCAGCGCGCCGCCATTGTCGAGATCGTGCGGGAGGCGCTGAAGGCCGACCCGTCGATCCTGCGTGACGCCGTCACCGCGTTGCAGGACGACGAGAGCGACATCAGGCAGGCGGCGATGCGGGCGGCGATCGGCAAGGCCGGGCCGTCGCTGACCGAGGCGCCGGGCGATCCCTCCGCCGGCAACCCGCATGGCGACGTGACGGTCGTCGAGTTCTACGACGTGCGCTGCCCCTATTGCCGGCGGATGCTGCCGGTGGTGGCGGACCTGCTGCGCGGCGACCCGAAAATCCGGCTGATCTACAAGGACATTCCGATCCTCGGCCCGGCCAGCCTGCTCGGCGCCAAGGCGATGCTGGCGGCGCAGCGGCAAGGCGGCTACCAGCGGCTGCACGACATCGTCATGTCGGGGCCGCCGGCCGTGACCGAGGACAGCCTGCGGGCCGACGCACTGCGCGCCGGGCTCGACTGGGCCCGCTTGCAGCGCGACATGGCCGACCCCGCGATCCAGCAGCGGCTCGACGAGAATCTGGCGCTCGCGCGCGGGCTGGGGATCGACGGGACGCCGGCCTACGTGATCGGCGCGAAACTGCTGCCCGGCGCGGTCGAACTGGCGGACTTGCAGGAGGCGGTCGCGGCGGCGCGGATGCGGTAATCGGTTATACCAGGTGTCGGAACAATTGACTCGCGCTGCCCTCCCATAAGACCCTCAAGAGGGGGTTTTTGTTACGAAAGTGGAACAATAAGGGCGTGCATCGCCACAGGCTTGGCTTGGGCTTTTTTTGAACGGATGTGAACCCGGGGCGGTGGGAGCGGTGGCCGGGCGACGGAGCGGGCGGGTGGCCACGATGGGCGCTGCCGGTCCGGCGGCCTGGGTGCTCGGGGTGCATCGGATGTTGGCTCCGCCGGCTCTGGGGCAGGCGGGGGCCTGGGCGCTCGGGGCCTGGCCGGGAGCGGCCCGGAGAGCCATGGGGGCTCCGGCTCTCGGATCGGGGGAGGTTTCGCCGGCTTTGGCGGCGGGGTCCGGCCGGAGGTTTCCGGCGCCTCGTCTGGCCAGGGGGAAGGTTCGGGCTCCCGGTAGGTCCCATTCTGGACCGCCTCGGCGATCCGGGAGATCGCTTCCAGGATCGGGAGGAGAAATTCCTCGACCGGATCTTGCTCCTGTTGGGTTGCTCTGCCCCGGAACAGACGCCCCGCCAGCCGCCGCCAGAAGCCCTGGCGGAACAGGCCGATCAGTTGGGCGATGACGGGGAGCGGGGTGGGAGGCGGCATGGGGGTTATGTATCGCAACGGGCGGGTATTGTCAAGTGAAAATAACCTATTTTCTAACACCGAGTATGATGCGCGGTGTTTGGAGCACTGCGACGGCGGGCTGACGCCCGATAGGCTTTAAGATTGGGCGCTCTTCCCTCTCCGCCCCTGGGGGCGGAGAGGGTAGGGTGAGGTTGGGGGGGAAACTCCGAAGTTGCTGGTTAGAACTACCAGTTTGCAACCCGGTCGCGGCCCGACCACCCACCTCACCCAACCCTCTCCCCCCGCAAGCGCGGGCGGAGAGGGCTCGTAGTGGCTTATCTTACCGACCATGTGGCTGAAGCCCGCCCTACCGGACTGTCGAAGCGCGCAGGAGGCGGTCGCGGGCTACTTCACCGCGCCGAGCGTCAACCCCTGTACCAGATAGCGCTGCAACGCGGCGAACACGACGGCGACCGGGAGCGTCGCCAGCAGGGCCGCCAGCATCACCTGATTCCATTGCACGCTGTAGCGCCCAGCGACCAGGTTCACCACGCGCAGCGTCAGCGTCAGCTTGGCCGGGTCGCGCAGCATGGTCAGCGCGACGGTGAACTCGTTCCAGGCGGAGACGAACGTGACGATCGCCGTCACCGAAATCGCCGGCACCGCGACCGGGAGGAAAATGCGCAGCACCGCGCCGGTGCGGGTGCAGCCGTCGATCCAGGCCGCTTCTTCAAGATCGCGCGGGATGGTCGTGAAATAGGACGCGAGCATCCACACCGCGAAGGCGATGTTGAAGGCGCCATAGACGATGATCACGCCGGCCCGCGTATCGACCAGCGTGCCGTCGCCCCACGGGACGCTCGCGGCCATGCGGAACAGGCCGAGCACCAGCAGCACCGGCGAGAGCATCTGCGTCACCAGCAAAAACTGCCGGTAGAGCCCCTTGCCGGGCAACACGAGCCGCGACATCGCGTAGGCCGCCGGCACCGCGACCGCGATCGCCAGCGCGGTCGCCACGACGCTGATGAAGACGCTGTTGAACAAGGCGGTGCCGAAATCGGCCGCCGCCCACATGTCGGGGAAATTGTTCCAGGCGATGCGCGTCGGCAGCCATGTCGGCGGCCATGCCAGCACTTCGTCGATCGGCTTCAGCCCGGTGGAGATCATCACCGCGAACGGGAACAGCACGAGCACCACCAGCGGCGCCAGCGCCAGCCAGCACCAGAAGGTGCGGCGCAGCTTGCGGGTCCGGGCACTCACGCGGCCTGCTCGCGGGACTGCATTCGGATGTAGATCATCGTGAATACGAACACGATCGCCAGCATCACCAGCGACACCGCCGCCGCGAGGCCCGGCCGGCCCAGCCCGAACGCCTGCTCGTACAGATACGTGACGAGAATATGCGTGGAATTGTCCGGGCCGCCCTTGGTCATCACCCAGATGATCGGGAACGAGTTGAACACGTAGATCACGTTCAGCACGATCGCGATGTTGATGAACGGGCGCAGCAGCGGCAGCGTCATGAAGCGGAACGCCTGCATCCGCGTCGCGCCGTCGATCGAGGCGGCCTCGTAGATGTCGCCGGGGATCGAGGCGAGGCCGCCGAGCAGGATGGTCACGCAGAACGGGATCGAGACCAGGATGCCGACGCCGATCTCGACCGGAAACGCCGTCTCCGGCCGCGCCATCCACTGGATGTTGCCGCTGATGATGCCGAGCCGTTGCAGCGTGATGTTGACCATGCCGTGGTCGCCGTCGAACGACCACAGCCAGACGATCGCCGCCATCGACAGCGAGATTGCCCACGGCAGCATCACGATCGTCCGCGCCAGACCGCGCCCGTGGAAATCGAGCCGCAGGATCAGCGCGACCAGGACCGAGAGCAGGACGGTTCCGCCGACGACGGCGACGGTCCATTCCAGCGTGCGCAGCAGGGCGGCGACGAAATTCGGGTCCTCGAACGCGCGGGCGAAATTCGCCGCGCCGACATAGCCGCGCACCTGCCCGAAGCGCGACACGTTCGAGACGGACAGACGGACGATTTCGTAGAACGGATAGCCGATCACCGCGACCGCGAGCGCGAGGCTCGGCAGCACCAGCAGCACCGGCGCGGCGGAGCGACGGGCGCCCCTGCCCTTGCGGACAGGGGCGCGCGACGCGACGGTGGCGGTTACTGCCGACAGCTTACTTGCCCAACGCCTCGTCCGCCTTGGCGGCGGCGGCCTTCAGCGCGGCGGCAGGTTCCGCCTTGCCGACATAGACCGACTGCACCGCGTCCGAGACCGCCTTCGCGGTATCTTCCCAGCCGGTCACGGTCGGTGCGAAATGGGCGCTAGGCAGCAGGTTGACGAAGGTCTGCAACCGCTCGTTGCCGGTGAAGTACGGGTCTGCCGCCTCGGCCTTCGTGGTCGGCAGGAAGCCCTCGCCCTTGGTGAAATCGACGCGCGGCCCCTTGGTGAACAGGAAGTCGAGGAACTTCCAGGCTGCGGCCTTCACCTTGCTGTTCTTGAACAGCACCACCGAGTCCGTCACCGCGTACGTGGCGCTCTTGGTCCCCATCGGCACCGGGGCGATGCCGTAGTTCAGCTTCGGCGCCTCGGCGGCGATCTGGTTGATCAGGAACGGCGCGGTGATCACGGTCGCGACCCGGCCCTGCTTGAACAGGTTCTGCAAATCCTCGCGCGTGTAGTTGGTGACGCCGTCCTCGGTCAGCCCCTTGTCGATCAGCGACTTGTAGAGGGTCAGCGCCTTGACGCCGGCCGGGCTGGCGAACGCCGCCTTGCCGTCCGGCCCGACGACGTCGCCGCCGTTCGTCCACAGCGCGTAATACCAGTACACATCCGTCTCGATCGCCTTGCCCTGCAAGCCGAACCCGGCGATGCCGGCCGCCTTCAGCTTCTCGGAATCGGTCACCACGTCGTCCCACGTCGCGGGCGCCGCCGTCAGGCCGGCCTTGGTGAACAGGTCCTTGTTCCAGTACAGCGCGCGCGCGGAGGCTGCGATCGGCAGGCCGTAGGTCTTGCCGCCGATCTGGCCGGGGGCGAGGAAGGCGCCGATGAAACGGTCCTTGAACGGCGCGTCCATGTAGCTGTCGAGCGCTTCGGCCTGGTCGTCCTTGACGAAGTCGAGCAGCCAGCGCGTGCCGATGATCGAAATGTCGGCGTTGGTGCCGCCGGAGATGTCGGTTTGCAGCTTTTGCAGCAGATTGTCCCAGTTGACGACCTCGATCTTGATGTCGATGCCAGGGTTCGCCTTGTGGAACTCGGCGGCCATCTTCTCGAAATAAGGGCCGGTCTTGTCGCTGTAGTAGGCAGCGGTGACGCGCACGGTCTCGGCCCGCGCCGCCGTGCCCAGGGCACTCGCGCCGCACAAGGCCAGCGCCAACGCCACGCCACGCACAAAACTCTTACGTCCGATATTCACGCGAGCCTCCACAGGTCCATTGCCGCCGAACGTTACCTGCAATTCGCGGGCCTGGAAATCCGCGCCGGATCGGTTATCCTTCTTCTGCGTCATACGAAACAAAAGGGACGGCAAAACCAATGCGCCTGATGCCATTCGTCGCCGGATTGTTCGCAACGATGCTCGCCGCAACGTCGGTGGGGCTGGCCAAGGATGGCTTCTCGCTGGTCTCGCCGGACATCAAGCCCGGCAGCAAGATCGGCACGGATTTCGTGTTCAACAGCTTCGGCTGCACCGGCAAGAACGTCTCCCCGGCGTTGAGCTGGAGCGGCGCGCCCGCCGATACCAAAAGCTTCGTGCTGACCGTCTACGACCCGGACGCGCCGACCGGCAGCGGGTTCTGGCACTGGGTGATGTTCAACATTCCGGCGAGCGTGACGAGCCTGCCGCAGGGCGCCGGCGTTCCCGGCAAGGAGCCGGCGGGCGCGGTGCAGGGCGGGACCGATTACGGGATGCCGGGCTACGGCGGCCCGTGCCCGCCGCCCGGCGCCAAGCCGCATCGCTACATCTTCACGATCTACGCCGTGAACACCGACAAGCTCCAGGTGCCGCCGAACCCGACCGCCGCCGTCGTCGGGTTCGCCACGCACTTCGCCACGATCGCCAAGGCCAGCTTCACCGCCAAATACGGCAGGTAAACCGGCCGCTCAGAGGCGCGCGACGGCCAGTTCCGGCAGCACGCGCGCCCACGCGACCAGCCCGTCGTCGAAGCTCGACAGCCGGAAGAACTCGTTCGGTGCGTGCGCCCGCTCGTCGCTGACGGCGTAGGACAGCATCACCGTCTCGATCCCGAGAGCGTGCTTGACCATCGAGGCGACCGGCAACGTGCCGCCGATGCCGACGCGGACCGGCGGCTTGCCATGGACATCGGCGATCACCCGGCTGACGGCGGCGAGGAACGGGTCGTCCTGCGGGACGGCGTAGGCGGACGCGCCGTCGCCGGGATTGTCGATCTCGATCTGCGCCCAACCCGGGCAATGCGCGCGCAGATGCGCGACCACCGAGTCGGCGACCCGCTTCGGGGTCTGCCCCGGCCCCAGCCGGCAGGTCAGCTTGGCGCTCGCCTCGGCCGGGATGACGGTCTTGCCGCCCGCGCCCTGATAGCCGGCGGTGATCCCGTTCACCTCGACGGTCGGGCGGAACCACAACGCTTCCAGCAGCGGAATTCCGGGCTCGCCCGCGCCGGGCCGGGCGCCGACTTCGGCGAGGAAGGCCGTTTCGTCCAACGCGACGGCGTGGATCGAGGCCATGTCCGCGTTGCCGGGGCGCTGCAACCCGTCGAAGAAGCCGGCGACCGTCACCCGGTTGCGCTCGTCGTGCAGCGTGGCGAGCAGCCGCGCCAGCGCCATCGCGGCGTTGCCGACGGCACCGCCATAGCGGCCGGAATGCAGGTCGTGCGCCGCCGTGCGCAGCCGCACTTCCAACGAGAGCACGCCGCGCAGCGACGTATTGACGCTCGGCATATCCACGCGGAACCGCCCGCCGTCGGCCGAGAGCATCACGTCGGACGCAAGCAGCGCACGATGCGCCTTCAGGATAGCGGGCAGCGTGTGGCTGCCGCTCTCCTCCTCGCCCTCAAGCAGTACTTTGACGTTCACCGGCAGGCGGCCATGCACCGCCATCCATCCTTCGAGCGCCGACAGCGCGATCCACAGCGGCGCCTTGTCGTCGCAGGCGCCGCGCGCGAAGATCAGGCCGTCGCGCACGGTCGGCTCGAACGGCGGCGTCTGCCACTGCTCCAGCGGTTCGGGCGGCTGTACGTCGTAATGGCCGTAGATCAGGATCGTCGGCGCGCCGGGAACGTCCGCGCGCTGGGCGAACACGCTCGGATGGCCGCCGCTGTCCAGCAGGCGCACGTCGTTCATGCCGATCCGGGTCAGCCGCTCCGCCAATAGCGCCGCCGCAGCGCGGATCGGGTTCGCATAGGCCGGGTCGGTCGATACGCTCGGGATGCGCAGGAACGCGAACAGCTCGTCCAGCAGGCGCGGCGTGTCGGCTTTCAGCCAGGCTTCGACGGCGGCGACGGGTTCACCAGGCATCGAGCAGGCCGCGTATTTCCTCGACCGCGACGGCCCACAGCGCGTGCATGTCCTCGTCGGTGCGGCGCAGCTTGCCGCCGTAGCTGCCGTCCTCCAGCACGCCGCGCACCTCGAACGGCGGCAGCGCCCGCAGCCGGGTGACATCGACCATGTCCTTGTCCCCCTCCGTCGGCGTGGTCGGCAGGCGCGTCCAGGGGAAATTTTCGAGCCAGTTGGCGTGCGTCGGGTTCGGGTCGATCGTCAGCGCCTTGGCCCGCGCCAGCGGCCCCACCCACCAATCGTGCATCCGCACCCGGCAATCCGGGTTGTCCATCATCCACTCCTGCGCGAACGAGCCGGCGGCAACGTTGCCGCCATGGCCGTTGACGATCAGGATGCGCCGGAACCCGGAGCGCTTGAGGCTGTCCAGCACGTCGCGCACGACGGCGACCAGCGTCTCGACCCGCAGCGTCACGCTGCCGGGAAACGCCGCGAACGCCGGGGCGACGCCGAACGGCATCGCGGGAAACACGGGAATGCCGAGCGGCTCCGCCGCGTCGATCGCCAGCCGCTCGGCGAGGATCGTGTCGGTCAGCAGTGACAGGCCGGCGTGCTGCTCGGTGCTGCCGATCGGCAGCACGGCGCGGTCGTCATGCCGCGTCCAGTCCTCGACCATCTGCCAGTCCATGTCGGCAATGCGCATTCGATTGTTCCCCGGCCCCGCGCTTAGTTTCCCATAGATCGGGGACGCGGGGAACGAGGACATTTCCCGGGCACGGACGCGATCACCGGATTGCGGACACAACCTTGTCGCAATTGATGCGGTTTGCCATCAGGCAATCCTCCACCATCGCCTTCGCGTGCAACTGGTGGATCAAGAACAGGCCGGCGACCACGAGCAACAACGCAATCGCCATCCCGGCGAGGCTCGCCGTCTGGCGGTTCGCGCCGTCCTGATCGTCGTCACCCGCGAAACTCAGGCGGCCGATGCGCTGCATCTGTCCTCCGAACGCGTTCGCAGCTTACGCGCGTCCCCCCCTGGGGGCGCAAGCGGATCGGTAATGACAATCCCGCGCGGGGCGCAGGGTTCCGACACGCGGGATTGGCAGTAGGCGGCGCTCGCGATCGGATGCGAGAATGTTCGGATGCGCGCCGCCACCAGCCACATCCGCTCGACCTGTCCCCGCTTTTCGGCGCTGATCACGCGCATCGGGCCGTGCCGGCTGGCGGTAGAGGACCGGGACCCGTATCAGGCGCTGGTCAGCGCCATCGCCTACCAGCAACTGCACGGCAACGCCGCCCGCGCCATTCTGGGGCGCTTCGTGGCGCTGTACCCCGAGTCGGATTTCCCGACGCCGCAGCAGGTGCTCTCGACCGACGACGCCGCGATGCGCGCCTGTGGCTTCTCCGCCGGCAAGACGCTCGCGATCAAGGACATCGCGGCCAAGGCGGCGGAAGGTGTCGTCCCGACCCGTCGCGCCGCGCTCCGCCTGTCCGACGCGGCGCTGATCGAGCGCCTGACCACCATTCGTGGCGTCGGCCGCTGGACAGTCGAGATGCTGCTGATCTTCACCCTCGGCCGGAAGGACGTGCTGCCGGTCGACGATTTCGGCGTGCGGGAGGGGTATCGCCGGCTGTACGAGCTGGATGCGCAGCCGAAACCCCGGGAGATGGCGGCCCTCGGCGAAGTCTGGGCGCCGTATCGGAGCATCGCCTCCTGGTACCTGTGGCGCGTGGCGGACGAGGGGAAGACCGTCAAGCAGCCGGGATGAGGACGTTTCAAGATTTCGTGAAGTCACTAAAAACCGATTAATCTTTACAATATCAATGTGGTCTTGCAGGGCGTGATCGACGATTCTCATTCGCCGGCTTGACTATACGAACCACTCGAAGAATGAGGAGTTAGAGAAATGCCGAACAACGCTTTTAGAAATGCCGGCTACTACTTCTCATATTTGGCTCTCCTCTTGACATTGACAGAACAGCATAACGAAGAAAAATCCGAAGGAAATGATCATGACCATACCCTTAGGGTCGTACATTCTGATTTTTCTTCCTACCTTCCTCATGGGCCAGAGTTCCCCGAGCCCGAAAAACCGGCAAATGCGTCCCCGCTAACGTTCGTATCTGGCGGGATTTCTCAACCCCAAATGTTCCTCGCTATAAAAAAATGAGCAGCATGTAAATATAAAAATGAGGATTGATGAAATACAAGATGATTCTGATCAGCGCGATGTAGTGAGTGACTCACAGGCAGAATATCTTTTCGTTGTAATAGCGGGTTCTGCTCATCGAGCTTGTATATGACTACTCCTAGTTAATCGTCAAGCGCGCGGAATGAACGCCTCGACGGCGCTCAGAAAACCCTCGGGGTCGTCGGCGTGGACCCAATGGCTGGCATCCTTCAGCGTCACCACCCGTGCCGCCGGGAACAGCGCGCGGATCGTGTCGCGATACGCCGGGAGTACGTAGTCCGAGCGCCCGCCGGCCACGAACAGGACCGGGCCGGGATACGGCCCGTCCTCCGGCTCCGGCCAGCCGGCGAGGGCCGGCAGGGCCGCGCCGATCGCGTCGAGATTGAGCCGCCACTCGGGCGTTGCGCCGAAGCGGATGTTTTGCAGCAGGAAGCCGCGCGTCGCCCGGTCCGGCACCGCCTCGGCCAGCGCCGCGTCCGCCTCGGCCCGGGTCAGGCCGGGCCGCAGCGGCACCGCCCGCATCGCCGCCACGTAGCGGCCGTGGAAACCGGCATGGTCGTAGGCGACCGGCGCGATGTCCGCGACCAGGAGCCGCGACACCGCCGCCGGGGCCTCCAAGGCCGCGCACATCGCGACCTTCCCGCCCATCGAGTGCCCGACCAGCGCGCACGGCAGCGCGCCCAGGTCGCGCAGCATCTCCAGCACGTCCTCGGCCATCGCGGGGTAGCTCATCGCCGGCGCATGGGGGCTGGCGCCGTGGTTACGCAGGTCCAGCGCGATCACCCGCCGCCCGGCCGAAAGCCGCTTCTGCACCGCGCCGAAATTGGACGCCTGACCATACAGCCCGTGCAGCAGGGCCAACGGCGGCCCCTCGCCGCGCTCGACGGCGTGCAGGATCATGCGGCTAGTCCGCCACCCGCAGCATGATCTTTCCGACATGCGCGCTGCTCTCCATCAGCGCGTGGGCGCGGCCGACCTCCGCCAGCGGGAAGGTCGCGAAAATCGCCGGCGGGCAGCGCCCCGCCGCCAGCACCGGCCAGACCTGGTCGCGCAGCGCCGCCGCGATCACGCCCTTCTGTGCCGTCGTGCGCGGCCGCATCGTGGAGCCGGTGATGGTCAGCCTTCGCACCATCACCGGCGTCAGGTCGAACCCCTCGACCTTCGCGCCCTGCAAGAACGCGATCTGCACCAGCCGCCCGTCCATCGCCAGACATCGCAGGTTGCGAACGAAATACGGCGCGCCCACCATATCCAGCACAACGTCGATGCCGCGCCCGTCGGTCAGCCGTTTGATGGCGTCCAGAAAGTCTTCGGTGCGATAATTGATCGCGGCCGCCGCCCCGAAGCGAACGCACGCCGCCACTTTCTCGTCCGACCCGGCGGTCGCATACACAGTCGCACCGAATTCGTGCGCCAACTGAATCGCGGTGACGCCAATGCCGGACGTGCCGCCATGAACGAGAAGGCTCTCCCCGCGCGCCAGCCGGCCGTGGCCGAACACGTTGGCCCAGACGGTGAAGCAATTCTCCGGCAGCGCCGCCGCGCGCATCGCATCGTAGCCGGCCGGCCACGGCAGGCATTGCGGGGCCGGCGCGACGCAATACTCCGCGTAGGCGCCGCCGTTGGTCAGCGCGCACACCCTGTCGCCGACCGCGAGCGCCGCTACCTCCGCGCCGACCGCCGCCACCTCGCCGGCCACTTCCAGGCCGAGCACCGGGCTCGCGTTCGGCGGCGGCGGGTAGGACCCCTGCCGCTGCGACACGTCCGGCCGATTGACGCCGGCCGCTTGCACGCGGATCAGCACCTCGTCCGGTTTCGGCGTGGGCACCGGGCCGGTCGCCAGCCGCATCACCTCCGGCCCGCCGGCGCCGTCGGTGGCGATGTAGTGCATCGTATCCGGAACGGTCATCGCCGGCGCCTCCTGCTTGGCGGGACGCAGGCTCCGCCGCGCCGCGCGGTGCCGTCAAGTCGTCACCCGAAACCGGGTTGCGCCCGCGCGGAACCCGGTCGATGATTGCTTATTCGTACGGACCGGAGGGTGCAGCGTGCCGATGACCCGCCGCGAGCTGCTGCTGGGCGCCGCGTTCGCAGCCGCCGGAGGTCTGCCGGCCGGCGCCGCCGGGCAGCCGCTCGCGATCGGTGCGCTGTTCCCGTTCTCGGGCAGTCTCTCGCTGCTCGGGGACGAGAGTTTTCGCGGGCTGGACCTCGCCGTTGACGAACGCAACGCCGCCGGCGGGCTGCTCGGCCGGCCGATCACGCTGGTGCGGGGCGATGCCAGCGAAGGCAGGATGGCGACGGCCGAGGCGACGCGGCTGGTTGACCAGGCCAAGGTCGCCTGCGTGTTCGGCGCCTACGCCGCCCCCGTCGCAATCGCCGGTTCGGCGGTCACGGAACTGGCCGGCGTTCCGTATTTCGAACTCGACGCCCTGGCCGATGCCGTCACCGAGCGCGGCCTGAAGCTGACCTTCCGCAGCGGCCCGCCGGCCAGCGCGGTCGGCCGGCTGTCCGCCGACACCGTCAACGACCTGCTGATGCCGCTGTGGGGCCTGCGCCGCGCCAAGCTCAAGCTGATGCTGCTGCACGAGGACGGGCCGACCGGCAACGCCGTCTCCGACGCGCAGGAGCGGCGCTGCAAGGAACGCGCGCTGCCGGTTGCCGAGCGCATTTCCTATCCGGCGACCTCGATCGACCTTGCCGAGATCGCACAACGCCTGCGCGGTGCCCATGCGGACGTGGTGCTGCACACCGGGCACGTTGTCGACGTGGTGGCGTTCCATCGGGCGCTGAAGCAACGCGGGTGGCGCCCGCGCATGGTCATCGGCGCGGGTGGCGGCTATTCGCTGAACGACACGGCGCAGGCGCTGGGCGAGGAATTCGACGGGGTGATGAACGTGGACGTCACGCAGTACCGCGTGTCCAACATCGTCGCCCCCGGCGCGGCCAAGGTTGCCGAGGCCTACCAGCGCAAATACGGCGCCCCGCCCCGCTCCGGCCACAGCCTGGTCTGCTTCGCCGGCGCCCGCCTGTTCTTCGACACGGTCGCCCGCGCCGGCACGTTCGAGCGGGACAAGCTGCGCGCCGCCGTGCTGGCCACCGACGCACCGGAGGGGTCCCTCGTCGGCGGGTTCGGCGCGAAATTCGACCAGAAGGGGCAGAATGCGCGCGCGGTGCCGTTCCTGACCCAATGGCAGAAAGGCGACCTCGTCACCATCGGACCGAGAGACGCGGCAGTCGCTGACGTGGTGCCGATGCTGGGGGGGTAGCGGCTTCAGCTAACCCGCCGCCCACAACTCCCGCGCCATGTCCCGCAGCGCCAGCGCCTCGGCCCAGCGGTCGGATAGCTCCCGTCCGTCGGCGTCGGTGATCGCATAGTCCGGCGGGCCGAGTTCGCACAGGAAAATGGCCGTGTCGTCGGCGCCCGCGCGGGCCTTCCAAGACGAAAAACCGGCCGCCCACCAGTCGCGGAACAGCCGCACCCATTTCGCATTCTGCGGAAAATCCAGTGCGATCTGGATCTGTCCGCGTGCCGCCACGCGGCCCTGGAAACTGTCCGACCGCGCCAGTACCCGCGCCACCAGCGCCTGCAATTCCGCGGGTGGCGGGCAGGGCATCTCGCGATCGACGACATAGTGCGACAGGTCCGCCGCCAGCCGCATCTCCGGCACCGCATCGAGCAACTGCACCGTCGCGAACAGATCGTTGGTGATGCAGTTGCGGTGCGTCTCGAACTGGATCGGCATCGCCTCCTCGGCGGCCAGGCGCAGCCACTCGCGGATCACCGGAATGCTGCCCTCGACGGAAAGCGGCATCACCTGGCCGATCACGACGACGAACGGCGCATCGATCCGCTTCGCCAGCCGCAAGGCCGGCCGCAATTCCTCGATAGAGCGCGGGAACGCGGTCAGCAGGCCGCCGAGCCCTGTCCGCTCGAACTGCGGCACCGTTTCCTCGGCCTGGGCAAACGTCAGCGCGCCGAGGTCGATCGCCACGCCGTCGAACCCGGCCGCCTTGACGCGATCAAAACTGTCGGCGAGCGCGGGCTGCGGTTCGCCGGGGCGGCGGTGCTCCATCGCCCACAGCGCCTGATACACCGCCAACCGCTGCATCGTCAGTTGCCGGCGATCCAGGCCCGGTCGTCGGGGAAGTCCGCCTCGGTGCGGCCGTCGCGGAAGGCGCGCAGCACGGCGGCCTGGAATTCGAGGTAGCCCATCATCGGCGGCGCCGCCCCGCGCGCGTCGAACAGTTTGCGATGCAACTCCGGCAGGCGATGGAACGGCACGCCGGGAAAGGCGTGATGCGCCGTGTGATACTGCATGTTCCAGCAAAGGAAACGCAGCACCGCGTTGGTGCGGGTGCTGCGCGTGTTCTCCAGAATGTTCGGCCCGTGCGGCAGGCCGAGATGCTCGATCGTGTTCTGCAACTGGTGTGCGACCTTGGTCAGCATCATCGGCGCGAGCCAGTAGATCACCGCCGCCCAGCTTCCCGCCGCGACCGAGACGACGAGGATCAGCGCGTAGCCGGCAACATGCCACCGCGCCTCGCGGATCACCTCGGCGCGGCGGTTGGCCGGAATGTACGGCTCGGTGACGATGCCGGCGGCGAACCGCAGGATGCGGCGGATGCGCGTGTACCAGTAGCTCGGGCCGAACAGCCACAGCAGATACGACAGGCGCGTGTAGCGCGGCCGCACCAGTTCGCCGTCGCGCGCCCAGTCCTGCGTCCAGCGATGATGCGCGCCGTGCTGGATCTGGTCGAATGTGCGCGGGAAGAAGCCGATGAACCCGAACGAGCGCCCGACCCACTCGTTCAGCCAGCGCGTGCGAAACACCGTCCAGTGGCTGAGTTCATGCTGCCCGGCATAGAGGAAATTGATCGCGACTCCGAGGATCAGGAACGGGATCACCGCCCAGCCGGTGCCGAGCGTCGCGTGCAGCGCGAGCGCCGCGAGCACGATCACCCCGAGATGGCCGCCAAGCTGTACGAACCCCGCGCGATCGGACGGCTGGCACATCCGCCGCAACTCGGCAGCGTCGATCAGGTCGCGGCGGGCAAACACTTCGTCCATGGCGGGCACTCCGGCGAAGCCCGAGTATGGCAGGCAAGCAGTCGTACCGACAACCGGGGTGGATGGAGGGCAGCGCAACCTGCGGCAGGGTGGGTCTCGGTCCATGCAGGCAACTGGTCACGAACGAGCGGCCGTTGCCCGGCTGTCGAAGTGAGTGCGCTAGCTCTACCAAGCTAAACTCGCTTACTGTCCTTGCCTCACGGATTGCCAAGCCAACCCTCTACCTGTATCGGAAACATGCTATTTTGCGACTGGTATGGGGCGCACTGGGTGCCATTTTACTACCGAAAATCGGTAAACGCGGGGCCGTTGCGCTTCAACCTCTCGAGTAGCGGCGTCGGTTTGTCAGTCGGGCTGAGGGGCCTACGGATAGGGACCGGTCCCAGCGGCCATTATGTGCATGCGGGACGTGGCGGGCTGTACTATCGTGCATGCCTTGGTGGCGCGCACGAATCGCCAATTTCGCAGCAAACTTACCCATCACATCGACGCCCCATCATCTACGCCGAGCAAGGCCGCATGACAATGGTCGAGGTCAAATCCGACGATGTGGCCGCAATGCGCGACGCCAAGGTCGCCGATTTGGTAGACGATCTCAATAAAAAACAAGCACAGATTTCGTATGCGGTAATAGCATTAGTTTTTTCTGTCATTGTCGGAGTAATATTTTTCGCTCTGTTTGATTCCGAATCGTCACCGGCGTCGGTCGCTATCAAGGCTATTGCGCTGGTGGCGGCGCTACCTGCTTGGGCTATTGGCGATTGGTTCGATTCTTATAAGCGGACTAGCGTGCTTTTCTACAACCTAGAAGGAGCGGCGGAAGCGGCATATCGTCAGTTTACAGAAAGCTTTGATTCGCTAGCTGCATGCCATGGAAAGTGGCACGTCCCATCTGGTGCGGCGGTGCGGGACCTCGTGACATGGAAGCGCAACGCTGGCGCGTCCCATCTGATAAACCGAAAAACCGCTAGCCTTGCTTATCAACTACCTAAAGTTCTGCGGAGCAACATCACTCCTCCAGCAATAGCCCTTGGCAGTCGGACGTTCTATTTTCTCCCGGAGCTGATGCTTGTGAAGCATGAAGGTCGCTTCGGGGCTGTAGGTTACGACGATCTCCAAATCAGGAGCCAAACATCCCGCTTTATCGAAAATGGAGCACCCCCTGCCGACGCAGCCGTTGTGGACCACACATGGAAGCATCCGAACAAAAACGGTGGTCCCGATCGACGCTTTCGGGGAAACCGTCAACTTCCCGTTTGTTTGTATGAAGTGATGCATCTGTCAAGCGAGTCCGGGGTGAACGAGATGATGGAGTTCTCTCGGATTGGCGTCGTCCAACCATTCTCAACGGCGCTGCACGAACTGCCACGTAGACAAGCCAAAGAGATCGTTGACGACTTGATCCCCTTCTGTATTGCTGCGGTACCCGAGAGGGCCCAAACCATCGTTCCGATATCTTCAGCAAACTGGTCTCCAGGCTGGAGATTTTTGTCATGCGCGGCTGCACTGACCGCTGTGGCAACGTTTGTCACTGCCTACACCCTGATTGGCTGGTCTCGTAATTTGACAAACGAACGGGGATCGTTTGCTGATTTCCCCCCATCTCCAACCACCACTTCCGCCTCCAGCCAAAGTCGAACGCCACCAGCAGAAGTAGTGACGCGAGACTCTTCCAACATATCAGTCGAAACTAACCCACCGAGCCTCCCAACAGTGACAGTCAAAACGCCTGCAAATATTCGCAGTGAGCCAGATGTCGTGGCAACCGTTATTCGGGTCGCAAGGGTCGGCGAGAAATTTAGTGTATTTGGTAGGGCAAAAGGGTGGGTTCAAGTTGGAACAGCCAGACCGCAAGGCTGGATCGCGGGCTCGCTGCTCATCGAATAGCAAGCGTGGATGAAGCGAAGTGTAACCGCGGCGGGGTCGGGGGACACGAATATTGGGTATATCTCGCGGCCGACGTGGGTTGCATTGCGCTCTGCCCACCCTTGATTCAAATTGATTCCTTCAGCAGTTCCTGATGCTTGTCCAGCAGTCGGAACAGGTTCATCACCACTGGCAACGGAACGCCTTCGCCGCGTTCGTAGCGCGAGAAGGCGTTGTGGCGGCCGCCGGTCAGGCGCGCCGCCGCAACCTGGCTCAGGCCGCGTTTCGTACTGCCACGCATGTGGAAGATTGAATGCGAGACAGAAGGCTGCGATTGGCGGATGATCAACGCAGCGAGGTGAGGCATGGACACGCTGCCGCCGCCGGATTGGAGCCAGTACCCTGACGCCGAGCGCGACGACGCCACCTTGTCCGGGGCATGGCGCCTCAAGGGCACTCGCATTCGCATACAGGACGTCATCGACAACGCCGTCGATCAGACCCCTGAGGAGATCGCTCGCGAGGTCTACCCGACCCTCACCATTGAGCGCGTGAGGGGCGTTGTCGCTTTCGCGTTCGCAGGAACGCATGCGCATTCTCCTGGATGAAAACATTCCCGCCAGGGACCTATCGGAGCGTCCGCTTGCCGCGACCGCCGCGACGGCGGAGAACGGCACCATCTTGAATTGAGCGATTGGTGGCGGCCGATGACCAGCAATCCGTACTTGCAGAACCCGCACAAATACGGCGGCAAATCCCGCCGAAACCGCAAATGGAACGCCTGACCGAAGCCGGCAGGGTCCAGGAGGTAGCCGCCGTCGTCGCGGATCGGCCCGCGCGGCCTAACCTGCCCCTGCAAGCGTCTCCATCCCCGGCAGCGCCGCCAGTCGTGCCACCCAGGCGGCGACGCCGGGATAGTCGGCGAGGTCGAAGCCGCCCTCGTGCGCCACATGCGTGTAGGCGAACAGCGCGAGGTCGGCGATCGTCGGGCCGGAGTCGGTCAGCCACTCGTGGCCGGCCAGCCGCCGCTCCATCACTGCCAGCGCCTGCGCGCCGCGTTCCCGGCATTGCGCCAGCCGTTCGGGGAAGCGGTCGGCGGCCTTCTGGTAGGCGATGATGTTGCGGGCCACCGCGATGTAGGGCTCGTGGCTGTATTGCTCGAAGAACAGCCACTCATGCACCCGCGTCCGCGCCAGGCCCGGCGGCGGCAGCCACGCCGTGCCCTCGGCGAAATGCAGCAGGATCGCGTCGGATTCGGTGATCACGCTGCCGTCACCGAGCACCACGATCGGCACTTTGCCGTTCGGGTTGAGCGCCAGGAACCCGGGCGTGCGGGTGGCGCCGGAGTTGCCGTCGATCTCGACCCACCGGAACGGCTTTCCGACGAGCCGGAGGATCTGTGCGGCTTTCCAGCAATTGCCGGAGACGGCCATGCCGTAGATCGTGATCATCGTGTGTCCTCCATCGCAGTCACTCCGCCGCCGCCGGGCGCACCTGCACGGGCAGCCGGCGGATCGCCAGGGCCGCGCACAGCGGTGCCAGCATGAAGCCGCCGAACAGCCACGCGGCGGCGGAGGCGGCGCCCGCCACGCCCCCCGGCACCAGCAGCCCGCCGAGATTGGTCGCCATCCCGCCCATCGCCGAGCCGAAGGCGTTGCCGACCATCACCACCATCGTCAGCGAGGCACCGGCAAGCTCGCGGTCGGCCTCCGCCGCGAAGCCGAACACGCGGGCGCCGAGGTGCGGCCAGGTCAGCCCGATGCCCAGGCCCATCGCCAGCAGTCCCGCCGAGATCGGCAGCAGATCGGGCCCCGCCGGCCCCGCGACCGGCATCAGGACCGCGAGCGTCGCCAGCCCCGCCGCCAGCACCGCCGGGCCCGACGCCAGCGCCAGCCGCGACCGCGCGGACGACGCGCCGGAACTGGCCACCGACCCGAGCGTCCAGCCGCCCGCCATCAGCGCCGACATGTAGCCGGCGTGCAGCGGGCTCAGCCCGTGCAGGGTTTGCAGGAAGAACGGCACGAAAATCTCCGGCGTGACGCCGGCCATCATCAGCACCATCCCGCCATACACCGCGCACAGCGGCGAGCCGGGGCTGGTGGCGCCGGCCGGCAGGATGCGGGCGCCGCCGGACGCCTCCCGCTGCGCGAACACCAGGAACCCGACCACCGCCAGCGCGAGGCCGATCGCGTTCCACAGCGGGCCGGCGGTCGTGCTACCGGCCGACACGGCCAGCACGCTGACCGCCAGGATCGCCAGCGACAGGAACGCCACGCCATGCGCCGACGGCGCCGGCCGCTTCAGGTCGCGGGGCAGCGATACCTCCACCAGCAGCAGCAGCGCCGGCGCCGCGACCGCGAGCGTCCAGAACGCCGCGCGCCAGGCGTCCCACTGCGCGAACACGCCGCCGACCGCCGGCCCCAGCAGCGTCGCGACGCCCCAGGCGATCGAGACCACGCTCAGCGCGCGCGGCCACAGCCGCTCCGGGAACAGGGTGCGGACGAGGGTGAAGGACAGCGCCGAGAGCGTGCCGGCGGCCAGCCCCTGCACCAACCGCCCGACCAGCAGCACCGGCATCGACGGCGCCAGCGCGCACGCGACGGAGCCGGCGGCGAAGCCGATCAGCGCCACCCGATAGGCGTTGCGCACGCCGATGCCCCGCAGCATCCGCGCCGACAGCGCCGCGCCGAGCAGGGAGCCGAGCACATACAGCACCGTGCTCCAGGCGAAATAGCGCAGGCCGCCGATATCGCGGACGACGGAGGGCAGGATGGTGGTGACGATGAACGTGCTCAGCGCATGGATGATCATGCCGCCGCCCACCACCGACGTGCGCCCGGCGTTGCCGTCGCGCACCAGTTCCGACCACCCGACCTTCATCCCGTCCCCCGCTCCGCGCCGGGCACATAGCACGGCGTGCCGGCTTGCCGGGTATGGGGCGGGTTGCGTATCTGCCAACGGCCAGGGGCCGGGCAGCCGGCGGGAAAAGGCATCGCGCACATGCCGCCAGCGTCCATCGACGTCGATCGCATCTTCGCCCAGGCCGTGCGCCACCGCGACGCCGGGCGGCTGGCGGAGGCCGAGCATCTCGGCTGGCACATCCTGGCGGCCGACCCGAACCACGCCGACAGCCTGCACCTGCTCGGCCTGCTGGCGCGGGAGACCGGCCGGCTGGAACTGGCGATCGGCCTGACCGAGCAGGCGATCGCCATCGACCCGCGCGTCGCCGTCTACCACTCCAACCTCGGCAACATGCTGGGCGAGCAGGGCAACCTGGAAGACTCGATGGCGTGCTTCGTGCGGGCGCTGGCGCTCGACCCCGACTTCGCGGAGGCGCAGAGCAACCTCGCCCACACACTCGGCCAGCTCGGCCGGCTGGAGGAGGCGGTGGCGCTGGGCTGCGCGGCGCTGAACATCCGCGCGGATTCGGCGCCGGCGCTGCACAGCCTCGGCAATCTGCTGTGGCAGGTCGGCCGGATCGACGAGTCGGTGGAATGCTGCCGCCGCGCCGTGGCGCTGCGGCCGGACGACGCGGAATCGCACAACATCCTCGGCATCGCGCTGCGCCAGCAGGGCGCGCTGGCGGAGGCGCTGGCGTGTTCGCGCAAGGCGGTGGCGCTGAAGCCGGACATGCCGGAGGCGCACACCAATCTGGCGATGGCGCTGCTGGCGCAGGGCGCGTTCGCCGAGGGATGGGCCGAGTACGAATGGCGCTGGCAGGCGGGCGAGATGCCGAGCGTCGCCCGCGACTTCGCGCAGCCGCAATGGCGCGGCGAACCGGCGGCGGGGCGGACTCTGCTGGTTCACGCCGAGCAAGGGTTTGGCGACACGCTGCAATTCTGCCGGTTCGCGACCTCGGCCGCCTCGCTCGGGCTACGGGTGATCCTGGAGGTGCCGGCGCCGCTGCTGCGCCTGATGCGCGGGTTGCCGGGAATCGAGCGCGTCATTGCCGCCGGTGACGCGCTGCCGGCGTTCGATCTGCACTGCCCGATGCTGAGCCTGCCGCTGGCACTGGGCACGACGCTCGAAACGATCCCGAGCCCGATCGGCTATCTGCACGCCGACCCCGCGCAGGCGGTGATGTGGCGGGCGCGGCTGGGCGGGGCGCCGGGCCTGCGGGTCGGTCTCGCCTGGGCGGGCAATCCCCGCCCGCACTCGCCCGGCGCCGCCGCGATCGACCGGCGCCGCTCGATCGACCCGGCGCTGTTTTCGCCGCTGATGGCCGTTCCCGGCGCGCGGTTCGTCAGCGTGCAGAAGGGCGGCCCGCCTGCGCCATCAGCATTTCCGCTGCTCGACGCGATGGATGAAATGGCGGATTTCGCCGACACCGCCGCGCTGATCGCCAATCTGGATCTGGTCATCACGATCGACAGCGCCGTCGCCCACCTGGCGGCGGCGCTGGGGCGGCCGGTGTGGCTGCTCGACCGTTTCGACTGCTGCTGGCGCTGGCTGATCGGGCGGCGCGACAGCCCGTGGTACCCGACGCTGCGCATCTACCGCCAGCCCCGCCCGGGCGACTGGCCCTCCGTCCTCGCCGAAGTGGCGGGCGATCTGGCAACGCTCGCCGCGAAGGCTGATGGCGTCAGGCACGTCGCACCGGCGGAAAATCCGTACGGGTATTGAGCGCGCGCCCTCTCACAGCCCGAACGAGGTGCGCAGCCCCTGCAACAGGAAGCCGCTGAGGATCAGTCCGGCGACCGCGAGGCCGGCGAAGCCGAGGGCGATGTTGCCGTACAGGGGGCGGGTGTCCGGCTCACCGTCCAGCACCGGCGTGTGCAGAAAGTCGTCGATCGCCTTGGACAGCGTGATCAGCGGCAGCATCGTTTGCAGGCTGGCGAACAGGCACCACCAGATATGCTTGTCGGCCAGCGCCGCGTTGATCGTCATGTTGTCCGGGCGCGCCCGTTGCAGGTCCAGCAGCCGCAGCCGCAGAAACAACGAGGCGACGGTGACGAACAGGATTGCCCAGGCCATCGCAATCAGAGTGTACACGCCGATCCCGAACCCGACGAAGATCATCGCGAGAAAGTTCAGAAAGCTCTTGATCGGGTTGCTGGTCTGGCCGCTTTCGAACCTGCGCTCGGCGAAGCGGATCTTGTCCGCCTCGTCCCCGCTGCCGACGGCTTCCAGCGCGGCGGCAAGTTGGGTGTAGGCGGTCCCGGTTCGCTGCGGGTCGCGGGCGAGCCAGTTGCACCACCAAGTGGCGCTGCGTGGCTCGCCGGCCCGCTCCGTCTGTCCGACATCCGCCCCTTGGTCGCCGGGCGCGCAGGTGCGCATCGCCGGGCGCGGGGTGCCGTTCGCGCCCCTCGGGCCGGACAGATCCTGTGGCGGGCGAGTATAGGTGAAGCCGGTGAGCGTCAGGCAGCTTGGCCAGGCACCGACCTTGTCGCGGATCGCGTTGATCTGCGCGTTGCGCAGCATCAGGCGGCTTGGCAGCCACAGCGGATCGGCCGCCACCGCGCCGTTGCACGTCTCATACTGCGCCGGGCTCATTCCCTCCCACACGGTTTCCTGCTGCGCACTCTCCAGCCGCAACTCGCGGTCGATGCGCGCGGCGGTCAGGTCGACCTGGGAGAAATGCCCGCCGCCGAGCATCAGGTCGCCGGCGATGCGGGCGCGCTCCAGCCGCAACACGCAAGCGAGGCTGGTGCCGGCCTGCATCCAGACGCTGCCGCCGACGACGATGCCGCCGAGATCGACATGGCCGTTCGGGACGACCGCGCCGCTGGCGTAGAGTTGGCCGGAAACCGTCGCATTGCCGATTTCGATGGCGCTGCGCGGCATGTCCACCGACCCGTGCGGCGGCCGGTCGGGCGCCGGGCGTGTCGGGCCGCGCACATGCAGATTGCCGAGATCGAGATCGCCGTCGATATGCGCTCCGCGCAGATGCAGGCTGCCGGCGATGTGGCCCGCGTAGAAATTGGCGGTGGCGCCGCTGCGCAGCCCATCGGCCTCGATCGTGCCGCCGACATAGGCCCCGACCATCGTCATGCCGCCTTCGACGCGCAGCCGCTCCGCATCGACGTCGCCTTCGATCAGCGATCTGTCGAGATTGAGCACATGCTCGAAGTCGGCGCCGGCGAGCAGCACGGTGGCATGGATGTTCGACCGCAGCAGCGCTACCGCGCCGCCGAACCGCAGATCGCGCAGATCGAGCGGGGCGGCCGTGGTTTCGGCGCTGCCTTGGTGCGGGGCCGCGCCCGGCACGGGCAGCGACAGGCAATCGGGCTGCGTGCTCGTCTTGTCGTCTGCGTTCTCGCAGATGTCGGCGCCGATCAGTGTGATGCCGTGCGCGACAACCGAGGCGATGCCGCCGGCGGTCAGAATCAGCGCCCGCACGAAGCTGGGGCGAAGGACCCGGCTGTCACCGGGATGGGCCTGGACATAGCGGTCGAGATTGGCGGCGCGGCCCGCCAGTACCTCGCTCCAGGTCCACGCCTCCGCGCCCGAGCACCGATCGCCCTCCAGCGCACAGGACGGGTCCACCGGCACGGCGGCGCGCGCGGTCCCGGCCAGCGGGAGGACGAGCATGGCGGCGGACATGACGGTGCGGATCATGCGGGCGCCTGACAGGATGTTTCCGCGCGACGGCGCGAGCCTCGGCAGTCTCCGCCCCTTTTGCAATCGTTTCGGTGGGCGGTAACGACAGATGTGAGACGCTTGACATGCAACCAAACGGTTGCATATTAGCCGAGTGAGCGACGACGACGTGTTTCGGGCGCTGGCGGATGCGAGCCGGCGGCGGCTGCTGGACCGGCTGCATGGCCGGAACGGGCAGACCTTGAACGAACTCTGCGAAGGGCTGGAGATGACCCGTCAGGCGGTGGCCAAGCATCTGTCGATCCTGGAGGAAGCCAATCTGGTTTCCACGCATCGGCACGGGCGGGAAAAGCTTCATTTCATCAACCCGGTGCCGATCAACGAGATCGCCGAACGCTGGATCGGCAAGTTCGATCGTCCCCGCCTCGCGGTCCTCTCGGACCTCAAGAAAACCCTGGAAGGAAACAGCAATGACTAGCGCCGGCATTTCGAGTTTTGCCTACGTGACCTACATCCGCACCACGCCGGAAAAACTGTGGTCGGCGCTGACCAGTCCCGACCTGATGCCGAAATACTGGTTCGGCGCGGCGATGCGGACGGAGTGGACCGCAGGCGCCGCCTGGAAGCTGGCCTTCGCCGACGGGCGCGTTGCCGACAGCGGCGAAATCCTGGAATGCGACCCGCCGAAGCGCCTGGTGCTGAAATGGCGCAACGAATGGAGCCCGGAGTTCAACGCGGAAGGATTTGCGACTTGCACAATCGCGCTGGAGCCGGTGCAGGACGCGGTGAAGCTGAGCGTCCTGCATGTGATGGAACGGCCGGAGTCCGGCCTGATCGGCGCGGTCTCGGGCGGATGGCCAAGGATTTTGTCGAACCTGAAGTCGTTGCTTGAGACGGGAGAGGTGGTGTTGAGGGGGTAGGCGCGAAAGGCGCTTTGGTGCTGCGGTCGGCGATCAACGGCCGGGCGGACGCAATCGCCACGTTCAATCGTCGCCTTTTCCATCCGGCAGCCGAGCGCTTCGGCGTGGAAATTCTGTTGCCGGCCGAAGCATCACGAAGGATCTCGGAATGACAAAGACAGCGACCTACCCGCTTCGTCTTCCCGTTTGCGCGCAGGCGGGGAATGGTCCAATCGGGCCGGTCGGCCACGGGCGCCTCCAGCAAGGGTGCGACCAAGCGCAATGCCGCGTCGCTCTTCGCTGGGGCCGGGCCGGGCGCCACGGGCGCCCTCAGTGCCGCCACACCGCCGCGCATGAAGTCGCTGCGCCAAAGCCGCACCGTGTCCTCCCGCACGCCGAACGCCTCGGCGAGGCGCGGACTGGTCCAGCCGGCCAGCGTCAATATCACCGCACGCGCGCGATCCGCCTCCCGGCGTTCGCGAGAACCCGCCAGTGCCGCCAAGGCCGCGCGTTGTTCCTCGGTTGCCGAGAGCGGCGATTGTGCAGTCAGCGAATCACCCCGCCAAACGTTGTTCAAGCCGACGGAGTCTGCTTAGCCACGTGAACTCTGCCAGATGCCGTCAGCTGCTGGCGCTCTGCGCCATCGCGACGGTGGCGGTGTGGCCGTCGCTGGCATAATCGGACTGGTATATTTGGTTCGGCAGCCGCGCGCGCCATATGCGTCCTTTGATACGGGCCATGATAGGAAGTTGTGCCGTGACCGAAACCTTCACCAAACCAACCATCAAGGATGAGGTCAAGCCGGAGCGCCCGAGGCTTCACAAGGCCATCCTGCTCAATGACGACTACACGCCGCGCGAGTTCGTCGTGCGTGTGCTGAAGGCGGAATTCCGCCTGAGCGAGTCGCAGGCGGCGCGAGTGATGATGACCGCTCACCGCCGAGGCGCCTGCGTGGTGGCGGTGTTCACCAAGGACGTCGCCGAGGCGAAGGCAACCAGCGCGACGGACGCCGCCCGCAAGGTCGGCTACCCGTTGTTGTTCACGACCGAACCGGAAGAATGACGCCTGCGGTGGAATGCTGCCGCGGTCTACGTACCTCAACGAAATCAGCGTCTTCCGATGCCGATCCGCGTCGGACCCCACGCCGATCTCCAATCAGTTGGCAAGGGCGGGGCCGCGCCCCTTTGCCCTTTGGTCATGTGGAGCGATCAGGACATGATCAGCCCGCCATCCACGTTGACCGTCTGTCCGGTGATATAGGCGGCGTCTGGTCCGGCGAGGAAAGCGACGAGTCCGGCCACGTCGTCCGGGGAGCCGGCCCGCCGCATGGGAATCTTGCCGATCCATTCGGCCATCAGCTCTCCGGGCTTGTAGTCACCAAGAAGTTTGCCCCAAGCGGCGTCATTGTATGCCCACATATCGGTGTCGATGATGCCGGGGCAGAAGGCGTTCACGGTAATGCCCTCCGCCGCGACTTCCTTGGCCAGGCTTTGCGTTATGCCGACAACGCCGAACTTGCTGGCGGCATAGTGCGGCGTGAACACGAAGCCCTGCCGCGCCTGGCCGGAGGCGGTGTTGATAAGTCGACCGCCCTCGCCGTGCCGGCGGATGCGCGCAATCGCTTCCTGGCAGCACAGGAAGACTCCCTTGGTGTTCACCGCCATGATCCTGTCCCACTCCGCCTCGGACATGTCCTCGATGCGGGCGATCGTGATCACGCCGGCGTTCTGCACGGATATGTCGATGCGGCCGAACGCGGCTTCACCCGCCGCGAACAGAGCACCGACGGCCGACTTGTCGGTGACGTCGGCAACCACCGCCAGCGCGCGACCACCCGCTCCCGTGATTTGCTCGGCAACGTCATGCACACGCGCCTCGTCTGCACCGACGACGACTGCCGCCCCGTCGCGCGCCAGCCGCCGTGCGATCGCAGCACCGATGCCCCGGCTGGCGCCGGTGACGACGGCAACCTTTCCGTCAAGTTGCATGGCCAGATTGCTCCCCTTCAGGCTCACCAGCAGACGAATCCGCCATCGACGATCAGGTCCACACCGGCCACGAACGATGAAGCCCGGCTACACAGGAAGACCGCCGGCCCGACCATTTCGTCGACGGTGGCCATACGGCCCATCGGCGTATCCCGCTCGAACACCTTGCGCGCGTCGGCGACTTCAGGGCGCAGGTTCATCGGCGTGAGCGTGTAGCCGGGGCTGATGGCGTTGACGCGCACGCCACGCCCGACCCATTCCATCGCAAGGCTTTTGGTCAGGTGGATCACGCCAGCCTTGGACGTGTTGTAGTGCGCCTGCAACAGGCCGCGATTGACGATCGAACCGGACATCGAGGCAATGTTGACGATCGCGCCACGGCCGCGCGGCAGCATCAGCCGCGCCTCCGCCTGGCACGACAGGAATACGCCGGTCAGATTGATGTCGATCATGCGCTGCCATTGCGCGATCGGCATCTCCTCGGCGGCTGTGGCATTGGCGATGCCCGCGCAGTTGACGGCGACCCCGACCGGGCCGAGATCGCGCTCGGTGTTCGCCAGCGCCGTTTCCAAGGCGGCGGCGTCGGTGACGTTGCCGCCGTGGCGCGCACTGCGCCTTCCAAGGGCACCAATGGCCTTTTCCGTGTCGGCGATGCCTGGGCTGTCGGGCAGGTCGAACAGCGCCACGTCGGCACCCGCCTCGGCGAGGCCGATGGCGATGCGCTGTCCGATGCCGCTGCCGGCACCGGTGACGAAGGCGGTTTCGCCCTCCAGGCTGAACAGTTTCATGTCGATTCCTCCACGGGCATATTCAGAGTGTCGCGAGTTCCATCACCGCGATCCGACTGGCCTTGTCGCGGTCGAGAATGCCGCGATTGCGACCGCGGCTGACGACCATGACGCGATGCGACAGGCCGAGCACCTCGTCGAGGTCGGAGCTTACGACGATCACCGCCATGCCTCGCCGCGCCAGATCGGCAATGATCTCGTAGATCGCCGCGCGGGCGCCGACATCGATGCCTCGGGTCGGTTCGTCGAGAATGACGATGCGAGGCCGACGGGAGATGCATTTGGCGATCACAACCTTCTGTTGATTGCCGCCTGAGAGTTCACTGGCGCGTTGCCATGCATCGCCCTTGATGGCGAAACGCTCGATCGCGGCGCTGGCGAAAGCGCGTACGGATTTCGGCCACACCCAGCCGTGCGATGCGATCTGCGCACTGTTGCCAAGCGCCAGATTGTCGCCGATCGAATGGGCCAGAACGAGACCCTGCGCCTTGCGGTCCTCCGGCACCAGCACGATGCCGCTCGCCAACGCATCCGGCAGGCTGGACGCGCGGATTTCCCGTCCGGCGACCTTGGTTCGCCCTGCCGCGAGCTTGTCGGCGCCAGCAACGGCGCGCACAAGTTCGGTCCGACCGGCGCCGACGATACCTGCGATGCCGAACACCTCACCTGCCCTGACTGAAAAGGTGATGTCCACGACCGCGCCGTCCGCGCGGGTCAGCCCTTCGACCTCAAGCAGCGTTGCGCCGCCGGCCGCTCGCACGGCCGGGAACATCCGGTCGAGCGGACGCCCGACCATCTCCTCCACCAGCCGCTTCACCGGAACCTGAGCACTGTGATGCGCCGCGACCAGCCGCCCGTCGCGCAGCACCGCGACGCGATCGGCAATGCGGGCGATTTCATCCAGGCGATGGCTGATATAGATGAAGCTCACGCCTTCGGATTTCAGGCGCGCGATCTGCTCGAACAGACGGTCGGTCTCTTCGCCGCCAAGGGCAGCGGTCGGCTCGTCGAGGATCAGCAGCCTGGCGTCCAGGGTCAGTGCCTTGGCGATCTCGACCTGCTGCTGAGCAGCCACGCGCAGTGCGCGCACCTTGCGGGTTGGCGGCACATCAAGCCCGAGCCGATGCAACTGCTCGGCGGCGCGGCGATTCATGCTGGCGCGATCGACGAGGCCGTTGCGCATCGGCAGGCGGCCGACGAAGACGTTCTCGGCGATCGAGAGGTCCGGCAGCAGCCGCATTTCCTGGTGAATCAGCCCGATGCCGGCGGCCAGCGCATCGGACGGTGAGGTCGGCGCAAAGGGCTTCCCCCGCCATTGCATTTGCCCGGTCGACGCGGGCAGCACGCCGGCGATGATCGAGGACAGCGTCGATTTTCCGGCGCCGTTCTCGCCGAGCAGCGCCAGGACCTCGCCGGGGCGGAGGTCGAGGCTGATCTCGGACAGCACCGTGACCGGGCCAAACGCCTTGCCGATCCCGCGCAGACAAAGCATGGCTCCGCCGGGTGGACCCGTGTCGTTCATCTGGCCATCACCATCGTTGCCCGTCGCCAACGCGCGCCCGTGCAACCGCTCGGGCGCGCGCCATTCGCTTCAGGGGTGCTGGCTGATGAAGCCCGCAACATTGTCCTTCGTCGTCAGCGTCGCGTCCAGCAACTGGACCGGCGGCAGGGACTTGCCGGCGACCAGCGCGATGGCGGCGTCAACGCCCATGCGGCCCATCTTCTGCGTCTGCTGCGTTGCCGTCACGTCGAACACGCCGTCACGCAGTGCCTCGAGGGCTGCGGTGTCCCCATCGAAGCCGCCGATGTAGATGTGACGGCCCGTGTTGGCGACCTTGACAGCCTGCGCCGCGCCGAGTGCCAGCGCGTCCGCCTGGGCGAAGATGATCGAGACGTTCGGATGCGCCTGCAACAGGTCGGCGGTCAGCTTGAAGCCCTCGTCCTGGTGCCAGCCCTCGCTCCACAATTCACCCACGACCTGCACGCCCGGCGCCGCCTTCAACGCCTCGGCGCAGCCCTTGGAGCGATCGACTTCCGGTGTCGTGCCCTTCTGGCCGTGGATGATGATCATCTCACCTTTGCCCTCGGCCTCCTTGATGATGTAATCGCAAACTTGGCGGGCGGAGGTGACGCTGTCGGTCGCAATGAACGTATCGCCGGGGGCGCCGTCGGCGTTGCGGTCGATGTCGATCACCGGAACTCCGGCAGCCTTGGCGGCTTTGACGGGTACCGCAGCGGCAGTGGCTCCGGCCGGTATGTAGATCAGCGCGTCAATGTTCTGCGCGAGCAGGTCCTGGATCTGGCTCACCTGCGTCGCCGAGTCGCCCTTGGCGTCCACGGTGATCACCTTGACGCCCTGCTTGGCGGCGTAGGCTTCAGCCGATTGCTTGATCTGGTTGAAGAAGTTCGCCTGTAGATTGGCGACGGCAAGGCCGATCAACTTGGCCTCCTTGGCGCTTCCGGTGCCACCGGAGGCGAATAGTGCGACGGAGGCCGCTGCGGCGAGCAAGGCTGTACGAGCGATGGACATTGATTTCCCTCAGGTTTGTGTTTGTCATTCACGGCAGGGTCTGCCTGCCGCCAGTCGTCGGCCGCATGGGCGCGAAGCCGATTCGCGGTCGCCGGTCGCGCCGTCACGCGCGGCGCTCCCGTAAGGTGTCGCTGGCCACCGCGAGCGCGATGACCAGCCCGATCACCACCTGCTGCACGAATGGCGAGACGTGCAGAAGATTGAGCCCATTTCGCAGAAAGCCGATGATCAGCACGCCGACCACGGTGCCGCCGATGCCGCCGACGCCTCCCGACAGGCTGGCGCCGCCGATCACCACGGCGGCGATCGTGTCCAGTTCATAGCCGAGGCCGGAACTCGGCTGCGCCGAATCGAGACGTGCAGAAAGGATGACCCCGGCCAGGCCCGCGAACATCGCACAGGCGGTGTAGACGCCCACTGTCGTCGCCTGCACCCGGATGCCAGCGAGCCTGGCGACCTCGATGCTGCCACCGATCGCATACAGGTTCCGACCGGTTGGCCGGAATGCAAGGAAGATCCAGACCAGCGCTGCGAGCAAGGTCATTACGCCAACGGTGATGGTGACGAAGCCGAAATGCCGGATGATCGCAAGGTCGGAGAACCAACCCGGGAAGCCCACGATCTGCTCGCCGTCGGTGATGATGCTGGCGATGCCGCGCGCCATCGACATCATCGCAAGCGTTGCGATGAACGCGGGCATGCGCAAACGGGTAATCATCAGACCACAAACGCTGCCGCACAGGCCGGACACCAGCACGGCGATGATGATGGCGAGCGGGAACGGCCAGCCCGCATTCTTGCCGAGAAAGCCCATGATCATTGCTGACAGCGCCAGCACCGAGCCGACCGACAGATCGATCCCACCGATCAGGATGACCAGCGTCATGCCAACCGCCATGACCCCGATCACGGTAATCTGGTCCATGACGTTGAGGATGTTGCGCAACGTGAGGAAGGAAGTGGTGGCAAACGACAGGAACAGGAACATCACGATCAGGCCGAGCAGTGGCCCAGCCGCCCCACCACCCAGCCGCAATTGCGGGCGAACCGATCTCCGCGCGGCCGAAGGCGTGGCGGCCCGTACAGCCGCCGCTTGGGCGTTCGGATCGGTCAACGGCGCGCTCATGCCGGTTCCTGCGATACGGGAGCGCTGCGCGCGCGTCCAAGCGCGGTTGCCCACGCCGACCGCCTGGCGTGCCGCGCCTTTGGGTCGGCCGACGGCGCGAACACCGTGCCGCCCCGGTCCAGCGCGCCAAGCTGGTCGAGCGTGAACATGCCCTGCGCGTATCCGGCGAGATGAGCGACCCCGAGCGCCGACAATTCCGCGATGTCGGTGCGGGCCACCGGGCAGCCGAGCATGTCCGCCTCGACCTGCATCAGCGTGTCGTTGCGCGTCGGCCCGCCATCGACATGCAGCCGATCGACTGGCACGCCGCCGGAGCGCACGGCGTCGACGACGTCGGCGATCTGGTGCGCGATGGAGTCCAACGCGGCACGGGCAACCACTGCGCGCGGCTGGCCAAGGCTCATGCCGCACAGTGTCGCGACGGCGCCGGCGTCCCACCAGGGCGCGCCAAGGCCGCCGAACGCGGGGACGAACTGCACCGCGTCGCTGTCCGCGATCGTTGCGGCAAGCCGGGCCAGTTCGGCCGTGTCGACACCGAGTAAGTCGGCTGCCCACAGCAGCGTCGAGCCAGCCGAGCGGATATTCCCCTCGAACGCGAGCACCGGTGCGTCAATCCACCAGGCGAGCGTCAGGCACACGCCCGGATGCAGATGCTCGGCGGCGTGCCCGCGATCAAGCAGGCCCATGATCGAGGCGCCGGTGCCGTGGGTGGCCTTCACCGGCCCGGGCGCGAAGGCGCCGTGCGCGAACAGCGCGGCGTGGGAATCCGCCATCACGGCGCTGACCGGCACACCGTCCGGCAACGGCGCCAGATCGCGGGTGTAGGTGAACGGCCCGACGGATCTGACGATGCGGGGGAGGATCGCGGCCGGAATATCGAAGATGGCCAAAAGTTCGTCGCTGTAGCGGTTGGCCTTGACATCGACCAGTTGCAGGCGCGCGGCGTTGCCGGCCTCGATGACATGCTCGGCGCCCAACCGCGCAAGCAGGTAGCAATCGATGGTGCCGGCGCAGAGGTCGCCGGCTCGCGCGCGCGTTCGATCGGGGTCGATCGCGTCGAGCAGCCAGCGGAGCTTTGCGGCGGAGAACATCGGGTCGAGCGGCAGCCCGCTGATCTGGCGCACCAGCGGTGCCTGACCCTGTTGGCGAAGGAGGCCGCAAAGCGGCTCCGACCGCTGATCCTGCCAGGACAGGACCGGCGTGACCGCCTCGCCGGTCCTGCGGTCCCAGATCAGGCAGGATTCGCGCTGGTTGCTCAGGCCGATGGCCGTGATGCGTGGCGCCACTGCGTCGTTCACCACCGCCGCGACGGCCCGCCGGACGCTGTCCCAGATGGCGTGCGCGTCCTGCTCGACCCAGCCCGGCTTGGGCGTTGCCTGCGCGACCTCCGCCTGTCCGCGCGCGACGACCCCGCCGGCCGCATCGACGAGGAGCGATTTCGTCGAGCTGCTGCCTTGGTCGATCGCGAGAATCAGCGGCGACGCCATGGCCTCACCCCTTGAGCGCGCGTGCAGCGGCAACGATACCGTCGCGGTTCAGGCCGAAATAATCGAGCAGGAATCCGGTTTCGCCGGTCGGGGCGAAACCCGGCACGCCAAGAATGCGCATCGGTACCGGCGCATGGCGGACGACGACAGAGGCGACCGCAGCGCCAAGGCCGCCCTCGACCATCCCTTCCTCGACCGTGACGATACCGCCGGTCTCCCGCGCGGCGGCGATGATCGCGGCTTCGTCGATCGGTTTGATGGTCGAGATATTGAGCACCCGCGCGGCAATGCCGGCATCAGCCAGAACTTCGGCGGCTTCAAGCGCACGTGAGACCATCACGCCGGTGCCGATGATGGTGACGTCGCTGCCTTGCCGCAGCAGGTCCGCACGACCGAACATGAAAGCATCGGCTTCGTTCGCCGTGACCGAGGGCACCTTGAATCGGCCGATGCGCAGAAAGCACGGCATGTCCGCGCCGGCGGCCCAGCGCACGGCGGCTTCGGTCTGCGCCGGATCTGCCGGGACGACGATCGACAGCCCGCTGATCGCGCGCAGCCAGCTCAGATCCTCGATCGAATGATGCGTCGGACCGAGTTCGCCGTAGGCCATCCCGGGGCTCATGCCGCACAGCACGACCGGATAGAAGCTGTAGGCGACATCAGACTTGATCTGTTCGAGCGCCCGTCCGGTCAGGAACGGCGAGGCGGCGCAGACGAACGGGATGAAACCGCCATTGGCAAGCCCCGCCGCCACGCCGACCATGTTCTGCTCGGCGATGCCGACATTGACCATGCGGTCGGGGAATTCCTTCTGAAATCCAGCCAGGTTGCTGGAACCCACGCTGTCGTTGCAGACCGCGACGATGCGCGCGTCCGACCGGGCGAGCGCGATCAGGGTTTCCGCAAAACGCTGCCGGCAATCGAAGCCGGGCCGGCCGGGTACGCTATCGGCCATATCAGACGAGCTCCGCGAGCGCGTGGCGCACCTGATCGACCGAGGGGACTTTGTGGTGCCACTCGACCCTGTCTTCGATAAACGAGACACCCTTGCCCTTGATCGTGTTGGCGATCACGCAGCGCGGCTTGCCGATGCGTGGCCGGGTGAATGCATCGTAGAGCGCCAGCGGATCGTGCCCGTCGATCTCGACCGCTTCCCAACCGAAGGCGGTCCATTTGTCCGGCAACGGATCGAGCCTGTTGGTTTGCTCCGTCCGGGCGCCCTGTTGCAGCCTGTTGCGGTCAATGACGGCGGTCAGGCTGTCGAGGCAGCGGTGGCCCGCCGCCATCGCCGCCTCCCAGTTCGAACCCTCCTGCAACTCGCCGTCGCCGAGCACCACGAAGGTGCGCCAGTTCCGACCTGACAAGCGCGCGGCAATGGCGCTACCGACGCCGATCGGCAGCCCGTGCCCGAGCGGGCCAGTATTGGCTTCCACACCCGGCACTTTCCGACGATTGGGATGGCCGTTAAGTGCCGAGAGTGGCTGCATGAAGGTCAGCAACTGCTCGCGCGGAATGAAGCCCCGCAGTGCCAGGGTGGAGTAGAGCGCGGCCGAGCAATGACCCTTGCTCAAGATCAGCCGGTCGCGGTCGGGATGCGTTGGAAAGGCAGGGTCGACACGCAGCACGCCGAAGAAGAGGGTCGCCAGAATGTCGGTGACGGAAAGATCCCCGCCGATATGCCCGGCCCGTGCGGCGTCGATCATCGTGACGATCGAGCGACGGATGTCCAGCGCCGCGCCGGCCAGACGGCGTCGGCGCTCGGCATCGGGACATGCTGCCATCTCGGACGGAAGTGATCGCACGGCGCCGGATTCAGCCGTCGGCTGACCTTCCATCCGCTTTTTCCTCCCGCATATATATTCATTCAAGGATGTGATTTCACTGTATGGGCGAACGCAGCACCTGTCAATGCGACATCCAGCGATCCAATCGGACTCCTTGGCCAAATGCGGACGGCCAATCAGCGCAGGCAGAGGTCGCGGGATTGCTGAATCATGCGATTATGAATATTTATGCCGTCCACCTCGCCGAGGTGGACAAGGATAGAAGCGGCGGATTGATGGGCACGGGGGCTTGGGTTGAGCAGGACCAACGAGTTGCGACTGATCGCCCGGGTGGCCCAACTCTACTATCAGGAACGCCTCAAGCAGTCCGAGATCGCGCCTCTGCTGCACATCTCGCAGGCCACCATCTCGCGCCTGTTGCAAAAGGCCGAGCGCGAGGGGATCGTCCGAATCACCATCTCCGCACCCCGCGGCACCTTCCCGGATCTCGAGGCGGCGCTGCGCAGCCGCTACGGCTTATCAGAGGCGATCGTCGCCGAATGCTTCGAGGATCGCGAGGAGGCTGTGCTGGCCGCGATTGGGACCGCCGCAGGCCACTATCTGGAAACCACACTCGCGGACGGCGAAGTGATCGGTATCTCATCCTGGAGCGCCTCACTCCTGCGCATGGTGGACAGCATCAGTCCGCTCAAGCGCGTCAGAGCCGAGCGGGTCGTACAGATCCTGGGCGGGATCGGCAGCCCCTCGGTGCAGAGCCACGCCACACAATTGACGACCCGTCTGGCGGCGCTGACCGGCGCCGAGGCCCAGTTGCTGCCGGCGCAGGGAGTTGTCAGCTCATCTGCTGCCCGCCTGGTGATGCTTGGCGATTCGTATGTGCGCGCCACGATGAATCATTTTCGCCGAGTGACGAGCGCGCTGGTCGGTGTGGGGGCGCTTCAGCCGTCGGTGATGTTGGCGAACTCCGGCAACACCTTCACCAGCGACGAGTTGCACGACCTGGAAGCACGCGGTGCGATCGGCGACATTTGTCTTCGTTTCTTCGACAGCAATGGCCGACCGGTGGACGGGCCGCTCGATGAGCGTGTGATCGGCATGAATGTCGATGAACTGCGTGCCGTGCCGCGAGTGGTCGCCGTCGCGGGGAGCGACCGCAAGGTTGCGGCGATCCGCAGTTGCCTGCTGGGCGGCTGCATCAACGTCCTGATCACCGACCAGTTCACCGCCCGCAAGCTGGTGTGAGCGCGGCCGGCCCCGGCGTCGATCGGCGGCGACATTCAGATCGTGAGTAACGCGAGGCAGCAATACCTTGCTCGCGCAGAAACGCAGCTGGCGGTTCCTAAATGAAACCGGGGTGTTCGCTCCGGAACTCGAATCCGCGTGAGGTGCGGCCTTCCAGGCCTTCACCCCTGCCCCTCTCCGGAGGTGATGCGCGCCACCATCAGCGAGGCCAGGATGATCCCGCCATAGATCGCCTGGATCCAGAACGAGGGCACCTGCGCCAGAGTCAGCAGGTTCTGCACCACGCCGAGCAGCAGCACCCCGGTCAGTGCCCCGAACATCGTCCCCTCCCCGCCGTCGAGCGAGATGCCGCCGATCACGGCGGCGGCAAAGACGGTGAAGATCATGCCGTTGCCCTGGTTGGCGTTCACCGCGCCGACATAGCCGGTCACGATCAACCCGCCGACGGCGGCCAGCAGGCCGCCGAGGACGAACACGCCCCAACGCACACGCTCCACCCGGATGCCCGCCGCGCGCGCCGCCGCCGGATTGCCGCCGATGGCGTAGAGCGCCCGGCCAAGCCGATGATAGCGCAACACGAACCCCGCCACCGCGAAGGCCGCACCCGCCACCCAGACCGAGACCGGCACGGACAGCAGCGTTGTTGAGGCGAGGAAATAGTACGGGTCCGGCAGGTCGAACAGCGTGCCGCCTTTGGTGGTGCCGACCAGCACGCCTCGCAGCACGATCAGCATCGCCAGCGTGACGATGAACCCGTTCAGCCGCATCCGCACCACCAGCAACCCGTTGACCCAGCCGATCGCAGCGCCGATCAGCGGGATCGCCGCCAGCCCCAGCGCCGTCGGCCATTCGGTGCCGAACCCGGCGGAGGCAGCGGGTATCACCAGCATCGCCCCGAGCGCGGGCGCGATGCCGACGACGGACTCGAGCGACAGATCGAAATTGCCCGATATGACGATCAGCGACTCCGCCAGCACCACCAGCGACAGCGCGGCGGAGGCGCCGAGGATGCTGATGACGTTGGCGCGCGTCAGGAAGCTGTCGCTGACCAGCGCGCCGATGACGATCAGCAGCAGCAGGGCCGGCACCAGCGCCAGGTCGCGCAGCCGGGCAAGCGCCGGTCCCCGTCCGGGCCGGACGCGAACCGGCGCGGCAATGGCTGCGTCATGCGGCATGGGCGAGTCCCTCCATGTCAGCGATCAGCGCGGCGTCCGACCAGCCGGCGCGGTGCTCGGCGGTAATGCGGCCGCGGAACATCACCAGCACCCGGTCGCAGATGCGCAGATCGTCGATCTCGCTGCTGACCAGCAGCACCGCCTTGCCCCGGGTCCGCTCCCGCTCAATGCTGGCCAGCAGAGATTCCTTGGATTTCACATCGACGCCGGCGGTCGGGTTGATCAGCACCAACACTGAAGGATCGGTCGCCAGGGCGCGCGCGAGAACGACCTTCTGCTGGTTGCCGCCGGACAGCCGGGCCACCTTCTGCTCCGGCCCGGGCGTGACGATGCCCAGCGCCGCGATCGCCCGCTCGGCCATCGACCGCTGCCGCGACGGCCGCACCAGCCCGCCCGGCCCGAGACGGTCGATGACCGTCAGCGTCGCGTTGTCGGAAACGCTGCGCCCGAGCACCAGACCCTCATGGTGCCGGTCGCGCGGCACGCAGCCGACGCCGTGCGCCAGCGCGTCCGGCACGTCGCCGGGCGTGAGCGCGACGCCGTTGACCCGGACGGTCCCGGCGGTGGCTTTGCGCAGGCCCGCGACGGTCTCCGCGACCGCCATGCAGCCGCTGCTGGTGGCGCCCGCCAGCCCGACCACCTCGCCCCGAGCGACGGCAAAACTGACGTCGGCGAACTCGGCGCCCGCGAGGCTCCCGACTTCCAGCGCCGGCCCGGTCCCGGCCGTAAGCGGCGCGCGGCGAACGGCGTCCGGCACCGCCAGCCCGCCGCTCTCGCCGGTCATCGCCTCGATCAGCATGGCTTTCGGCAGGTCCGAGACCGCCGCGCTCAGGATATGCCGCCCGTCGCGCAGCACCGTTACCGCCTGGCAGATGTCGTAGACTTCCTGGAGGTGGTGGGAGATGAACAGGAACGTCACGCCCGCCCGCTGCAACTCCCGCATCCGCGTGAACAGCCGCCCGATCGCGGTGCCATCGAGTTGCGCGGTCGGCTCGTCGAGAATGATGAACCGCGCGCCGTAGGACAGGGCCCGCGCGATCTCGACCAGTTGCCGCTGCTCGACGGTCAGGTCGCGCGCCGGCATCGTCTCGGACACGTCGACCTGCCAGCGATCCAGCAGCGCCCGCGCCTCCCGCCGGGTCCGCCCCCAGTCGATCAGGCCCCCGCGACCGGGCTGACAATTGACGAACAGATTCTCCGCCACGCTCAGCGCCGGGATGATGGTGGAGTGCTGGTAGACGCAAGCGACGCACTGCCGCCACGCATCCCGGTCGCCGACGGGCGGCGCGGCGCGGCCGTTGAACGCAACGCTGCCGCTGTCAGGCGCGCGCATCCCGGTCAGGATGCTGACCAGCGTCGATTTGCCGGCGCCGTTGCGGCCGACCAGCGCGTGGCTCTCGCCCGGCAGCACGCGGATACCGACATCGCGCAGCGCGACGGTGGCCCCCAGCCGCTTGCCGATGCCGGCGGCTTCCGCCACCGGCACCGGCCCGCCCGGCGTGCTCAGAGCTGATTGCCCCAAAGGCTCTTGTCGTCGACGTTGGCCTTGGTGACCAGCGGCGCCGCCAGTTCGTCCTCCAGGTTGCCGCCGGCGACCTCGACGATCTTGCTGTCGTGGTCGGTCGGCCCGACCTTGAACGTCTGCCCCGCCAGCGCCGCATGGACGTAGAACAGGCCGTATTTCGCATACAGATCGGCCGGCTGTGACACCGTCGCGTCGATGTAGCCCTTGCGGATCGCGTCGTATTCCTGGGCGATCCCGTCGTTGCTGACAACCACGATATGCCCTGGCTCGCCGGCCGGATGCAGCGCCTGCTTGCGCTTCAGCGTCTGCAACGTCGGCGCGAGGAACGCGCCGCCGGCCTGCATGTAGATGCCCTTGATGTCCGGGTTCGCGGTCAGCAGGCTATCGAGCCCGGCGGCGGCGACATCGGCCTTCCACCCGGTCGGGATCTCGAACAGGGTGATGCCGGGGTAGCCCTTGATACAGTCGCGGAACGCTTCCGACCGGTCGCGGCCGTTGACCGAGGCAAGATCGCCCATGATCTGCACGACCTTGCCGGTCTTCACCGTGTCGCCGATGAACTTGCAGGCTTTCTCGCCGTAGGCGCGATTGTCGGCGCGCACCACCATGAACACCTTTCCGACACTCGGCGCGACGTCGGTGGCGACGACGGCGACGCCCTTCGCGGCGGCCTCGTTCAGCGCCGTGCTGACGGCGGCGGAATCCACCGGCGTGGTGATGATACCCTTTGCGCCGTTATTGATCAGCGCGCGCATGTCGGTGATCTGCTGGGCGGTGTCGTAGTTGGAGTTGACGGGTGCCAGCAGGTCGATGCCCTCGGCCTTGGCATCCTTGACGATGTAATTGTTGTAGGCCTGCCAGAATGGCGAGGTCAGCAACGGCAGATCGACGCCGATCGTCGGCCCGGCGGCGCTCGCCGGACGTGCCGCACAAACGCCGGTCGCGATGGCGGCGACCAGTGCCGCACCCGCGAGTGTTCTTGTCGTCAGCTTCATTGTTTTCTCCCTTTGTCGTTTTCGTTCGTGACGGCGGCAGCGCCGCCGCGTCGTCAGGCGGCGGTCGGCAGGCAGGACGGTCCGATCGGGGTGAAGGATTTGTAGGTCAGGATGAACTCCTGGTGCAGCAGTTCCTCCGACTTCGTCTTCGCCCCGTCGGCGACCTGTTCGATCAGCGCGAAAATCTCCGCGCCGACTTCCTCCAGCGTGCCGCGCCCTTCCAGCACGCGGCCGGCATCGACATCCATGTCCTCCGTCATCCGCTTGAAGGTTTGCGGATTGGCGCAGACCTTGATGACCGGCGAGATCGCCGACCCGACGACGGAGCCTCGCCCCGTCGAGAACAGGATCAGGTGGCTGCCGCAGGCGATCAGTTCGGCGATTTCGGCATTGTCGTTGATGTTGGGAAAGCCGAAGCGCACTTCGCCATCCGGGATCACGTCGAGCAGATACAGCCCGGTGCTCGGCGGCACATCGCCCGGCTTGAGCAGTCCGACGATCGGCGAATGGCCGCTTTTCGCGTATGCGCCGAGCGATTTCTCCTCGATCGTGGTCAGGCCGCCGTCGGCGTTCCCGGCCGCGAAGCTGCCGTGGCCGAGCGTGCTGTAGTAGCTCTCCGTTTTCTGCATACAGGCGCCGATCTCCCGCGCCAGATCCGCCGTGGCGGCGCGTTCGGCCATGTAGGCGTCGAGGCCGATCAGCTCCCCCGTCTCCTCGAAGATCGCCCGCCCGCCCGCCGCAACGAGCTTGTCGAAGGCGATGCCCATGGCAGGATTGGCCGTCAGCCCGCTGGTCGCGTCCGAGCCGCCGCAGATCGTGCCGACGATCAGGTCGGAGAACGCCATCGGCACGCGCGGCACGTCGGCGAGATGCGCCAGTTCCTCGCGCACCCATTCCACGCCGCGCCGGATCGTGCTGCGGGTTCCGCCGGTCGACTGGATGCCGACGAGCGCCACCGGCCGCCCCGATGCCTCGATCGCCGCCATCAGCCCGCGCCGGTCGAACCCCTCGCACCCGAGGGAAACCAGCAGCACCGCGCCGACGTTCGGGTGGGTGCAAAGCTGCCGCATCATGCGGTGCGAGTAGGGATTGGGGTAGCAGCCCGGAAAGCCGATGACATGGACCGCCTGCCCGCGGAATTCGGCGGCGATCTCGTGCGCGACATGGCGCGCACACTCGACGAGGTAGGCAACGGCAACGACATTGCGTACACCAAGGCGGCCGTCCGGGCGAAGATAACCGAGCATCAGGCCTCCTCGCCGAAGCGGTGTCCCGCTTCGAGGGTGTAGGTGGGGATGTACTCGCTGCGCAGATTGTGGGTATGCACGACCTCGCCCGGCGCGATGTCGGCCGTCGCGACGCCGATCGGTACGCGATATTTCCGCACCCGTTCGCCGGCAACGATGGGCTGCAACGCGATCTTGTCGCCGAGCCTGACATTGCGCGCGAGCGTGACCGTCACGTCGCCGAGCGACACCCGCTCGCCGGCCGGGATGTCGCGGGTGGCAACGGCGACGGGGTCGGTCTCCGCCAGGCGCAGAAGCGGCGTCATGGGCGCGGCGGCAGTTCGTCTGGCGCGCGCGACAGCATTTCGTCGCGCGAGCGGCAGAGATGCAGCCGCAGCGCCCGCACCGAATCCGCCGCCCTGCCGGCGCGGAGTGCCGCGATGATCTCGCCGTGCTCGGCGCGGGCGCGCGCCACGTCGTAGCGGTCCAGCGAATAGGAGCGGATCGTCTGGGTCTGGCGCAGGATCGTGCGATGCCATGCGGCCGTGATCCTGTTGCCGCCGAGCGACACCAGCAACTCGTGAAAGCCGCGATCGAGGCGAATTGCCTCCGCCAGATCCATCGTGTTGCGCCGTTCGGCGTGGGCGATCTGCGCGTCGTACGTCGCTTGCAGGCCGGCGATCCACGCCTCGGTGACGCGGCGCGCTTTCATGCCCACGGCAACGGCATCGGTCTCGATCAGGATGCGCGCATGGTAGATGTCGGCAATGTCCTCGGTGCTGAAGCGGCGCACCATGGAGCCGTGGCGCGCCTCGCTCTGCACCAGACCGTCGCGTTCCAGTTGCGCCAGCGCCTCCTTGACCGGGGTCGGGCTGATGTCGAGCTGGCTCGCCAGTTCCTCGGCCAGCAACCGCTGCCCGGCCGGCAGGCGGCCCGAGACGATCTGCGCTTGCAACTGCTCGTACGCCTGCTCGGCGAGCGTGGCGCGACTGAGGGGTTTCATGCAGCGGACGCTATCCCCGCACCGCCCCCAGATCAACGATAAAAAATTTTTTGTCGAAAAGTTCGGGGGGTGCTAGCCTGCGGCCGAAGCGGGGAGGAACGAGCAAAACCATGGAAGATGCGATCACCGAACGCCTCGCGCGCTGCTACACCGGCGTCGTCCACGACGTGATGCGCGCCATGGGCCTTGTGGATTTCACCCTGCCGCCGGAGCTTCGCCCGATCCTGCCGGAGCAGACGCTGGCAGGCCCCGCCTTCACGATCGAGGGCATGGTCGACCCCGCCGCCGACCCGCACCAGACGCTGCTGGCTTGGACCGGCCTGCTCTCGAAAGCGCCGCCCGGCTCGGTCTGGGTCAGCCAGCCGAACGACCGCACCGTCGCGCACATGGGCGAATTGTCGGCCGAGACGCTGAAGAACAAGGGCGTGCGCGGCGCGGTGCTGGACGGCGGCATCCGCGACGTCAATTTCCTGCTCGCCCTCGGCTTCCAGACCTGGGCGCGCTTCTTCACACCGCGCGACATCGTCGGCTGGTGGCTGCCCAAGGCGACCGGCGTGCCCATCACCATCGGCGCCGTGCTGATCCAGCCCGGCGACTACCTGATCGGCGATCGCGACGGCCTGATCCGGGTGCCGCGCGCCATCGTCGAGGAGGTGGTGACGAAGGCCGAGGCAGCGATCGCGACGGAAAACAAGGTCCGCACCGCGATCCTCGACGGCGTCGACCCGCAGGAGGCGTATCTGCGGCACGGCAAGTTCTAGGAAAGCGCGGCGGCCCGCAGCCAGCCCCTTCGATACCGGACCGGAAGAAGCAGTCCCCTTCCCCCCGATTCCGCACCGAACGTGCGCTATAGCAATCTCGCAGAGAATCCCGCCATCGTGGCCGAATAACCAACGGAGTCCACGATGGTGCAGGCGTTCTCCGCTGTCCGAGCCATTGATTGGCACGAGCTCGCCGCCGGAGACGCGGATGCCCTGGCCGGGCAAACGGTGCGAGTGGCCGGCTGGCTGAGCTCCGCGGATTCTTCGGGCCGTCGCGTGCTGGTGGCCGAGCCGCCGTGCTGTCCGGGCTGTCTGCCTCGCCAGCAGGCCGCGCGTGTCGGTGTATCGATGGCCAGCAATCCGGGCATCGGGATCGTGACACTCGAAGGCACGCTGCATCTCTCCCCGCTCGGCTGGCACATGGGCGAGGCGCGGCCGGTGGCATCCGGCTTCGGGCGGCGCCGGTTGCTCGCCGCCGCCCCGTTGCTGTGCCTCGCCGCTGCGGCGCCTGCCATCGACCCGCGCGCCGTGCTTGCCGACGCAGTCTCGGTCGATGTGCATTCGCACGCCGGCAAGGTCATCCTGCGGCACACGGACGCCCCGTTCCTGCCGGTGGCCGAGCCGATGCGCGCGGGCGGCATGGCGATCGTCTGCCTCGCCATGGTTGCCGATGCGCCAACCGTCCATCTCGCGCCCGACCATCACCTCCACGCCTACCGGGAGCCGGGGCCGGGCGAGCTTTACGCCTACGCTCAGCGCGCTTTCGCGCGCCTGCACGAACTGGTCCGCACGCAGTCGCTTGCCGTTATCACGGACGCTGCGGGACTGCGGGCGGCGCGGGCCGAACGGCCCTCGGTGATCGTCACCGCCGAGGGCGGCGATTTCCTCGAGGGCGACCCGGACCGCGTCGACGAAGCCTTCGAGCGCTGGCACCTGCGCCATCTTCAGTTGACGCACTACAGGATCAACGAACTCGGCGACATACAGACCGAGCCGCCGGTGCATGGTGGCCTGACGGATGCCGGTGCGGCCGTGATCCGCCGCTGCAACGCACGCGGTATCGTCGTCGATGTGGCGCACGGGACGATCGACCTGGTCCGCCGCGCCGCCGCCGTCACCACCAAGCCGCTTGTGCTGTCGCACACGTCGCTGACCAAAAGGCCGCGGCCGTTCACCCGGCTGATCACCCCCGAGCACGCAAAGCTGGTGGCCGGAACCGGCGGAATGATCGGCATCTGGCCGGTTGCCGAGCTTTTCCCCGACGTCACGGCGCTGGCCGGCGGCATAGCGCGCATGGCGGCCGAGGTCGGGGTTGACCATGTCGGTCTCGGGACGGACATGTTGGGACTGGTCGGCGCGTCGAGCTTCGACGACTACGCGCGACTGCCCGAACTCACGGCCGCACTCCTCGCAGCGGGATTCACGGCAGAGGATGTGCGAAAACTGCTCGGCGGCAATTACGCCAGAGTATTCGCGGCGAGCATGGCGTGAGGGAACGCGACCGGCCCCATTCCCTCCTGCGGCGATGGTTACTGAACAGGATTAATTGTTTGTTGAGGAAACATGTCGATACCAATTGATTGTGAACGCGCGAGAATACTCCTTACGCCCGACCTCGACCACGTGGCGGCGGCTCGGTGCGGCGCTACTGCTGCTGCTGGGGTCGCAGCACAGGGAGGTGCTGGCAGCCGAGCCGACCGACGGGCTGGGCAACTATGGCCGCACCAGCTACCTGAAGCTGCCGTTCGCCAACGACGTCTATCAGAACTGTTGGGCGTGCTCGTCCTATCTTGAACCGGGGCAATTGTTTTTCGAGAACAACCCGAACTCCTTTTTCAACAACGCGCAAATGATGGCGACCGCGCGCTACGGCGCGGCGGCACAGGAGGCGGCGGGCGTGCTGCCGAACGGCGTCCAGCAGCGGTGGGAAGATACGTATGCCGCGTCGTTCCCGGCCGGCACCTTCCCCAACGCGCCGGCGAACGTCGAGAGCGACCGGGCAGCAGGCAATCTGTCCAACGACGGCGCGTTCGTCGCCTGGCGCGACTTCATCACCAGCCACCCGCAATACTGGGACACCGCCTTCGACGGCGGCACGATGCCGTCGGAGGCCGACTATTTCCGCGCCTGGGGTGGGCAATGGGGCTTTATCAGCCCGTTGACACCGCTGGATGCGGCCGATTGCCCCACCGGTGAATCCGCCTGCACCTGGGGTGACGTGTTCGCCGGGCGTTGGGCGAAGTCGGCGGCACTGTCCGGGGGCTACAACATCGCCCTGTCGGATTTCGGCGACAGCCAGCCCGACAGGACATCGAACTATCACGACTTCAATCCGCGGCTGATCGCGAAATTCGCGCAGGCGAGCGGCATTGCCGTGCCGGCGGGTACCGTCCCCGACCAGGCAAAATGGATCATCGCCAACGCCTCGCCAGCCTGGAACGATTTTCTGTCCGAGGGGTACGGCACCTTCTTCGCGACCTTGTCGTCCCAGCTCGGCGCCGCCACCGGCAAGCAGAGCGTGGTGATCGACCAGTGCGGCTGGTCGCCCTCGTACCGGCGGTGGTTCGGCACCGATGAACGGATCATCGCGACCAAGCTCAGCCCCTCGCACTATCTGTGCCTGTGGGACGACCAGATGATCCAGACGCCGCGCTCGGGTCCCGTCCTGGCGCCGCCGATGCAGGAAGTCGCGGGCTACGTGCTCGCGGCGGCGCGCGAGCCGCTGATGCGCAACGGCGCCAACATCGAGGCCGATGACGCAGCCTACTGGTCCGCCATCGCCGGGTTCTATCCAGGCCTGGACGCCACCGCGCAAAAGGAAGTCGGCTACAAGCTGCTGAAGCGGCTTTGGGTCTGGTCGTCCTGGGCCCACATCGCCGACCGCGCGGGGCGGGTACGCCGGGCGCTCGCCTTCGCCAGCCGCGACTACTGGGACGCCGGCACGCTGACCGCGCTGAACCCGCTGACCAAGCTGATCCAGACGATCTATCCGGCGCAGCCGTTCGGGCCGGCCGTGTATTACTCGTCCACCGTCGAGCGGGCCCGCGAACAGCAGCAGGGCGGCATCCAGGGCGTCGGTTCGTTCGACAATTATTATCTTGCACCGCCCGTCCTGCAATCTTTCGTCGATGGCGGCGGAGTGGCTGGATACTACGTCTCCGACGCGGCGCTGGGCACAATCGGCAAGAACCTGGCGAACGCACCCTCGGCCTGGATCGTGCTCGACGCACAGGGCCAGATGCCGCAGAGCGAACTCAACCAGTTGGCGGCTATCGCGCCGGTGGTGACATCGGTGGCCGGGCTGGCCGCGCTGCCGAACCAGCCGCTCTCCTTCACCGGCGGCCTGACCGGCTTCGGCTTCTATGACCAGAACCATCGGCTGATTGTCGTGGTCAGCAACCCCAGCACCCAGCCGACCGCGACACCGCTCGTCGGCATGATCAGGCTCACCGGCCTGGCCGGGCATCGCTACGTGGTGACAGACCTGTTCAGCAACACAACCCAAAGCCTCACCGCCACCGGCGGCCGCGCGATGATGCCAGTGAGGATGGGCCGCTGAGATACCCGGGTGTTCGCCTTCAGTGGGTGACACGAGATGGTATGAACCCGCGCAAGGACTGACCGTGAAGCGAGCCCTCCATCAGCCTTGATCCGCTTCGGGGCTCAAGGCTGGCGAGGGGAAGCAGCGGTATATGCCTCGGCGGGCGTGCCAATCGACGTTAGAAAACGTGTTATTTTATCTTGACACGATGCGCTGGGTGCGATACATAACCCCCATGCCGCCTCCCACCCCGCTCCCCGTCATCGCCCAACTGATCGGCCTGTTCCGCCAGGGATTCTGGCGGCGGCTGGCGGGGCGTTTTTTCAGACGTGGCGCCGCCCAACCGGCCGAAGATCCGGTCGCGGAGTTCATCCTCCCGCTCCTGGAGGCGATCTCCCGGATCGCCGAGGCGGTCCAGAACGGGACCTACCGGGAACCCGAATACGCCCCCTGGGAACCCGACGAGGCTCCCAAAACCTCCAGGCGAAAGCCGCCGCCGATCCGAGAACCGGAGTCGGAACCGGAGCCCCCGTGGCTCTTCGGGCCGCTCGAGGCCAGGCCCCCGCTGCCCAAGACGGGGCGTCCCAGGCCCCCGCCCGCCCCGGAGCCGGCGGAGCGGCCATCCGCCACACCCCAAGCACCCAGTGCGCCCGAGCGGCCGCGCCCATCGTGGCCGCCTGCCCGCCCCGCCGCCCGGCTACCGCTCCCGCCGCCCCGGGTCCGCATCCCTCCAAAAAAAGCCCGCCCGAAGCCTGTGAGGATGCACGTCCATATCGTTCCGGTATAGTAACAATAATCCGTCCTGCTCTTTGTTCGTCACGCCACCAGATGCCGCACCGTCTTTCCCAGCATCTCCGCCACGATCTGGCGGTGGCAGTGGGTGTGGTCGCGTTCGAAGCACAGCAGGCAAGCCGGCTCGGCCGCCGCGATTTCGGCGGCGCGGGCGAGATCGGCCAGAGCCTCCGGCGCCTGCATATGGGCGCGGAAAATCCGGTGCATCGCGCCGACATCGCCGTGCCGGACCGCGTCCCGTCCGGCCTTCGGCGTGCCGAGGCCGCGCAGATGCGTGTAGCGAATCCCCGCCGCCGCCAGCGTGCCGCCGAGCAGGCGTTTCGAGAAGCCGGGCTTCCGGCTTTGCGGCACCGCGCGGATGTCGAGCAGGTGCGTCACCCCGGCGCCGAGGAGCGACGTTACGACCGAGTCAACAATGCTGCCTTCATAGCCAATGGTGAACAGGTCGGGCACTACATCCCCGCCGCCATCCAATCCTCGATCAGCCGCCGCGCGATGCTGTCCGGCGGCGGCACCACGAAGCCCAGCGCCTCCCGGTTCAAAATGTCCGCGCGCGAGAACCACTTCGCGTCGGCCAGTTCGTCGCGGTCGATGACGATCTCCTCGGTCAGCGCCTCGGCGTAGAAGCCGAGCATGATCGAGGCGGGGAACGGCCAGGGCTGGCTGGAATGGTAGCGCACGCGGCCGACGCGGATGCCGGATTCCTCGAACACCTCGCGGGCGACCGCTTCCTCCAGCGTCTCGCCCGGTTCGACGAAGCCGGCGAGCGTCGAATACATGTTGGCGAGCGGGAAGCGGGCGGAGTGGCCGAGCAGCGCGCGGTCGCCGCGATGCACCAGCATGATCACGGCGGGGTCGGTGCGCGGGAAGTGCTGGGTTCCGCACTCGGGGTTGGTGCAGAGCAGCACGTTGCCGGCGCTGCGCGGCTCGCACGCGCTGCCGCAGACGCCGCAGAAGCCGGCCTTGGTGCGCCAGTGCATCAGCGCCCGCGCATGGGCCAGCACCGGCGCATCCTCCGCCGCGAGCTTTCCCCGGACGGCGCGCAGATCGGTGAACGTGAAGCCCGAGGCGTCGCGCAGCAGCGGCAGCGGGTCCTCCGCCGCGCTCAGATCGACGGCGAACACCGGGGCCTCGCCGAGCAGCCCGAGGAACGCCCACGGGCCGCCCGCACCGCGTAGCGACTCGGCGACAGGCCCGGTCAGGAACACCGCTTCGGGCCGGTCCTCGGCCACGCCGCTCAACAGGTTGCGCGCGCGCCAGACCGGGACCCACAGCGCCTCCGGATTCGCCAGCGCCGCCTCGATCCAGGCCTGATCGTCGCGGCGGTGGCTGGCGCGGTCGATCGGGCTGCCGGAATAGGCGTTCGGACGGGTGGCGAGAATCACGGTCATGCGCGGCCCCATGCGGCGGGGCGCGACCGTGCCACGCGGCGGGGCCCGGCAGCAACCTTGCAACCTTGCGGTGCAGTGCCGACCGCGTCATATGATGGCGCGGGAGGTCGGCGGCGGACGGGCGCCTCGCCAACCCGGTCAGGTCCGGAAGGAAGCAGCCGCAACGAGTTTCCGCTCGGGTCGTCTGTTCGGCCTCCCACCCTTTCCACCCTTTTGGCCGGTGCCTCCAGCCGCGCATGTCCGGCCTGTTCCAGGACCTTCCCCCGCCCCGAGAGGCACCGGTGCCCGAAGGCCCCGGCCTGTTCGGCGACGCCGCGCCGGCGGCCCCCACGGTCACGACCACGCCGTATCGGGTGCTCGCCCGCAAGTACCGCCCGAGCACGTTTGAAAGCCTGATCGGGCAGGAGGCGATGGTGCGCACGCTGCGCAACGCCTTCGCGCTCAACCGGGTGGCGCACGCCTTCATGCTCACCGGCGTGCGCGGCGTCGGCAAGACGACGACCGCCCGCATCATCGCCCGCGCGCTGAACTGCATCGGGCCGGACGGGCAGGGCGGGCCGACCGCGACGCCCTGCGGCGTCTGCGCGAACTGCATCGCCATCCTCGCCGACCGCGAACCCGACGTGCAGGAGATGGACGCGGCCTCGCGCACCGGCGTCGACGACGTGCGGGAGATCATCGAGTATTCGCGCTCGCGGCCGATGAACATCCGCACCAAGGTGTTCATCATCGACGAAGTGCATATGCTGACGCGCAACGCCTTCAATGCGCTGCTGAAGACGCTGGAGGAGCCGCCGCCGCACGTCAGCTTCGTGTTCGCGACAACCGAATTGCGGAAAGTCCCGGTCACGGTGCTGTCGCGCTGCCAGCGTTTCGATCTTCGCCGCGTGTCGGTGGCCGAACTGTCCGCGCATTTCACCCGCATCGCCAGCCTGGAAGACGTGCCGATCGACGCCGAGGCCGTGGCCCTGATCGCCCGCGCGGCGGACGGGTCGGTGCGCGACGGTCTCTCGTTGCTCGATCAGGCGATTGCGCAGGCCGATCCCGGCGTGACGATCCGCGCCGAGACCGTCGCCGACATGCTGGGGCTGGCCGACCGCGACTCGGTGTTCGACCTGTTCGAGGCGGTGATGGCGGGCAAGCCGGCGGCGGCGCTGGCGCTGACCGACCGCGCGCATGAGCGGGGGGCGGATCTCGGCGTGCTGTTGCGGGATCTGCTCGAACTGGTCCACACGGTCACGCGCCTGAAGTCGGTGCCATCGCTGCGCGACGGTTTCGACCTGCCGGAAGCCGAGCGCACGCGCGGCGCCGGCTTCGCCGACCGGCTGTCGATCGCGGCGCTGGGCCGGGCCTGGCAGATGCTGCTGAAGGGAATCACCGAGGTCGAGCAGGCACCGGACCGGCGCGCGGCGGCCGAGATGGTGCTGATCCGCCTTTGCTATGTGGCCGACCTGCCGCCGCCGGGCGATCTGGTGCGCCGCCTGACCGAGGGCGGCGCTGGCATGGCGGGCGGTGGCGCGGGGGGCGGCTCGGCGCCGTCGGGCGGCGGCGGCGCAGCGCGCGCGGTGGTCAACGGGGTGCCGGCGGTCGCTGCGTCCCCGGCCGCCGAGGTCGCGCCGCGCCTGAGCCATTTCCGCGAAGCCGTCGCCCTTGTCGCGACGGCGCGGGAGGCGACGCTGCACGCGCATCTGGTGCATTCGGTGCATCTGGTCCGCTTCGCACCGCCCGTCATCGAATTGCGCCCCGAGCCGGAGGCGCCGCGCGATCTGGCCGCGCGCTTCGCCGCCGTGCTGAGCGAGGCCACCGGCACGCGCTGGACCATCGCGCTCTCCACTGCCGCCGGCGAGCCGACGCTGGCCGAGCAGGGTGACGCGGCCAACGCCGCCCGCCGCTCCGCCGCCGCCGAACATCCGCTGGTCCGCGCGATCCTGGCCGCGTTCCCCGGCGCCCGCATCGAGACGGTGCGCGACGAGACCGCCGACGCTTACGGATTGCCCTCGGTCGCGGCGGAAGCGCCGACGGCCGACGGCCCCGATTTCGCCCCGCCCGACGCCGACTTCGCCGACGGGCCACCAGAGGAATGGGAGAACTGAGATGAAGAACATCGCCGGCCTGATGAAGCAGGCAAGCCAGATGCAGAAGAAGATGGAGGATATGCAGGCAGCCTTGGAGGCCGCCGAGATCGAGGGCGTCTCCGGCGCCGGCATGGTCCGGCTGGTGATCAGCGGCAAGGGCGAGATGAAGTCGATCCGCATCGACCCCAAGCTCGCCGATCCCGCCGAGATGGAGATGCTGCAAGACCTGATCCTCGCCGCCGCCGCCGACGCGCGCCGCAAGATGGAAGCGCAGGCCGCCGAGGAAATGCAAAAAGTCACGGGCGGGCTGAGCCTGCCACCGGGGATGAAGCTGCCGTTTTGATGACTGGCGGCGTCACTTCCTCGCCTCCCCTTGTGGGCTACGGAATTCATACTTCTCTTCGATGCCAATTTGTCGAGGGAACCCGCCGCTTCGTCCCCTCTCCGCCCCCTGGGGGCGGAGAGGTTAGGGCGAGGTGGGGGAAACTCCGACGTTGTCGAGTGGCGCTACAAATTTGCGACAGGTAGCGGCCCGGCCACCCACCTCACCCAACCCTCTCCCCCCGCAAGCGCGGGCGGAGAGGGCTCAATATGCCTTATCTCAGCGCCTATGCCTCGCCTCCCCCCACCCCCCTCCCACAAGGGCGTAAGAGCATGGGCGGTCCCGAGGTCGAGCGGCTGATCGCGCTGCTCGCACGCCTTCCCGGCCTTGGCCCGCGCAGTGCGCGGCGGGCGGCGTTGAAGCTGTTGCGGGAGCCGGAGACGAAGATGCTGCCGCTCGCCGCCGCGATGGCCGAGGCGGCGCGCGCGGTGCGGACCTGTTCGCTGTGCGGCAACCTCGACAGCGCCGATCCCTGCGCCATCTGCGCCGACCCGCGTCGCGACCGCTCGCTGATCGTCGTCGTCGAAGGCGTCGGCGATCTGTGGGCGCTGGAGCGGGCCGCCGTGCATCGCGGCCTGTATCACGTGCTCGGCGGCACGCTCTCCGCCCTCGGCGGCGTCGGGCCGGACGATCTGCTGCTCAAGCCGCTGCTGGCTCGCATTCTGGAGGGGGGCGTTGCCGAGGTGATCCTCGCGCTGGGCGCCACCGTCGATGGCGCCGCGACCGCGCACTGGCTGACCGAACGGATCAAGCCGCTGGGCGTTGCGATCAGCCGGGTTGGCCATGGCGTCCCCATCGGCGGCGCGCTAGAGGTGCTGGACGACGGCACGCTCGGTGCCGCGCTGCGGGGACGGAGACCAGTCTGAGCAATATCCATTCGGCCGCCGCGATCACCGCGCGGCTCGACCGGCTGCCGCCGTCCCGCCATCTCTGGGTGCTGATCGTCCTGCTCTCACTCGGCGGCTGGTTCGAATTCTACGACCTGCTGATGACCGCCTATGTCAGCCCGGGGCTGATCCGCGACGGCATCTTCCAGGCGGGCGCCAAGGGGTTTCTCGGGCTGACCGATCAGGCGGCGTTCGCCTCGGTCACGTTCCTCGGCCTGTTCGTCGGCACCATCGGGTTCGGCTATGTCGCGGACCGCTACGGCCGACGCGCCATCTTCACCCTGTCGCTGCTGTGGTATTCGGCGGCGACGCTGATCATGGCGGCGCAGTCCTCCGCGCTCGCGATCGACCTGTGGCGCTTCGTCGCCGGCATCGGCATCGGCGTCGAGCTTGTGACCATCGACACTTACGTCGCCGAGCTGGTGCCCAAGACGATGCGCGGACGCGCCTTCTCGCTCAGTCAGGCGATCCAGTTCGCGGCCGTGCCGGCGGCGGCGCTGATGAGCTGGCTGCTGCTGCCGGAAAGCCCGTTCGGCATTTCCGGGTGGCGGCTGGTGGCGGCGTTTCCGGCGCTGGCGGCCATCGCCGTCTGGTTCATCCGGCGGCGATTGCCGGAAAGCCCGCGCTGGCTGGCGCGGCAGGGCCGCACCGCCGAGGCCGATCGCGTCACCACCTGGATCGAGGCGCGCGTCGCCGCCGACCTCGATCACGCCCTGCCGCCGCCCGGCCCGCCGGCACCCGAGGAAACCGGCACGGCGCGCTTCGCCGAGATCTGGCGGCCGCCGTACCGACGCCGCACGATCATGCTTTCGGTGTTCAATTTCTTCCAGGCGATCGGCTTCTATGGTTTCGGCAACTGGGTGCCGACGCTGCTCGCCGCGCAAGGCGCCGGCTTCACGAAAAGCCTCGAATACGGCTTCATCATCGCGCTCGCGAGCCCTGCGTCGCTGATCCTGTTCATGCTGTTCGCCGACCGGATCGAGCGGAAATTCCAGATCGTCGGGGCGGCCTGCGGCACCGCCGGGCTCGGGCTGCTGTTCAGCCAGGCGGCGACGCCGGCGGCGATGATCCTGCTCGGCATCGGCATCACCGCGACCAACAACCTGATGTCGTTCGCCTACCACGCCTATCAGGCGGAGCTGTTCCCCACCCGCGTACGCGCGCGTGCGGTGGGTTTCGTCTACTCGTTCAGCCGGCTCTCGACCGTCGTCAACAGCTTCATGATCGCCTATTTTCTGGCGATCCGGGGCACTGTCGGCGTATTCGCCTTCATCTCGGCTGCCATGCTTGTCGTGGTCATTTCCATCGGCGTTTTCGGGCCGCGCACGCGCGGGCGGGCGCTGGAGGAGATCTCGCACTGACGGGGCGGCAGGGCCGGGTGGACGCCACCTTATTTTTGCCAAATCTATCCGTTTTGTAACGGATTCGCCGCTTGATGCGTTAGGCGGCTGCATCCCCATATCACGGGGAGATGATGGAGGTTCACGATGCGCTTCGTTGCAACATCGCTGGCGGTTGTCGGGTCGCTGGGGCTGGCGGCGTGTGCGGTTCAGCCGCCGCAGGGGCCGAGCATTGCGGCCATGCCAGGCACCGGCAAGACCTACGACCAGTTCCAGCAGGATAACTACCATTGCCGCCAGGTGGCGATGCAGGCGACCGGGCCCGGCCCGAGCCAGCAGCAATCCACCCAGAACAGCGTCGGCACCGCTGTCGCCGGCACCGCGATCGGCGCTGCCGCCGGTGCGCTGATCGGCTCGACGGCGGGCGCGGTCGGCACGGGTGCCGCGGTTGGCGCGGGCGTCGGCCTGCTGGCCGGCAGCGCGGTCGCGGGCAGCAACGCGAATGCGTCATCTGCGAGTCTGCAACGCACCTACGACGTGAATTACGCCCAGTGCATGGCGGCCGCCGGCGAGAAGGTGCCCGACCTGACCGCCGGACCCGTCGGCTACCCGGTCGGTGCCTATCCGGTGGGCGCTTATCCGTATCCGTATGCCTACCCGTACTACGGCCCGGCCTACTATGGCCCTCCGGTCGAGGTCGGCATCGGGTTCGGCTATGGCGGCTACTGGCGCCGGCACTGGTAGGCGAGCGGGCGGCGGTCACCCGACCGCCGCCTTCCCTCGCGCGGGCGCGGGCGAGGCCGGGGGCACGAGTTTCTGGCTGAACGCGGCAATCTCCCGCAGCCGCGCCAGGATGCGCAATCCCACGGCGCGGTGCCCGTGCGATATCAGCACGTCCCGGCGACCGCGCTCGGCCAACGCGCGCCCCCGGCTCGCGTCGTCCAGGAACGGCCGCAACAGCGTGACGGCGTGCGTGACATCCGGTTCCGCCCAGCTTTGCCCCTGCGCGTGTGGGTAGTCGTCCCGCTTCAGTTTCACCGGCCGGTGCCCGACCAGAAGCGAATTCTCCGCCGTCATGAAATCGAGGTTGCCCGACCAGCCGGTGCCGAGCGCCAGCTTGCCGAGCGCCATCGCCTCGCCCAGACCCCTCCCGAACCCCTCGGCGCGATGCAGCGAGACGAAGCAGTCGCAGCAGTTGATCAGGCTGCGCGCGGCGACGCTGTCGAGCGGCGTGTCGATCACCGTCAGGCGCGGGTCGCCCTTGAACTCCGCCGCCCACGCATCGGCGCCCTGGTCGCCGTTCTTGACCTTCAGCACCAGATGCAGGTCGCGCAGCGGCGCCTCCGCCCACAGGCGGCGCGCCAGATCGACGGCGGCGTGCGGATTCTTCCGGGCGGCATACGAGGTCAGGTCGAGAAAGGTCAGCAGCACGAACGATGATTCGCGAATGCCGAAGAACCGGCGCGGCAGGAATGCGATCGGGTCGGTTTCCACCGACTGCCCGATCAGCGGCGCCGTGATGCCGGCGGCGGCGAGGCCGTCGCGGATGAAGCGCGACAGCGCCCACACCTCGTCGAACCGCGCGAGCTTGGCGGCCCACGCGCGGGGGTAGACCGGCAACTCCCATGCCGGGACGATCACGTTATAGCCGGCCGCAAAATCGCCGCCGCGCGCCTCGAACCGGGCGATGGCGTTGTCCACCTCGTCGCCGTTGACGTGAAAGATTCGGATGCCGCCGGCCGGCGGCCGGTCCCGCTCGCGCCCCTCCAGCAGGTCGAAATGCGCCGGATCGCTGCGCTGCGCGTGGCGGAAGATGTCGAACACGCCGTGATCCAGGCGCAGGGCCGCGCACGCGCTGACGTGGCTGCGCAGTTGCTCGCCCATGCCGATCGGCGCGAACGGATGGCCGATGAAGGTCAGCTCGACATCCTCGATGTCCGGCATCACGCCCACCGCTTCGCGGCCAGCGCGTCCCGCAAGGCTTCGAGCCAGCGATGGCCGAACCCGGTGTCCGGCTCCAGATGCGCGCCTTCGGCCCATTCGTTCCAGGCGTTGACGAACAGCAGCCGCTGACCGCCCATCAGGAAGCGCCGCGCCTCCTCGATCTTTTCCTCGACATAGACGCGGAACGCCTCGGGCGTCGCGCCGTCGAAGCTGGTGCCCTTGTCCGGCTGTCGCGGCGTGTTGTCCCATGCCGGAAACACCGCCGGGTAGCGCACGTAGGGCGCAGAGTCGCGCTTGCAGAAGGTCAGGACCGTTTGCGGATAGTCGTAGCGGTAGCCGGCCCAGTCCGGCTTGAGCAGGGTGGCCGAGGTTTCCGCCGGCATCGCGCGGCCGTGCGGCGGGAACTCGACGCAGGCATCGAACCCGAGATCGTCCGGGCCGAGCTGCTGTTCGACCGCTTCCATGCTCTCGACATAGACCAGATGCACGCCGGGAAAGCCGGCGGCGGCGAACGCGGCGCGGCAGGCGGCGGCGAAGTCCTTCGGCGCCGGCAGTTGCAGCGGGCGGTAGACCAGAAACAGCGGCCTGCCGTCGACGCACAGATAGCGCGGGTCGCCGGCGTGGCTGACCGCGTCGGCGATGATCGAGGCGAGCGTCGCGGCGTCGTAGCGCTGTTCGAACATGATCTCGTGCGCGCCGCCGTCCCAGTTCTTCGTCCAGTTCTCGTTCGCCCAGCACAGGCACCAGCGGAACGGGATGTCGGGGTTGGCGCGGACGACATCGAGCGGTGCGGCGAGCGCCCGGTGGCTGCCGAAATTGTAGTAGTAGACGCAGAATCCCTCGATGCCGTAGCGCGCGGCCAGTGCGGCCTGGCGGCGCAGCGCGTCGGTGGTCCGCAGATCGTAGAACCCGAGATCGGCCGGCAGATGCGGCTGATAGTGGCCCTCATAGCTCGGCTGCGCCTTGACCACGTTGGTCCACTCGGTGAAGCCCGCCCCCCACCACAGGTCGTTTTCCGGCGTCGCGTGGAATTGCGGCAGGTAGAAGGCGATCGGCCGAACCGCGTCGAGCTTGCCGAGCAGCTCGCCCCAGCGTTCCACCAGCGTCTGCTGGTTGCGTGCGATGGCGCGCAGCCTGCGGTCGAGCGACTGCCGGGTGCCCGACGCGCTGAGCCAATGCACCGCCGTTGCGGCATGGACGTAGCGCACGCGATGCCCGGCCGCGATCAGCCGCAGGCACAGATCGGCGTCCTCGCAATAGGCTGGAGCGAACGCTTCGTCGAACAGCGTCGCGCCGACGGCGGCGCGGCGCAGCATCAGCACGGCGCCGGAGCAATAGGTCACGTCGCGGTCCCGGCAATAGCCGCCCTCCGCCGGATTGCCGAACAGGCCGACCATCTCGCTTTCGCCGTTCGGGCGGATGAAGCAGCCGGCCTCCTGCAACCGGCCGTTCGGGTAGAGAAGTTTCGGCCCCGCCGCCGCGGTCGTCGCGTCCGCATCCAGCGCGGCCGCCAGCAGGTCGATGCCGCCCGCCAGCACCTGCGCGTCGTTGTTGAGCAGCAGCACGTAGTCGCCCCGGCAGCGCGCGTAGGCGGCGTTGCAGTTGCTGACGAAGCCGACATTGCGGGGCTGGCGCACCACGATCAGGTTCGCCACCTCCGCCAACCGCTCCGTGCCCGGTTCGGTGGAGGCGTCGTCGGCCAGCACGACCTCGAACGGCACGGCCGGCGGGTCGGCGCTCAGCGCCAGCAGGCAGGCGACCGTGTGGTTCAGTTGGTTGAAGGCCGGGATCAGGATCGACAGGCGCGGCGCCGCCACCGCCGGGAGCGCGATCCGGCCCATGTCGTCGAGCGGGGCGTGGCTGAGCACCACCGGCGGTCGGCGCGTCCGCACCGTGTCCTTGCGGCCCTGCCGCGCCTCGACGAGCAAGGCGCGCATGTCCTCGAACGCGCGCCGGGAGGCGTCCGGGACAACGGGGATGGCGGCGGCGACCGGCACGGCGGCGCCGGGACGCGCCGGCTCGACCGCCGAGGCGGCCCTTTCGCTCGGCACCTGCCGGCCTTCGTGCCGGCCGTTGGCCAGATAATGCCGAAGCGGCGGCCAGCCGGCGTCGGCCACGTCGATATAGCGGCGCAGATACAGCTTGCCGTCGAAGCCCGGCCCGGCGGGGCGCGCCTGGCGGTCGCCGACGACCAGGAAATGCCGCAGCGCCGCGTAACGGTCCTTCGGCACGTCGCGGAACCGGGCGGCATACCACGCCGCGTCGAGCCACTTGTTGGGCTGCGCGCCGGCAGCGAGCCCGACCGTCAGGAAATGCCGCAACAGCCCTTGTCCCGCCTCGCCCAGCCCTGCCTGCCCGGCGTACCAGGCCGGATCGAAATACGGGCTTGGCTTGACGAGATCGTCCCGCAGCACATCCATCAGCGCGGCGATGCTCGGCGGCGTGCCGAGGCAGGTTTCGTCCTCGGCCAGCATGTACGGCAGATCGACCAGCGGGTGCGGCGAGCGGAGCGCATCGAAGCCGACCTCGATGAAATGCAGCAGGCCGTCGTCCTCCCGTTCCAGCGTATCGGGATTGGTGGCGGCGTAGAATTCGCGGTCGAAATAGGGCGACAGGGCCGGCCGCCGCAGCACCGGCATCTTGAGGTAGCGGCCGACCGTACTCAGGTCGCCACGGCCTCCGCCGAGTGCGGCGCGAAACAGGTCCTCGTCGACGAACGGCGAGCAGAGCGTGCGATGCACCCGCCGGAGTTCGTCGCGGGGTTCGCGCGCTGGCGCCTTCATCACTCCTCCGGCCGGATTTGGGCTTTCAGCAGGCGCATCCAGGCATCGACCTGCGGCCGCAGCGCCGCCGACGGCGCGCGACCCTCGACGGCGCCGGCGCGAAGATAATGCTCGCGCGCCGATGCCACCTCTCCCCGCGCGACGGCGGCGGCGACGTCGGGGTAGGTCGCGAGATAGAACGCCTCGTCGACCTCGGGCATGGCGCCGAGCCGGCCTTCGAAGAACCCGGCTTCCACATAGTGCCGGTGCGGGTCGGGAATGTGCCCCGCCGCCGCCGCTGCCGCGAGGTCGGGATAGGTGGTGAGATAGAATTCCTCGGAGAACGGCATCTGGCCGACCAGGGTCTGTAGCATCAGCCGGAGCAGCCGCGCGTCGATGGCGATCTTGGAGCGGCTGTCGAGCCGCTCGCGCGGGATGTGCAACGCGGTCGTCAGCAGGTCGACATGCGGGATATAGGGCGGCGCCTGCAAGGGTTTCTCCCGATCGTGCCACCGGCTTGTTGCCACTGTCGCGCGCGATCAACTGTCATGGCCGAAGCCGCTTCGTCAAACCGGAGTTCCGGCACATGGTAATAACAAACCATTACACATCATTGGGAACTCAGGCAAAGCGGGGTTGCCCGTGCCGTTCCATGCTGGCAAGGTTCAATTAACTTCGCGTTATGGCATCGGCGCGCTGTTGGCCTGCGTCCAGCCAATTTGGCATGAGGGGCTTGCATGCGGCTTTTGCTGACCGGGGGCTGCGGTTTCATTGGCTCGGCCGTGATTCGGCGGCTGATTCGTGCCACCGATCACAGTGTCGTCAATGTCGACAAGCTGACCTATGCCGCGAGCGAGGACGCGCTGGAGGAGGCGCGGACCAGCAACCGGCACACGCTGATCCAGGCCGACATCGCCGACCCGGCGGCGATGCGCGAGGTACTGGCGACCCACCAGCCCGACGCGGTGATGCATCTGGCCGCCGAGAGCCATGTCGATCGCTCGATCGACGGGCCGGGCGTGTTCATCCAGACCAATGTCGTCGGCACGCTGGTGCTGCTGGAGGCAGTGCGGGACTACTGGGCCGGGCTGAGCCCGCCGCGCCGCGCCGCGTTCCGTTTCCACCATGTCTCGACGGACGAAGTGTTCGGCGCGCTCGGGCACGGCGACCCGCCATTCACCGAAACCACGCCCTATGACCCGCGCAGCCCCTATTCGGCGAGCAAGGCGGCGTCGGACCATCTGGTGCGGGCGTGGCATCACACCTACGGGCTGCCCACCCTGGTCAGCAACACCAGCAACAATTACGGACCCTGGCAGTTTCCGGAGAAACTGATTCCGCTGGTCACGCTGAACGCGCTGGAAGGCAAAACCCTGCCCGTCTACGGCGACGGCTCCAACCAGCGCGATTGGATCTATGTCGACGACCACGCCGAGGCGCTGATCGAGGTGGTCACGCGCGGCGAACCGGGCGCCACCTACGCGATCGGGGCACGCCAGCCGCGCAGCAACCTCGATGTCGTCCGCGCGATCTGTGCCGCCCTCGATGCCCGCGCGCCCGACCCGGCCGGCCCGCGCGAGCGGTTGATCAGGTTCGTCACCGACCGGCCCGGCCACGATTTCCGCTACGAGATCGACCCGTCCCGGACGGAGGCGGCGCTGGCGTGGCGGGCGCCGCATGATTTCGGGCGGGGTCTCGCCCGCACGATCGACTGGTATCTCGCCAACCGCCCGTGGTGGGAACGGGTGCGCGCGGGCCGCTACGGTGGCGAGCGGCTCGGCGTAGCGGGGGGCGGGCCGTCGGGCGGACAGGCCAGGAACGCGGCGTGACGAAGGGAATCATCCTGGCCGGCGGCTCCGGCACACGCCTCCACCCGATGACGCTGGCGGCGTCCAAGCAGTTGCTGCCGGTGTACGACAAGCCGATGATCTACTATCCGCTGTCGGTGCTGATGCTGGCGGGCGTCCGGGACATCCTGGTGATCTCCACACCCACCGACCTGCCGCAGTTCCGCCGCCTGCTCGGCGACGGCGAGCGGCTGGGCGTGACCTTCACCTATCGCGAGCAGCCGTCGCCGGACGGTCTGGCGCAGGCCTTCCTGATCGGCCGCGACTGGTTGGACGGCCAGCCGTGCGCGCTGGTGCTCGGCGACAACCTGATCTTTGCCGACCACCTCTCCGTGCTGCTGCGCGCGGCGGCGGCGCGCACGTTCGGGGCGACGGTCTTCGCCTATCAGGTGCGCGACCCGGAACGCTACGGCGTCGTCAGCATGAACGCCGAGGGCCGTGCGGTGGACATCGTCGAGAAGCCGGCGGTGCCGCCCTCCAACTGGGCGGTGATCGGCCTGTATTTCTACGACCACCGCGTCGGCGAGTTCGCTTCCCGCGTGATCCCCTCGGCGCGCGGCGAGCTGGAGATCACCGACCTGAACCGGATGTATCTGGATGAAGGCTCGTTGCACGTCGAGCGGCTCGGCCGGGGCTGCGCATGGCTCGATGCCGGAACGCCGGACAGCCTGTTGCAGGCAGCAACGTTCGTGCAGACGATCCAGTCCCGCCAGGGAATGCTGGTCGGCTGCCCGGAAGAGGTGGCGTTCCGCATGGGATGGATCGACGCGGCGCTGCTGCGCACGCACGCGCGGGGGCTCGGCAAGACCGAACTCGGCAAGGTGCTCGCCGAACTGGCTGACGGCCTGCATATCTGACGGAGCGAGACGGTGAAGGTTGAACGGCTCGCCATCCCCGAGGTAATCCTGCTGACGCCGCCGCGATTCGGCGATTCGCGCGGGTTCTTCTCGGAGACATTCAATGTCCGCCGGTTCGCCGAGGCGGGTATCGGCGGGCCGTTCGTGCAGGACAATCACAGCCTCTCCACCGTGCGCGGCACCGTGCGCGGGCTGCATTGCCAGATCGCACCCAGCGTGCAGGGAAAGCTCGTGCGCTGCACGCGCGGCGCCATCTGGGACGTCGCCGTCGATCTCCGCCGTGGCTCGCCGACGTACGGGCATCATGTCGCTGCCGTGCTGAGTGCCGGGAACTGGAGCCAGTTGTGGGTGCCTGGAGGCTTCCTGCACGGATTTTGTTCGCTGGAATCCGAAACGGAAGTCGTTTACAAAGTGACGCACGACTACGATCGCGCGGCGGAGCGTGGCGTGATCTGGAATGATCCTTCTCTGGCAATCCCCTGGCCCGTCAGGGAGTCCGAGGCCGCACTCTCCGACAAGGACAAGGCGCTGCCCCGGCTGACCGAATGCGAGGCTTGGTTCGAGGTGTAGACGAATGGCGCAAGGCCCGATCCTGGTCACCGGCGGAACTGGCCAGGTAGCCCGGGCGGTGGAAGCGGCGGGAGCCGGGCGCCGCGTGCTGCGGGCAGGGCGCCCGGAGTTGGATTTCGACCACGCCGACGGGCTGCACCCATTCCTTGCGCGAACCGCTCCGTCGCTGATCGTCAACGCAGCCGCGTACACGACCGTCGACAAGGCCGAGAGCGAGCCGGAGGCGGCCGATCGCGCCAACCGTGACGGCCCCGCCCGCCTCGCCGCCTACGCCGCCGAGGCCGGCATTCCGCTGATCCACATCTCGACGGACTATGTGTTCGATGGGCGGAAGGGCGCGCCCTATCTGGAAACCGACCCGACCAGCCCGACCTGCGTTTACGGAATCAGCAAGCTTGCCGGAGAACATGCGGTCGCCGCGTCCGGCGCTCGGGCGATCGTGCTGCGGACGTCCTGGGTGTATGCCGAGACCGGCAAGAATTTCGTGCTCACGATGCTGAACGCGGCGCGCAAGACCAGCCAGTTGCGCGTGGTCGCCGACCAGCGCGGCTGCCCGACCGCCGCCGCCGACCTCGCACACGCGATCCTGGCGATCGCCGACCGGCTCGCCGATGGCTGGGACGATCGCTATGGCGGCGTCTTTCATGCGGCCGGCACCGGGGACACGACGTGGCACGGGCTGGCCGAGGCCGTGTTCGACCGTGCGGCGCGGCATGGGCTGGCGCGCCCGACGGTCACGCCGATCGCGACCGCCGACTGGCCGACGCCGGCCCGCCGCCCGCCCGACTCGCGCCTCGACGGCTGGGCCCTGCATCGCGTTTTCGGCCTGCGCCTGCCCGACTGGCGCGCCAGCCTCGACCGGACGGTGGACGCGGTGTTCGCGTGAACGTTCCGATCGCCCGCCGCAGCAACACCGGTCGTGTCGCCATCCTGCTGGCGACCTTCAACGGCGCCGCGTTCCTGTCCGAGCAGTTGGACAGTTTCCTGGCGCAGGATCATCGAGACTGGACGCTGTTCTGGCACGATGACGGGTCAAACGACGCGACGGCGGCGCTGATGAAGGCGTTCTCCTTGCGCGTCGGGCCGGACCGCTGCGTGCATGTGCCGGTGAGCGCCGGCCGGCTCGGTGTGCTGGGCAGCTTCATGGCGCTGCTGCGCGCCGCCGCCCCCGGACTCGGCGAGTACGACACCGCCGCGTTTGCCGACCAGGACGATGTCTGGCTGCCGCACAAACTGTCGCGCGGGGTGGAGGCGCTGTCGGCCTGCCCGTCCGGACATTCGGCGCTGTATTTCACCCGCCAGATCCTGGTGGACGCAAAGCTGCGCCGGATCGGGCTGTCGGCGCCGTTGCATGTCACCCCCGGCTTTCCGGCTTCGCTGACGCAGAACCTCGCCGCCGGCTGCACGGTGCTGCTGAACCGCGCCGGCGCGATGCTGATTGCCGGGAGCGAGCCGCCGCCGGGCACGCTGCATGACTGGTGGAGCTACGTGCTGGTGTCCGCCGCCGGCGGGCGCATCGTGGCCGACTCGGAGCCGTCGGTGCTGTATCGCCAGCACAAGGCCAACGCGGTCGGCGCGGCCCGGTCCCGACTGCGCCGTGCCATCGCCGCCGCCCGGCGCGGGCCGGGGCCGTTCATGCGCGATTTCGCGGCCCACGTGAAAAGCCTTGGGGAGCACGCCCGTCTGCTCAGCCCGGCCGCTGCCCGCGACCTGGCCGTGCTGCGCCGCGCGATTGCGGGCGGCTGGGCGGAACGGCTGGAAGCCCTGCGACTGCCCGGCCTGAAGCGGAACCATTGGACCGAGGGGCTGCTGTTCCGGCTGTGGTTCCTGATCGGCTGATCAGGGCGCGCCGGTCCAGCCGCAGGCGGCGAGTGCCGCCCGCATGTGCGACGGCACCGGGGCGGTCGCCGAGACCGGCGGGGCGAACGGCAGCGTGATCGCGCGGGCCAGCAGGTGCAGCCGCGCGGTCGTGGCGTCGCCGTAGATCGGATCGCCCAGCACCGGGCAGCCGAGCGCCGCGCAATGCACCCGCACCTGATGCGTCCGCCCGGTGCGCGGCCGGACCTCCAGCCACGCGATCCCATCACCCCGCCCGAGGACGCGCCAGTCGCTCGCGGCCGGCTGACCCGCCGGATCGACCGCCATCCGCCAGCCGGCCGGGGTGGTGCGCTTTTGCAGGGGCGCGTCGATATGGCCGGATGCCTCGGCCGGGGCGCCGCGCACCACCGCCCAGTACGTCTTGTCCACCCGCCCGGCCGCGAAGGCAGCCTGCGCTTCCAGCAGCGCGGCCCGGCGCAGCGCCACGACGAGGCAGCCGGCCGTGTCGGCGTCCAGCCGGTGCGCCAGCCACGGCCCGTCCTTGCGGCGGGATAATGTCGGAAAGACATCCTCGACGCTGGCGCCGCCGCGCGGGCCCGGATGCACCGGCAGGCCGGCGGGCTTGTCCAGGATCACGATCCGAGAGTCGCGGAACAGGATCGGGATGGCGGCGGATGGCATGGCGGCTTTCGCATGGGACAGCCTGACCGGGACAATCCGCGCCCAGGCGTGCTACAACAGCCGCATGAACATCGCGCTCCGCAAGCCGCGCATGTCGCGGGACCAGTTTTTTGAATGGGCGGAAGCCCAGGATGCCCGGTACGAGTTCGACGGGTTCAAGCCGGTCGCGATGACGGGCGGAACTGTCAGGCACGACCTGCTGACCAGGAACGTCGGCCGCGCTCTCGACGCCCGCCTGAAAGGTGGATGCCGAGCGTTCGGCCCCAACGCGGCGGTGCGCACCGTTGGGGACGCCGTTCGCTACCCGGATGCATTGGTCACATGCAGCAAGGTCGATGAGACGGCCCGCGAGGTGCCCGGGGTGGTCGTGGTGTTCGAGGTGCTCAGCCCGACCTCCGGCCATGTCGATCGGATCGTCAAGCTGCTGGAATACCGCGCGGTGCCGTCGATCCGGCGGTATGTGATCGTCGAACACGCGACGCCCGCGCTCACCGTCTATTCCCGCGCGGATGCGGGGGCGGACTGGATCGCGACGGCGCTGACGCGCGACGAAACCTTGTCGCTGCCCGAAATAGGAATCACCGTCCCGGTCATCGAGTTGTTCGCGGGCACCGATATCGCCAACGACGGCGGCGAGGAGCAGCCGGCCGACGCCGCGACGTGAGCGGCGGCGCCGGCCGTCTCACCATCAGTTCGCCGTGGGCGTGGCCGGCTGGCCGGCCGCGTGCTGTGATGCCGGCGCCATCGAAGCGGGATCGAGCGGCGCGGATGTCAGTTGCGAATAGACCAGCATCGCGAACCGTTGCAGCAGTTCCAGCCGCGTGCGCTCCGGCTGGGTCTTATCGTTCATGACGATGCCGCAGTAGGCGGCGGTCAGCCCGTTCACCGTGTCGGCCTGGGCGATCTTGCCGTCGGCGGCTTTCAGCTTCGGCAGGATGGCGTCGATCTGCTCGATCATGTTGCCGCCGTTGACCTGATGCAGCGCGGCATCCGTGCCGGAGGCGCTGATTGCCTTGGCGAGCGGTGCATCGACCGGCATGCAGGCGCCGGTGCCGGACCACATCGACTGTGTCGTCGGCGCCAGACTGTCCACCATGCCGGGCGTCGCGGTCGCCGGCGCGTTGTTACCGAACGAGGAGCGGACGTAGTTGGCGATCTCGGCGATCTGGTTGCTCGGGAGCAGCTTGCCGAGGCCCGGCATCGCCGCGTAGGTGCCGCGCGCCGGCAGGCCGTTCTGGATCGTGCGGATCACGTCCTGCGGGCCGCCGGCCAGAACCGCGCCATTGCCGGCGAGCGGCGGCACGGCGCCCGCGATCCCCTTGCCGTCCGGCTGATGGCAGAACGCGCAGTTCGTCAGATAGGCGTCCGCGCCCGCCGGGGCGGCGACAGTCTGTTCGGTGTAGAGCGCCTTCGCCGGTGCCGCTTTCAGATACGCCGCGATCGCTTTCAGATCGGCGTCGGTCAGATAGCGCAGGCTGTCGTGGATCGTGTCCGCCATAGGCCCGGCGACGACGGCGTGCCCGGGGGCGACGCCGGTCTTCAGGTAATCGACGAGATCCTTCTCGCTCCAGGCACCGATGCCTTCGCGAACGTCGGAGGAAATGTTCGGCGCGAACCACCCCTGCCCCGGCACCTCGGCGCCGCCGAGCGCCTCGCCGGGTTTCGCGGCCAGCGCGATGTTGCGGGGCGTGTGGCAGGAACCGCAATGGCCCAGACCCTCGACCAGATACGCGCCGCGATTTTCCTCGGCGGTGCGCGCCGGGTCCGGCTTGAACGCGCCGGGCTTGAAGAACACCGCGCGCCAGGCGGCGAGCCCTTCGCGCACATTGAAGGGGAAACTGAGGTGGCTGGCGGCGCGCGGACTATGCACCGGCTGCAGGCTGAACAGATATGCCTTGATCGCGAGGTCATCGTCGCGCGAGACCACCGTGTAGTGGTCGAACGGCATGACCGGATAGATGTACTCGCCGCCGCGACCGATTCCGTCGTGCATCAGCTTGTAGAAATCGTCGTCGCTCCATTTCCCGATGCCGGTGTCCTGGTCCGGGGTGATGTTCGGCGAGGAGATGGTGCCGAACGGTGTCTGCACCTGGAACCCGCCCGACGGAGCTTTGCCCCCCTGGGGGGTGTGACAGGCGAAGCAATCGCCGGCGCGGGCCAGATACTCTCCGCGCTTGACCACATCGGGCGACGCGGTGTCGGCGACCGCCGCAGAAATTCCTGAAAGAGAAACAACAATGCCCAGCACGGCGAGGCGCAGGTTGTGCGGCATCGCTGAATCTCCTGTTTCATGGCGTAATGCCGATGCGGCTGGAATGGTTCCTTCGAATCCGCCTTCAATGCGGAAAAAACATCCCCGGCCCGCGCTGCGGCCGTTCAAAAGACCGGGAGTTGCGTGAGATCGTTATGTTAACGTAACAAAATGGACGCACCAAGGCACCGGCTCTCTCAGGCCATTCTTTTTCGGGGTCGGCGGGACTTGCGGTGGTACAGGCTCGGGTCCAGCAGGTGCGGATTGATCGGCATGTCCCGCAGCCAGGCCGGCATGTCCGGATGGTACGGCGGCTTG